>Ga0233449_1000046_pt1 | contig 178396 bp, 130 predicted proteins | sample SI_124_October20_FD_183012 | JGI IMG/M metagenome (GOLD analysis project Ga0233449, IMG submission 183012) | Seawater microbial communities from Saanich Inlet, British Columbia, Canada - SI_124_October2016_200_MG | ecosystem: Environmental > Aquatic > Marine > Inlet | place: Canada: British...
GTGTTATGCATCTTGTAGATGAAGTACGTCAGTCGGAAATAATTCAATATTTTAATAATTCAAACCATAAGTATATGCCTGGAGGTTCTGCTCCAAATACAATACTTGCTTGTGCAGGTCTTGGAATTCCATCTCTAATTTCCGGAAAAATAGGAAATGATAAATTTGGTAATATTTACGAAGAACAAACGGAACAATATGGTGCGATTAATGGACTGGTAAAGGGGTCTGGCGTAACAGGATCAAGTATAATTCTTGTTACACCTGATGGAGAAAGAACCATGAACACTCATTTAGGAATGTGCCGTGAGTTTTCTCCGGAAGATATAAATGAATCAAAATTAGCTAAATCAAATTTTCTTTATTTCACTGGTTATATGTGGGATACTGATTCTCAAAAAAATGCAATAAACTATGCGATTTCGATTGCAAAGGAAAATGATGTACAAATAATTTTTGATGTTGCTGATCCATTTGTTGTTGATCGAAACAGTATAGAATTTTTAAAAATGATAGAACAGGATATAGATATTGTTTTTGCAAATCAGACTGAACTTGCAATATTATTTGATTCAAATGACATTGAAAAATCAACAAATAAACTTTTAAAAATTGTAAAAAGAGCTGGAATAAAACTTGGAAAAAAAGGGTCTTTAATTATAGAGTTGGGAGAAAAACACAGCATCCCGTCACGGAATGTCAATGCGATTGACTCCACAGGTGCGGGTGATATGTATGCTGCGGGGTTTTTATCCGCACTTTCAAAAGGATATAATAGTAGACAATCTGGAGAGATTGGAGGGCGTCTTGCTGAAGAAATTATCCAACAATTTGGCGCGCAATTTGATTTGAAAAAAATGTCTGAATTGAATTCGAAGGTCTTTTCTATATACTAAATTTTCAAAAAGTAAAGGTGACACATTTTCTTGTATGATTAAACTTGGTTCAAGTAAATTGTGAGGTTTTAATAACATATTTAATGAGGATAAAATGCTAAATAAAAAAATAATATATCTAGCTATCATCTCTACAATCTCTCTGTTGATTGTGGCATGTTCTAGCCAGGAATACACAACTGCAAAGCTAGCAATTCAACAATCTGATTTTGCAAAAGCAGAAGAGTTCTTACCAAAAGCTATGGCCATTGAACCTGATAATCCTGAAATCCCTATTGTGATGGGCGTAGAAATATATGCCAAAGATGGAGATTGGATTAACATGGTTGCCATGTATAATAAAGCAATGGAAATTAATCCGGAAAAGGTTGTTGAAATACGAGGAGCATTTATTTCGGTGAAAGATGCCGTGAATAATTATACTGAATTTTATTGGGCGAAGGAATTCAATATTGGAGTTGAACAATTCAAGAAAATAAAAAATGATCCAGATAATAAACCGGCTTACTTAGAAACTGCAATCCAGCATTTTAGTAATGCTGCTTTGATTAACCCCACTGATGCTAATACACATGCGACATTAGCTAAGTGTTATTTTGACTTAGGAGATAAAGATTTAGCAGTAAAAGCTGCACTTACAGCTGTAGAAATAAATCCAGATAATTTTGAAGCAAATTTTAGTGCAGGGCAAATCCTTGTTAGAGCAGGTTTAACTTCTGAAGAAGTGCTTCCTTATTATGAAAAAGCAGCATCTCTTGAACCTTCCAATAGCAAAGTACTTCGTGAATTGGCAGGAATGTATTATGACCTTGGACAAAAAGAACAATCTATAGAAGTTTTTGAAAATGCAATTTCAAATGAAGAAGATAATATTGTTAAATCGAATCTTTTTTATAATCTTGGTGTTATTCATAATCAAATGCAAAACTATGAAGGTGCTGAAAAATCCTTTGACGAAGCATTTTATCTGAATGATGAAGATTACGAAGCACTTGAAGGAATGGTGCATATTTATGATAGTTTAGGCGATCAATATTTAGAAGGCTCAAATGGATTTGAAAAAGATTTGAATGAAGCCTATAGGTGGTATCGTAAAGCTGAGAAAAAAATTAAAGATGCACTTATTATTAATCCTGATGAAGCAGATAAGTATAAAAAAATATTGAAACAGCTAAGATATAAAAAAGGAATTGCAGAAGGGAATTAATATAAATTAGTTAAAAAGCTGAAAAATAAGATTATCATTTTTTAGGTTTCAGCTTTTTAACTTAGCCTAGTTTTTTACGTTTATTTAAATATTCAGTTAGTCCTAAATCCAAATTTTGATCAGTAAATATTGGGACATAGTCTATCAAGTGTCGCCTACATTCTTGTTTGTAAAATGATTGTAAATCAGAAATAAGTTTGGTGTAGTTATTACGAATATGCCATGGTTCAGTCGTTATTTCTTCTCCTGTCTCCATGTCAAGAAATTTTGTTCTTGTATTAAAATCAAATTCCAATTCTTTTCGGTCTAGGATATGGAAGACGATTACTTCTTGTTTTTGATGCCTAAAATGTTTTAGTCCATTCATAATTTGTTTAGGGTCATCAAATAGATCCGATATTAGTACAACCAATCCACGCTTCTTTATCCGATCAGCCATTTCATGAAGAACAGGTTCAATTATGGTGTCGCTCCCTGCATTTAAATCGTCGAGTTTTGTTAAAATCGCATTTAAGTGACTTGGTTTTGATTTCGGTGGAATAAATGTATTTACTTTATTCGAGAATTGAACTAGCCCAGCTGCATCTTGTTGATTAATCATGAGATATGATAATGAAGCGACAAGCGAATTTGCGTAATTGAGTTTTGAAACTCCTCCGCTTGAATAGAGCATAGATTTGCTTGTGTCTAAAATAAGATGTGCTCGGAGATTCGTCTCTTCTTCATATTGTTTTATATAAAGGCGATCAGTCTTACCATACAATTTCCAATCGATATGTCGAATCTCATCCCCGGGACCATAAGCACGGTGTTCAGCGAATTCTACAGAAAAACCATGGTAAGGACTTCGATGAAGTCCTATAATATAGCCTTCAACTACAAGACGCGCACGGAGAGCCATAGAATTTAACATGGCAACTGTCTCCGGTTGTAGGTACTTGCGTTTATCAGCAGATGATGCCATTTTATTCAGTGATTTCTTCTAAGAGCTGATTTAATATATCATCAACTTTAAGCCCTTCAGCTTCTGCATTAAAATTTGGAAGTACTCGATGCCGAAGGATTGGCAATGCTAAATCTCGTATATCATTGATATCAGGTGTTGAGCGTCCATCTAAAATTGCTTTAGCTTTTGCACCTAAGACTAAATATTGGGATGCTCTTGGTCCTGCTCCCCAATCTACCGATTGCTGAATGAAACTTGGAGATGATTTAGAATTGGGTCGAGTTGCTCCAACTAACTTTACGGTATATTCAACTACATTATCAGCTACAGGAACACGTCGAACAAGGTTTTGATAGGATGAAATTTCTTCTTTTGTCATAATTGCTTGTACTTTTGGTGTTTCGCTGGTTGTAGTTGCTCGTACAATTGATATTTCATCTTTGGTAGAAGGATAATCAATATTTAGATTAAACATAAATCTGTCTAATTGAGCTTCCGGCAGAGGATAGGTTCCTTCCTGTTCTATTGGATTTTGTGTAGCTAATACAAAAAATGGTTCATCTAAATTATATGTTTTCCCGCCCATAGTTACTTTATGTTCTTGCATAGCTTCTAATAAAGCAGCCTGAGTTTTTGGTGGTGTTCGGTTAATTTCATCTGCCAAAACAATATTTGCGAATATTGGTCCTTGAAAAAAACGAAAGGACCTTTGGCCGGTATTTTGATCAATATCGATGAGTTCAGTCCCTGTAATATCACTGGGCATAAGGTCAGGCGTAAACTGGATTCGCTTGAATGAGAGATCTAATACATCTGATAAGGTTTGAATAAGTAAGGTCTTTGCTAAACCGGGGACGCCAACGAGTAGAGAGTGTCCTTTGGCTAATAATGCAATAAGCATATGGTCTAGGATTTTCTGTTGCCCAATAATAACTTTCCCAACTTCATTTAGGAATGCTTGTTTTGCTTCTGCTAGTTTTTCTAAAGTGGCTAAATCATGCTGTGATTCTGTCATAAAATATTTTCGTGTTAAAGGGTTAATAAAAGATGAGAAATTTACTTAAACAGGCTTGTCCTAAAAAGAAATTCAATGCTTTATTTTAAAAAAAGTTGCATTCGTCCTTTAATAAAATAGATAAAATTTCAAAAAAAACTAAATTCTATTTATTTGAAGAATAATGAGAGTTTCTCATTTGAGTTTAATTAATTGATTCGGAAATTCCAGAACATGTCGGAGGCAATTATTACAAATTTAAAACCACTTATTGGTCAGTCGATTTCAGAATTGGAATCATTCGCTGAATCTTTAGGAGAAAAACCATTTAGAGGACGTCAACTATTTGATTGGATCTATCGCCAAGAAGTAGATGAGATTTCTAATATGACTGATTTATCTAAATCATTACGTGAAAAGTTAAACTCAGTTCCAATTCACCCTCTCAAATTAGTAAACCGAGATGAATCTCTATCCCAACAAACGAGGAAAGTTTTATTTGAATTAGCAGATGGGAATTTAGTTGAAGCTGTATTAATGCAAGAAGGGAAAAGAGTTACTGTATGTTTATCTACTCAGGTTGGGTGTGCATTAAATTGTGGTTTTTGCGCTACTGCTAAAATGGGATTTATTAAAAACTTGACTGTAGGTGAAATTGTGGATCAATTTCTTCACCTTCAAAAAATTAGTAAAGAGAAAATAACGAATGTGGTTTTTATGGGAATGGGAGAACCATTCCTTAATTATAAAAATACAATAGCCGCTGCAGATTTTCTCCACCATCCGAAAGGAATAAATATGGCCGCCTGGCGAATTACAATTTCGACAGCAGGTGTGGTTCCAAAAATTCAACAGTTTTCAGAAGAAAAACACCCATATAAATTGGCAATAAGCTTAAATGGAACTACGCAAGAACAAAGATTGAAAACTATGCCAGTTTCTAAGACGTATTCTTTTTCAAGTTTAATAAAAGCGTCGAAAGAATACGCATATCATTCAAGAAATAGAATAACGTTTGAATATGTTCTAATGGATGGAATTAATAATGAACCGAGAGATGTAGATAGACTCCTTCAGTTATTGAGTTCTGTTGAATGTAAATTAAATGTAATTCCATACAATGAAATTGATGGTATTTACAAAAGACCATCTGATGAAAAGATTGAGTCATTTATGAATTTATTAAAACTCGCTCCATTTCCGGTAACTGTCAGGTGGAGTAAAGGGACAGATATTGATGCTGGTTGCGGGCAATTGGCAACAAAATCGGCTCATAAGTAAGGTAAATACAAACCTTCCTTGTTTGCGAAGACATCTTTTAGAGACTGTAAAATGAATATTAGACCCCAGATTAAAGACATTGAAAATCAAATTATCAATTGGCGGCGAGATTTTCATCAATATCCAGAATTGGCATTTGATGAGCATCGCACATCTAAAGTAATTGGCGATGCCTTAAAGTCTATGGGACTTGTCCCAAAAATGAATGTGGGAAAAACTGGAGTTACTGCAGATCTTGTTTTTGGTGATGGACCGATGATTGCACTTCGTGCTGATATGGATGCTTTACCAATGCAAGAAACAAGTGGATTAGACTTTTCATCAAAACATAATGGCGTAATGCATGCATGTGGACATGATGGTCACATGGCAATGCTTTTGGGTGCAGCCAAAGTGCTTTCTCAAAATAAAAATGGATTGAAAGGGACAGTTCGATTTATTTTTCAACCAGCAGAAGAAGGGTCTGGCGGTGCAAGATATATGATTGAAGATGGGTGCTTAGATGGTGTTGATGAAATTTATGGAATTCATGTTTGGAATTATCAACCTGTAGGAGAAGTTGGTATTACCGATGGACCAGTCTTAGCTGCTGCAGACATGTTTGATATAAAAATTAAAGGAATTGGTGGGCATGGTGCAGCGCCACAGGGAACGGTGGATGCTATAATTGTTGCATCCCATTTAGTTCAGGCTTTTCAAACAATTGTGAGTAGAAATACTAACCCATTAGAAAGTACTGTTGTCACAATTGGTGAAATAAAAGGTGGAAATAATTTTAATATTATTGCTGATGAAGTCAAATTATCTGGAACTGCACGGTCTTATACTGAAGAAAACCGAACTCTTATCAAAACACGAATGGCAGAAATAATTGATGGTGTAGCCAAAACTTTTGGAGCAGAAATATCATTTGATTATGAAGATGGATATCCACCAACCATTAACCATGTAGACCCAACAAAAAAAGTATTAAAAGCGGCAAAAAGAGTTGTTGGTGAAAAAGCTGGAAAGCCTTATTTATCTATGGGTGGAGAAGACTTTTCATATTATTTACAAAAAATCCCAGGTTGCTTTTTCTTCGTTGGATCAGCACCAAATGATCAAAAACTATTTGAAACGCCTCATCATTGTTCTCATTTTACACTAGATGAACAAGCATTATTGGTTGGACCATCAATTTACCTAAACTTAGTTGATGATATATTGGGAAATAGGAGTTAGGATTAGGAATTTTAGACATTAGAGATAGACACTAATTATTTACACAATTATCTGAATAGACTCTTTTGATGGTATTTGGATAGCTTGCATAAACATTAAAACACTTTTGTCCTCGGCGGTTTGAACTTTGTACCATAAAATGATGAATTGAGTTTAAACCAAAAGATTGTAGAATTTTTGAATCTTGTAAAATTTTCAAATCCCCATGTAATGAAAAAATCAAATACTCTTCAAACGTTTCTCCATCCCTTACTTCAATGATCCAATTATTTTTCCCATCCCCGTCAAAATCACCTTGATAAACCTGAAGAACATGTTTTATTTTACTGTCCGGGTTTATTTTTAAAGCAGTTTTATCAATTTTGGATTTCACATTCTTATATAATTTTTCAACTTTTAGAATTTTACTTTCTTTGTTAGAAAATTTTTGTTTAAGTAAGGTAAAAAAATCATTGGGAAGGACACCGATTTTTTTCTGATGATTTAATGTATCGAAAAGGGCTAGTTCCTCTTCATTATTATAGTGTAATGATAAAATATTGGGATTCTTTTTTACCGTATCGTCAGGTGTTAGAAAATAATAGGTGCTTCGATCACCACGAATATTTTTTGGCGGAGGGATCATTTCAGTTTTATGGATTATCTGTCCATCTTGGATAAATGCAACATTTTTCGGCTCGGACCCTCTGGAAAAACGATATAGAAATCCTGTTGAAATTTTTGGTGTTTGAATTTTTATAATCTTATCAGTCTTAATCCACCCGTATTGATCCTTATCCGAGACTTTTACTTTGTTCCAACCTTTGAATTCAGTCGGTATTTGACCGGGAAAAAAAGTAATTACTTTTTGCCCAGGTACAAATGTCATCAGCGTTTTTGAGCTTTCTATAGGAAGAGATTTCAAAGGGAGTGTTGTATCAATAACAGTCGAATTTCGAAATACATTTTGCCAGTTGATTGTAATTCCTCCGGGAATCTTGCTGTGAAAATTCCCGAATTGGAAACGAAGATTTCGATTATTGTTTTTCTCTGCTGGGGTATAGATAACCGGGTTTCGGGGTCCATAAGTGGCAATCATTTTTTGAAAACCAATTTCATATTTTGCTGAATCTGAATGATCGGGTATCAAAGAAAATAACTCTTTATGAATTTGCTCCGATTGGTTACCCATGACAAGATTTGTCCAAATAAATCGCCCCATGGCTTCCGAATGATGATTGACTCCGGTTTTAAAAAAGTGTTTTGTCTCTGTTGGAGATTCCACGATGATTTTTTTGTATTCATTTAATGCATTCAAATAGTCACTCCGATCAAGATAATAATCACCCTTTAGAAGCTGAATGTAAGTCCTTGTGAAATTAAAAGTAGAAACGTCTAACAGTTTATTCAAAAATTCAAAATAATGATTATTTTTTTTTAAATATTTTATTACACGGGAAACGGAACTATAGTCCACAAATGAATTCCACTCAAAACCACTTATTTTATATCCAGGGAATTCCTTAACCAGTTGGATAACAATATTTTCCAGTTTATCAAAATCTTTTAAATATTTTCCATAAAGTTCTATGAGTGAAAACCTACTTGAAATTGCTGCCGGAAAATTTGCAGTTGAAAATTCGTCTCTTTCCTGTCGAGGCAAATCCGTGTCATCCTGAATAAATTGGAGAAGTATTTCTTCAGCTTGCTTATAATTTTTAAATTGAATCAATTTTGTTTTATATTGGAAAGCCATTCGAATCAAATCAGGATTATGAATATCTCGTCCTTCAATAGACAGTTGATAAAGTTGAGCGAGTTGTTCCGGATTTTTCAAAAAATCCCAGGGAGACCCATTAGTATGGAAAGGCTCGGACACTGCATCAACGTAAACAAAACTTGTGTCTAAAACAAAATTGTCTGCTTGCACCCATGCCGTCCACGTTTCGCCATATTGACCAATCAAAGTTGAGGTGAGTTGGTACCAGGTTTTACCCCCAGATTCTTCATGAAATCCGGTTACAGGAAGAGTTTGAAACGGACTGATTTTAATTTTCTTTGAAAACTGGAAAAGGGTGTCATTTCTTGAGAATAGGGACATAGTATCTGCCAAAAATTTCCCTACGGCTGGGAACAGGAGGAGATGAGTTCCCGGAATAATTACTTTTTGGCCATCCACTGTTTTACATGAGATTTCTTTGTTATGAACCAAAACTCGTCCGTAACCATTTTGTTCAATTATTGCATCTATTTTTTCAGGTGATTCAGTTGGAAAAACAAGAGTGCCAAACTTTAGAATATTTGTTTCAGTAGAAAATTCCTTTGTAATTAGGCCTAAATAATACAGAGGCATTATTTCACTATTGGTGCTTTTTTGTTGAGACAGTTTTGTTCGTGTTTCAGAAATATTTTTAGATTTCCAGCGATTCATTATATCTATAATGGCAATTTTTTGTTTTGGTGCTTTTGTTGATTCAGATAATTTTTTTAAAAAAGTCACATATTCATTCGTTTGAAAATTTGGGATGAAAGATTTTGGGTTTCTTAGCACTAATTTTAAAACGTCGGGTGGAATATCATCCGTTTTATATTTTTCAAATATTTGATAAAATCCATCCAAGGAGATGTCTTGTTGTATTGCAATCCTTAGGTCTCGCAGACTTCGTCTTCTATCAGCGATTTTGCCATCATACTGAATTAATTGTTCAAGAATTTGTAAATAACGAGGGGTGAGATTCCCGGAGTAGGGTTTAATATTAAAATTCCAAGGCATAATTAACGGTAAAAAATTCCCCATTTCATGAAGATTTTCCGTCAAAGGGGCCAATGAAATGGGTATCGAAATGCTATCTTCTATAATGACAGAGGAAATATTAAAGTAAACTTGCTCCCTGATGCTTGTTGGTTTTTCATCCTGAAATGGAATAAAGGATTTTGTTCGCCTTTGTTTACCCATTCGGGTTTTCTTCCGGGACTTTGAAAAATTCGTGCCTGGTTTAATATTTGCACGTTGAAAAAGACTTTCCCATGGTATTTCTATTTCACATTTCCAGTGGTGCTTATCAATGATAGATACTGAAGAAAACCAATTAAAATCATCTTTTATACTTTGGAATGAAGCAGATCGATTGTATTGGTCAAATTGAGTATTATATTGGTTTATAGCAAATTGGTAATATCCTTTTTGACTTTTAAACCGCAGGAAAACTTGAAAGAAAGTGGGGTCTTTATTGATGGAAATGAAATTACCATCTCTTGTATAATGCGAATTATTTTGAATAATGGTATTTGGGGATGGAAAAATTTGTTCAAATTCAAATCTGATTTTTTCATTATCTACAAAAATTTGAACGGATATGGATGAATCAATCGAATGATCTCCAATTGTATAAAACTTATTATAAGTGGATTCAACAAATGGGGATGATGTTTCATTTTTTTCCTGTGCCGAAGTACCCGTGAATCCGAAAATTAATTGTACAATAAAAAAAATACAAAATAAAAATTTCATAAAGAGTTTTATCAATAGTTCAATCGCCTTTTTTTAATATCCAATAGCAGATGTTTCTCCACGGCTATCGCCCCCACCGTATAATCCGTATTCATTAATAGTTATTCCATTTGCTTCTCCTATATATCCCCAACGGTAGGGAATAACAACATGACCCATTTTTTCTAAATTAGTTTGTACATCTTTTGAGATGCCCAATGGTTCTGTCATGATAATATCGGGAAGCCACTGAGAGTGGACTCGAGGAGAACTTACGGCTTCTTTAATATCCATTTCATGGACAATTACATTTAAAATTGTTTGAAGTGCAGTTGTTATAATAGTTGAACCACCGGGAGAACCAATCACCATAAATGGTTTATTATCTTTTAAAACAATAGTGGGTGTCATAGAGCTTAATGGACGTTTACCTGGAGCTATAGCATTGGCTTCCTTTCCTACAAGGCCATAAATATTAGGGATACCTGGTTTAGCCGAAAAATCATCCATTTCGTTATTTAAAAAGAACCCGGCTCCTTTTACAACAACACCACAGCCATAACTTGTGTTTAGTGTTGTTGTTACGCTCACAGCGTTCCCCCATTGATCAACAACTGAATAATGAGTGGTTTCATTACTTTCAGCTGGCCATGGGTTTCCAGCATGAATTTCTGAGCTAAGTGATGCTTTATTGGGTAAAATAGTTTTAGCAGTTTCAAATGCATAAGCTGTATCAATTAAGAATTCAATGGGAACATTCCAGAAATCAGGGTCTCCCATATGTTCAGCTCTATCAGCATAAGCCCTGCGCTCAACTTCTGTTAAATAATGAATATATTGAGAAGAATTCCATCCCATTGTATCTAATGCGAAAAATGATAATTGATTAAACATATTAATTAGTAAGACACCGCCAGAACTTGGAGGCCCCATAGATACGATGGTGTATTCTTTATAGTCCCCAATTATTGGGTCACGATAAACCGATTTATAATTTTCTAAATCTTGATGCGAAATAAGACCATTTCCTCGTTTCATTTCATCTACAATTAAATCTGCAATGGGTCCTTTGTAGAACCCATCACGACCATATTTTGAAATTCGGATAAGTGTTTTCGCCAAGTCTTTTTGATAAAATTTATCATCTGTTTTCCATGGCGTCTCCCTTTTTTGAACAAAGATATTTTTTGCGGCATTATTTTTGTAAAAGAAATCTTTATAAACATTAAATCGTCTTGCTTCATAGCGAGATAATAGATATCCTTTGCTTGCAAAACGAATTGCAGGTGCCATGACTTGCCTAAGGCTAACCTTTCCTGATCCATAATCTTTAAAAGCTTTTAATAGTCCATCAACAGAACCCGGTACGCCAGCTGCCGCACGAGTTCCCAGTGACATCCCGGGTACCACATTTCCACTATCATTTAAAAATAAATCTCGATGGGCAGATTCAGGCGCCATTTCACGATAATCCAAAGAAAATGTTTTACCATCTGCCATGGCTGCAACCATAAAACCACCTCCACCAATATTTCCATTGGATGAAGAAGTGACGGCTAGAGCAAATCCCACTGCTACCGCAGCATCTACTGCATTACCACCTTTTTTCAGAATTTCAATTCCAGCTTCCGATGCTTGTCGGTTGGTAGAAACAACCATTCCATTTTCACCAAAAACTGGGTTAGAATTTGCCGACATAGCTTGAGATGTAATTAATAATAAAGTAAGAATGCTAATTTTCATTTTATTGAATCCAATTTATAATTTGATTGACACCAGTTATCAAAGAATCAATATTACCACCAAGATTTTGGATATTGAGTTCTTGATTTAGTGGGATTTTCATGCTGTCATTTAGAGCTTTTTCCCCATTGAAATTTACATAAGCCAGTCGACTTGTAAATTCTTCAGGGTTTCTCCCAAACGCTGAGCCAGGTAAAAGTGCAACTCCCGTTTCATTCAAAAGTGTTTCACAAAAGGTTTGGCTGTCAAAAATATTTCGTTTATGTAAGGATTCTGAATAATCAGAGAAATCGGGAAAAAGATAAAAAGCGCCTTCAGGTTTGTGAATTCGAATATTTGCTTGTTGAAGTATTTCAAAAATAGTAGTGCCTAATACTTTTAGAATACGTCTCGAATGTATTAAATATTCATCAATTTCATTTCCTCCTTCATAAGCAGTAATCGCACCATATTGAATTGGGGCACTGACGGAAGTATATGTTTCACTGGCCACCGCATTCATAGGCTCGAGTAGCCAAATGAGTTCTTTTGGAAATGAAAATGTACCAATTCGCCATCCACCCGCTCCACACCATTTTGAGAGTCCTGAACTAACAATTGTGCCTTCTGGATAGAATCGAGCAATAGAAATATGTTTACCTTCGTGATGGATTCTGCCATAAATCTCATCAGATAAAATAATAATATTATATTTACGAGCAATAGTGGCAATTGCTTCTAATTCATCTTCTGAATAACTTTGTCCTTCAGGGTTTCCAGGGTAATTTAGTATTAGAAGTCGCGGACGACCCGGGTCATTATCTTCCTTTATAATATCTAGTAAATGATGAGGCATTATGCGCCATCTTTCTTTATAAGATGTAGAAATAAATCGAACTTTTCGTCCTATAATATCTGCTTGTGGTTGATAAGAAACCCAACAGGGTGAAGGAATTAGTATTTCACCATAAAAAACAAGTTGGAGAATAAACATAAGTTCTTTTGATCCGGGACCAATCATGACATGATCGGGTTCAATGTTTATCTGGTCAACTTGATTATGAGATCCAGCCACGCTGTGTTGTAATTCAGGGAGTCCTTGTACAGGAAGATAATCTTTTTGATGTGCATTATCTTTTAAAGCTTGTACAACACAGTCAGGTACTGGAAAAGGAGATTGACCTAAGCCAAACCGATAGACCGTTTTTCCACTGGCTTGAAGTTGTGCGCTCTTTTCATTGATTGCTAGGGTGGCTGATTTCCCCATACCACGGGTTCTGAGATTCAAACTATTTTGATGCATTAATATAAGTCCTACTTTTTGTTTAAACTATTTGGTGATGAAGCTAAAATTAAAGCTCGAGCAAGAATATTACTTGAATCAATAATAGGAATTTTATTTATATTTTGTTTTGTGATAGCAAGTGGAATTTCCGTACACCCTAATACCACGGCTTCAGCACCTTGACTGATTAAGTAATTTATACCTGAATAAAGATTACTTTTTGCTTGTTCAGTTACGGGGTTTGAAAAAGCTTTTATTCCATATTTTTTATTATAAATCGCTGGATCAATTTTAGTTTTTTGAATTTCATTTGAAATTTTTATTTCATTTAATCCAACTTGGTTTAGCCCATTTTGATAAACATTTGATATAGATGTTCCAGTTGTAGATAAAACACCAATATTTTTAAATGATGGGTATTTAATTTTTATATAGTTGGCAACTTCATTTATCATATGAATAATAATAATTTTTTTGGGAATATTTTTGATTATTTCATTGAAAATGGGATCTGCATGAGCCGTATTACAGGGCATGCCAATTATGTTTGCACCTTGTTTTATTAAACGATTCACAATGGTTGAAATAGCAATTCCAGGATTAATTAATGTTGGATCTAATAGGTAACTTGTTCGATCTGAAATTGTATGGGGGACAGATAATAATGAAACAGGGATGTGTTCTTGATCGGATTTGGCATTTGTTTCATCGAATATTTTTCGAACCAAATCAAGGCCTGCATAAGGCCCCATTCCGCCTACTACTCCAATCATATTTTTATCTTTTAAATTCATCATAAAAAATAAAAAGAATTTTACCTTAATGGAATAGAATCATTTTCAAAACCTGAAAAATAATTCAAGTTATCATCTCTGGATTTGATCCGAAATGATAAAAATAAGTCTGAAATAATGTTTAATGATTTATTGTTAAATAATGAATAAAAAAAAGGCGGTGATTTCACCGCCTTTTTTTACAAAACTTCAGTTAAAATTAGAAGTTGTAGGTCAATCGTGTAAACATCATACCACCGTGGTATCCAAGAGGAGAACGACGAGGGTAAGGCATTCCTTGAGACATCCGTGTCGCAATTTGATTTGGAAATGCATTGGTAGCATTGTTAGCACCAAAAACAACTGATAGATTATCACTGACTCGATAGTTTAATTCTACATCGATAAAGCTGACAGATTCAATTTTGTCTTTTGTATTATCGGCTTCAACTTCTGAATACGTACCACGTTCATCCCATGATTCACTAAAATAATTCATGCGAACCATTGCGGATAATGCATCACTAATACGATAGTCAATTGTAGCAACCATTCTATCTTTAGGTAAGTTTAATTGAATATTATCAATTGTACCTTGAGATACAGGATCTATACCGCCAACTTGGCGTTGTGCAACAACTTCAGTTTCATTGTGGTTATAAGCCAACCCAACATTGATACTTCCCATTGTATAATCAGCAACAAGATCAAAACCAGATGTTTTTGTATCTAAAGCATTGGTATAGAAAGCAAGTTCAGAAAATTCAGCATTCCCTTCAATTGCTAATGAACGCGATTTAATAATCTTATTTGTTACATTAATTTGATATGCATCAAAAGATATATTTAAACCACTTACCATACTTGATGTTAAACCATAACTTATATTTGTAGCATCTTCAGGTAACAATGCTGCACCACCCATAGAAATTGAGAGTGGATCTGTTGGCTTCAAAGTTCCTTCTTGTACCTGCATTCCTGTTACACCATCAAAGGATGTAACAACACCGGTGTAGTTAGATTGTCCTGGAGTTGGTGCACGAAACCCAGTAGAGTATCCACCACGAAATGTGGCAAGATTACCCAAAGAGTAACGACCCGCAACTTTGAGATTAGATGTAGGTCCAAAATCAGAAAAATCTTCCATACGGAAAGCAGCTTGAACTAAAAGGTCACCCATGTCATACTCACCATCTACATAAAAGGCTGTATTTGTACGAGCGAAAGCACCTGCAGCATCTGGGTTTGTCCCAGGCATACCATTAGATGTTCCACCTGGAGCTGTGTAACCATAGTTTACTTCAGTTCCGGCAGAATCATACGTTAACGTATGAACCAAAGCCCAAGGTCCAGCCATCCATGATTCTTTTTGACCTGCATACATGGTGTACTTTTCTTCACGCCATTCTGTACCAAAAGCAATATTAATGTCGCCCATTGGGTAGGTAAAGTCTGCATTGAAATTTGTTTCTTCTTGCTGAAGATCACCAATTTCAAAATTATGAGGTGAATTAGGTCCCCAAGATAAATTCAAAGTATTACGTAAGTAATAGTTAATGTAGTTAGAGCCATAGCTAGTACTAAAGTCATAACCTAAACCAAATAAGTCATCACCTTTTACACCAATTACAGAACTAAAGTCATTTCCATGTCCTTCTAAGCGAGGCGTAAATCCTAAAGGATAGGTATCACCCCAAGAGAAATCACCTTTTGTAGGATCATTTGGATCTAGTGGAATTGCTGTTAAAGCACCAGATTTACCCGCGGCACGAAGGAAAAAACTATATTCTCCATACGTATCAGCATAGTTACCAAATGAATATGCTTCAATGCCATCTCCAATTTCTAAACCAGCATTCCAAGCGGAACGAAATCCATTGTTTTCTGGACGTCCCCAGTTCATAGCAGTTTGCCAATCATCTGTGTTTTGAGTTCCTACATATCTGCCATCATCATTAGTCTCGTCATCACCTTTTACCCAACCTTTATAACCATCTGAAGCAGATGCATGTTGATAACCACGTGATAATTCAGGACGTGAAGAATATTCAGCACTGATGTTTAAAAATCCATTATCTGATAATGGAAGACCAATGTTTGTAGCAACAGTAACATCTCTTTCACCACCACGACCATTTTCAGCTTCCATCCATTGGCCTGTCGTAACTTGGAATTCAATTCCTTCTGAATTATCTTTCAAAAGAAAGTTCATTACACCTGCAATAGCGTCAGAACCATATTGTGCTGATGCACCATCACGTAAGACTTCAAGTCTTTTAACTGCAATGCTTGGAATCATTCCTACATCAACAGCTTGGGCACCAACGTTCATAGCTGCACCAAAGTGCGAAATAAGTGATGAACGATGACGACGTTTTGAGTTGGTTAAAACCAAAATATTATCTGGTGGAAGTCCGCGCATGGAAGTTGGTCTTACAAAGGCAGCACCGTCACCAGTAAGAGGCGTTGCATTGAAAGAAGGAACTTGATTTTTAAGAGTTTCAGTCATGTCACCATTTCCTTGGCGACGTAATGTTTCTGAACTGAATCCGTCGATAGGTGAAGGTGATTTCATAGCTGTTCGTCCAGCAGAGCGTGTACCTGTTACGAACACATCGCTTCCTGCTAAAGCATCAACTGCTAGTGAAAAACTTACAGAAGCACCACTACTATTTACTGTAACAGATTTGCTTGCTGAACTGTATCCGATAAATGAAGCAGATACGGTATAGGTTCCAGAAGATACGCCACTAATGGAATATGATCCAGATGCATCCGCTGCCGCACCCATACTTGTGCCTTCGATAGTAACATTCGCACCGGCTAATCCATTACCATTTTCATCGGTAATAGTACCAGAAACTGACTGTCCCATCAAGAAGGTCATACTTAAGACTATGAAAATCCAATTGGATTTATTCATATTATTCTCCTCGGTTTATTATTTGTTAAGTGATTGACTGCTGTCAATCAGGTCAATCTAACAGTTTTTGAAAATAGATTCAAGAGTTATAAATATAGTATAAATATATATAAAAGATTACTAACCCGGATTGTCTGCCACAAAATGCTGATAACAAAGGAGATACAATGAATGATGTATCCATACTTTGTAATTTTATTTTTGTCAACATTTTATTTTTTTTCTTCGTGAAACTTGGCGACCTTCGTGGCTGATGAATTAATGAGGCTAATAAGTATTAGTTTAATCGTTGTAAATGAAAACCTTTGAAATTTCACTAGCTTTCTTAAATCCGCGGTACATTCCTTCTGTGTTGAATGGCATAGAAATATTTCCAAAAGAATCCATGGCTATTACACCACCTTCAGCACCAAGATTAGATAATTTGTTTATTACTCTTCTGGCCGCTTTTCCAACTGGAATATTTTGGTACTCCATCATGGCAGAAACATCGTAAGCTACATTTCCACGAATATAAAATTCACCTTCACCTGTTCCAGAGACAGCACACGTTTTATTATTAGCATAGGTACCAGCACCAATAATTGGGCTATCGCCTATACGTCCCCATCGTTTGTTGGTAAGTCCACCTGTAGATGTACCGGCAGCAAGATTTCCATTTTTATCTAAAGCTACACAGCCAACGGTTCCATATTTTTCTGCTTGAACTTTTTTTAAATAGTCCCACCGTCGTTGTGTATAAAAATAACTTGGGTCCACAATTTCAAGATTTTGTTCTTTTGCAAATTGATCTGCACCCTCTCCAGAAAGCATAACATGCCAAGTGTTTTCCATGACTTTTCGAGCTGCAGTAATTGGGTTTTTTACCGTTTTAACTCCTGCCACAGCGCCTGCTAAAAGATTACTTCCATCCATAATGCTGGCATCTAATTCATTTGTTCCAGCATTTGTAAATACTGCCCCTTTTCCGGCATTGAATAATTCTGAATCTTCCATGATGCTAATTGCGGCTACGACTGCATCTAGAGATGTGCCTCCATTCTCAAGTATTATAGATCCGATATTCAGGGCTTCTTCAAGCTTGGAACGATAGGCTGCTTCAGTTTCCGCCGTCATATTTTTTCGAGTAATCGTTCCAGCTCCACCATGAATCGCTATAGCAAAATCGACTGATTTTTCAATCGGTTTAAATAGAATTGAAAGACCAAGAATGATCAATAATGCAAACGAAAAAGCGATTATTCGATTCATTACATATGATCTTGAATTGCTGATTGTAATTGATCGATAGATACTCGATCTTGCTTCATAGTATCTCGATGCCGAAGTGTAACCGTATTATCTTCAGTACTTTGATGATCAACCGTAATACCAAAGGGTGTTCCAGCTTCATCTTGACGATAATATCGTTTTCCGATAGATCCTTGTTGATCATAAATAACTTTATAATGGGGTTTGAGAATATCCATTATTTCACGAGCTTTTTCTGGGAGACCATCTTTTTTAACAAGTGGACATACAACTGCTTTTATAGGTGCAATTTTTGGGTGAAGTTTCATAACAATTCGATTATTTTCGGTGTCTTCCCAATACGCATCCGCCATTACAGTTAGGAGCATTCTATTTAATCCAGAAGATGTTTCAATAATGTAAGGTAGAAAACGTTCATTATTTACTTGATCAAAATAAGTCAAGTTTTTTCCGGAATATTCCTGGTGTTGTCTTAAATCAAAATCAGTTCTATTATGAATGCCTTCAATTTCTGACCATCCAAATGGAAATTCATATTCGATATCCCAAGCTTCTTTAGCATAATGAGCCAATTCAGTTTTTCCATGTTCATGAAATCGGAGTTTAGATTCATCAATTCCAAGATGTTCGTGATAAAATTGAATTCGTTTTTCTTTCCATTCGACCATGCTTTCGTCATCGTCCCCTGGTTTAACAAAATATTGCATTTCCATTTGTTCGAATTCTCTGGTACGAAAAATAAAGTTTCGTGCAACTATTTCGTTTCGAAAAGCTTTACCGATTTGCGCGATTCCAAAGGGAACCTTCATGCGCATTGAACCTTGGACTAAAAGGTAATTAACATAAATACCTTGGGCAGTTTCAGGTCGAAGGAATGCTTCCATACCTGATTCTTCGACTGGACCCACATGTGTTTTAAACATGAGATTAAATTGGCGAGGTTCTGTAAGATTTCCTTTTGTTCCACATTTTGGACACTGAGTTTCTTCCCAATTCAGGGTTGAATATTCTTCAGAAAATTCATCAGCACGATACCGTGCTTTACAGTGTTTGCAATCCACCAGAGGGTCATTGAATGCACCTACATGTCCTGATGCTTCCCAAATTTTCGGGTGCATTAAAATGCCGCTATCCAATCCAACAATGTTTTCATGAACTTGAGTCATTTCTTTCCACCAAAGTTGAGAAATATTATTTTTCAATTCGATTCCAAGAGGACCGTAATCATATACGGCAGAAAACCCACCATAAATATCAGAAGATTGGAAGATGAACCCTCTACGTTTGCAAAGGGATACTATTTTTTCAATTGTTTTATCCATATTTTAAAAGACAGATTCACACATTGAACCTGTTGAAATATATGTCAGAAGTACCCTTCTAAAAGCTCAGAATACTTTTAACCGGTTTAAGAATTAATCCATTTTTTGAAGTTCTTTTTCAATTTCGTCATCAAAAGGAACTTCTGTTGGCGTGGAAATTACCGCAGTAAGATTATTATTGGGAGTTCTTAAATAGAAAAATAGAAATGAAATTCCAAGGATTCCAGCTAAAATTGGTGTCACCCATACCATGATGTTAAATCCTTCTGCTTTAGGGACAGCTAAAATTCGTTCTCCATATAATCCTACGTAATATTCAAGAATTTCATCTTTTGTTTTTCCCATAGCTACAAATTTTTCAATCTGGTTTTCTATTTCGGGGTTGTGATCTAAATCATAAACAGTTCCAGACCAGCAACATGGAGAAATTATACTTTGCTTGATATCTGTCGCCAAATTTGTTTCGGCGAATAACGAGGAAATTATGAAAAATAAAATCCCCATAAACTGAATTTTAGATTTGATGTAAAAGTTTTGCTTTTTCTTTGTCATTTTTTCTTCTTTTTGCGTTTTCGTTTAGGTCGAGCAGGTGCCAATCTTTTTTGGTTAATAAGTTCAACGGCTTGTTCAAGTGTTACACTTTCGGGTGTTAAGTCTCCTTTTAAGGATACATTAACTTTTCCATCTGTAATGTATGGTCCAAAACGGCCATCTTTTACTAGCAAAGATTCTCCTGTTTCAGGATGGTCTCCAATGGTTCGAAGTTCGGCACTTTTTTTATTTCGATTTGCAAGTAGTTCAACTGATTTATTAACAGAAATATCTAAAGGTGTTTCTGGACCACGCAGGCTTGCATTTTGTTTTCCACATCGAATATAAGCTCCATATCGTCCATAGTCTGCAGTAATAGCTTCTCCTGTTTCAGGATGATTCCCTACTGTTCTTGGAAGCGCCAAAAGCTTGAGAGCATAGTCTAGATCTACATCGGATAAAGTATAAGTTTTTGGAATCCCTTTTCGTGTTTTTGTATCCCCTAATTGAACATAATGACCATAGGGACCTTTCTTTATCCAGATCGATTCTCCTGATTTTGGATCATTACCAAGTGGTTCATCTTCTTTTACTTCTTCATTGAAAATTTCTTCAATTGTTTCCAGTGTTAAATCTCCAAAATAAATTTTATCTGGAATGGATCGAGTATCTTCGCCTCGACGAAGGTAAGGACCAAATTTCCCAATTCTTCCTTCTGTCGATTCTGAAATGGATTCAGGCATTTCAATTGTACAGGCTGCAGGAATATCTACTTTTTCATCCAGCATTTTTTCTAAACCTGTAAATTGTCCACCTCCACGATAAAAATTGGTCATAAATGAGAGAGCATCTTGTTCACCTCGTGAAATTTCATCTAATCCATTTTCCATTTTTGCTGTGAATTCTTTACTAACAAGATTGGTATAATGATTTTCTAACAATTGGGTTACTGATAATCCGAGGAATGTAGGAGAAAGTTTACCACCCGATCGATCCACATAGGCTCGTCGAACAATGGTACCCATTATGGATGCAAAGGTGGAAGGTCGTCCAATTCCATTTTCTTCTAATGCTTTTACAAGTGATGCTTCCGTATATCGAGCAGGAGGTTTCGTTGTATGCGATTCTGATTTTAATTCAGAACAATTTAATGACTCACCATTTGACATTTCGGGTAAAATTCGTTCCTTATTGGCTAAATCTTTGTCAGGATTATCTTGCCCCTCAACATATACTCGCATGTAGCCAGGAAAAAAAATCACTTGACCATTTGCACGAAATTCAGTTTTTTGGTTCACAATTGTGACGGCAGTTTGTTTCAGTTTTGCTGGTGTCATTTGACTTGCAACTGTGCGTTTCCAGATTAAGTCATATAATTTTGCAGCATCTTTTCCAATTTTACTTTCCACTTCAGATACGGAAAGAAATGTACGATTCGCTGGTCGGATAGCTTCATGAGCTTCTTGGGCATTTTTGACTTTGGTGGCATATCGAATTGCTTTCCCTGGAAGATAATCATCGCCATATAGGTTCTGAATAACTTGACGTGCACCTGCAATTGCTTCTTCTGATAAATTGGTTGAATCTGTACGCATATAAGTAATGAAACCATTTTCATATAATTGTTGAGCTGTGCTCATCGTTTGACGTGCAGAACTTCTTAATTTTCGAGCAGCTTCTTGTTGAAGTGTGCTCGTTGTAAATGGTGGTTTGGGTTTGGATGTTCGTGGTTTTTCTTCAATTTTTGTTACGATCCAATCACCGGAATCTAATTCTTTGACTAAAGCATCAGCTTGAGATTCAGAGAGTAATAAAACATCTTTATTCTTTAAATTTCCTGTTGTTGAATCAAAATCGTTGCTGGATGCGATTTTGGCACCATCTACACGAATTAACGTAGCATTAAATGAATTTGAGTCACTTGTTTTGTTCAAAACTGCTTTTAGGTCATAATAAGAAGATTGATTGAATTTTGCACGTAATCGATCTTTATCTACTATAAGTTTTACTGCTGCAGATTGAACCCGTCCTGCTGATAAAGTTGTTGTTACAAATTTCATATTACTTTGTAGTGTTGCCCATAAAACAGGAGATACTTTATATCCTACCAATCGATCAATTACACGTCGTGCTGTTTGAGCATCTACAAGGTGTTGATCAATTTCCCGAACTTGACTCATTCCTTCGGCAACACCAGCTTTTGTAATTTCAGTGAATTGAACTCTTTGAAGTTTTTCTTTTGGTACTTCACTTGCGAGATGAGCAGCAATGGCTTCACCTTCACGATCTGGATCCGTTGCGATTAGGACTCGATCGGCTAGCTTTGATTTTCTTCGTAGGTCTGTTAAAAATTTTTTCTTATCGGGAAGCGGTGTTAGTTTTATTTCAAAATCATTTTCAATATCGATTCCCAATTCTTTAGATGGCAGATCTTTAACATGGCCGACACATGAAATAACTTCATATTCATCTCCAAGATATTTTTGTATTGTTTTTATTTTAGTAGGTGATTCTACAATTAGTAAAGGTTTCTGGCTCATTTTCTGTATATCCTAATTTTGTTTCATGAGTTTAGGCTTCTTACGCCCGCGTATATAATATAATGTAAAAAATTTACTTTAATAATAGAACTTTTTCAGTTTTTGTAAAATATTTTTTTCTAAGAATAGAAAGGACGTTGAGTTTTATAAAGTAAACGCCACTGGAAAATTCAGAGGCATCCCATAGAAATTCATGGTCACCAGAGGGTAAATAACCATTAACAATTGAAGCTACCCGTTTACCATTTATATCAAAAACTTTCAGAGCTACATGATTCAATGAATTTTCTCCAGTATTAAATCGAATGGTCGTTATGGGATTAAACGGATTTGGATAAGGTGGATATAATTGAAAATTCTCTGGTAGAATCTCAATAGCTGAAGATAATGGCGGTCCAAATTCGAATGCACCAATATCCGGCGCACTTCCATTATATTGGTTGGATGATAAATTAACAATTGTATCGCCATTCCATTCAAAAAAAGCTGTTCCGGCATTAATAGCAGGTGAAGACCAATTTAAGGTGTATGGATTATCTTCATCATTACTGAACTGTGGGTCGTTTTCCAAGTTACCACCCTCCCAAACAACATTATCCGGGTAATCGCCTATAAATCCACCCTCGCCATCTTCAATAATATTGTGAGAAAATACCAAATTTGTATTTGTTGTATTATAGGGGTTGGAAATAATGAATTCGGCCATTTCATTCCCCCAGAAAATATTATTAACTATAAAGAAATTTGAACCCTGAATTCGATATTCAAATTCAATATTTCCTGTTTGCTCTCCAGTATTGTTCATGATTGTATTATTGACCATTTCAAGAATCTGTGGGCCAACAAAACTAAGAACAGTTACAGGACCCCAGTCTTCACTGACGGAATTAATATTATTCACAATTAAATTATTTTCTAGCCTGAGATAATCATTATAATCAGAACCCGAGTAAAAATGTATTAAATATGTCCCCATAGAAATTCCATTACTATAAGTATAAGTACTATTATTTATTAGAGTACTATTTTTTATAGTTGCAACATCGTAACAGCAGAAAGAAAATCCGGAAACCATTTCATTATTTTGAATATTAATTTTATCAAGTATTAGATGATATCGTTTTTCAATATCAAAATTTGCAGGACCATTTATAGTGTTATGACTAGATCTGAAAAAATTAATGATATTTTTAACGGAAATATTTTTTATGATTAAACCAGTATTCATATCAACATTAATTACGTTATTAAAGTTATCAGGATCAATTTGGACTTGATTTCTTAAATGAAGATTTTCAATGGAATAATATTTTTCACGCTGCCCTGCATCAATACCGCGTGAGAATTCTTCATCTAAAGACAAGATAGTAGAATCTTCTACTGATCCAATTATACTTACGTAGCTTTTTGTATTAAGTGCGAAAAATTCGCCGGAGTTATTTTTACTAAAGAGGCCGGGAGATAAATAAATCGTATTGGGATTTATGGGGTTTTCTTTAATTATTTCAAGGGCCCAATAAATATTTTGTAATGGTTCATCCGCAGTTAGTCCGGAGTTTAAATTATCACCCCAAGGGGCAACATACAGATCATGGTCCACGAGTTCAATTTTATGGTTTAACACATCAAAAACTGCCATATCACCAGATACATAAAATGAGTCTGCATAGGCAATGGTAAATGTATCTAAATAAACCTCTGTCAAAGGTTCCCAGGGGTCACCTATACGTAAATCGTTCAAAGATCCAGAGTGATTCAAAAAAATACTACATCTGTTTACAGGGTCAAATTCGGTGCTTGCAGCAGCTGAAAATATTCCTCCACCAAACCATTCGCTAAAATTATGGGTTACAACTAAATTGGATAGATAGGGAGCAGCATGTTCCACTATATACATACCTCCGCCAGTTGCATTATCTCCAAAAATATAATTATCTCTAATAATACAGTTATTTAGTGTAGGTGATGAATCTTGAATGTATATACCTCCGCCATATTTACTCCCAAGACTTGATACATATCCCGAGCCATTTGTAATTGTAAATCCATTTAATATTGCATCCCGGGTTTCATCATTATTAAACATGACCACGGATCCTTCCCGGTTCCCATCCAATATTGTTTCCCGTATGCTTGCATTAGTAGAATCGTATAAATAAAACGAAGTTAATAATACATTTTTTCCATTGAAATCAAGGGCACCCAAATAAGTCCCCGGCCAGACAAGAATGGTATCCCCATGGGTAGAAGCATCCAAGGCTGGTTGCACTCCAACATAACTATATGGACCTCCCGAGCCCACTTCCAGTATTCCACCCTTTAATCCGGTAAAAAAGAAAAGGAATAAATAAACTATACTCATTGGATATCAACCTTTTATGAATTTTGGTGTATTCTTAGTGAAATTATCTAATTAGGTTCTGTTTTTTAAGTCGGTGAAAAACCTTTCAAAGGTTGTTTTTTCCTTTGAAAGGTTTTTCCTGGTGTACTTAAAAATGCTTATGTGAAAAATCATGTGTAATAATTATTTATTTTATGGAGAGACACAAATGATGTTTTATCATTTACTTTAAATACAAAAGTTTTCCTTTAATTGTATTTTTTGTCATGGATAGTCGATAGAAATAAATCCCATTGGGGACGTTTTTCTGATATTTATTTTTTCCATTCCAGCGAAAGGTATGTGCACCTTTTTTCAAGGAACCTCTTTTTATATCAGCAATATGCCGACCTGTTACCGAATATATTTCAAGGGCAATTGTTTCACTTTTACCAAGAGTAATCTTTATTTCCGTATTAGAATTAAATGGATTGGGATATGCTTGAACGGAATTGGATTGCTTCTTTTGTTCCCTCACAGGTTTTCTTTTGAATGATTTTAAGGAAATATATTGAACGGCATCTTCTATTCTCACGTTTTCAGGTTTAAAATCTTTATCTTGATTGGTATCCCCGGCTATCCGTCCGGCACCTGTCTCTGTAATAGCTTCAAAGCGTACATTTTCTAAACTTGTATTATATAATTTGAAATTACAATGTGTCCCTGAAACGACTTCTGCCCCAACGCAAATATCATTTTCATTAAATGCACCCAGTTCAATGATATTATTTTCAATGGATTCAATCACAACAGGGAGATAAGATCCACTTTCTTGGTATGTAAAGTGAATGGGTCTTGGGGTATTGATTCTGAGAGGTTCCTCATGAGGAAAAACCCATGAAAATGTAGCCGGTTCTGTCATAGTAATAATATACATATTCCCATACACCAGTTGTTCACATTCACTGATTGTTCCCTGCTCATGGGGCGGGCATATTTCATCTGAATAAAATTCCCCATTCCTGCGGGTTAAAAACCAATCCTGTGCTTTAATGGAAATCATTTGGTCTAATATATATTGCGGGAATGCATCAGATGGGTGATTTAATTCAGGAAGGAAATAACAAATCCAATTTTCTCCTTCTGTTAACTCAATGGGGGTATCCGCTGCTATTTTAGTCCCGATGAATGGTGTATTAAATAAAGTATAATCATTATCTATGATTTCTACTTTATACCCATCAACACTTTTAATTAGATAATCTGCTGGCTCCCACGCAACACTTCTCCAATTTGAAAATTCACCTTCATGAATAATGGAAATTTCATCCACAAAAGAAAAAGGGTCATTCAAGTCAGTTAGTCCTGAGAAAGCATTGGCAACGGTTGTTTCATTATCATTCGGCAATATGGGGAAGCCCACCCAATTCCACCTGCTTTTTAACATTTTTTGTTCAATATCAGGTAAGTAATTGAAATTCGCAATCACGAAAGGTTTACCCGAACGAGGGAGATAAACCAAAGACCTTTCATTCAAAAATTCCCATCCATTATTGGGGTCATCTGGTTGAGACATGACAGCCTTGTATTGTTTCTCAGTTGTTGGATCATCCACATATTTCCAATAAACTGTGTGCCATTTATGAGGAGTTGAGGGACCTTCATATTGACCATCTTCAATTGTTTCTCTGTACGCCCAAATTTCATCGCCATCAGATAAAACAAAATTTTTATGTTCATCTCGTATTCTAAAATTTGGATGGGACACCGCTTTATGAATACCTCTTAAAACATTTCCCGTTTCTTCTGCCATTATATTTTTTAAAATCCAGAAAAAATATAATTCTGAATCCACAACATTAGCAAAACCTTCATTCTGCCAATCACCGCCACATCCTTGATCTCCATAAGTCTGGGGTTGGAAATTATTATTCATCCAATCATCAGTGATTAAATTTCTTAAGGCAGTCTTATCCATTGTGCCATTATGGGCAAACGTGTAAGTAGTACCATCATTAAGCGTGATAATAAATGGATGAGGTTTTTCTATATTAGTACAAGTTCCCGAGCTGGCCCTTCGGATATGTGCTATTGTACAGGTTACTCCATCATTGAAGTCATCGGGTGTGTCAGCACCACCATACCTCATTTCATATTGTGCATCAACAAAATCCCCGGAATCTGTATGAGGAGGATACTCAGATCGCCAAACCGGACCCTCTCCATTATAATAATTTCCATTATAGTAAATAGTTACCGGAGTTCCGTAATCTCCATTCAAATAATAATTCAATCCCCAACCACTATTATGATAACTTGATTGACCTCCTAAAATTAATAATTGGTCAAATAGGTCTCCTCCTGTCTCACCCATACTGAAATCAGTCCCATCTGAAGCAATCATGGCCCAAAACCGGCTTGCGAATAAAAAACTACATAAAAAAATAATGAGAAATAATGTTGTTTTAAGTGAATTAGTTTTCATAATTATTTCTCCAAAACTATTTCTTCATTTAATAAAGATAGATATTTCCGACAAAAGAATATAAAGACAATTCAATCAATATAATAACCCAGATTAAATCATTTTTTGAATAATATCTTTTTGAGTCACGGTTTCTTGCTCACCGTTATCAAGATTTTTTAGCGTCACTGTGTTGTTTTCCATTTCTGACTCACCTAAAATTATGGCGAAGCGCGCTTTAAATTTATTGGCATCTCGTAGTTGAGCTTTGATGCTGCGTCGGAGAGGATCAGAAACCACATTGAATCCCTTTTGTCGTAATTTATTCGCAAGAGATAAAGCTGTGGAAAGTCCAGCTTCATCTAAACAAACAAAATAAACGTCAATTTTGGATTCATCCGATTTTTGTCCCGCATCTTCCATTGCAATGAGAAACCGTTCCATACCAGCAGCAAAACCAATGCCTGGTGTTGATTTTCCACCCAAAGTTTCTACAAGTCCATCATAACGTCCACCGCCCAAAAGAGCATCTTGTGCGCCCAAGGCCGTAGATGTAAACTCAAAAACCGTCCTTGAATAATAATCTAATCCACGAACTAATTTTTCATTAATTGAAAATGGAATATTCATGGCATTTAGAAAGTGTTGTACGGATTCAAAATGGGCTTTATCTTTATTTGTGTAACATTGAGAAATAGTTGGAGCACCTTCTAATAGTTTTTGTTCATGTTCAGCCTTAGTATCCAAAATACGGAGCGGATTTGTTTCAAATCGTTTCTGACTAGTTTCAGAAAACTGAGCAAGATTGGGACGAATAAAATTTTTCAATGCTTCCCGGTATGCTTTTCTGCAACTTGGAGAGCCGATGCTATTTAGATGTAGGGTGGTTTTATTGTTTAATCCACATTCCGATAATATATGCCATGCTATGGCAATAATCTCGGCATCTTGCTCAGGGTTTTCTGAACCAAACGCTTCCACGCCAAATTGATGAAATTGTCGCTGTCGTCCTTTTTGGGGACGTTCTCTACGAAATAAAGGCCCCATATAATAAAGTCTTTGACTCGGGGCTTGCCCACCCAAATTATGTTGAATAAAAGAGCGTACCACGGATGCCGTTAATTCAGGGCGAAGTGTCAAACTTTTCCCATCACGATCTTCCCAACTATACATTTCTTTGGAAACTATATCAGTTTCTTCACCTACGCTTCTAGAAAAAAGCCGAGTTTCTTCGAAAATGGGAGTTCTAATTTCTTTATATCCAAATTGCTGGCAAACATGATGAATAATTTGTTCAAATTGTTGCCATTTTTGTGAGTCACTTGGTAAAATATCATGTGTACCTTTTATACTGCGGATTTGGTTCACTCAGAATCTCCCGAAATAGATGATACAAGGTCGGACGCTTTTTCAAGGGTATCTTTAGGAACAAAAATCCGTACGACTTCACCTGGAATGGTAGCGCTTTCTATGCTAAAAGCAGAGGCAGTCCAATCCATTTTTAAATAATATGGAATATTGTTTTTCTCTAAGATTTCCGCAGCCATATCTGCATAAATTTTCCCTTGAAATGGTGGAAGTGCAGCCCAAGTCATTTTGGTAAGAGGCATATCTACAGCACTTGCATTAATCAAGGACACTTTACAATCGCCACATTCAATAATGTGGTCTAAATATTCGGCGTGACATTCGGGACAGATCATAATAGCTCCATTATTAGTGTCAGAATTTCCATCATTGTTGCGGTGAGTTCAAATAAAGTTTTAAAGTCTTGGTCCGGAAAAAACACCCGACTTTTTCTCTAATTTTAAATCTTTTAGCGTTGGTGATTTTACATTGAGTTTAAAGTTTATTCCTTGCCCTAATCCACTAGGAGTCCAGTTTAAAGAAAGTTCCCAGCAGTGAAGATCACGATGTACCGAAAATGAATGACTTACTAAATCACGTTGAATCATATCGAATCGAGCCCGATATGATACGCGCCATTTTTGAGTTACATTAAAAGATGAATTAGTATTAACCCAAAACGTTTTTCGTGGGTCTTCGGGATTGGTAGCCGTGTAAGAATAACTCAAGCTTATATTAGTACTCCATAAATTTTTCCCGCTTAATGTATTTCGCATATTTTTCAATGGAGCATTCAATCCCGGCCCTGCCAAATCTTCATCAGCTTGAGTTGTATCAACCTCATTGTCTTCTTTAGTATTATCTGACCATCTTTTTCCAGAAAACCTAAAACCTGTAGAAAGTCGAGCCGATGTAAGTCGAGGTTCTAAGTATCCATTCTCATTTATATTATATTCAGAAATTCGTTTTTTCTTTTTCGAATCGTACGTGTAAAAATCGTGAGTCAGGCTTAAATCTAAATTCAATTTGCCAGCTATTTTTGATCGTAAGGAAGATCGTAAATTAGATAGATTCATTGAGTCAGCTGCAAAATTGTAACTTGTACTTATTCTCCAGCTTAATAAATCGATTTTTTTATATTCATCTCCTTTTTTTACTTTAGCTTGAAATACATTATTCAGCCCCAAATTCATTGACTTTCTTTCTGACCGTGGTGTGTTTCCAGCCATTGTTCCGGCAAACTTATCAAATATATATTCATTTCCTGCCGAATCTGTTTCTGTGATGATATATCCTAAATCCCGTCCAAATACTGGTTTAGAAAAATCCGGTGTCCAAGAGTAACCGATGGAAGGAGTCATTACATGACGAATTGCTTTAACGGGACCAATTGGAATGGGGAAAAGTCCATAAATCTGTGTATTGGAATTAATTGAAAATGATCCGGTTGTTCGGGTTGCAAATCCTCGGTTGGCAGCTTTATTAAAACTATGACTAGAGTCAACCCATTCTCCTTGAAAAGATTCGTCCACCCAAACAGATCTTAAATTGATACTGGGATTAACAGAAATATATTTGAATAATTTTTGTGGTGCATTCAAAGAAGATGTGTGAACCCAACCACTATTTTGTTCGTTTTGCACAATCAATTCTCCTGTGCTATCCGCTCCCCAAATGAAAGAGTCTGAACTATCAGTAGAAATAGATTCATAATAATCACGATCTTTATTGTTAAAACTTAATCCATAATTCCATGTAATAGTGTTAAACCATTTTTTATCAGTAGAAGTTGTAGGAATTAAATTGCTTTGTCCGTGTCTAAAAGATGCTTTGGGAAAAGTTTGATTGATAATATTGAGTTGAGTTCCAGCTTTAGTTGGTGCCACATAATAAGGGCTCAATAAATTTACTTTATCATCAATGAGTAAATCTCGATTTGAATAATAACTTGCGCTTAATGAATTTTTTGATTTTGGCCAGCGTTTAGAGTACGAAATGTTAGAAATTGATTTTTGATTCATTCGATCTGCTTCAGTTTGTCCATACTTCTTTCTAAAATCATAATCACCACTACTGGAATAAGTTACATTCGCATTAAAAGATTGATTATATCTTAATTTTTGTGTGTGATTCCATCTGATATTTGTACTGCTTTTTCGTGCATTTGTAATATCTGAAATATTATTGGAACCGGATAAAAATTGCTGATTCCGAATATTTAAATTTCCATTGAATTTATATCGCATTCGATATGCATTATTCATTTTAAAAACTGCACCTTCCATATCTCCAAAATCTAAGGTGAACTTTGAATCCCAGTAGTCACTTGCAGCCCAGTAAAATCCTAATCCTTGGAGATATTGCCCTCTTGATTTGCTTTCACCATATGATGGCATAATCCAACCTGAATGTCGTTGACCGCCTTTGTGTGGAAAAATTCCTAGAGGTAAGCCAAAAATAGGAATTTGTCCCAAATGGAGAATGATAGGTCGAGCAATGACAATATCATTTTGAATTACTTTCATTCTTTTCGATTCAAAATGAAAATGAGCTGTGTCTAAATCACATGTGGTGTAGGTTGAATTCTCAATAAAGATAACTTTTTCAGTTTCATTACGAATTTGATCACCCGTATAATATCCATCATCTGCTTTGGTGTGACCTTGAATAATACGTCCTTTTTTTGTTTCCAAATTATAGGTCATTTCATCACCGGACATGGGATCTTTCCCCTTCTCTTTTATAAGGGGGCGAATGGGTTCATTTAGCGTGTCTTTTTCTAATTTTGGAATCGCATTCAGCATGTTGCTTTTCCAATTCACAGTAACAAATCCAGCTTCAAGATTTGTTTTTTCATGATTAATATTTGCGTTTCCTTTAAAATCTGTTTCTTCATCCTTGAGTCGATAATGAATTTTATTTGCAGAATAAATAACAGGGAAATTCATATCATTTGAAATAGGGTCAGGACTATATTTCCCTTCAGAACCGCCAATAATGTAGAGTTGGTCTAAATCACTATTTAGAAATGTCATAATAATGGTATCACCGGAAGCGTTATTTTTTCCTTGATAAATGGAATCTTCAAATACATGATATAGTGTTTTTGCCATGCCTTCAATTCTGAGAGAATCAAGCGATCCATTTTTAAAAAATCCACTAAGAACGCTGCCTTCCATATCATCTTGAAAAAGCAATGTATCACCAAATGCTAATGAATCAAATTTTGATTGTTGATATCCATTCACGGGTGTAATGGCTGAAGATTTTTTTGGAATATGAAGTTTTTTTAATTCTTCTTCATGATAGCTTAAAATAATTTTTTCACCGGAGAGTATTCGCCCATTATCTTTGATTTCAGGTTCAATTTCTAGGATAGTCATTTCGTTGGACCGGTCATATTGAGCCAATCCACACGTGGCAATTCTGGATGAATCTTCAATGGTCACATTTCCAATTGCTGTATAAGATATTCCATCTTTTTCAGGGTCTTTCTGATACTCAATTCGATCTGCCGTAATGATTTGTCCTTTTTGAATCAACAAAACATTTCCTAGGGCTACGCCACTATCTTTTTCGGTAAAGACAGTTATTGTGTCTGCTTTTAAATCATAATCAGGATCCCAAACGTGGGGGCTTCCAATGCTCAAAATTCTATCTTCTTTAGAATAGAATTTCAGGGTATCGCAGGTAAGAGTTCGTCCGTCTTGGATTGCAGACACTCGTCGATATAAAATAGCTAAATCGTTATTTTCGTAATGACGACCTTCTTGGCAGTTGAGTACCAAAGTTCCTTTTGTGAATATAACATTCCCTGAAATGAATTTAACCGACTCGCCTTGAATAGTTTTACTTTCCATCACATTCGCTTTTTTGAGTCGAAAACGATTATCAGGAAATAGGAGAGATGAAAATAGAAATAGGTATAATAGGTGTTTCATTATTTTTGATTCAATCTTTGAATATAATTTTAATCATCGTCACAATTCAAATGTAAAATAGGAGGTATATCGATTTCTGAGCAATCTCTATCTTGATATTGGTTGATTAATTGATTTCCACTACTCATCAATGAATACCAATAATCTCTAGTGTAAATTGAAATATCCTTTTCAGGAGGCTCGCACAATTCGATATATACCTCACCAATAGGTGTGAAACATTGTAAAGCTAATACACTTGATTGAATCATTATATTACCTTTTGAGACATTATAAGTATTGATGCAAGGACAAATACCTCTTATGTATTCTGCCCATTCTTCCTCGCTTGGTCTTGGCATTTCGGGAACCCAACCATCATTTATTGCTCTATTGCAAACTTCCTCGTTAAAACATTCAGAGTAGGCTTCATAATCATCTGCATTATAAAGGTCTTTACACTCAAAATGAGCAGTGGTATTATAGCTATTTATTTTTTTATTTATTATGTTTTGATTTACTGCTCCCGGATTTCTTACATTAATGGGTGATTTGCAATTTTGCAATGCAATTCTTGCATTTGCTATTTGAGTGGAATAATTAGTATAGACACCATCAATACAATCTACCATTTGATTATAAAGCGCTACATATTCTAAATCATCACAAGCTGTTGTATCTTCTTCGGGAAATTCATCTTCACATGCTGAAGAATCTTGTGATAGATTGTAATAATTCGGACAATTATCATACTCATTTAAATGTCCGTCCCCATCTATATCTTCATCACATATATCACCGAATTCATCCCCGTCCATATTGTGTTGATTTGGATTCCAAACAATAGGGCAATTATCGCAATAATCTTCAACATTATCACCGTCAGCATCCACCCACGGATATCCTGTATCCGTCCAACAATCGTCATCAGCATCTACAACACCATCCCCATCGGAATCTTCACAAGCATCGCCTATTCCGTTATTATTCCAGTCTTCTTGATTTGGGTTAAAAGCATCAATACAGTTATCAAAAAAGTTTGGGATGCTATCAGAGTCTGTATCGCTATAACGATTACATTCGTCTAAAATATCATTAATACCATTTCTGATGGTTGAGAGATTATCATAGACATTAGGTCCTGGACAAACTCTGTCACGGCCATTAGCAATTTCCCAATCTTTGTGTCCAGAAAGTCTATTGAGATAATAGTCTCGGTGAGGTGCTAACTCAGATGAACTTTGAATATTATTTTGATTAAAAAAGAAACTCGTTACCTTTGCAAGTGAATTATATTGGGGTTCTGTAATCTCATCACTTTCAAAGCACCCATCATAGGTAAGCAAGCAAATACCCAATGCACAGGAGTTTCCCCTCGATAAATGTCTCCCGCAAACATGAAATGAATCATTCCTTATTCCTACTTCTGCATTTGCCCGCCCTTCATAAATCACACCATCGGGGTCAATAATCCAATGATACCCAATATCACCAAATAATTCACCATTCTTACGTCTAATATTTGTATGATCATCCCAAATAGCCTGAACTACTTTACCCCAATTTTCATATTCTCCATTGGCATTTTTATAATCTGAACAATGTAAATAAATATGGGAAATAGTTTCTGTACAATTTATCTGATTCCCACAGGGTTCCGGAGGTGCCAGTTGTCGATTTTTAGCATCCTCCAGATCACTTAAACCCCAACCGAAACGCGATACGTAACTAAATGGAATTTCACAGGAATTATCTCTATTTAAATTATTTAGAACTTTTTTTTTACTTCTCGTGGTAATTGCCAATTTCATTACACCAATTCTTAAATCTTTTGCAATCATTTTTCCCTGATTTTCTGATTTAGAAATAATTTTAACCTGTGCAAATTCGAATAATGCCCCATCGAACATTGAAAATCTGGATGGGTTATATCGTACTAAAAACCTCATTTCAATATCATCAAGTCCTCTTAATTCACTTAAGGAATGCCAGTCTGTCCAGTCATTTTCCGAATTACCAAATCTGAAATACATTTCAAGTTTTTGTAAATGGTCATTAATACCACCAATGGGTACAATCAAATCTGTTACTTCATAATCAATCGTTAAAAAATGAAATACAGTTTCAAACCCTAAGGAAACAGTCATTAAAGTAGCATCATCTGATGAAAGATGTGTAATGGTTGAATCTGTAAATACAAATCCATTGGATGATTCTATGTGCGTATTCGGGTTGAATATGATACGATCAACAGCCATTTCACCTGTATCTCTTTTAGCAACCCTGTTTGGGGTGAGATTAATTTTTTTCTTTTCAAATTCGCATGAATATAAAACGAAGAGTGCCAATGTAATCAGAATGATATTTTTCATGAGTTTAATTTAATTCCTTTAATACTTTTTTTACTTCGCTCGTTTGGCCCAAGATTCATAACACCAAACCTTAAATCTTTTGCAATCATTTTCCCCTGATTTTCTGATTTAGAAATAATTTTAATCTGGGCGAAATCGAATAATGCCCCATTGAACATTGATAAATCAGAAGGATTATATCTCACTAAAAATCTCATTTCAATATCATCTAGCCCTCTTAAATCGCTTAAAGAATGCCAATCCGTCCAGTCATTTTCAGAATCTCCAAATCTGAAATACATTTCAAGTTTTTGTAAATGGTCATTTATACCACCAATAGGAACAATCAAATCTGTTACTTCATAATCAATAGTTAAAAAATGAAATACAGTTTCAAACCCCAAGGAAACGGTCATTAAAGTAGCATCATTTGATGAAGTGTGTGTAATGGTTGAATCTGTAAATTCAAACCCATTGGATGATTCTAAATGAGTGTTGGGATTAAAAGGAACATAGTCATAAGCCATTTCACCTGTATCTCTTTTTACAACTCGGCTCGGGGTGAGATTAACTTTTTTCTTTTCAAATTCGCATGAATTTAAAAATAATAAAGCAAATGTAATAAATATGAGGTTTTTCATGAGTTTAATATAGTCATAATTGAAAAGGTGATAAATTAACCCTGCTTTGAAAATAATTAAATATCCGCTTCTTCTAAATCGGCATATTTTAAAAACCAATCCCATTGTTCAGATACATACTTTTTCCACATTATATCACCGAGATAAATATCATAATTCGTTGATATTTTGTGGTAATCCATCCAGTAGTTAATTGAGATTGTGTCACCAACACATATATTATTTTTAAATATCGGTTGTGCTATTATAATACCAAAATCATGTTTGATTTTTTTATCCAAATTTGAAATTGAAATGGCTTTAATTAATTTCCAATTATTTAACATTAAAATTTCATTATAAGGAATTTGAGATATGAAATCATTACAGTTGTGATTTATTGAAAATATATTGATTCGTTTGGTTGAATCCTGATTGGAAATATTTTGTGTTATTGATTGAAAAAGATTAATCAAATCATTGGTATCATTAATTATTGTAGCTGTTCTGTTTATTTTTGAATTATGGATTGTTTGAGAAATCAAAAATAAATGGAATAAAAAAGAGATAGAAAGAATTTTAGGATAAGTCCACGGTTTAATCATAAACATTTATATCTCCGCAATTATTGCATAATTTATTATAATGGTCCCATGATTCCTGTATAGTTCCTCCTCGAGCATTCTCACCCCATATAAGAATTCCATATTGAATAACATTATTTGGGAAAAATTTTACAAAATAAAAAATGGAAACAATCTCGCCGGCACATTGTAGTTCAGGTGTTATTGGTCTTGCAATAATGATTCCCATAGTATGTTGGATATGTCCACTTGGGTAAATATCGTAAAAGGAAATTGCTTTTTTCAATTTCCAGTTTTTTATGTTTAAAATGGTATTGGGTTCTATTTTTTTTAGTTTAGTTTGACATTGTTTATCTAATATATCAATGGAAGGTATTACAAATGGTATTCCATCAAATTGGGAGGCATTTCCAATTTTAATCTTTTCAAATAATTCATTTAATTTTTCCGGTTCATTAATAAAAATTGATTTTGTTGATTTACTAAAGTTATTTGGGGAATTCTGTCCATGAACCATTGCAATTAACATCAATAAAAAGATGAAATATATATATTTCCCGTACCCATTTGAAACCACCCCCTGCCTACGCTGTTTCTCCGGCATGCAGGATCTTCCCCATTCTTTATAAGGTGGTGGTTTAATTAATAAATTTGGTTTTAAAAAATTCATTTTTTGGGGTAACGATCTTTCCAAAGAGATTTCAAGCGCATCCGAATCCATTCTTCTCGGCCCTGGTTTGTGGGCTTGTAAAAGGTTTTTGTTTCACCATTGGGGAAATAATTCGCATCTATAAAATGATTTGGGTGGGAGTGAGGGTATTGATAATCTTTGCCGTAATCCATGTCTTTTATCAGGTCAGTTGGTGCATTCCGTAAATGCAGTGGGACTGATGGAGTTCCTGATTCTTTCACCGCTTGCGTGGCCGCTTTGATCGCTTTGTAACTGGCATTGGATTTCGGTGCACTTGCGAGATAGGTGGTAACTTGAGCCAAAATCAATGATGCTTCCGGCATACCAATCATGTGGATAGCTTGGAATCCTGATGTAGCTAAGGTGAGCCCGTTTGGATCTGCATTGCCAATATCTTCTGAGGCCAAAATGATAAGTCGTCGAGCTATGAATTCGGGTTTCTCACCGCCTTCTAACATAATTGCGAGCCAATACAAAGATGCATCTGGATCTGACCCGCGAACGGATTTGATAAATGCACTAATTGTATCGTAATGATATTCACCTTTTTTATCATAAATAAGCGTTTTGGATTGAATCGCTTCATCTAAAATTTCTTTCGTTATTTGACCGCTCCCACCAATAAGACTTCCTGCGACTTCTAAAGTATTCAGCATTTTGCGCGCATCGCCGCCGCTTGAATAAATCAGTTGTTTTTTTTCAGAGTCTTGTAACGTTAATTGTCCATTAGATAAAATTACATCTTGATCAAATACTGTATTCAAAATTTTCAATAATTGGTCTGATTCTAAAGATTTAAGTGTTAAAACTCGACATCGAGAGAGTAGGGGAGAGATTACTTCGAAAGATGGGTTTTCTGTTGTTGCACCTATTAAGGTAACGGTTCCATCTTCTACTGCATGCAGTAAAGCATCTTGCTGACTTTTACTAAAACGATGAATTTCATCAATAAATAGAATTGTTTTTTGCCCCATGTCACGATTATTATTTGCAAATACAATGACTTCTCGAAGATCTTTTACACCGCTAGATACAGCTGACAATTCTTTAATTTTAGCGTCAGATGATTTGGCAATCATTCTTGCTAAAGTTGTTTTTCCTGTTCCGGGTGGTCCCCAGAAAATAATGGAAAAAGTAAGGGATTGATCTATGAGGCGATGTAGGATTTTTCCATCATCAATTAAATGTCCTTGTCCGCAAAATTGGTCCATTGTTTTTGGGCGAGCTCTTTCAGCCAAGGGAGGAAGGTGGGTGTCGAATAACGTTTGTGCTTGATTCATATGACGGTAAATTTACGACTAAAATTTTATTAGACGAGGAAGGAACATAGAATGAAAATCTTTCATACAATCATTGTATCAATAGTGCTATTTATTAGTATTGGATGCGATAAAGGAGACATAGAAGAAATGGAGAATGGACTAATTATTGAAGATATTGTTGTGGGTGATGGGACTGAAGCTAAAGATTATAATAAAGTAGTTGTGAACTATACCGGGTCATTGGAAAATGGTACTGTTTTTGATTCATCTTTAAATCCTGGTCGAGAACCATTTACATTTACGTTGGGAGTTGGTTCAGTTATTAAAGGATGGGACTTAGGTGTAAAAGGAATGAAAGTTGGCGGAAAACGGAAATTGACAATTCCACCTGAATTGGGGTATGGTGATCAAGGAGCTGGTGATGTTATTCCACCTGGAGCAACTTTAATTTTTGATGTTGAATTATTAGAAGTTGAAGTTTATTAATAAAAAAATAATATTTTTTGCCAGATAATTTAAACAAAAAGTATTACTCAACTTATAATTTGCCCTATCAATTTATAATTAGGGCAAAAGTATTTTTTGGACGAAAAATATTAAATTATAAGAACCGAGAAATGAATCATATTATTGATTTTATTCAAAATAATAGAAATGATGATTCTATTTTAGATATTGGATGTTCAACAGGGCATATGGTAGAAGCAATGTCCACAAGGTTTGGGCCACAGCATGTACATGGTGCAGATATTCATATTAATTCTGTTGAACGAAATAGAATCGTTTTTAAACAAAACCAATTTCATCATATTCGGAATGGTTTTTATAAAGAAAATGAAAAGAAATATAGTGCAATAACATTAATGCACGTTTTGGAACATGTTGATCACCCCAGTGATCTGTTAAGTAATATAAAAAACCTTTTAACAGAAAATGGAATTTTAGCATTAAGTGTTCCTCAAGAAAGGCTACGGGGAGATTTAGCGATACCTGAAAATATTTTTAATATAATGAAAGGGGATTTCACAAATGTCCATGTTCGAAAATATTCATTTGACTCAGTAAAAAAAGATATTGAAGCTGCAGGATTAAATATAATTGATCATAAATATATTCATCAATTTTATCCAAATAAAAATCAAAAAAGTTTCGCGAATTATAGTCTCATTCTATTTATAAAAAAAATCAAAATTAGATAATAGAGCCACCGAGAGGATTTGAACCTCCGACCCCTTCATTACGAATGAAATGCTCTACCAACTGAGCTACGGTGGCGTAAATGTATATTAATATGCCGTAAATATTACATATTCACTCTGCCATTTGAAAAGAATTCTCTTTGGCGTCCTGTTTTTGAATTTGATAATATTTTGCAGCTCGCCAACCTCCATAGATTTCACCTAGATATACAAAGCCAGTTGCCATTCCAAAAAAAGGACCTGCAAAAGGTCGTTCATGCTTGATAGCGTTGTAAGCAGAGTTTCCAACAACATACATCATCCACATCCCCATAATTCCATCCAAGACTCGCCCGGAATAAATCCGTCCTGCCCCAGGAAGAATGGCAGATATAAATCCCGCCAACAAAGGTGATTTTTTTGATTTAGGAGATGGTGTTTGAATTACTGGATCCATCATTCGTCCTTCAGGATTATGGAAAGGTTGTTTTAATTTTAGGTGATAATGAAAAGCAAATGGGCTACATCGAGTTATTCTTTCGGCTGCCATAGCTCCGCCGCGAATAATACCAAATTGTTGAATTGCATCCGCACCATAGTTGGAACAGCTGGGGTAGAACTGACAATTGAATAAATTTGTATTATAGGAAACTCGTTGCCACCCTGCGATTGGAATTAATCCAATTTTCTGAATAATAGAAACATTGGGAGATGCTAATAATGAATCGGCAGGATATTTGGATTGCCCTACGAGACAGGAAATAAAAAGAATTAGAATAGTATAATGCACGTAAAAAATTAATTAAAATTCAGTTAAACCTAAACCGTTTCCTTAATTATATTTCAATCATGGAAAATATGATAGATATTGTTTTTTCAAATCCGATTTACTTGGCAATCGCTGGTATTTTGGCAATCCTTTTAATTTTTGCCATCATCAAGAAAATTATAAAATTAGTTTTTGGCATAGGCGTTTTGCTTATTCTTTATGTCATTTATTTGAATTATACAGGGCAAGAAGTTCCCCAAAGTATAAATGAATTTAAAGAGTCTGTATCAGAAAGTGTAGAGCAAGCAAAAGATATTGCTTCCGAGTCTCTTGAAGATGTCAAAGAATCCACCAAGAAAATAGTAGAGAAAAAAGTTGATGAAAAAGTTAATGAAATATTTGGGGATTAATGGTAATGGATTTTTTTATTAAAGGGTAATTGCTGAATCGATCTTTTTGACCTATAATTAAATAGAGATTGTACCGGAATTTTCAGGGACTAATTCCTGAACACCTGTCCCAGGCATAAATCCAAGTCCCACCATCATTAAGATCATAAATATCCCAAGTAGATATAGCGTTGCGGAGAGAAAAAAGAATTTCTGAATTCTATCCAATGCATCCGAAAATGCTTGATCGCTTTCATTGAGAATCGCAAACTGTAGTTTGGATGAAGCGCCGGTGAGTTGCAATCCCATATATAATAAAATCCCCGACATAATTAATGATGGTAATGCGATTATGCCCAATCCATTGTTTCCAAATAATAATGGGATTGATAAAAAACCATTAAATGAACCTAGAACAATATTGATTGTTCCCAGTACTTTAGCCCAACGGGAAAGATTTGATAAAGTTGCTTTACCTTGGTTATCTAGGTGAAACTGTAAAGTATTAAACATGAGTTGAATTCAATTTATAGTAGATTATTTGCCAATTCACTTCTTCAGCAGATTGAATTTACCCGTTGAATTAAACCGTAACAAGACTTTGAGCTTTAGAAAGTCTGAATTGATTAATTTTATTTTTTATTGTTTTCTGATGATACTATTATAACCATACTAGAGCTGTGTTTAAATTATGAGTATAGAATAAATTCAAATTATCATTTACATAGTACAAACTTGGAAGAAGGTTGGAGATAAAGCTTATGTTTATAAAAAATTTATTAGAAAATAAAACAATTATTATCACGGGTGGAGGAACTGGCCTTGGAAAATCCATGGCCATGCGATTTGGAGAGTTAGGAGCAAACCTAGTTCTTACAAGTAGGAAACAAGATGTGTTGGATGAAACAGCCCAAGAAATCAATGAAAAAACCGGTGCAGAAATATTAACGGTTGCAACTGATATACGCCATTCTGAACAAGTAGAGAAAATGGTAGATCAATCTTTAAATAAATTTGGTTCCATAGATTCATTATTGAATAATGCAGCGGGAAATTTTATTTCTCCAACAGAAAATCTCTCCGAAAATGCATTTCGCACCATTATAGATATTGTATTGGTCGGCTCTTTTAATTGTACTCAAGCAGTAGGAAAATCCATGAGAAAATCAGGCGGTGGAACTATTCTAAATATTGTTACAACCTATGCTTTTACCGGATCTGGATATGTAGTGCCATCAGCTTGTGCCAAGGCTGGCGTACTGGCCATGACAAGATCATTGGCTGTTGAATGGGCGAAATATGGAATTCGTACAAATGCGATTGCACCTGGACCATTTCCAACAAAAGGCGCTTGGAAACGACTTGTTCCACCAGGACTCAATATTGAGAAAAAAATGATGGAACGTGTCCCACTAAAGCGATTTGGTGAGCATAATGAGTTGGCAAATTTAGCATCATATTTGTTAGCAGATGAATCAGGGTATATGAATGGAGAAGTGATTACTATGGATGGGGGAGAATGGTTGAAAGGCGCGGGCCAATTTAACGATTTAGAAAGAATGCCTAAAATGGCTTGGAGAGCAATGGATTTTGCAAGAGGAAGAAAAAAGAAATAGATCAGGGAATAAAGTCGAACATTGCTTTTAAAATTTGATGAAGAAGAAGGCTATATATAAAACCAAGTGTTAATAGTACAGCTGGTGTAATTCGGAATTGTACTCTGAATTTGTTATGTCGTTTTTTATTATTATAATATTCTATCATGGCTTCTAAAGTAATGTAACTGATATAAATCCCCATTATAAAAATTGCAAATAAAATGCCATGGTCTAAACCATTGAGCGTATTTAACCATTGTCCTAAACTCATAAGATTTCCTTTAATATTAATTTAAATTCTGATAGAATCATGGATGTTGCTCCCCATACAATTTCACCACCCAAATCGTAGTATGGAATAGTAACTGGAATTCCACGAAGCGTATCTTTTTTAACTTTTTGTGTTTCATCAAGCATGAACTCCTTAATTGAAGCTGAAAATATACGATCAACTTCTTGATCATGAATAGATGTTACCGGTTCTGTTTTCGCCCATCCGATAAAGGGAAACATTTCAAAACCAGATACAGGAATATAAAAAGAAGAGAGTGAACCTATTAGCTGAATTTTCTCTTTATTTATACCAATTTCTTCATAGGTTTCTCTTAAAGCTGCATCTTTTAAAGATTCATTTTTTTCCACCACTCCCCCAGGAAGAGCGATTTGGCCTTTATGATGATTAACTGTATTTGTTCTTTTAGTTAGGAAGAAATGTAATTCATCTTTTTTGGGGAATAATAATATTAAGACAGATGCAGGGATTCCTTTTTTATCAAAATTAAGTTTTGGGAATGGAATCTGTGGTGTTATCATCATTTTATCATGTGCTAATTTCCCTGGAAGTTTTTTACGAAGACGTTGAGATATCTTTTCTATATAGTCAGATTTCATGCTATAAAAAATTATCCCTTTTTAATGTAATCTGCCCGAAGTTTTAAATCGAAATTATGAAGAAATATAAACATATCATTTGGGATTGGAACGGTACATTATTAAATGATCGTTGGCTTTGCGTAGAAGCAATAAATCAATCTTTAGATAAAAGAAGCATACCTACTATCACAGAAGAAAAATATAAAGATGTGTTTTCATTTCCTGTAGAAGATTATTATAGAAAAGTTGGATTTGATTTCGTAAAGGAACCTTTTCATATTGCAGGAGATGAGTTTGTTTCCTATTATGGCGAAAATTTTCATCGTGTGAGCCTTCATTCAGATTCAATTCTTGTTTTAAACGAAATAAAAAAAAGTGGGTTGTCTCAATCTGTTTTATCAGCGGGTCGGCAAGATTTTTTAATCGATTGGATTTATAATCATGATTTATCAAATTTTTTCACTATGGTATTGGGAATCGATAATCAATATGCTACAGGAAAAATTGAGTTGGGTATGTCGTGCATAAAAAAAATACCTTATGAATCCCATGATGTAATGATGGTTGGGGATACGAATCATGATAGTGATGTTGCAGAAGCCATGGGTATAGAATGCGTTTTGGTTGAAAATGGACACATGAATAGAAAACGATTGGAAAAAACAGGTCGTAAAGTCGTATCCGATTTGAACGAGTTTATGCGTATATTGATATAGATTTCAAATGATAGATTCAATATTTAAACATATTTCAAAGGGTTTATTCTTTATTTCAATATTGGGTGCCCAGCAGTTTACAGAAGTTGGCCAGGAAATGGGTGTGGCAGGTGCTCCAATGTATTATGAGCTGAGAACAACAAATGCATGGATTGATTTTGATAATGATGGATTATTGGATTTAGCCGTATTTCATCCCGGTCATTTCTTGGGTGATAGTGTTATTCCTAAACGTTATACTCAAATTGATAATTTATTATTTAAAAATACTGGTGATGGGTTTATTGATGTAGCTGCAGAAGTCAATGCTCAAGTTGGGCCCGGCCTTTGCTGGGGAGCAAGATGGGCGGATTATAACTTAGATGGTTGGATAGATTTTTTTGTGGTCAACGGAACTAGCGAAGCTTTTGGTGCTCCGGAATCTACTTTATTCAGATGGTAGCACAGTCAAAAATCAGTGATAAAAGTTTTCATCAATCACAGAAGATACTTTTATTGATATGAGAAAATTCCTCCCAATCATACTTTTGTTATTCTCATCCTGTTTTCTTTTTGAAGATGATAAGGATGAACAAAACACCACTCTCACCCTTTCTCTTTCTTCCGCCACCGTTACTACAATTTCTCTCCAAGTAGAACCGGAAGATACCACTGCTACCTTTTCTTATAATTTAGTGAGAAATGATTCCACCATTCTCAATTCATCTTACCCTGTTCAAACTGACATTGTGGATTCCGGTCTCATAGCAAATTCAATTTACAATTACCAAATCCATTGGCTGAATGGAGATGAGATACAAAGTTTTTCCAATGTTCTTTCTGTCCAAACTCAAGATAGTACCATCCAACTCTCTGTTGTAGATATTGCAAAAACCAATGTTACGCTACAAATCACTATCCCTGATACCAACTTAAACTGGACAACAGAGTTATACAGAAATGATTCTCTTGTTTTAACAGAAACATCAGACTCTAATACAATGAGTTTAAGGGACTGGGGATTATATCCATCAACAGAGTACACCTATAAAGCAAAACGTTTAGAAGGCTCCACACCCGTTTCCACAAGTATCCCCGTTTCCATAAGCACAGAAGAAACATCCATGACATTAACAGCTATTGATACAGGTGTTACCTCTTCCATGCTTCATATCCAAAGAGAAGGAACACTCCCCTGGACAGCTCACATTCAACAAAATGGTACAATTGTAGATACCTTAACCTTAAACACCAATGACACCATGTATCGCCATGGTGGGATGGAACCGGGGACGGAAAATTTTATAGCCTTTTTAGAAATTAATAATAAAAACATATTAGACAATTCACATTCACTTGAGTTATCAACGATGGACACAACTTTCTATATTTTTGAATTTGAGGAACCATACGAGTTTGGTTTGCATGCCAGTAACGTATATGATGCCCATATCGTTGATGAAGATAATATAATTATTGTCGGTTCTTTTCATTTACCAGACACAACATCATCGACTGGAACTACCTATTATAATTACGGTGTATGGGATGGTATTAGCTGGGAGTTTGAAATTGCTAATAATCAAGAAACGATAAAAAGTATTTATTATATAAATGAGAATGACATTTGGGTTTTGTCTGGTGGTATTCCTATGCATTGGGATGGGAATGAATGGACTCCCTATCTTCTATGGGAAATGGGAGTTACAGAAGGTGGAGTAAGTTTGCAAGAAATTTGGGGTAGTTCATCATCAAATATATTTTTTGTCGGAAGCGATGGAGTCATTGTTCATTGGGACGGGAATAAGTTCACAGCAATTGAAAGTGTTGTACCTACAATGCTGGATCATATCGAAGGAAGTGATGATGGTGAGCATGTCTTTGCCATAGGAGCAGATTTTTTAGGTGATTATTCAGGGACAGGGTACATCCTAGAGTATAAAAACGGAGAATGGGAAATAATATATTATTGGAACATGGTTGATGGAACTAACGCAGGCGAATATGGAGAACCTCAAACTGTTGAAGTTTTTTTAGATACAGCTTATTTTACCATGGCAAATGGTCTTTGGAAGTATAACTACATAAGCGGTGAATCAATATTTATCAATGAATATTTACATGAGAATGAAGTACTCGTTAATTATTTTGGGCAAATTAAAATCATTGATAAAAATGATATGTACTTTTTTGCAGGAAGGGCCGATTTTGTACATTTCAATGGTATATCTTTTTATAAAGATAATACAAATTATAATTCAAGATTTCATACCGCTCGTGCAGCGAAAATCAATGGAAATACAATATTTTTAGGCGGGTGGGCTTGGCCCTTAATAACAGCATTTTCCATTCGAGGAACTATCATAAATACATTAGGTGATTAATATGAAAGAATTAATTATTACCCAAACAATTGTTGGTGTATTATTTTTATTCAATTTGGCTAATGGACAGACTGAAGGTGGATATTGCGGGAATGAATTTTATGAATCCATTAATAGATCTTGCAATTTTAATGGACCACCTGATGATCCATCTATAAGAGATATTTATATACCGACTGCAAACACTCCTGCCAAATTCATAAACACTGTAATTCATACATTTGCAAATGATGATGGTAGCGATCCCCTTGTTGATTATGGAGATTATGAAGAACAATTAGGTTTTATTAATGAAGTATTTTTACCCTATAAAATTCAATTTGATGCTGAATTTGTAATACATGATAGTACCGAATTTAAATTTATTAACCCCTATCTGGATTTTGGATATGAAGGTCCGGACGAAGGAAAATCATGGTCAGATCTTGGAATGAATTTTTCGATCTTTTCTTTAAGTACATTAAATATTTTTGTTGTGAATTTATTTGAAATGAATGGAATTGCAAATTTCCCCTGGGATAATCAAAATTTATTTTTAAATGGTAGTGTTTTAGTTCATTTTCAAGAATTTAGCCAGTTTAATACTACATTAGTGCATGAAATTGGCCATGTTTTAGGATTATGGCATATCTTTCGCGGCGTAAACGAAGTAGCAGAGTGTGGGGATTGCTATGAATTTGTAAATCGGTCAGAAGCAGACGAACGGGGCGACCTTTGTTCAGACACACGCTCAACTCCTATTCATAATTCTTGTAATAATCCGGAAGGTCAAGATTGCAATGATGAAGAATGGGGTGATACTCCTTTTAATAATTTTATGGGTTATAGTTTCGAATGTCAAACCGAATTTTCACCACAGCAATCCGGAAGGCTACACGGTTGGATTGAAGATGAGCTATCAGGCTGGCTCATACCGGATTCAATTCGAATGGTAAACCAAACTGAATTTGGTGAAATACTTGGCGGTTATTTACATTTAGATGACCCAACTACCCCTGAATTGGAAAACCAGTTTATTCCATCGGGAGATAAGGCAGCAGTTTTCAGGGACAGATCTTATAATGCAAAAACACATGAACAATATCTTGAAGGGTATTATCATTATAACTGGAATGATTTACGTGAATATTTTAAACTTGAAAGCCCTTCTATAAATATTACAGATGAGTCAATATTTACCGGAATTAGTGCCATTTTCAAGTCAAGGTCAGAAATTCAATTCATTCATGATTTAGACTACACAATCTTTATAAATGATCCTTGGTTTTTAAATGAAAATAATGAACAACCAGGTGACATATTTTTAGAATTTGAGAGCGATGAATTTTATGGTGTTTTCATAGGTCACAATCTATATTTTAATCCAAGCTACCCAATCTACCGCCTTCGTGCAACAGAAATAGTAGAAACCGGTGTTTTCATCTATGATTTCATCAACTGGTCTGGTAATGCAGATTTTAATGGTGATGAAAATGAATTAGAAACAGACGTTGTTTTTACCAGTGCAGGTAGTTCTGTAACAGCCAACTACGAAGCAGTAGAAGAAGAAGTTTTCGTTATTTTAAGAGATGCAAATGGTAATGCTTTACAGGGTCAAGTATTAGTAGGATTATTAGAAAATCCAATCACGGGAGAGTTTGAAAACCCTGAATATGACAACACTATGTACATCGGCGGAACCTACACATTCACAGTTCCCGGATCGATTGATGGTTTGTATTTACACGATTGGGATGGGAATATTCATTTTGATGATAATACATTTACAGTTGTTGCCGAAGCTGGGATGGAAGATATTGTAGTTAAGTATAAAGAAAAAACACCTGTTTCCATTACATCCAGCCAATCAGCAACATTACACTATTTAGACCCATGGTCAACGGAGCCAGACTTGCCACTAGCAGATTGGCCAACGGTTCCTAATGATTTAACAGTTTTTGCGAATGAACCGATTCATTCGATTCCCATTTATGCGCCCATGGTTATTCAAACTGTGAATGATATTGTCATGTCCTTTGATGAGTTTATCTGGAATCCTGAAGAGGTAAGCTTAACTGAATATAGTCCACCTCTTGAAATGAACAATATCAAACGAGCAGATTTCCATGTTCCCAATGCCACCGTTACAGCAAACTACAGTCCCACTGATGGTCTTACTAATCGCAAGGTGAACCAATTAGTTCCGGAATCTACCTTATTCAGATGGTAGCACAGTCAAAAATCAGTGATAAAAGTTTTCATCAATCACAGGTATAAACCAACAAGGAGAACCGGTAAGTTCAGGCATGTACTTTGTAAAAATAGACGCACAGTCAAAAATCAGTGATAAAAGTTTTCATCAATCACAGAAAATAGTTTTATTGAAATAGGAGATAAGTAATATGAAAAACAATGCTTATAAAACCCACATAAAAAGTACAATATATTTTCTCAGTCTTTTGATACCATTAATTGGGCAGACTCTTCAATCGGTTACTGATGAAAAAACTGGTGATCCTATGCTGGTAGGCATTGGCCAAAAAACCGATTTAATGATGGGCCATTTTGGAGAATGGTTTAATGAAGAATATGATAATTATAATGGCGATGAAAATTTAATTAATGCATCCAAAGATTTATTAACTGGTATAAAAATTGAAACATACTTGGGAACTTGGTGCGGTGATAGTAGAAGAGAAGTTCCTCGTCTTTATAAAATATTAGACGAAATAAAATTTCCGATTAATGTAATGGGTTTGATTTTTGTTAATCGAGATAAAAAAAGTGGCCATGGAGTTGAGGATGGAAAAAACATTCATCATGTTCCAACGATTATATTTTATAAAAACGGTGAAGAAATTGGACGAATTATTGAGTCACCAGTCGAATCTCTAGAAGAAGATATTTTTAATATTTTAATTGGTTCGCCACAACTACCCAATTACTATAATTGGGAACTGGAAGAGGAAAATTAATTTAAAAAATCGGTAATTAATAGAATATCATATATCTCAATTATACCATTTTCATCAATATCAGCTGCTAAAAATTCTTCGGGTGCCAATTCCAAAATTCCTAAAATATAATTTGCACATAACAAGACATCAACCGGAGTTAGAACTCCATCTCCATTAATATCTCCTAAATCATGTGGTTCTGAATCACTGGCTAATGCAATAACTGTAATATTCTCTGTATCTGTTTCACCATTTAATCCTGTAACCGTTAGAGAGACTTGAAACACACCAGGATATGGAAAGTCAAATGATGGATGTTGTTCATCTAAATGTATCTGATTAATAAAATCCCATCGCCAATGGGCTACAGGTCCTCTTGATTCATCATAGAAATGGAATTTATTAGGTAAAGTGACCACTGGATTTACCACACGAGGAACGGCATCTAATGCTGGTAAATCTCCAATAATTGTATTTCTAAGTTGAATTCCCGATGCAGGCACTGATGAATCATTTGAAAAAATCTGAATATAATTATAATCATTAGGATTTTGGATGGATGAAAAATCATTTATACTGAGAGTTGAATCCCATTGAATAAGTCCAATATCATCAAACCAAGAGTAAGCGATTCCAACTTCTGGGACACCTGAACTCATGCGAATATCAAAAAAGTTGGCTTCTTCATGCCCGGGGACATTTCCCCAATAGTATTGCCAGTCAAGGGTTCCTTGAACGGAATCTTTCATGGAAGCAGTTAAAATATTTCCTCCCGATCGGCCATCTGAAAGCCTGAGCTGTAACGTAACATTTTCTCCATTTTCAGTTTTGATGTATCCATGAATTGAATAATCATATTCATTTCTAAATGGCATTCTGTCTTCAAGATTGGTAATAATGTTGTCTGGTGAATCAGATGTTCGAATATGGGAAAGGCCTGTTCCTCCGCGTCGATAAATAGAATCTTGTAGAAATTCATTATCGCTATTTACATTCCAAAGTGAACTACCTTCATACTCAAAATTTTTCATCCATATTTTCTCTCTCCCTAAACGATAATGAGAAATGTTTGGAGTTACATTCAAAATATCAGACAAGCTTCCGGTTTTTGGGATAGACAATGGTTTTGAAACAAAATAAGTTTGCCCATTCAATTCTGTCTGTCTCCAGCTGTAACTTTCTTTGAAATAATCTAATGATTGATTTTGCATAGAAAATGTATCCATCACAACGCTTGCTCTGTTTGTCTCTTGATTTACATGAACATAGGTATCTAATTCTCGAGAGCGCATTGCAAGATAATCTAAAATATAATTACCCAATTCTCCTGTAGCTGGGACAGTCAAATAATCATCAATATATAGTGGTGTAATAGAATAGCCTGTGAATCCTGATTCATCCGCTTCAGCATTTAGAATCATAGAAGGGTAAGTTTCAGGGTAATTAAGGTCAAAAATAAAATTTCCAAGGGAATGAGCAATCATTTTCCCATTGTAGATTTCAACGCCTTGTATAATATGTGGATGATGAACAATAACTGCATCAGCACCTTCATCGATTGCAAATCGCCTAATTGCTCGATCCCATATTTGTGGACGATCCAATCTTGGCGAATAATCTTCGGCTTCCATACCCATGAGCGGGTCTCTTATAAAACCGATTTCACTCGCAGGATTGTTTCGCATGGATTCATATCCATCGGGTGGTTCATAAGAATCATAATTATCACTAGGCGAAGAAGAATATTCACTTCCAGCATGCATTTCAACAACAATCAAATCAGTAATATCTTTTACAGAATGGATTTGTTGTTTTAAATAGTAGGGCGTCATATAAGCAAATCCAGATTTATTTTCACCTGCTTGAAGATAAGGTTGATAATTATTGTATTGGCCAGTACGATCACTTGATGATAGAAAAGCAATTATTTGACCTTTTACTGATTTAAATGCTGGGAGATATGCTTCATATCTATTCATGCCAGCTCCAGAATGAATAATCCCAGCTGCAGTTAAAATGTTTTGTGTTTGGATTAATGCTGGTTCCATATAATCTAAAATATGATTATTAGCCAAAGAAACCACATCAATGCCACCATAAAAAAGCCCACTTACATTTTCAGGTGCACATCGAAAAACAATACCTTTGGTTGGGTGTGGTGTTCCCTGGTTTGAAAGAACTATTTCAAGGTTTGCCACAGAAATATCAGCAGCTAAACCTAATATCTCATATGTGGGTTCAAATAGTGCGAAAGCCCCTTGTGTTGGAATAATGCCACCATCTTCCTCGAATCTCCGACCCATCATAATATCACCTACAAAGTTTATAGTCAGCGGGAAAGTGCCTTCACCTTCATCAATTTGAATATCAACTGTGCCCCAACCTTGATGTCCCGTTTCATCTTCTACGGAAAGAATTACAGTGTAATCATGATCATCCTCTACAATATATTCATGAGTAGGGTTAGGTTGGGTTGAAACGGTACCATCACCGAATTCCCAATAGTATGAAAAATCGTATGAATCAATATCTTCAATCACGGATGTAAAAGAGACAGAAACCATTTCTTGAAGATTAATTATTCTGTTATTTCCCATGGAAAAATCAATGCTAACATCTGGTGAAATTGGCAGAGTAGACGTAATGTTTCGAATTAAACTGAAATGGATTGCTCCTGGTTGTAGATTGTTATTATCATTATCATTAATAAAATGAATCTCCGTTAAGGGACTTAATGTGTCGTACCAAGCCACCCAATCATCCCCAACAGGCAATTCAAATGATACCCAATGACCCGATTGTCCTGATCCTTGATAAACAGGAATCCATTCTTCAATATTTGCAATTTCATTCCCAGCTAATGAATAACGAATCGTATTTGTCCCATCAGAAAACCCAATAGCTTGAATACCTGAAATACTATCAATTCTAGCAAACAGTTGAAAAACTGTGTGGGTGTCTGGAAGGATTGGAGTAATTTGAACCGATTTCCAAGTGTTGCCGAATAGAGATAATGATGGGCTGCTTCCGGGCATGGTATTTACTGTGTCAATACCAAAGGACTCACCGTCGATATCCTGGTCCGATATGCTCTCAATTACTATTGAATCATCAAATGTCAATATTGTGTCAGCTGGGCTATGCCCGGGCAGGAAATTTGAGACGGTATTTGACCATAAACCTACGTTCCCAAAATAATCCAATGCACGAATGCGAAAAATTAATGTTTCTGTATTATTTAACCCTGAAATCAATATATTATTTGTCATCATGTCTTGTAACAATGAATAATTTAAATAATCATAAATAGGAGAATTTTCAGCAATTGAGTCCGTATCTACTTGAATTTCATATGATTTAAAATTGGTATCAAATACAGGGTTCCAAGTCAAATAAACTTGATTAACAATATCCATGTTAAATACCCTGAAATATTCTATAGAATCTGGTGCTAATAAGTCCGGTACTATTTCCCAATGATTTAAATATAATTGAATTGCTTCAATGAAAGGGGTGTAGTAGTCTCGTATTATTGAAAAATTATGAACACTAGTTGGATATAATCCTTCAATATATAGTATTTCATCAGAAATACCTGAACTGTCAAACATCATTGGTTTTTCATCCATTTCTACTTGAACCCAAGGCTCATAAACTGAATTTCCATCCACTAAGTTTTGAAGATGAAACATTTGATGACCAAACTGAATTCCATTTAAACTTGTAGATTCTCGAATTGGAATTAACTGTGAACCCGTATTGTAGTTAAAAACGCCGCTATAGTTGGCTTCATAATATTGACTTACATGGACAGGGTTTGAATTAAAGAATTGATTCGCATGGATTGGGAATTCTTGCGTGAAATTAATTATATCTAAATAGTCACCAGAAATATCTCGAATAGGTTTATTTGTATTTCCATTTAATGCCCCTGCTGCTATTATAATTGAATTCCTAGTAGCGTGTGATTCATTATCAAAACTATGTATAGCAAACACTAATGGTTCATGCGGATAAATATCAAAAAGTGGTTCCGAAATAATTTCTTGAAATAATTGAAATACTGTATGCCTATATCGTGTTGGATCAGATAAAGATTTTCCATTTGTATAAGAACCATCTTCATTCCAAAGAACTTCTCTACCCGTTCCATTAATCATAAATCCTTTTGCATCAATTTCTAGAAATAAATCCATTGCGATATATGGAGCAATAAAATCATCACAGGGGTGAGGAACCTGTACCAAAACTTGATTTCGAGTAGCTTCGAGATTTATAATATATAAACCCCATCCATTTCTGAAGCTACCTCTAACATCATCTTCAGATATATTTGGTAGATTTAGGTCAATAAAAGATGAGTCTAATTTTTCACGTAATATGTGAAATGTTCGATTTACAATTGTGTCTTGAAATAGAACAAGCTCATAATAAAACGATTCTAATGAATCTGTTAATAAGGAGTCCACGAGAGTCGTATCATTATTTATTAAATGAAAAAAAATTGTTTTCCAATAGTCTAAAGTTGGAGAGCCTTCTTCTAAAAGTGTATGTGTACCAAATCCATTACTTTGTACATCTAACCATGGAGGTCCATAATCGTTATATCCTACACTCGCGATACCTTCTGTAACGTGGCTAACCCAATTATCGTAGGCACTTTCTGGCGCGATACCTCCAAAAAATTCGACTAAATTTCCAGACTCGTGAATGATTTCAGCACGAAGCGAAATGAGTGACATAAAAAGAATAAGTATTATTTTCATCATAAATTGGATAGAAATGTTATGGGAATTTGCAATAACTTCAAAATATCCCTATTGGATTATATTGAATGTATGAAATAAATAGAAGAGATTTTATTCGCCAAAGCATTTTATCAGTTGCAGGAATTGCGCTTGCATCATGTGAAGATAATGTTGAAAATAAATCTGAAACACCTGGAAAATTATTTGGGAATCAAGATCCGAAATCGGTAATCATTATTGGTGCTGGCTTATCTGGGCTTGTTGCAGGATTTGAGTTAAAACGAGCAGGACATATTGTTACAATTTTAGAAGCGAGAAATAGAGTGGGAGGACGAGTATTAACAATTAGAGATCCTTTTAGTAATGAGCTATTCGCAGAAGCAGGTGCAGCACGAATTCCAGACCATCATAATCTAACACTTGGATATGCAGACTACTTTGATTTAGAAATTGGGCCATTTTATCCAAACAATAATTTATACACGACCTTAATTGAGAATAATAGATCCTTTATTTCACCTGAAGAATTTTTAGAAAATAGACCCTGGCCAAGTTCAGTAAAACATAAAGAATATAGTAAAATTTTGGGAGGCACTGATCAATTGCCAAAAGCATTTTATGAATACCTAATTGAAAATATTCAATTCTCAAGTGATGTTATATTAGTAGATCAGACTAATAGTCGAATTATTGTAAAAGGGTCGGATGGGCTTGAATATAACGCCGATAAAGTTATTTGTACGGTTCCACTACCTGTTTTAAATCAAATTGAATTTAATCCACCTTTGTCTATTGAAAAGGTGGCTGCTGCAAATGGAAATTATCAGTATGCACCATCGACAAGAATATTTATGCAGTTTAATGACAGATTTTGGGAAGATGAAGGTTTAAATGGATGGGCGAATTCAGATTGGCCCGAAGAAATTTGGCACCCATCTTGGAATAATAATATTACAAAAGGTATTCTTCAGTCATATTTAAGATATGATAGAGCTATAGAGACAGATTTATTATCTGAAGAAGATAGAATCGCCAGTATAATTGATAGATTGGAAACGATATTTCCAGGTGCGAATTCAAATATCGAACTGGGTTTATCCTTTTCTTGGATGAATGAACCATGGTCAATGGGCGCATGGTCTGCACCAACTGATTCACAAAATGAATTATATAGTTCCCATATTGGAATGACTGAAGGAGAAATTCATTTTGCCGGTGAACATACTACTGAATATCATGGTTGGATGCAGGGAGCCCTTCAATCCGGTATTAAGGCTGCCAAAGATATTCATCAGGAAAATTTGGTTTAAATAAGGGTAGCGTCCATTTTATAATTGAACATCTAGTACTTTTTTATCTCCATTTCTTAGAACAGTTACTTTTATTTTTTGTCCTTTTTTTAGCTCAGCCATTCGTCCCATATATTCTTGAATATTCAAAAGTTTTTTGCCATTGATCTTTATAATGACATCTCCTTTTATCATACCAGCTTTACCGGCTGGACTTTCTTTAGAGCTAACGCCATCAATAAGCATGCCTTCTTCACTGCTCCCTCCCGTATAAGATGGAATTATACCTAAAGTCACATTATTGGTTCGACTTCTTTTTGGCGCTTCCTTTGGTCCTGCTTCTGAGAAAGCGGGTCTTTCATTATTTTGATTTAGAATGAGAGTCAAATTGTAAATAAAGTCTAATATGGTTTTTTCACCAGGGACATTTATCAATTCCCAATCATCTTCAGGAAGATGGTATTCACTATGAGCACCCGTAAAAAAGAATAGGACCGGGATATCATTTACATAGAAACTTGAATGGTCACTTGGTCCATAACCACTCATTGATTTTGTAAATGATAAATCACTTTCTGAAAATAAACTATCTAATAAAGGCTCAAAATCAGGGGAAGTACCAATTGCACCTACGCTAATAGTTGAATCACGAAGTCGTCCAACCATATCCATATTTATCATTGTTGTTATATTTTCAGCTGAAACAACGGAAGAGTTTTCTACAAAGTGTTTTGATCCTAATAAGCCTTTTTCTTCAGCATCAAAAGCGACAAAAATTATACTACGTTTTAGTTGATTTCGCTTAGAATAAAGTTTTTGACTTAATTCAATAATTCCAGCTGTTCCAGAAGCATTATCATCAGCTCCATTATGGACAGCAGTTGTATCTCTTTTTCGAGATCCTGTATGATGTCCACCCATTCCCAAATGATCAAAGTGGGCACCAAGAACGATAAACTCATTTTTTAATATAGGATCTTTTCCTTCAATTATTCCAACAACATTTCCACCTCGAAATGTTTTTTCTAATAAATTGATATGAGTAGATATTATAATGCCATCAAGATTAAGTTGTATGGATTTGAGAGAAGAATCCATTTTATTTTGAATAGATGAGATGGAATGCCCTAATTGTGAAAATAGATTATTAGCGGCTTCTAATGAAAATTGTACTGCGGGAATACTTCCCGTTGAACTTGCAGGAGAATGATTGAAATTGACTAATTCCCCATCATTTTCTTTTGAAATAAAAATGATACCAAGTGCATTATTGTCTCTAGCTACCATCATTTTTTTATTTAATGAAGCATGACCAAAATAAGGAGAATGTGGATGTACTTGTTCTGGTGCATCCATAATGACAATCACCCATTTTCCCGATACGTCTAATTCTGAATAATCATTCCAATTTATTTCGCCATTTATGTTAAATCCGTAACCAGCGAAAACTGCATTCCCAGAAAATGTACCATTTCCTGAAAATGACATTGGTGAAAATTCTTTATCTAGTATTAATTCTTTTCCATCAATAGATAACTTTGTTCCATTCCCGATTTCAATACCATCTGAAATATCGAAGGGTTGAACATAAGATCCGTTGTCCCCGCCGGGTTTAATCCCAATTTCACGCCATAGCCTAATGATATAGGATATAACATCTTTAGAACCTTTGGTACCTGGATATCTCCCTTTTTTAGAATCATCTGACATGAATTTAATATGCTCTATTATTTCTAATTCTGTTATTTCAGGATTGCCTCCTCTAATGGTGCCTTGGTTTTTCATTAAAACCAAAGCTAAGAAAAGAAAAATGAGACCAAAAGTAATTTTGTTTTTACTGAGATTATTCATAAGTATTTATTGTCGGTACTAGTTATAGAGAGAACTTAAATCCATGACAAATAAATTTAAACTTCTATCACCAGGCTTTGCATTTCGACTTGATGAAAATAACATAGATTTTCCATCAGGAGACATAACTGGAAAACCATCAAATGCATCACTATAGGTAAGGCGAGTTTGTTTGCCAGAATCAATATTCATCATATAAATTTCAAAGTTATGTGGTGGAAGAACCTTTACAAAAACAAAATGTTTGCCATCAGGTCCTGGGTGTGGAGCCCAATTAGTTTCATCATCTTCAAAGGTGATTTGTTTTAAATCAGACCCGTCGTGATTAATTGTAAAAATAGTCATGGGCTTTGCTCTCGCATCATCAAATTCTTTTTTCCATGCTCGATAAAGAATTGTTTTACTGTCAGGTAAATAAAATGAGCCACCTTCTTGCCATCCATCTGTAAAAGTAATTTGATGTTCTCCTGTTCCATCAGATTTCATTTTCCAAAGATCCAATTTACCATCAACTTGTCGTGTAAATAATATCCACTTTCCATCTGGTGAAACAGATACTTCAGCATCATAATTCATATTGTTTGTTAATCGTACAATATTTTCGCCATTCAAATCACTTGAATATAATTCGGCACCTTGTGGGTAAATAGTTGGCACTGACCAATTTCCAACTGGAACATCTGGATAATCACGCGTTGAAGTCCAAATGAGTTTATCCCCTGAAGGATAATAGTAGGAGCAAGCATCTTCTCCGAGATGATTAATTCGTTTAATATTTGTCCCTTCGGTGGTTGCAGTATAAACATGATGAACTGCATCATCTTCAGCGATTTTTGCATTACAAATGAAACTTTTTCCATCTGGCGAATAGTAAGCTTCAGCTGCCTTTCCTAAATTAGGAACTAATTTTATAGGGGGTTCAGATGTAAGGTTTTCAAATGCAGTATCTGAGATCTGTGCTTGTTGCTCTTTTGGACTACATCCAAATATGAGAAGTGTTCCTAAAGCAATTAAAGTGATTTTATTTATCATTATATTTGTTTCCTTTTTTTTATTTTATTAAAAAATCAATTGAAAGTTGACTTGTTATTCCAAATGGGCCAAATGGTTTCATTCCATAGTTAATATATGTTTGTCCAAATAATCCCATATCTACTTTTAATCCTGCACCAAAAGTAAAATTTTCTTCATCATAATTTATTCGATACCCACCTCGTAAAAAAAACTTATCATGAAAAGAATATTCGGTACCAATGTTCAAATGTTCTCGACTATCATTTGGGTGTTCTGCATCAAGTGTTAATGTTACACGATTATCTGAGTTTTGAATAAATGCTTCGTCATTCCCAATTAAATCTACACTAAGTCCTATGCGGATTAATAGTGGCAGTGGCCATGATTCAGTATTTAGATTTACATCGGTCAGGTAGTTCCCATTTAATTCACTATCGATATCTGATTTTCCAATTAAGTCTCTACCTTTGTACTGAAGTTCTCCACCAAAATTGGAAAGGCACATCCCAATAATTAATCCATGATAATCAGTTTTAAGTAACATTCCAATATCGATAGCAGCAGTACTTGCGATTTCGTTAAATGCAGATAATCGAATAAGTTTTACTGTCTGTCCAAAACTCATTCTATCGCTTAATTGATGAGCATAACTGATGCCAAAAGCCATATCTAATACTGAGTATGTGAGCCCATTTCCATCTGGATTTTCGACGGTCGTAACTTCTTTTTCATCCATGGATAGAGTTGTTAATGAAAAACCTAGCATTCCAGATTTTCCGGTTGGAAGAGATATCCCAATAAAATCATGTGAAATATCCAATGCCCAATCATTATGCATAAATGATGTGTTGAATCCTTTTTGAGATACCATCCCAGCTGGATTCCAATACATGGCAGAACCATCATCTGCTAATGCAACAAAACTACCACCCATTCCAATGGCTCTGGCGCCAACGCCCATTTTTAAAAATTGAGCAGCTGTAGTTCCTACTTTATCAAAATCACTTTCTCCAAAGCTTAGTGAATTAAAAAAAATGAGTATTGTAAAAAATCGTATCATTTTATGACTAAAAATCGCCCCATATTTTCATCACCATTAGGTGTAGTGACATGATATAAATAAACACCTGGTGCAATGAATTGATCATTTTTTGTTCGCATATTCCAAAATTCATATCCAGTGTTTGAATCATGGTTTATTGTTGAAACTTGATCTCCAACAAGTGTATATATTTTGATAGTACATTGACTTGGGAGGTGATTGAATTGAAGCTTTTTCCCAAATTCATTTTTTTCCCAAATATTGGTAACGATGTATGGATCGGGAACGACTCGAATATCGCTTAAAGAATTTCCTGATATCGTTTTTTCAGATTGTGCTATCGTCCCAAATGTATAATATATTTCTTCTCGTATTGGTTTAAATGTTTTTATGGTGAATTGATCTCCGTGAGAAGGAGCTATTGCGGTTTGATTAATAGTTTCACCATCACTGTTAATGTAAGTATCAGGCGTATTGTTTGTTAAAAGATATAAGTAATTATCCCAAGTATCGGGGCTACCAGACAGAATTAGAATATCAACATGTAATTCATACCACCAGCCATTATTTGTGCTACCAGCACTAAAACCTTTTCCACCTGGGATTAAATCCCAACCCAAAGGGCTATAATACCAATGTCTATAATTATTCCAATTCGCTTCAATTCTAAAATCACATTGAACTAAATAATCGCTCACATCGATTGGATTATCGGGGTCACTCACTATTTCTATTTTTAACGGAAGGTTTTGGATAGAATCAAATTGAACTCCGTTCCCATCAACTAGGTTCTGTGCCCAGTCACCGGCAAATAGATCAAACCATTTTGCATCTATTCCACCATCCGTTGATGTATCAACTGTAATCCTGAAATCATCATAGGTATCCATCTTTTCCCCGAATGCTTGATTACCTGCTATAAGATCCGGATATTTAGATTTAAATCTCCAATCAAAAGTTGAGGTGTCACCCAAAACTTTTGTCCATCCCAGTTCTTTAATTCCAGAAGCGGAGTTTTGAACCATTATTCTAAACCCATCTACTACAGGTAAATTGTCTTCTGTTTCATCTGAAAAAGCTTCCTGATAAAAAAGTGTATCTATATCCGTTGTATCAATGAGAGTGAATCCGAAATTATAAGATGTATCTCCATCTTCAACAAATAAGACACTATCTGAAAAAATGATTTTATAGCCATGCCCAGTTATATTTTCTGGATTTGCAATTTCAACTTTTACAACCGCGTCACATAAACCGCCCTTTGCAGTAAGATGCCCACTTGGAACGATTGCATCAGAGATATTTATAGGAGCAGGACCGGGAATTACACTAACGGTATGTGGCTCATAAATGGATGAACCTAGTGGGTAAAGATAAGATTGCTCTGGAATATCGGAATTTTGAACTCCTTTATCATATGATGTAACACAATACCAATATTCAAGTCCATTAATAAGATTGGAGTCAATATAGGTATGAACGAGTCCTGTGTTTGTACCTAATAATTGTGGGTAGGCTGGATCTAATCCTGAAATATCTTCACCAAATAAATCTAAATCTTCTGATAAAGAGTAATCAAAAGTTGCAATGGGTACCCATCCTACTTGAATTCCATAAGCGTCAGTGACAGGAGAACCCCAAGTCTTACCAGCGTCGGTACTTCGGAAAATTTTATATCCTTCGAAATCTTTTTCATTACTTAAAACATCTATTGTGGATTCGGATGGTTCAGAACTCCAAAATAAGGATGCACTATTATTTCCTGCTACACCCGTTACATTAGGCGGATCTGGTGGCCCGGAACCTTGAAAGTATAATCGATACATATTATTTGCCATTCGAAGATTATTCATAAGGTCTGTGGTGTCTGGCGCATTTGGTGTATCTCCTGAATGCCCCATTATCATTCCCAATGAAATTGTAGTAGTAGAATCTGCTTTGAGTGAATAAGGTCCACTCGATATTATGAAATTGATACCATCGCCTTCTAATTCTACATTGCTCTCTTCGTCATACCAGGATGGATAAAAAGAGCTTAAAGAATCTATGCCTGTGTGATCAATTCTTTGGTCATCTCCATGAAAATACCAAGAAATTGAGTCTAACACAGACGTATCTTTGTCACTCGTCATTAAAGCCCATAATTGTTCATCAGTAGTAGGAGAGACGCCGCGAGCAAAATGATGAAAATCAGTTACACCCATATTGGAAGGTGTATCAAATATTCGTAATCCAGGGATACCAAGTGGGTCTTCTGTATGCGCCCACGTTTTATTCCGTTCATTATTTAAATCATATACATAAACAAAATCTTTTTTACCATCTCCATCACTATCAATAAAATTAATATAATCGTGATTATCATAATCAGGCCGAAACTTCGTATAAAAACCAATGTAAATACTATCTAAGTCTATATCACTTGTATTGCTTATCTTTAAATCCCAAAAAATAAAATCTTCAGCATAGGGCCTTCCATAACTGTAGGATGATTGTTCTACCTTTATTCCCACAGATCCATTTACATTATTGTCATCATTATAAGTACAAAAAATATCTCTATCTGATGTGAATTCATTTTCTCGATAAGGTAAAAATCGAGAATCAAGGTGTAAGGCCAAAGAATCATCACTGATGTTTCCTACATCTACTCTGAAAATTCCAGGCCAAGTTCTTTCATCAGTATTCACCCAATTCCCACTTTCATCATAGTACCCTAATGGCCATGTTTCTCTGAAATCACTTGATGCTTGAAATGGTGTGTCATCTGACTCAGCTCGGATATCACCAGAGTATTCGCGTCCGGATGCATTATCTGTGGGAAGCCAATCTGTTACTTTTGACATTGCTTGAGAAACTGTTTCAATAACATTATGTTTGTTTACTGCAACAACTAATCCTAATCCATAAACATATTGTCTATCATCGTTTCCAGTTCTTGGCCAATGACCAGCATTGGTAAACCATGCATGATAATTAGATAAATCCCCAAAATTACTCGTGTTATTTTGAAGTTGTCCTTTATCCATGACGCCTACTGCTTTTTCTGAAAAACCAGACGATTTATATGTTATTCGATTGGGAGATTTAACATGACACTGATTACAATCAACACCTTTTAAAGGAGTTGGTAAACCAGATAGTAGAATCGTACCAAGAATTAAATGAATTGACAATGTTTTATTCATAATTAAAAATTGAAATTAATACCTGCTTTAAATGATCTGCCTTCTCTTAAATGAGCTGGATTATGGTTTGCATCCAAAGATGTTCCAACACCAAAAACACCTGGGTCAAATGGTTTTCCAGTTCGAGAATAAACAAATAATACATTTTCATAATCTGTTAAGTTAATAACTTCTAAGAAAAGGACTAAGGAAGTTGATTGAAACATAAATCGTTTTTTCATTCTTAAATCCGCTGAAAATGTCCAGGGTCTTCTAGCTGAATTAACATCAACTCGGAATGTTGGATCTACATAAGGTGTGTAAGGCAACCCGCTACCAGTATTGATCAATATATTTGTATTTAAATTTGAGAATGGGAATAATCCAAAAATATTAAGTCCCGATTTTGATTTTGTCCTAACATAAGCTGAGATAGAAAAGTCGTGGCGTTGATCAAAATCTAAGAAAAATTCTTGATGGGGAATTTCTTCTTGTACATAGGCTGAAAAATATCCACCGATGGGGTTAGAATTATTCCCTTTTGCAACTGATAGGGAATAGGCAAGTGAGCCACCAAATGTTCCGGTAAAGCGTTTATCCAACGATATATCAATTCCTTTTACGCTGGCATAATCTGAGTTGGCATACACCACATACATATTTGATAGGTATCGAATTTGCAAGGTTGAAAGCAAATCTCGAATATCCTTGGACCATAAGTTTATTTCCAAACTCATATGTTCTGTTACTGCTTGTTTGAGCCCCGCTTCAAAAGCAATTGTTTTTTGTGCTTTTAATTTAGGATTTCCAACAAGAGGTAGGGATGCAGAGACGTCTTTTGTTGCATTATAAGTAAAAGCATCAAAAGTTGGTGACTGGAAAAAATGACCATATGAAAAATGAAAAACAGTGTTATCAGTTATTGGATAGGCAATTCCTATTCTTGGGCTCAGATTAGATTGTGATGGCGCAACAGTTAATTCTGCTGGTACCCAAATATTTTCGGTTGAATCCCATTCTACAAATCTAGTAACATCTTTCCACATTGTGGCATTTGGATCGACATAGTCCCATCGTACTCCAAGGTTTAGAATCATGTAATCAAGTTCAATTTTATCTTGAATATAGAATGAACCTTCTTTTGGGGTGAATGTCGTGTCATCCTTAAAATTTGTACCACCTGTCCATGGGTTTTCTTCAGTATAAAGATCTAAAGTATGGGGTGTAAAAGTAAACCCACCTTTTAGTAAGTGTATTTGGTTCGCTTGATAGGTAACATCCATTTTTATGGAATAGGTGGTGCTTTTATTATTCACGAAAGTACCTTGATCACCAGTATCATAAAAGTAAACAGTTTCATCAGTTAGGGGACGTTCATAATCGTCAGGCACTTTATCCATGACACCTGTTCGAGTAGCCACTTCTTGTTTGGTTAGGTATAAATTATAGTAAAGTGGTTCGCTGATAAAATGGGTCATCGTTAAAGCAATTCTATCATTCGATTTAAAAGTATGTGTTTGGTTAAGTGGACGATATTTCCATTGGTGAGAATATCGTTGATAGAGACGATTGGAGCTATGAAAATGAGTAGAAAGTTTAATATTGGATGTAAGTAGAGTAGAAAGTTTTAATTGAACATCTTGATTAATATCGACTCCATGAGGAAGATTATTATCATTTGCATTATAAAAGGTAGATGCAAAAAAATGGGATTTCCCAAATGGAAGTTTCCCGCCAAGATTAAAACTACCTGTTCCTCGGATTGGAATATTCATTAAGGGAAGCAAGGGAGATGATAATGAACGATCCATATTAGTTTTTAAACTATTAAAAAGTGGCTCTTGTAAGTCAATCCATGTATAATTAGTGTCATTTACGTCAGAGAATGCACCGGAAACATGATAAGGAGAGGAGTTCAATTTAGCAGAAATAAATTCAAACTTACCTTCTAATTCATCACTTCCGTCTTTAGTGACAATATTGACAACACTGGACATGGCTTGACCGTATTCCGCATTAAAAGTTCCGCTGATTATTGTCATCTCTTGAATGGCGTTTTGATTAACTGACCCCGAGAAATCGCCCTGTAAAGGATCTGTAACAACAACGCCGTCAACCATATAAAGAATCTCTTTTGTTCGTCCACCACGAACATGAATTCCACCAGATGCATCTTCTGTAAAACCTGCTTGTGTTGCAAGAATGTCTTTAAAATCTGTTACAGGCATATCTATGATATCTTCGGCATCAATTACTTTTATTGAAGAAGTTGCATCTTTTTGAATCAAGGGTTTTGATGCATGCACTGTTATTTCTTCGCCGCTTATAACAGTTTGTTCCATGGTAATAGATGCAGTGGTGGTAAAGTCAGACATAATGGCTACATCTTTTTGAATAGTGGTTTTATATCCAATCATCATATACTTTATATCATAATGTCCTGGAGAGATATTTAAAAAGTAATATTTTCCATTTATATCAGAAACACGTCCTTGCCCTGTATTCCCAACAATAATATTTACTCCAACAAGTGGTTCACCTTTTTCATCTATAATAAAACCATTTAGTTTTCCTCCAACACCTGCATGAGCGGATGAAATGATAGACATAGCTAGAAGAGTCTGATATATTATTTTTTTTAACATTCTATATAATAAAAGTATAAAAAAACGGGTGCAATGATATCATCGCACCCGTTTTTTTGATTTATTTTAGATAAATCATTTTTTTAGTAACAGAAGTTGCATTGCCTGATAATGTATAAAAATACAGGCCTGCTGGCACATTTTTACCTAGATTGTTTTTCCCATTCCAAGTAACGGTGTGATGATTTGCCGAATAATTATCGTCAATTAACGATCTTACCAACTGTCCATTCACATTAAATATGCTTAATGATACATTCATACTATTACTCAAATCAAAGGAAATAGTGGTAGTTGGGTTGAAAGGATTTGGATAGTTTTGTTCTAAGATGAATTCTTCAGGGATTTGAGTAATATCATTATCATCAATTCCAGTTGTTCCACCTAATGATTCTACTTTCCAGTTATCCACTCTAATAGCTGCATCACCATTCCACATATCCCAGCAGTACACTCCATAATATCCCGATTCAATCATACCAGCTGAAGTGGTATCTGTAGCAGTACCCAATTCAACACCATCAAGATAACAGGTGTGACTATTTCCAACAGATTCAATTCTCATGTTATACCATCCATCCGTTGTTGGCATATCGTCAGTCCATTCAGCAAGATATGCAATATTTCCAGAACTTGTATTCCATTTTCTAAATTGAATTTTATAGGATCCAAAAGGTGCATAGAAGTTTGCAGACATTTCATAAGCCCAAGCTTCACCACTTTCATCAAAACCGATACGTGTCATAAGAGACTGTCGATAGGAATTGTTCATTTGGAGAAATACATCTGCTTCAACAGCATAATCAGTCATTGAAGCTGAACCAGCATACGCCAATCCAAGGGATGCATAGGTTGAGTCAATATTCATTTGACCAGCAAATCCATCACCACTTGGAGCGGAAGCATCTTCTACACCGAGCATGGGAGACGACATACTATCTGCCCACATGTAGGTCCATACGATTTCTGGTCCATCTGATGTAAAATTATCTTCATGATCCATTGGCTCTACTTTCCAGTTATCCACTCTAATAGCTGCATCACCATTCCACATATCCCAGCAGTACACTCCATAATATCCCGATTCAATCATACCAGCTGAAGTGGTATCTGTAGCAGTACCCAATTCAACACCATCAAGATAACAGGTGTGACTATTTCCAACAGATTCAATTCTCATGTTATACCATCCATCCGTTGTTGGCATATCGTCAGTCCATTCAGCAAGATATGCAATATTTCCAGAACTTGTATTCCATTTTCTAAATTGAATTTTATAGGATCCAAAAGGTGCATAGAAGTTTGCAGACATTTCATAAGCCCAAGCTTCACCACTTTCATCAAAACCGATACGTGTCATAAGAGACTGTCGATAGGAATTGTTCATTTGGAGAAATACATCTGCTTCAACAGCATAATCAGTCATTGAAGCTGAACCAGCATACGCCAATCCAAGGGATGCATAGGTTGAGTCAATATTCATTTGACCAGCAAATCCATCACCACTTGGAGCGGAAGCATCTTCTACACCGAGCATGGGAGACGACATACTATCTGCCCACATGTAGGTCCATACGATTTCTGGTCCATCTGATGTGAAAGCATCTGTTATTTCAGACGCAATTAGATTACTACCTGCTGTGATAGCAATCATGAAAGTTAAAAATATCTTTCCTTTCATTAGTAACTCCTTTTTTAGGTTGATTAAATTGGTGAGTGATTTTTCAATAGAATTGGTATGACCATCATACCAATTTTGCAAATACCACCAACGAACTACGTGAAATATAATTGATAGAAATTGTATTGTCAAATCATCTTTTTCATGCATACGCTAATGAGACTAAATCTCAATAGTAAATATACAGGTTAGTTTTTATTATTCCAAATAATAAACAGTAAAAAATGAGTCCAGATAGTAAAGGGGGATTAATAGTGGAAAGGAATATGCATAAATAAAATATTAAAGGATTAATAATAACAGCTATAGTCAAACCATGTCGAATTAATATTTTGTGGTTTAGATAATATTAGTAATAATTTACCTTTCGCTTAAGGTAAGGTTTATTTCTTCTTTTTTACCTTCACGCTCTATAGTAAAAGTAACAGTATCACCTGGTTTGTGTTCCTTTAACAAGTTTGAATATTCTTTTAAATTGTTGACTGTTTTTCCATCAAACTTGATGATTATATCATTAAGTAATAATCCAGATTTTGAAGCAGGAGAGTCTTCAGATAAGCCGGAAATTTTCACACCAAGACCTGAAAATGTAAAGTCAGGCATGATGCCAGTTGATGCTTTCCGTTCCCCTGATTTTTTATTTATAGATGGGGATTGAGAATGACCATCTTTCATTGTACCTTTAAAAGCCATGGGCTCTTCTCTTCCAGCAAGATATTTTAAAACTTCGTATGAAACGGTTGCTGCCTTAACCAATCCAGCTGGATCAATTTTATGAGCATCATCTTCTGGGACATGATAATCAGAACCTATACCTGAGTAAAATAATTGAACACCTGGAATCCCTTTTTCAATAAATGCCATTTGATCGCTGGCATCTAAGTCTTGTGGAATGATTGCTGTTTCAATCCCTGCAGAATATTTAATGCCCATAAAAATATATTTCCATTCAGCAGCAGAATTACTATTAAGTACCATCAATTTATTATCAAATAAACGACCCACTGTATCAATATTTAAATTGGCTGAAAATGAGTACTTTTTGTAATTATTAACAAAATAACGAGAACCAACAAGACCCGATTCTTCAGCAGTGAAAGCAACAAATATAATAGTATGTGATGGTTTTGATAATTCTCCAAATATTTTAGCGAGCTCTAACATAACTGATACACCACTTGCATTATCGTCAGCTCCATTATGGATTTTACCATTATTCCCTTTTTTAACATTAGGCCACCCAGTTCCCAAATGATCATAATGTGCAGATATCACTACAGCTTCAGATAGATTTGTGTTTTTCCCGGGTATAAGCCCAATCACATTTTGTAATTTAATTTCTTTTTTATCTAAAACATCTTGTGTCCATTTTTGAAAAAATGATCCTTCATCACTTCCTGGTTTCAATCCATATTCTTCAAATTTATTAGCAATATAATTTGCAGCCATATCAATTTCTTGAGTCCCAATACCACGACCCTTGAGTTTATCATCCGCTAGAAAATTAACAGCTTCCATCATTCTATCCGCAGAGAAGGCTGGTGAAAATGATTCAATAACTTTTTGTACGCTAACACCAGTCACGCCATCATCATTTAAGCTTTTGATTAAAGGAGAATTGCCAACAGCCCATTGTCCTTTACCAACATTCTTTGATCCTTTAAAAACGAGATAAGAATATTTCCCATAATGGGGAACCAGTTGCCCGATACGGGGTAATGATTCTAAATCACTTGATACGATAGCCAACATATTTTTAAATCCATTCCAATTTTTTCCTGTCAATATAAATGTATGTCCGGATTTGGGATAATCCTTTCCACCAATTGTAATTGTTTCATCGGTGACTTGGATGCGTTCGGTTAAAAATACCGGCAATTCTTTCAAATTTAAAATAATGGGTAAACTAGTTTTATTTTGGGTAGAAATATTTTCTGTAGTAAGAATGGTAACATCACTTTCAGTTACATTATTCCCAAATGTTTGAAAATGTTCAGGGTTATCATTCGTGAAAAATAGTTTATTCTTATTCCCTAATGCAGCCGAAAGAATAGGCTCAATTTCTACAGGATAAAGTCGACGGAATAAATGCAAGTCCGGGTCAACTGAAATGGAGTTTGCTTTTTTTGATAATTTCATAGAAAAAGTTGAAGAAGGAGAACTCAAAACAACAGTTGTATCAAAACCACTGTCAAAATGAATAGGAACTTCCAAACGATAGTTTTGCCCACTCTTTTCAAACAGAGTGAAATCAATAAAATCATCTGACGCATCGTTTATTTTTAAATCTAAAATTGGTGCACCTTCTTGGTTGATCCATTGTGGAATAATATGATTCAAATCTTTTCCGGATGTTTCTTCAAATGCAGTGACCCATTCTTCCCAAGATATTCTCTGTTCTTGATGTTTGGTGTTTACCAATTTCCATGCATCAAAAAATGGTTCTGTTCCTATTTCTTCTTCAATCATATGATAGACCATCATGGCTTTATTGTAACCGATGGTTCGAGTTTCAGGACTGGTGCGATTGACAAACTTACGAATAGGAAAATCATTTTCTTCCGTTACATAATTCACATATTGTTTTAAAATATCTTTGCGATATGTTTTGGCTGCATCCGGAGATCGTTTCAGTTTATATCTATAATCAGCACCATAAACTGTAGCGGATTCACACCAATTTCCTCGATCATAATCTACATAAACACTATTTCCCCACCAATTATGAAGAACTTCATGTCCTAGTGATGTAAAAACAATAAAGGGAAGACGAATCACTTGTTGCCCTAATAGTGTCCAAGCCGGCATGCCATATCCTGTAGGAAAGAAATTTTCTACTACGGTAAAACGTTCGTATGGGTATGGGCCAATTAATTCAGAGTATTGACGAATATATCCAGCCGTCGCAGGAAGATATTGATCAAACAATCCTGTATCAGCTTCAAAGAAATAACAGGCAACTTCAATATCATCTACCCATGTGGACTTTGTTACGAATGGCGCTGCCATAAACATATTACCATCATTCTTGAATGGGTTTCCCCAAGATTGAATTTTTCGCCCATTTTTTGTTTCGTTGGACAAGCGATTGCCATCACTGATAGATTCCCAAATTTCAGGAATATTTGCCGTGAGTTTAAAGCTAGCCATGGATTCATTTCCCATAGGATAGTAGGTAGCTGCAGGACTAAAATATGCGCCTTGCTCAGAAATAGTTGCAGTGACTTCCCGACCCACATTTTCGTTGGAAAAATGAACATCTTCTACATTTTCATAAAATGTTCCCGAATAGGAAATGGAAAATGATTTTATATCGGCTGACTTTGATTGAAAAGCGATAATTTGTTCTTCTTCGTGAGGATTCCCTGATGGAATTTTATCCCTGAATTGAATCGGGATATTGGAAGGTTCTTTGGAAGAAAAGGATTGATATTCAATTAATATGTCATCGATATTAAAAGAATGGATGTCAACAAAACCATTTAGTGTAAATAGATTCCAACCTTTGGATACTCTCATTTTCCCGGAATCAGAAAGTTTGGCAGAATGATTATCCACATTGATATTTAGCTGGATATGATGAGATTCAAATTCTACAACTGAAACATTTGTTTCTTTGCACGAAATGAGAAATAGAAATGATATAATTAAAATATGTTTCATAGAAATTTACTGGCCTCTTAATTGTTAATTGTCCTGCTGATATGGAATTTCTATAAAATTCTCAATATCCCCTTTTACAGATTTCATTGTTGTAATTCGTTTAAATTGCGTTTCATCATTTTTGACATAAGCATCAAAAAATATCTGAATCCAAGTTCTTGAAATCATCATTGCTTCATCGCTAAATCCATGTCCTTCATCCGTAAACCCAATCATATATTTTGGTCCACCAAGTTTACTTATAATATCACGTGTTACTTGGAATGGTGCTGCCCTATCCTTTGTTCCAACTAAAGCCAAGTAAGGGTTTACAACACCGTTAATCCCTGAATAATTTTCGCCGAAAAGGGAAAACCCGTTATTGCCTAACCAAGGGTTTAAATTTGCAGAAGCAATGATCCTTGAATCAATTGCTGTCCGTTGAGTGCTTTTGTTTGGTCCATTAATTTTACCGCCCATAATGGCCATCGTTGTAGATGCACCTAAGCTTAAACCAAGAGTACCAATCTGATTAAAATTTATATGATTAGAAAACGGAGAATTATTTTGTAATACATCAATTGCTGTTTTTATGGATAAAGGGCGAAGTGCGATAGTCTGTAAAGCATTAAGGTCACTCATCATACTTTTAAATCGTTTATCGCCATGAAATAAGGCGGCAACGATATAACCATTTTCTGCAAGTCCAGAAAGTGTCGATAATAACCATAGAGGATGATCACCTGACCCATGAGAATATATAATAAGAGGATAATCTTTTTTGTCATTTTTAAAAATAGGTGGTTCTCCTACTTTTTGCATATGAGGTAAAATGGTTCCTAAAGGTTCCTTGTAATCAGGTCGTTTATTCGTTTCAGTTGTGGGATAAAGAATAAACCCTATATAAGGGATTTCTTTTCCAGATAGGGTACCGTACAAAGATGAATCATTGGGGACTGAAACGTTAAAAGAAAAAGCATCATTGGGATTGGTGATTATATCGGCAATATAAAGCATATCACCACCCTTTCCACCTTTTCCACTGTAGTAATCACGAATATTTATATTCGAATTGTTCGGCATTGAAAGTTTTTCTTTATTGAGTTCAAGATTGGTTGAACCAACTTCTGCCCAAAGTGGAAAGCAAAAAAACAATGAAATGAATAACAATATTTTAATAAACATACTATTTTTATCTAACAATAATAGAAATTGGTTTTTCCCCATCCATATATTTTTTTGCCACCCGATTTACGTCGTCCAACGATACAGCTTTTAATCCATTTAAAAATTCTGCGTCTGAATTTATATCGTTATCAAAATAAAGCGAATGTCCTAAATAGTAGGCTTGATTGATACTGGAAAGCCTGCGAAACATCATACGCCCTAAATACATATTTACCGATTTTTCTAGGGAAGCATCATCAACGTCATTCAGCATTTTCAGTGAGAAAAATCCGGGGAATTGCGGAACAAGCACATCCACGTTTTCTGGGCGAGTGCCAAAGTTGATAGAAAATAAAGCTATATTCTTTATCAATGAAATGCCAGCATGCATTCTGTAAGCCATGCCTTGTTTCTCTCGAATATCAAAAACAATTTTATCTTTTAAAATCAAAGACAGGGCTGTTAAAGCAGGTTTGTCTTTTGGGTCAATTTCCTTCATAAATCCCCAGAATAAATAGGATTGTGCACCACCGCCATCTTCTTCAATCGTGACTGACTTTGAAATAGATTGATACGATTTTATTTGTGCCGGTGTAAGCTCAGAATTCGTTTTATTTCCAAAATCGGAAAAAAGATGATTTATAGATTCGGGTGAATCGGGAGATACAATAGAAAGTATTATATTTTCGGGAGTCCAGTATTCATCTTTAAAAGACAGGAGTGATTCATAAGTCAAATCAGGAGGATTGTTTTTATCAGATGGTAAACTATAAATCTGTTCATCTAATAATGTGTTGAATTTTTCCTTAGCCATATTTTTATGACTCATACCACCAAATCCACCATGTGAAGGTCCATTGGCTTTTTCATATTCAGCTTCAGTGGGAATAAAATTCAAAAAAGTATCATTCAAAAATTGAATTGCATCATCTAAATTGTCGGCCAATCCTTCCACGCGAATATAGCCAAAATCATTATGAAGATATATATTATCCATGGGAATCCAGGGATTATCATTGACGGTAAAGGTAAGGCCAAATGGTGCAATTTGTTTTTGAACTTTAGGGGACTTCATTCTTTGTCCAAAACAATCGTGGAGAATTTTTGCTACATCTTTCCCGAATTCACTTTCTAAATCAGCTTTATGCATAAATAAATAATGAACAGCCAAAAGGGGACTCGAAGCATTTTGTTTAGCAATGAGCGTTGTTCCAGAACCGACATGATCAAAAAGTTGTGTGGATTCAGATTTTGAAGAGCCACTTGAACTTGTTTCCATAGGATGGTGGATAATAATGGTGGGTTTGCCCGTTATTTTAAAACGTTTTAGCTCGTTAGCCGCCGTGATGTATAATCTGTCGTCAAAAGATGACAGGAAACCGTCAATTCCTTTTTGTGCAAATACATGTGCATTATAAATCCCAAACATATGAGGTTTTTCTAAACTTTTATAAAAGGAAGTTTTTTCAGCAGAAGCAAAAGCAGATATTGCATCTTTTTTCATGGAGAATTTCATATTTGAAATTTCAGCAGAAAGAAATGAGATTAATTCATCACCATTTTCATTAGAGTTCAACGTAGCTTTTACTAAAAGATAATTTCCCACAGGTGATTGGCGAATTTGACCCGTAATAGATTGAACAGATGAACTCAATTTATTTTTTTGATTTGTTTGGATATCTTCTATTTGTTCAGAAAGTAATTCTTCCATCAAACTAAAAAAGCCTGGAGCAGGGTTTGAGGGCAAATCAAAGGCAAGATGAATGAGTGTGGTGGTGTCTGAATGGGAGCGATGAAATAATTTATTTGAAGATTTAGATGGCAATGTAAATCCAGTTTCAAAATTTGAATCTTGTGGTCGAAAAACACTTCCCGGACCCGGTTTCCCGTAAATATCTTTCACCCATTCTAACATGTCTGCAGAATCAAAATTTCCAATAACGCTTAATATCATATTATTTGGAATATAATTTCCTTCGTAGTATTCTCTAACTGGCGACAGCGGTAAAGATTCAATCGTGGAATACGTTCCTAATGTGGGAAGGGAAAGAGAATGACCATCAAATAAAATAGATTGAATATCTGTTTCTATTTGTGTTCCGGGACGGGCCAAACTTTGAGCAATCTCCTCCAAGACAATTCCTTTTTCTTTATCATATTTGTTCGGTGGAAGAATAGAATTAAAAAGCATGTCCGCTTGAATTTCCATTCCTGCTTGAATATGCTCAGTAGGCGTAACCATCATATAATTAGTGTAATATTCACCCGTATTTGCATTATTGTAAGCGCCTATGCGATCCGCATCATCATAAAGTTCTTTTTGTTTACGGCTTGTGGTTCCGTTAAAAAGTAAATGCTCTAACATGTGGCTCATGCCGCTGGTGGCGTATGTCTCATAGGCAGAACCGGTTTTGACCACAACATTAGCACCCACCATTGGAAGTGATTTATTTTCAATTAATATAACATCCAAGCCATTATTTAATTTATGGATTGAAATCCCATTTGGAATTAAGGCTCCAAAACAAATAGTGGTGATAAAAATGATTATGCTGAATTGACGAATATTTTTCATGGGTTTCCTTTATGATTATTTTAAATATGACTCATCCCAGTAATTACCCCAGAGATATAAGCCATTATCCAAATACTGTATGCACTTAGAACGATTTTTTTATAATTATTTGTTATTTTTACATCTTTTTTTGTAGCTAAAACTAATTTCCAACTCATGACCACAACTAGAATCATAATGATTAACCCAGCAAGTCCGACCAATCCGTGAGGCGTAGTAATTGGCTGAGTGGACCCAATAGCCATACATATAACGGCTGTGATTTCAGAAATAATTCCAACTGTTAATAAGATTACATCCTTTAATCTGATTTTTTTATTCTTTAAAATTGTAATAATCGCAATTGAATAGAGAACCAAAGATAAAGTAATTGTAATTGTACCAACTAAAATAATGGGTTTCATAAAATTTCTCTCATAATAATGTTCCTAAAAGTTAATACGTTTAGGGCCAATCATCGTCATCATCTGGATTATAGGGTTTTATTTCGGCATTACCGTTATGGCATGTGTAACAGGTAAAATCTTCATCTTTATGATCTTTCGAAAAATACTTTTTCCCATCATTTCGAATCATTTGTGTTAATTTTATCATTTCTCGTGCCACACGTTTATGTTTCATTTCATCCTTTTCATATTCATCGATGATGTGACAGAATGAACACTTTACATCTAAATAATCGGCAAAACTATTCATAGTTGCTTTTAAGTCATCTTTCGAAATATTCTTATCTAGAACTTGTAAGTTTTTGAATCCGGATTGGGCAAAAATTATTGTGCCAAAAACAATTACGAATATTGGAACTTTGACTAAATTTTTATAGAAGGGCATACATTTATTCTCCTGTGATTTATTATTATTTTTGTAAAAATGTAAGTTGAATATAATCAACCATCGATTCAGTTTGATATTGGGTTAATTTTTTCTTAAAACCAGGCATATCTTTGCCTTTTCCAAGCCGAATTGCTTTAATCATTTTTTTTGTATTTGTATTTTCCCCGTAGTCTGTCGACGTAAAATCGGGTGTTTCTAAATCAAAAGATAATGTTTGTGGCCCGTCTCCACTTCCAGTAATTCCATGGCAATCATAACAGAGATTTTGATAATTTTCTTCAGCTTGAATAATCATAGCTTTTTCATACTCTAATTTTTCAGGAAGCTTTTGATCAGCATATAATGTTAACCCCGTAAGAATTATCCAAATAGAACACCATGCACCAGCAATTTGTAATCTTAATTTTTGAGTCTGGGTTTTCAGATTAGGAATACTAAATAAAAATAGAATTCCACCGATTGGGAGTAGCGCACTTCGAATCCACGGAGCCCATTCTACATATTTCCCGAATTCAAATAACCACAGAAAATACCATTCTGGACGAGGAATATATTCTGCATCAATTGGGTTTGCCGGAAGTTCTAATGGAGCATGTTGATAAAAAGTAAATATATAAATAATACCAATGCTAATAGTTGAGCCCACAATTACCTTTGAATTTTCAATTATAGGGCGAATCAAAGCCCAATTAGATTGAATAAGTAGCATCAATATGATTGTCAAGAATAGTGGAATTATTGAACCATGAATTGTAAAGAATCGAGATAACGTTTCTGATCCAAAGCTGGAGCCGCCTCTTAAAATATCGGCAATAAAGGTGCCGACAATTGGGATGGTTTCTACGATGCCTAATCTAACCTGAGTTCCCCAATATGCGTTTTGATCCATGGGCAGGATGTAACCGGTAAAACAACTTCCAATAATCATGAAATAAATAATAAGAGACAAATACCATTCTTTTGCGAATGATTTAGTATATCCTAATAAATAAAATGTAATTAGAAAAAAAAAGCCAGAAACTATTAATCCCGATGAAAGGTAAAAATGAAGGCTACGAATTGCTTGACCGATCCCACCCATTTTTCTTAAATATAAAATAGATGAAAATGCTTCAGCTTCAGAAGGAATATAGCCAGCGCTTAAGCCCCATCCTGAAACAATGAGCAAAGCAATAAAAGAAAAACTTAACCCAGAACTAAGTTTGAAAAAGAATTTTAAATTCATTTAGCTAATGGATTGTTTTATTTCAACGCCTGAACGAAACTTTTCATATTTGACAAATAGTCTGCCTTTTTTTACCGCCCACTCCATTGAATCTAATGGACGAGGGGATGGTCCTGTTACGACATCGCCTTTCTCATTAAAAAAGCTTTTATGACAAGGACATACAAACCCATTATTTTCGGGTTTAACAAGACATCCGGCATGAGGGCAAATAGACGTTAGAATTGTTACATCTCTTTTTACTCGATAAACATACAGCATTTCTTTCACGATTCGGGAATTCCATCTATCTTGTATGGTAAATGAAATAGGGCGTTTGAGCCATTCATTTTCTGTAATCTTTTTTGCTTTTCCTAAATCAATCCAATTTTCAATATCTGTTGGCTGACCTGACCGATCCCACCACCAATAGAAAAGGGAAGGAGCAGTAATGGCTGTGGCAAATGTACCCACTGCTAGTTGCCACTTTTTTAGAAAATTTCGTCTTGTTATTTTTGTCATAATGGGAAAAAAGGCGTTTGAAATCAAATGTTTATTATTAATGACGGTAATTTGAACATTTTATGATTGCAATGTTTAATTATTCTATTCATTTAAGCAATACTATTTTCTGTGATTTTTGAAACATTTTCTTTTCATGGGTGGATTTGGCATTCATTCTTACGATGTACATTCCGCTTGGCACTTTTCGTCCACTGTCTGTCAAACTATTCCATTGTACAGAATGAAAACCTGCTTTAATATTTGCTGATTGTAAAGACCTTACCCTCTGTCCCATCACATTATAAATATCGATAGAAACATCAGACTCTAATGGCAAAGCAAATGGAATAGTAACGCTTGGATTAAAGGGATTCGGGAAAGAAGCGTTCAATTCATAATCTTTTGGGATAATTGTATTCGCTACCTTCCATACGATTCCACCAATTTCTACCCATGCATAGTCTGCTTCTGAAAAATTGGATAGATGATTATTTGTATCTCTTACTTTCACTGTCCAATATTGCTTAATACGGAATGTTTGTTCCGGTTGCTTTTCCATTTTCATTAACTTAACTCTGCGGCCGGTATCTGTCTGTTCTATATAAGCAATTATAAAACGTTCATCTATTATTGAATATCCTGTGGTTTCATTAAAATAGACTGGTGTTTGGTCAAATTCACTATAAGAATAAACTTCAAAAGCGTCTATTTCCAACCCATCGGGTAGATTAACAACATTCCATGAAATTGTTGGATGTCCACCGACAACCCCAGATATTGTTAAATTAAATTCATCAAAATCAATTATATAATAATAGGCGCCAATATCCGGCATAGTTTCATCGGGATCAAACAGAAAGTCATATTCAGGAAATCCGGGAATACTCACTGCGAAAAAACCTGCGTCTATGGCGGGACTCCCTACTTGCAGATGCACATCATTATTAGATGAATTAACAAATAAGGGATCAGATGTTATTTCTGCTATTGGGGATCCCGAACTATTTATCGGTACGCCATAGTTGGGGTTATGGTATAAATTATATTCCCCATCTATCGTTGTATTTACCCATCCATTTACTAACAAAGCATCTGAAAATATCGTGTTTACAATACTCAAATGAACTTCTCCCCAATCTGACCCTGCTGCATTATTAATATAGCAAGCTGCTCCATTTGTTCCTTGTACATTTATATCATAAAAAGTGCAATTCAATATTCCCAGGTTTAATGTGGAATTACTATAATTTGATTCCTGAAACAAAAAAACACCATAATCTTCTATATTACCAATAGCTGTTTTGTATAATAAAATATTGGTTTCCTGCTCTTCATACGAAAAACCATCATCAAATACGATTCCATTATGACTATTAAATATATGGGATTCACTTATAATGATTCTGGCATTGTTTGTTCTGCCAATCGCTACTGCAATATTTGTATTAGAAATAGCAACATGGGACAATACAATTTCATTACTGTAGCCATCATCAATATCTATGGCACAGTAGGTATTTTCAAATGACACATGATTCATTTCAATATCACCGGCTTGCCCATCTATGCTTATGAATACATCCAATGGGTTTGGAGGGCGTATTAAATTACCATTCTCAAATTCCGGCTCTCTACCGGAGCCCATAAAGCTTACGGGTGCATTAGCTGTTCCTGCAATGAATAGACTCCCTTTAATATCTATTGTAAATCCTTCTGTGAATTGTATTTCTATTCCGGCAGGGATAGAAAAAACATCTCCTACTTCTACTGTAAGCGTATAATTGGGGAATTCTGAAGCAGGTAAATAAACTGCAAGAACTACTGCATTGGCATTTTTAAAAACAACATCCGTTACCAAATCATAAGAGGGTAAATCAACGCCATTGCCGTAATCTATATCTGCATGAGGAGCCCAATGAGAAAAAATAAAAAGTCCATCAGTATTGACTGTCCATTCAGGTGTTTTTAGACAGTAGATGGGTTTTGTTTCATCGAAATCTATATTTTGATTTAGAAAAATACTGTAAATATTTGTATCAACTAATGCAACAAATGAATTGGGTTGAGTCTTTGATGCAGTAATATACCAAGGATCCTTAACTTCGATTAAATGTGTTAAATCGTCATTTGTATAACCGAGAATATCAACCTGAAAACTCACTTTTTTCTGGTCTATATATTTTGCCGTTTGGGTTTTTAAATATTCATTATTTGGGGTAAAAGTATGCTTTATTTTGATTTCAGAATCACTATTATTCCATTGATAATGTTTAACAGGATCTTGATTGGAGGGTCTCAGCAACCATTCATTATCTGTGTGTGCAGTATAGGTTTGAGTTTCATAGAGTCGTCGGGTCTCCCCGGATGGCAATCCACTCACAACGCCATCCACCGATAATGTTCCATCCAAATCTTCAAGTTCTAAATATTGAGTTCTTAATGTTACCCAATCTAAAGGACTGTTGGCATCAAATTCATCATGAAAAGTATTAAAAGCTGGAAGATAATCTATCGAATTACTTTCATCATTCAGTCTTAATAACCCTCCATATAAATTGACCCACGAATGTGTATTACCTGTACCCTCACCCTCATCATGATTAAATGGTGTAATTAATCTAAAATAGTCAAAAACTTCAGCGCCATATTTTGCTGATGTATATATAGCTTCTTTAATAAATTGCTTTTGCCTATCTGTTGAGCGATACATGATATTTTGTTTAAAATTTTGCATTGTATCTGGATTTGCTTCTTCTAAGCCATTGATAAATTCATCATTCGTTACGGGATACATCGTTTCTAATACCCAAACCGGTTTATCTAATCCCAATACATCCAAAGCTCTTTTTACTGAAAAAACTGTTTCGCCAATCATATACCCTAAAACAGGATAAGCAAACATTTCATTTGGATAAAATTGTACACCAATTATATCATAATAATTTTGCCATTGGTCTATACGTCTCGCCATGTCTAAGACATGCATTGCTTGAATCACCTGCACTTCAGATTGACCTATCCCTGATATTAGGTTATCTTCTTCATGAATAATATTATAAAGTAATGCAGCAATTTGATCTTGAAATCCACCTTCAGAATCATCATGCCAAGCTGAGCCAACTCGCCACCAATCAAAAGACTCAACATATCTTGCAGCATTCAATTCACAGTCTGCCTCCCAAAAATCTACCCTATCTTTATATCTTCTGACAACAGCTCGTGTATATAATTCAAGCCAATATTTAAATACTGCTTCCGATACTCCAATACTTTCATCAGCTCTTGTTCCCCTGGGTTCTCCTGGGACTATATATTTTAAAGAACCATCACTGTCTACATATAGTGGTGTATCACCGGCTAATGATTCACCAACAGTTACCAAAGGTCTTAATTGCTTATTAATAGCATCATCGATGACTTTATCCAGCCAACTCCACCCGATATGAAAATTATCGCTATCTTCAAGATTATCAATATATTCTATGTAGTCTTCGATATCACTATCCGTTATAGTTGGAAAGTTGGGAATGTTATCTGGATTAATTTCAGGGACAGTTCCAACCACCCATTTCCAGCTTGCTTCAATACGAATATCTGTAAGATCTAAATCATCTCTTATAATATGATGAACTTCTTCGATTTCTTCTTCCCAAGTCATGGTATTGTTGACATCAATTAGGGGATAATCATCATTTTTCATCCCAAACCCACATCTTTCTAAAACAGGGTTTGAAATAATTGTAGGATTACCGGACATATATTGAGTTAAGTCATTACCATAACCCGGCATGAGTTCAATTTTGATTACTAAACCATCATAATTTGTAAATGCGCCAGTCAAAACATTATTAATCACATAATTACTTTCATAATCAAATGTGATTTCCAAAGGGAAACTATTGATTAAATCTTCAATTTCTGTTAAGGTATCTTGTACAGTTATTGAATGCCCGGATTCTGAAAATGTTTTTAAGGGGATTATTGGAAATGCCACAGGTTGTGTTGTAAAATCTTCTAATTTAATTTTGACAAGATATCCTTGAAATTGTTCATAAATCCATGTTGGTAATTCAAAGAATAAATCAAACACCAAATTACTAACTAAATCAAATAAATCATTTAAAATCCACAAGCCCGAATTATCAAATTGAATATCAATATCTCCAACTTCAACATCTTCAGTTACTAATACCCACCCTTCTCTGGTAATTGCTTTTCTTAGTGTAATAATTATATCTTCAATATCAATATATCCACAAATGCGAAAAAGACAAAATTTTGTTCGTTCTATTGTTAAATAAAGTTTTACTTCATCAGGAGAACCTGATACGGTTTTATATTTTAATTTTTTTATTTTCCCAAGTGTTATACCATCATAAAACGAATTGCGACTATTATTCCACTCATTTATTAAGAACCGACCTAATAAATCATCCCTAAGATATTCATGCCCATTAACACGCATGAGAACTTTGCCATTAAATTCTTCCGCCATTCCTGATTGAAATAAATTAAGTGTCATTACAATAAATATGAGTCTAATTATTTTCATGATGTTTATTATTCCTTTCTTAATGGGTTCTATTTCCCCAAATAATTATAGAGCTATATTGATTGCAAATTATGACTAAATCATTAAAAATATTTACTGAAGAATAACGTGTGGTATTTGACAAAGAATCAAAATGTTTAAAAGTAATACCGTTAAAATGAAATACATTACCAAAATCACCGACTCCAAAAAAATCATTGATATTATTACCTCTAATTTTTCTAATAGCTCCGTTATAATTAAAATAGATAATTTCATAATTGGTTAAATCATGGATATCATGTATTGAAACTTGTCCGTGATCACTACCTCCGGTATATAAAACAAGGTTATCACCATTCACCCAGGCTGTGGGTGTTACAAATTGTTCATCTTCAAAAAATGGATTATTTTCATCCCAAATTATGTCCCAATATATCCCGTCTGATTGAAGAAATAAACCATGGTAAGGCGCATCTGGCCAGCCATAAGCCCAAATGTGTTTTTGTCCAGTTTCGGGATCAACAACACCGATGATTCCATCTAAATTTTGGGTCGTTGGACTTTCCATCTTTACAAACTCATTTCCATCATAATGGATAATACTACCACGATATCCTACAAAATACATGTTGTTAGAAGATGTACCCCAAAGTGTATTAATACTAACTCCTTCAAAACCCATATTTTGTAAATGATACATTGTCCACTCATTCCCATCCCAATGCTTTGGGAAACCAGAGGAAACCCAAATATCATCATCTGAAAAATATTGTATTGCATTTAATTCTGCCCCACTATGTATTTTCATCATCTCCCATTGGTTGCCATTCCAATGAGCCGCATTATATTCCATACTATCCGTTATAATATTTCCCACTACCCAGATATCATCCTCGTCCACAATCCAAACATCATTAAGCTCACCGCCATTTCCCAATGTATCAATCTCCCATGTAAAATTGTGACTTGTGGTATCCATAGTAGTTACAGTCAAGGTTTCACTCTCTCCAATTCGCTCTGTTCCATTTAACCAATATCCTTTGTAGCTGTAAGATGTATTAGGGTTGAGTCTGGTGTCTTTTATGGGTGTGTCTGATTGAAGTGAAATTGTTTGTATGGTGGAATCGTCCCGTGTGAGTTCAAAAGTAAACTCTGCCAGAGAATCTTCTGGGCTAATGTTTAGGTTTACGGTAGTCACTCCGGCAGAATGGAGAGATAAAGTTAGGTTCGTATTTTGCTCATCTTCAAAAAGGAAGCAAGATGAGAAAAACAAAAGTAGAAATGGGAGAAATTTTTTCATTTTAATAAAACTACCTTTTGTGATTTGTGAAACGATTTCTTGCTTTCGATTGATATGGCATTCATCCTGACGATGTACATACCACTTGGTACTTTTTGTCCGTTGTTTGTAATGCCTTTCCATTGAACTTGATGAAAACCTGCTTTGATATTGTCTATTTCTATCGTTCTCACTAACTGCCCCATGACATTATAAATGTTTAGGGTAACATTAGACTCAAAAGGTAAATCAAACTTCATGGTTGTTGTGGGATTAAATGGATTGGGATAAGCTAAATGAAATGCATATTCAAGCGGTAATGGGTTTCCTACTGTCTTTGGCATTCCATTTACAGGAACATATGCTATCGTAAAATTAGATGGGGTGCTTTCCTGCTCTATATCATCTGTTGCTGATACATAATAGCTGTAGGTATAATTCTCTGTTAATTGAAGGTCGATCCAATAGTTTAAAGGCCAAGCCCAAAGGGGTGTAAACTCGAGGGTTCTGGTTCTAGGTAAACCTGAACGGCATCCTGTTTCCATTTCTATCCTGTTTCTAGATAACCCTATCACTTCACCGGAAAGATTGGGACAATCTTTTCCTAAGATATAGGGATCGTCCATGAGTTCTGTTCTGTCTCCTAAGGGTTGATGATTATCTCCATTATGGCAAGAACTGCAGTTTCCGGCATAGTCCGCTCTATAGACTGTATAGTAAGATAAATCTGTTACAGGTGTTTCTTCCCAGGCAAGTTCTACTGAAGATGATGTATTATGACAATTTTGACAAGAAACGTTTGATTCAACATTGGATGTTAGATTGACTGGAGCGGGCGGAATAGCATCGTAGTAGTAAGCTCCAATATCCATTCGTGTCCCGTCCGGGTCTTGGTCGTCCATATCAGTTTGCCATTCATTTCCATCATTGTCTAAATCAGGATGACCGGTATCTATACATGGGCTGTTAAAATGAAGGTTAAAATCATCATTAAATACATCAAGAAGAAGTGGATTTTCAAAGGAATTAAATTCACCTAAATCGATTGTTTCATTATTTGATTGATTTGAAAAACCCCATATTTGATTGTAATCAATATCAAATGATCCACCATGAGTAAATAAAGAAGAGTAGTTTGAAACATATAGGGCTGTATTTCCGCTATTTTGATTATTTCCTATTAGAATGTTGTTCATGAATTTTATATTCGGCGAACCGCCTAAACTAGAAAAAGTGAATCGATACCCATTCCCATTACTTGAACAGTATAAGGTATTATTAATTATGTTCCAATCATTGAAAATGTGGTCATTTCTTCCGGTTGGTATTTTAATGTGAATTGCTTGATGGGGCTCTGAATAATCAAAGATGTTTTTCTTTATCTCAAATTCAGCTGTGTTTTCTAAGGTTAGTATTGAGTTATTAAACAAATTATTTTCAATAATTAATTGTTCAAACATCAAGTCCGTTGAAACAGGAGAATTAACAAATGAGTTATTTAACAAATAGACTGGGCGTTCAGTCTCGAACAATCTAATTCCAAATTCTGAACAATTAATGAATACTGAATTGATTATTGTTACTAAACCACTTTCTCCATCGACATCATAGATACCTTTTTGACAATTATTGAATAAAGTATTAGAAATCTCTGCTTGGCTTTGACCAAAAGAGAACTCCACGCCAGTGTCGGCATTTTCAATAATTCCATGATTTATTGTAATAGTTGCATTACCAGAAACTTGAATACCGCCCCATTGGTTGGCTGAAGAAAGAGTAACTGGTTGGGATTCTGTGCCATCAATTACCAAATTGCCTTCTATGATTAATTCCACATTTTCAGAAAAATTTACCGTTGTCCCCTGTAATATTGTCAACGTACTCTGTGAAGGAATTGTAATATTATTTAGAATATTATTCATACCACTCCAAACAACATCATTGTTATTTGTATTTATTTCTAAAATAAATTGTACTATATTGGAATTGTCTCCATTAGGTTTCCACCCAAATATTTCTAGGTCGTAAATATCAAACGGAAGATTGCAATTAACTTGATGGGTTCCATTACCATACAATTGATCTCGAAGTAAGTAAAATTCTTCACCTGTATTTTGAGATGTAGCTTTTGCTCTGATATATGCAAAGGTTTCAGATAAAGTAAATTCAAACCCCGAATTACCAGTATTTATATTAGTGATTACAGGTATAACACTATTAGTATAATATCCAAGTGTTTGTTCTTCTTGGTCATTTATTTTATACGAATAAACGTTAGGTGCAACCGGACCAAATCCATAATTAGTTCCATCCCATAGAATCCAGTTTACATCATTATAAGTCAAGGAATTCTCATTAGTAACATTAATATGCTTCACAAATTCGTTAGTGCCATATGTAAATATTTTTACTTCATCACCTGGATTTACATTTGGTATTAGACCATATATATAATGTCCCTTATCAATTGGATCCTTGGGACCATCTTGATCACTATCCCACCATCCTAAATGAATTGGCGTGTGTTCACAAAAAAAGGATTCAGGATTTTGTGGGTCCCATCCAGGACTGTCCCTCATAATACAATTTTCTTGCGGATCGGAGCATAATTCACAGTTATCATTTTGTTCATACAAATAACCATAATATTCATCACATGTATCCCCAAGTCCTCCATTCGAACAATGGAAAGATTCAAAATATTCATCTGGGGCACCAAATATATGTCCAATTTCATGGGCATAGGTCTCCCACCGTGGGTAATTATTATTAGTTCCATTGCTTGCTAATACAAAACATGGTCCACCATGTAGTCTATTTAACCCCAGATATGTTTCAGGCCACATCATGGTAAAACCTGCAGTACTATCTGCAAATGTTGATTCAATAATATCATCATCATTGGCATTATCTACGATAAAAATACTAAACCCCCAATCGGTTGCCGATTCTGACCGTTTTTCATTAACAAGATTGAAAATTCCATCCCAATTTGATGAAGGATATCCAATATCATTCAAAGCATTTTCCATCCAACTCACAATTTCGTTCGGCCAGGAATAAGGTGTCCTTGGAATAATTGGATCAAGGATAAACAAACCACTACTTTCATTTATGGGTTCATTTGGTACATTTGCAATGAATGGTTCATCATTCAACACAAAATAAAAGGGTACATCATATTCTGCGGCTCTTTCAGCCCACCAGTTTAAAGCCAAAGTGACCTGTTCAATTGCATGTATTTTCTCAGCATCGCTCCAATTAAAAGTATTCCCATCACTTTCTACCATAATCATATCAACTCTGCAAGACCCAATCATGTAAGATGATGTAATTCGGTCATAAATATTTGTTGTTCTATTTGAATTTTGAAATTGAAAATCTGGTGGGAGACAAGTATTACCCGCCGTATTTTGATTTTCTATGTTTTCTGGTGATATCGCTTCATCAGGTATATTAAACTCATCAATTTGAAAATGGTTGGTTAATAATAATTGACTTTGATCAGGAAGATATGCAAGAATTTTCCCTGATGTAAATATAACTCTTGTTTGACCGCCTGCGCTTTGTATTAATTTTTTAGCATCATTAATACTTTCGTCTGTATTCTCAACATGGACCATTACATTTGAATGTTGTGCAAAACATAGATTAGAAAGGAGAATAATTATTACTATCTCTATGGTAATTTTATTTTTCTTCATTTTATTAGTTATTATGGTTGATTTCATTTTTTTGATGTAAATAGATATTATATGTTTTTTCCTCGCCTGATTTAATTTTTGGTATATAAGTAGTATCAGGAGTATATCCATCATGAAATGTCATTAATAGTCCTTCATGCAATCCACCTATTGAAACGAATTCGTAAGTGTTGGAATTATATTGTTTATGAAGCCTATCTTCGTTTATTGTATCAGGGTTTTCAATATTAAACACATGATAAATAATTGGGTTTTCCACAAATGAACTATCGATAATATCGTAAACGTTACAGTACAGCAAGGTATTTGCATCAAAATCCCAGATGGAATCTTTACATGAAATATTAAATAAAGAGAAAAAAAGAATAATTAATAATATCGTTGTGGATTTGTTAAGTAAACGCATGGTTTATTCTCCTTTTTTATTCTTTTACCCAAAGATCGGGGCTCGACGCATTTTCAAGTATCATTCTTTGTTCAGGAAGATATGCAAGAATCTTTCCTGATGTAAAAATAACTCTTATTTTTCCACCTGAACTTTGTATTAATTGTCTAGCTTCCTGAATATTCTCTTGTGTCTGGTTAATACGGACAATAACATTTGAAGTTTGTGCATTTACACAGACACACAAAACTATTATCATTGTCACATAATTTCTTAAAATGTTCATTGCAGTTTATTTATTAAATATATATTTAGAGTCAGAGTTTCTCCTTGCAAAACTTTTTTTGTTTCCAAAGTATCATTATTATACTCTTCATGCGTTACAAGGATATAACCAGTAGGGATATCTTGATGACTTTGATAAAAGTAAAAATTTAATACTGAATTATGAGAAAAATCCGGTGTATTTCCTATTGTGTCCGGTAAATTAGTTCCAAAATATATATCGGCGTTATCTACATATGTACTGTCTATGCTACTAAATATAATAGCTTCGATTGTCGCTGGTTTTTTTACTGAAGGACCGTACTCAATACAGCTTAAAAATAAGCTTAAAAATAATATCAGATAATTATTGGACTTCATACGAAAAAGTTGAGTTAAAGTTAAGCAACATCTTGTAGTTCTCCATATTCAATAGGTGTTTTGTAGCCTAAGGCTGAGTGAAGCCTTTGGCGGTTGTAAAACGCCTCTATGTATTCAAATATGTCTTGTTTTGTTTTGGTACTTATTCTGATAAATGAGCTCTGTCTTTAAGGTTTTAAAGAACGATTCTGCCATTGCATTATCATAGCAATTTCCTTTCCCACTCATGCTCTGCCTAATGTGGTTTGCTGTAAGAAGTCTTCTAAATGCATAACTAGCATATTGACTCCCACGGTCAGAATGAAAAATAGGTGATTGGGTTGGTCTTCTTTTTCTCATAGCTCTTTCCATGGCAGTAATCACTAAACCTTTTGTCATGTGTTTATCAACAGCCCAGCCAATAATCTCTCTGTTATACGCATCCATCACTTTGGCTAAATAAAGCCAACCTTCATCCGTATCAATATAAGTGATATCTCCAACCCACAGTTTATTCGATCCATCCAAACCAAAAGCCTGTCCTACTAAGTCAGCTGCCACAGGTAAAGTATGGTTTGAGTTGGTGGTGGCTTTAAATTTCCGTCGTGTCTTGGCCATGATCCCATTGGCTCTCATCAGTCTGGCTACTCTCGGTTGAGAACAGGAGATGGACTGTCTCTTTAATGCATGGGTTATTCTGGGACTCCCATAAACACATCTGTTTGATTCATAGGTGTCTTTGATTTTTGCTAGTAGAAAGTCGTTTTCTTTCTCTCTATTGCTTTTACCACGGTTCTTCCACTGGTAATAGCCTGAAGATGTCACACCAAACATTTGACATAAGGTCTGAACCGTGTGTGTGTTCTTTTGCCTATCTATAAACTGAAACTTCATCTTCTTGTCTCTGAAAATATGCCCACGGCTTTTTTTAAAATGTCACGCTCTTCTTTCACCAACTCAAGCTCTTGCTTTAGTCGGCGAACTTCTGCTTCATGTTCTGTCACTTTTCCATTACCGGGAAAGCAGTTCCGGGAGTCTTCTAGAAAAGATCTTTTCCATAAATGCAATGTATTCTGGCTTACGCCCAGATCTCTGGACACCTTGGATAAACTTTGATGCTTTTCCAAGATCAACTTCATGGCTGATACTTTAAAATCTCTGTCGTAGGTCTTTCGTATTCGTTTATTTTCCATTTTGCTTCCTTTTAACTTATCTAAATTAAAAAGTTGCTTAACTCACTGTACACTTATTTATAGTAGGTCCACTATATAATTAAGTTAATTATTTAATTATATAGTCTTCGAATTTAAAACATAAACGATTATTGCATGTATGTTACATTTTGGAACAATAATTCTAGATCTACATCAATAATTGACATATCCGGTTGAGGAAGTTTTCCCTTTAAAATACGATGTTCAGGCAACCACCATTTGCCATCTTTGACAAATTTATCATCATAGACAACTTCTCCTAGATCGTGTTTTCTATCACCGTCTTCAATATAGAATTTCACAGGATAATAATTAGCAATATAGTTCCCTTTTTCTGTGATAATATTTTTTTCATGAATAATCATAAATTTCACAGGGCCACCCAGGGCTCTTGTTAATTGACGTACTTCATTTGTACGAGAGTCAATTAAATACCAAGATCCCATGGCTGTTTCACCATCGGCAGTAATTTCCCACATTCCCTTTTTACGCTTTTTAACAATCTGGAAAAAAGCTTCGCCTTTTGCATATTTTTCATCAAAAGGCTCATAAACGCGATGCGTTACAAATTGACTCACTTGTGCTCGAACTAGAGATCTTAATTCTCCGTCGCAATCATCACATTCAAAATCAACAACAAGATTCCGATCAACAGTGATGGAAGCCATTATTGGTTCTTTCTGATGATCGATGATTGCTAAATCTGCTTTTAGTCCAGGGAAGCCATCTTTCCATGTATATCTATTTTCAAAGGCAGCTTTAAAGATCTTTCGTGCTTTAGGGTCGTCTTTTAATTTTGCCATGGCTTCTTCAACATTTTCTACATGAACTTCAATATCCTCTAAATTGGTAATCTTGTCACCTTGAAGCGTGGCTTCATTCAATCTAGCTACCAAGCCAATCAATCGTTTTCCAGTTTTTTTATCAATTGCTTCGTAATCCATTCCAACGATTCCCATATCTTCAGCAAGATAATAGTATTGAGAAACCCAAGATTTAGATGTGCTCCAAGCTAAACGAACTCTGAGTGCTTCAAATTGCCCTACGGGTGTTTCTAATATTTGGAATCCTTCTATTTCTGAAGTCCAATGTTGAAGTCGTTTATATCTTCCAACATTTTCTGGTTGATCAGCTTCTGGTTCACTCCAAGTATATTCACGACCTATTACTTGATTGGGCCTTATTAATTTTATGGCAGGCTGATACGTAAATACTTGTCCGCCAGGCCGGTTTTCATACGATCCATGAATCATAATACCACGGTCAGGAAAGGCACTGTAATACAAATAACTTCCTTTGTTATCTACTAGCTTGAATGCAACGCCAGTATCAAAAAATTCGGTGCCTATGTATTCTCGTTTCCGATCTTCTGTTTTTGTTATTCCATTTTGTAACGTGTAGGTCCAGTCATAGGTCCAAGAATCTCCCTGGAAAAACGGGAAATAATTTTTCCAGTTGTCAACAGTCGGTGCATTTTTGCCACCAACTTTGTTACCTTTAATATTTGCATGAATTAATTCACGATCAAATCGTAAAGTTTGTCCAGCTTTTGGTGAAAAAATTGCAAACTCTTTTTTAACAACGCCAACACCTTTCGCTAACCAAGTTACTGATTCAAATGTTGATCCATTTGGATTAATATAAGTAAAAGTACTTTTCAAACAGTTTTTAAATTCTCCTGCTTGAGTTTTAATACTTTCAAATCCGTGAAAAACGACATTGGTCCCACGAGCAGAACCATCACTTATTAAGTGTGCAAATGCATAGTCTTTACCATAAGTAAAATTGGTATCAAAAAATCGAAAAGGCGGATCATTTGTGATAAGTCCGCGATCTTCATGTTCACCCCAATGTAGATATCTATCTTTTTCAACGGTGAGTAAATAATACCAACCGCGATGGTCTTCTAGCTTCTTGACAATTTCACCATTTTCCAATTCCAGCTCACCGGTAACTGTGTAAGTTTTTATACTATACTTTATTTGTCCATCAGGTTGAAATGCTCTGAATTGGTAAACCCATTGATTGTCTTGGTCTAATGGATAATAATCCCGCAAATCAACTGATTTACTGAAGCCAAATGACATCATCACTATCATTGAAATAATGATCCAATACCGATTTCTATTAATTAATTTCATTTTACTAGTCTCCTTGTAATACGTATTATGAGTATTTTTTAGCAATTTTAATAACCAGATCAAGAAGCTCTTTGGCTTCATTTTTGGTTATTTTTCCAGCATGACCAATCATTTTATCTTTACCATCTAAAATGATATTTAATAATTCATCATATTTTGGCGCGCGTTCATTTATCCATTTTTTGTTTGCCCACGCAGGTACGCCTTGGAAAGGATCTCCATCGCCATATTTACCATGACAATTTTTACATTCTTCCCTGTAATATGTTTTTAAATCAAATGGCTCGTTCCCTGGGACGATAGTTTCTTCCTTATTATCTTTTTCCAAAAATGCTGACGCCAATTCTTTTTCGCTTAACCCAGCAACATTAAACAAATTTGGGTATGCCTTAACTAGATCATCTGTGAATTCCAAATTAGCTCGATCATATTTTTCGCCGAAACCACTTAAAGGGCCAGACCCATCTACTCGAACATGACAAACCAAACAATCATCCTTGTATTGCGGAATGCTTAATGGGTGATCATTGTAATCATCCATTAGGATTGGCATTGAATTAGCAATCATAATGGAAAAAATGAAAATGCCAGCCAATATTATGCAACTGACTTTATATAAACGCATGAATTTTAATCTCCTATCTTAAGTTGTTTTCCATGAAAGCCGCAAAAAATGTAATTCGGTATTATGGAAAGTGTTTTTCAAAATTATATTTTCGTGAATTTTTGTATTTTGAGTTGTTTGTATGTTATAACTTTTCAGTCATAAACCAAATCAGCTGACCATCATTACTGGAACTATAGCTATCTTCTTCTAACTTTACTTTGTAAATAGTGCCATTAATAGAAAAAAGGTAAATTCTTGTCGGGTCAAGTATTTGCATCAAATGACTATTATATGTTGGGAAATCATAAATCATAATTGCATCAGAACATTCATCCAATTGTACAACACCATCTCCGGCACAAGACCATAATTTTTTAATATCATCGGGACTTGACCACCAAATAATATTTTCGGGTACAACAATTATGTCTTCAAAAACACTACCATCAATTACGCTAACGGATATATCTAAATCAAAATTAATTAAGGCAGTGGGCACATAGGTTAAGGATTGTAGTTCTACAGAAAAATTAAGCAAATTTCCAAATCCGAAATGCCATTCAGGTGCAGATTCTAATAATCCATTTGTAAAGGAAAAATAAGTTGGGTCACTGCTTGTACCCAATGCACCAGGATTTCCATGCTCTAAAGCATAAAAGGGAACTTCAACCGTATCTGGATCTCCGTAGGTTCGATCATCATTTTCGATGGAGTATTGAATAAAAAAGGAAGTACTTGCTTTAATAATTTCCAACTTTACCCAATTGTTATCTGCCGTAAATAGGAAATAGATTGTTCCATTCCCGGCCATGAAATGTGTGACGCCATCGTATTGTCCATACCAATTGGAACCAATGATAAGCTCAGTAGAATCATCCATGGCAAAGCCTGAATCTGGTCGTGTGGCTGTTGTAAAATCAGAATCTAAGACCAAAGCACCGGAGACTCCTGCAGCATTATTGAGCCCGATTTTAGAGACGAAAGGGTAGGAGCCCGATGCATCTGGATCTGTCGGATCAAAAATTTCATAAAGGTAAATATCATACGATCCGCTTAAAAAATCACCTTCACTCAATGAATATAATTGTGATGCGCCATCAGGGAAACGAATATTATCGGTAATAACAATACCATCATCATTTTTTGTATTATCATTATTATCTGGGCAGGCAGATATGAGTAAACATATTCCGAATAAAAGCCAATTATTGTTTTTCATATTTATTGTATTCATATTTTTTAGAATTTTGTTTTTAATTCAAGATAGACTGTACGTCCCACAAAGGGACCATAAAGTTGATCCATTACATTGTTGATATTTCTAATACCAAATGACACGGTCAATTTAGGGCTAATTTTATATCGACTATCAATATCTAAAAGTAAATAGCCATCTCGATCTCTGATATCAAAATATCCTTCATTTACTTCTTCACCAGACCCGTCTGGTACAAATTCTTGAACTTTGTAGGGTGCTACAATTTTGATTTTAAAGGATGATCTTAATTTGCTAGATGAATTTTTGTAACTCAATTTAATATTTCCTGAATGTTCAGGACTTCCTGGTACAACTTCATTGGTTACCACATTTCGGTTATGGCTCAAATTATAGGCAAAGTATCCAGTGAAATTTTTCGTATAATTGGCACGATGTTGAACTTCTATCCCGGTAAAAATTACTCTGTCAATATTTGAATAAGTAAATAAACCAGGTTCGACTTGATCATCAATAATCATATTATCAAAAATGGTTCTGTAAAATGTAATACTATATTTATACTTTCCAGGATGATAGTATTCTAAACCAATATTATAACCAGAAGATGTTTCTGGAACTAAATCAGGATTCCCAATAATGGCATATCCAAATTGCCAATGATTCCAATCCATGTATTTATCCATAAAAGATGGCATTCTAAAACCTTTGCCCCATGATGCACGTATTTTATAACGATCTGAAATTTTATACATAGAGGCAAATCGAGGGCTAACAATACCTTTCTCCATTTCATTATTATTATCAGACCGAAGTCCCGTTACGATTGTGAAATCATCAGAAATTGGTTTTTCATATTGGAAATAGTATCCCACACCTTTTAATAGTTGATCTTTCCCATCATCAACTCTCGCATTTGAATAAGATTCGATCCAAAACTCACTGCCTATATTTATTGTTTTATTCTCATCGTGATAAATCGTGTGAATTTCTAATTCGGTTTTTCCTTCTAGAGTTGTATCCGATCGTACTAGGTCACCGGTTTGAGGTCTAACCTCTGTATATTGTCGTGTATAGTTTTCATTATGCAAAACGCCCTGAACATTTAATCGGTCATTTAGAGATAAATTATAATCTCCATTATAATTGTTTTTAATAATTCGAGTTTGGCCATCTAAAAGAGTTGAGTGGTTTTGTTCATTATTGTAAAATCGTCCAGTATTAAATTTTAAGGAATGCATTTCATTCACGGTCCAATTGACATCGCCACGTACGGAATATTTATTATAATCATCCACATCAATGTATTGTAAATTTTTATCAACATTTGCATTCAGATAATCAATATCAGAATGAAATACGACATTTTTCATTTGTCCATTTAAGTTGAGCCGAATATCTCTTTTTCCAACACCCAAATCAATTGGATTAAATGATTCTTTAATTGGCGATGTCAGTCCACCGCTATATCTCATTGTTAAAGAAAATGGGTTTTGATAAATATTCCTTTTTGTAATGATATTAATTACACCACCCATGGCTTCGCTTCCATACAAAGAAGAACTAGGTCCTTTAATAATTTCAATTTTATCTATTACGGCTGTTGAAATCTGATCTAGATTTAATCGGCTATTGAATTTCCCGATGATTGGTTGTCCATCCACCATCACAAGGATATATTTTGAATCCATTCCCAACATGTTGATAACTTTGCCACCTTCTTTTGAAGCAGAAACAGAAATTCCAGCTCTCTCTTCTAATAGTTCGGCGACATCCCGAGCACCTGATTCTTCAATGTCATTCCGAGAAATAACTTCGGTGGCTACTGCCGATGAAGTATTTATTTGTTGATTTCTGGTTCCTGTTACAACAACATGTTCCATTTGAAGGAATGTTTCAATCATTGGGATATTTAGTTTTCCTAAATGAGGAATGCTAATTTTTGCTTTATAATTTTCATATCCAATCGCAGAGCATAATATATCATATTTTCCATTGGGCACATTCAAAATAGAAAAAGAGCCATCTGATAATGTTGCTACACCTAAATCTGTTCCAATCAAGATTACATTAACGCCTACCATGGGGTCTTTGGTCTCAGATTGAAAAATGAATCCTGTTAGAGTATGTGTTCCACCAAAAAGTTTTATATTTGTAATAACAAGCAAAACAAATACCCCAAACTTGACATTTTTATAAAGACGTTTCATAATACCTAAATTATTTAAGTACGCCTATAATGACGCCTGTAAGGTAAGGAATTAACCAAATAACCCAAACGATTGTGCTGAATTCATGAAACTTCAATATGGATTTCTCATCTTTTCTTACGAGAACGACAGTTGCCCATATTGTATGAATTAACATGAGAAATATTGCAAGAAGTCCAGTGGAACCATGGAGATTCAAATGTATTCCGCCTGCAATTTGTCTCATATAATCTGTTCCAATAAAATCAGCGATAAGACCTAACCAAAAAAAAGCGAGATGCCAATATTTTAATCTACCGGCAAATCGTTCACTCCAAACTGCTATTGAATAAAAAATTAATGCAATGGTAATGTAAAGTACAGCTAATGATATTAAACTCATTTTATTCCTTTTATTGTATAATAATAATCAAGGTGTTGCCATCAAAGAAATTGGTATGATGGTCATACCAATTGCAAAGGTAAACATTTCTTGATTTATAATACAATGATTTTTTTTATTTTCTGTAAATGTTCTTATTAATACTTATTTGGAATTACTTTTTAAGAATGCCGCTAAAAGATTTAACTCATTTTGAGAAAATTGTGGAAAGCCAGGCATTATAATTCCAGTTCTGTTTGTGGGATCTGCTAAGGGTCTTCCTCTTTTAATATGATCAGCAAGCTCATTAACAGAGTGACCATTTACATATTCATTTTCTGTTAGTTTTACGCCAAGATATTCTAGACCCTCTAATTGCTCACCATGACAAACGGCACAATTGGACATAAACAAATCTTTTCCGCCTTGAAGTGCAAATCGTTTTTCAATATCAACCGGCAATTTTGATTCCATATAAAAGGCTTGTGGCTTTTTAATCTTCTTTGAATCAGGTGAAGAGAAAATCAAACTCGGTTTCATTTTTAATATAGACGTATTTCCAAGAAGTGTCATGCTTCCTATGCCAACAAATAAGATAAACCCGATTGTCGCCATATTTGTGAATCGGCTGAATTTGATATTTGGTAAGGAAAAAAAGAGTGTAATTAATAAAATTGATGCGCATAAAATCACAGACATTTTGAAGATATATAAAAGAACTTCTGGGGACCAAACACTTCCAAGATGAAAAAAATTGGATATTTCAATAGCGGATGATTCTTGCAGATTTTCCACGGCAGCGCCAGCCCAGTTTTCTTCAAATCGATCTTGGAATGCTGTGACCATACTGGCAATGATAGCAAATCCTAAAGCGTAACCTGTTTGACGAAAAGTTCCTATAAGTCCGCTGGCCATAGATGCTCGTTCTGGTGGAACGCTGGACATAATAATACTATTATTGGGGGAAAAAAACAAGCCTGTGCCAACGCCAAACACAGCCATGGCTATATATAAAATCCAAATGGAGCCTTCCAGAGGAACTAACATCATAAGTAAATATCCAATAATGGCAAGGATGGTTCCTACTGTGCAAAGTCGTTCTGCACCGAATTTATCAGCCAGTTTACCTGCTTGTGGACTAATGATAAAAGTTACAACTGCCCCCACAGCCATTAAAAAACCAACATCCCATGGCCGGATTTCCAAGCCAACAATTAAGAACATAGGAAGTACAAAAAGTTCGGCAGGAAAACTGGCAAACATGATGGAATAAGCCATTCCTGCTCTAGTGAATGATTTATTATTTTTAAATAAATCAATATCAATAATTGGGTCGGGGCTTCGTTGTTCATGTTTAATAAATACGGGAAACAAAACAATGCCCATGAGAAAAATAGCCCACACAAAAAAGTCTAAATGGTTATCTTCAACAGGAAGACGATTTAATCCAAATAGTAATCCAAAGAGACTCAAAGTAAGCAAAATAGCACCCACAATATCGTAATGATTTCGCTCTAATTTTTCTCGTCCAATATTTTTCCCGAATATCGTAAAGCCCAAACCCACAGCTATGATACCGATGGGAATCCGCGACAAGAATAAAGCATGCCAATCATACGCATCCAAAAGCCATCCTGCAAATATGGGACCGAGCAAAAACCCGAATGCATTCCCTGAAGCCATGATACCCAAAGCTTTCCCCCTTTCTTCCGGTGGATAAACTTCTGTGGCTAATGTAAAAGTTGTTGGCAAAAACATGGCCATTCCAAATCCTTGAACCACTCTCATGGCAATGAGCACAGAAACAGATTCTGCAAACCCGCAGCCAGCCATGGCAATGGCATAAACTAATGTGCCAATCCCAAACATGGTCGCTCTTCCGATTCGATCTGCAACACGGGCCATAAAAAGCATGGGGCCGGTGGCCGCGATAAGATATCCTAATGCTACCCAAACCACCTGACTTGTACTTGTATCTAAATCATCAATTAAATCCGAAAATGCGATGGGGACAAAACTGGAGTCCAAACTTGCCATGACACTGGATAATAGTAATCCGGAAATCACCCAAAATCGGCGAGATTTACTGATTGAAAAATCGTTCATTTCTTACATCAATTTCACATCAGGAATATTGAACAGCGCCTTCCAATCTTTGGATATGAGTAAATCCATGAGTTCTGAATCTTTTCCAGCTTCTTTTTTCTTCATTTCAGCTTCAATGGTTTTTAAAGCGTATTTGGTTCCTTTCCCGAAAAGGGATTCCATGTATTCAATAGGAACGCGCGGTTTATCGGAAATATTTCCATTTTCATCAAAGGTTGGGGGCAAAATCGGCGGCACATAAAATACATTCGGCTCACAACCATATTCTTCGTGTAAAGGTAGAGCTACTTTCCATTTATAAACCAGTTTGTGGATTGGGCCATTTTCATCATCGAGGTACCCGATAAATCTTAATCTTCCTGGACATTGAGTTGCACATGCAGGAGGAATTCCTTCTTCCAACCTTGGGAAACAAAAAATACATTTTTGCGAAGTTTTTGTTGCCATATTGAAATAAATTTTATCATAAGGGCATGCTTTGTTGCATTCGCGATGACCTTCACAACGATCTTGATCAATGAGCACAATGCCATCTTCTTCACGTTTATATATAGCACGAACCGGACATGCTTCTAAACACGTAGGATTGGTACAGTGATTACAAATTCGCGGAACATAAAAATGATAATTATTGGGATATTCACCAACGCTGGAATCTTCATTCCAATTGGGACCATATTCCATGGATTCTTTTCGGCCTAACACCTTTTCTTTTCCGTCAAAATATACTTCCTGCGCATTGGTATCGCAGATACTTCCATAATCGGCAGGATTAGGAATAGTCCCGGGATTAATAGTTCCGTCTTTGTTCCAGCCTCCACCGTTCTTTTCCCAGTTTTTCGGATATCCTTCACCCGGTTTTGTTTCTACATTATTCCAGAGCATGTGTTCCTGCCCGGGCTCATCGGTCCACATGGATTTACATGCTGCTGTACACGTTTGACACCCGATACATTTATTTAGGTCCATGACCATTGCTATTTGTCGTGCCATTATATTGCTTCCTTTACTTCATCTAAATTGGTATTTAGCCATTTTAGATCTAATTGTAAAAAATCATTCAAGGTGGTAAATATTGATAACCAGTATGGATGTGTGGTTTGTTTTTTTAATCGATAAATAATAGATGAAACCCAAAGATTGATATGTCGTTCAATAAAATCTTTTTGTGCTAATTGAAAGGAGAGTGCATCACCGCTAGTCATTCCACCCTGACATAGGAAATGCAAAAATTCTAATTCAATTGCTAAATGATCTGATTCCCACTGGAAATTTTCATTTATTTCATATCCAAAATATTCATAATAACGTGTTACTTCTTCCCGTTTGAATGTAAGGGATGGGTGAGCGCTCTCTCGAATTGGAATCGGTGGCCCATCGTTTCCCACTTCAAATAATCCACTGTAAGAACGGACAAGCTTTTGCCACTCTTTTTTCGAAATAGCTTTGGTCTCTTGAGTCATAGAATCAAAATCAATTTGGAAAGGCAAATCTTTTTGGATGGCTGAAATCACAGTTTGAATATCTTTAAAAAGAATATGTCCTTCATGGGGAGAGCTCACCAAATTTGAAAAAAGAGCATATGCTGCGGAGCGAGCAAACAGTTCAGGATTTGATTGTTTAATAGCTGAATTTTTCAATCTTATTTATTGCCAATAATTGGTTGCAATACCAATTGTTTAAACATCGTCTGCCTTTTCAAAATCACAGGTGAAATCTTTATAAGTCTGGTTAGGGGCATACGCCAAAATTTTATATCCTAAATGGCCATAATCACCAGCCATGGATGTGGGTTTTATGAGTCCGGAGGTAGATATGACTGCAGAAAAGTTTTGCTGATCTTTGAACATCATAGGATCCCAGCCATGATACATAAATGTCATGCCTGGTTGAATCCCAGCGCTGAAGTGCGCCATGGCAAAAAATTCTCCGCCAGTATTGAATATGCGAAGATTATCGCCATCCTTTACACCCCGCGCTTTTGCATCATCAGGATTCACATAAATATCAGGTTTTCCCCGTTGGAGTGTCAGCATAAGTGGATCATCTCGCCACATGCTATGAATCCCGTGTCGAGCATGTCCCATCATCATTCGTAAAGGATATCCTTCAATACTTAAAGGTTCCTTATGGGTTGGGAGTTGTTCGCCATATTCAATAAACCAATCATGATCTATGTAAAATTGTTGGCGAGATGTGAGCGTTTCGTAGGGTCGTTTTTCGTTCACACTTTCCATAATTTCAGAATGATAGGGCGATTCTTTATCGTAATACGTTTTATCTGATCCTTCCACGCGAACTTTGCCAATGGCAGCCAATTCTTCGAAAGACATTTTTGGAATTCCAGGTGTTGTGTTGATGATAAATTGAATCACATCTTTCACATCTGTGACTTTTCCATTCATAGTAAATAGGTCAAAAGCACGTTTAAAATCTCTGCGAATATTTTTGCCGTCCACATTATCGTGGAAAGCTTTCATGCCTCGTTCCTTGGCGCGCTTGGACAACATTTTTGTAAAGTCATGCACAATGGTAAAATCATCTTTGGATTCACCTAATGGGGGAACAGCAGCATCCAAAATTTGAACATAGGGTGTTCGGGCTTGAAGCATAATATCCGCACGTTCATAATGATGTGCGACAGGTAAAACATAATCAGCATAATGTGACGTGACACCCATATCGGGAACAATTGCTACAATGGATTCTAATGTTTCAAAAGCATCCTTTCGCCATTTATTGCCTGATGCCCGCCAGTTGGCACCATTATTTCCTGCGAAAAACCCCATCTTCCAACCTTTTTTCCCATATTGAGGGAACCAATCTTCCTTGATGGATTCCTGATACTTTCCATCCCACTCTTCTGCTAATTCTTTACCATAAACATTTTTGGTTAGTTCTATCATATTTCCTTGTTCATAGTCCCAATTTGTAGCTGAGACCATGCGCGTTGCTGGACCGATTCCATTAAAAGCAAATGCCATGAGTCCTCGTACCTTGGGTGAATTAGAAATTTGAAGTCCACTTCCTTCCGGTCCGATATTTCCTGTAAGTGATAAAAGTAATACAAATGAACGCTGCAACAAATCGCCATGAATCCATTTACAAGCAGCGTATCCAGAATAAATCATTGCTGGTTGAGCTTTGGCAAAATCTCGTGCTATCTGGCGAATCACTTCCGGGCTGACTCCGGTAATTTCTGATGCTTTTTCAGGTGTGAAATTTTCCGCTTCTTCTTTCAGAAATTCAAAAACTGTGGTTACTTCCACGTCTCCATCTAAAGTAGATACGATCCAGCGTCCTTCAAGAGCCGGATCAATGTCACCCAAATCAATCGTATCGAATTTTCTTCGATCTCGTCCAAGTGGCGGATCGGTTAATCCGGTCCCTGGGGCAATTACAGCTTGATTGGTTTTCTTATCCCAAAGATAAAAAATATTGTCTTCCACTGCTAAAGTGGATACAATGGACGTGTCTTCTTTTCGAAGGAATTTTTTAGTGTCCGTTCGAACCAAAAAGGGAAGGTCCGTTTGTTCTTGGATATATGGTTCATTTATTAAATTTTCATTAATAATGGTATGAACCATAGCCATGGCCAATGCAGCATCAGTGCCAGGTTTTGGATTTACCCATAGACTTGAATGCATTGCCGTGGGTGTGAATTCAGGTGAAATGGAAATAACTTTTGTGCCGTTATATTTAGCTTCCCAGAAAAAATGTGCATCAGGAATTCGTGTTACTGCTGGATTTGCCATCCATACTAAAACACATTTTGATTTATAAATGGCAGACATGGTATCGCCTACATATACTTTTCCTAACGTTGTGTAAACTCCGGTAGGCAAATCTCCCACTCCAGAATAAAATTCTGGAACTGTGACACCCGTGATGTTTACAAGACGAGCCAAAGCAGCGTAGGATGCAATCTTCACACTCATTTGAGTTCCACTGCCCCAGGAAATACTTTCAGGGCCGTCCTTTTCCACAACATCAATGAATTTGTCAGCGATTTCGGTCAGAGCCTGCTCCCAACTTACGCGCTCCCATTTTCCTTCACCCCGTTTTCCAACTCGTTTCATGGGATATAGAACACGTTGATTCCCATACATATATTTAGCGTGACGAAGCCCTTTTTGGCAACCCCGGGGACCATAATCTGGTGTATCATCCGTGCTTTCGTATTCGCCTTGCTGTTCTTCTCGCCATACAATGCCATCTTTCACGAATACATTAAAAGCACAGTTTCCTGCGCAATTAGTGCCATGAGTTCCTCGAGCAACACGATCCCAAGTGAATTTATTTCGCATTACATCTTCAAATCTGCGATAAGGACGATCCAGCGTTGTTGCTGCTTTAAGATGTGAAAATTTGAGCATTAGTCCTAAGCCAGCTAGCCCCGAAGCAGTTAAGAATTTTCGTCGTGAAATGGCCGGAAAATAATCCACTCTCATTTCTTCTTTAATACGATTCATTTCGAGATCAATTTTTTTCATAGGATAATTTTCTGTTCTTCTGCATGAGGAAATCCACTCACAGTTTTGAGTAAATGTTGTAAAGAATTGACTAGAACTGTTTGATCATTTTCGGAAATGGTGTCAAATAATCGGTCATTTAAAAATCGTCGTTCATTTTGAATAGACTTTAAAGCTGACATTCCTTTTTCAGAAACATGTAGTGTCTTTCTCCGCCGATCAGTGGGATGATCTTTTTGAGTAATATATTCATTATTAATAAGGGTGGAGATTATTGGACTAATATTAGCGCGTGAGACTCCACGGTTAGTTGCAATCTCTGATGCTAATACACCTGGATGGGGAGCTTCAGTGTTTTTTGCAAAAGGTAAGTTGGGGTCTCTTGCGATATTTAATAATACAATCCATTGCAGAGTGGTAAGTCCTGCCTTTTTAGCAACGAGATCTCCTTTTTTATTGAAGAAATTTCCAATATCCGAAAGCAAAAAAATAATTTCGTCATGGATGTTTTTTTCAAAAATATTTTGTGAATTATTCATGATTGAACTTTTAAATCTATTTTGTATATTAACTTAATGGTTAAGAAGCTTAATCATATTACAAGCAATCTCATAATGATTTAAAAAAATATTATTTAAAATAAAAAATGACCACTCAATTCATTTCAACCCTTCTATTGCCTGGACTTCTTTTTCTCATAATGTTGGGAATGGGTATGACACTTTCTTTCAATGATTTTAAAAGGGTGGGCACGGATCCAAAGGGTATCTTTGTGGGATTAGGGAGCCAATTAATCGTTCTACCTATGATTGCTTTTTTACTGGCAATTGTTATGAATTTGCCCACATATCTTGCAATTGGTCTCATGATTATAGCTGCATCCCCGGGTGGTGCCACATCAAATTTATATTCTCATTTATCAAAAGGCGATACAGCATTGTCTATTTCTCTTACTGCTTTTTCCAGCATGATAACTATTTTCACCATTCCCTTTATTGTAAATTATTCATTATCATATTTTGGTATTCCAGGGAAAGAAATGCATTTACCTATAATGAAAACAATCTATAATATTTTTAAACTTACCGCATTGCCAACATTTATCGGTATGCTTATTCATTTGAAATATCCCGTTTTTAGTAAAAAAATTGAGTTTGTTTTAAAATGGCTTTCAGGTGGATTTATTTTATTAGCATTGTGGGGAATGTTAACGCTATTGGGAAAGCAGGGCCCTGTATTAAACTATATTCTTTCTGCCGGTCCCAGTGTGATTATTTTAAATGTAATAACGTTGGGCGCTGGATTTGGAATTGCCACATTATTTAAATTGGATATTAAAAGACGAGCAACAATTTCTATTGAAACGGGAATTCAAAATGGTGTGATGGGTATGACCATAGCTGCATCACCTGCTTTGTTAGGTAATGCAGAATTTGCTGTGTCGTCTGGTGTATATGGATTAGTTATGTGCTTCACCGGAATTTTTATTATTTATTTTGGGAATAAATATTCAATGAATTAGATTAAGTGAGATTAAAAACTTAAAATACGAGTATGCTATCCTATTAAGTATTTAAAAAAATAGAAGTTTTAGCAATTATTAAATTGGTATGGTTTATACCAATTGCAAAAGGAGTTTGAAAATGAAAAAATCAGAATATTCAGGTCAATTGCCCCCTACGTATGACAAGGTAATTCGTCATGATATCTTTCCAGAACCCACCCATGATGAAACTGCGCGATTTAATTTTATTGCTAGCTTAAATCAGCATTTAGCCGGAGTGGCTGCCGGAAATAAAATCGTATATGAGAAAAGGTTAAAACCGAATTTCAATAAAGAGAATGGTCGGGATTTTGAGAATAGGCACGAAGTTCATCGCGCATTAAAGAAAGACCCTTATTGGAAAACATGGTCAGCACTTCGTAGAAATACAATGGAAATGAGACAGCAAGCTGGACGGTCTGTTGTGCTGCGTCAAATTGATGAGCTCAATGAAAAAGCTGAAATATTGAATAAAGGAAAATCTACTCTACAATTAAATTCTGAAATTAAATCACCCAGATATGCTTCCGCAGTAGATATTCATCTTCAAGTAGGTGGATATGATACCGAGTTAGTGGAAGGTGATATTTCTGTCGGAGCCAACTATGATTCTGGAATTTTTGTTACAACAACCGGTGGTGTTGGACCAGGAATTGATGGAGGAGGAAGAGCAGTGGCAACTGCAGTAAAACAGAAATTTCCTGATTTCAAACCAAAACGTATTTTGGATGTTGGCTGTACAATCGGGCATAATGTGTTGCCCATAGCTAAAGCATATCCAGATGCAGAAGTGATTGCAATAGATACTGGAGCGCCTGTATTGCGATATGGGCATGCCCGGGCACAAGCATTAGGTGTAAACAATGTTACTTTTATTCAAGCTGATGTAGAAAATTTGGATTATGAAGATGGATATTTTGATTGGATACAAACTACAATGTTTTTACATGAGCTTTCTTCAAAATCCATTCGAAAAATAATGAGTGAATTGGGAAGAATGCTTAAACCCGGAGGTCTTTTACTCCAAGTGGAACAGCCTAATTACACTCCAAAAATGGATTTGCTGGAACAAGCGATTCGAGATTGGGACTGTTGGTATAATAATGAACCTTTTTGGTCTAAAATGCATGGAATGGATACAAAAGAAATTATGCGCATGGGCGGTTTTAAAGACGAAGATTATATGGAATTCCAAGCGGCTGCCAATACGGATAATGGCGATGTAACCAAACCGGCAAAATCCGTATCTGAAGATTATGGAAGGGAAGCACTTTGGACTGTTTTTGGAGCATGGAAATCATGAAAAAACTTAATGTAGATTATATCGCAGATGCAGGGAAAAAAGCAAAAGGGAAGCGTCCGTGGTTTTTGGATAATCCAGAAGTAGAAAAAGTATTATCAATCACTATGGCCATCGCAGGAGAATTAGCTGTGGCCCGAGAAAGATTAGATACGTTAGAGCGTATTTTAGAATCTAAAGGTATCATGAATCGTGATGAAATTGAATCGTTTATTCCATCAGAAAATGATGCTAATGAACGTCAAACATGGCACGCAGAATATTTGGCACGTATAATGCGAATAATTCAACAAGATAGGGAAGCATTAGAAACAGCTCCTGACATGAATGAAGCCGTAGAAGATTTAGTCAAAGAATTCACGGAAGAATAAATCCTTTTATGAAATTCACTATCCTTGGAGCAACGGGCCAAATAGGTTCTCAAATAACACAATCTTTACTAGATCTTGGGCACGACGTTCGAGCAGTAAGTCGAAGTCAAGAATCGTTAGAATCAATTTTATCAAAAGGGGCAGAACCTTTTGTAAGTCATTTAGATGATTCGCAAAAATTAACGGAAGCATTTTCAGATGTGGATGGTGCTTTTACACTCATCCCCCCAGACTTATCTGCTCCAAATGTTCGAGAGTTTATGCGTCAAACAAGCAAAGCTCAAGCAAGCGCGATTAAAAATTCTGGAATTAATCGAGTAGCTATATTGAGTAGTATCGGTGCACATATATCGGATAACGATAGTCATATCTCGGGGCATTATGAACATGAACAGCGATTGGCTACTCTCACGGATGTTGATTTGCATATTTTTCGTCCGGATTATTTTATGGAGAATGTTTTATTTAGTGCGGGAACCATACAAAATATGAATTTCTGGTCATCTCCCATAAAAGCCGATTTACCATTAAATATGACAGCGACGAAGGATATTGCAGCCAATGTTGTTTCTGCATTAATTGGAGAACAAGAACCGGGTGTGAAAGAATTATTGGGCCACGAATCCATGACTTGCCAAGAAGCCACAACCATCATGGCAGATACGCTAAATATACCTAATTTGAAATATGTGGAATCCACTTATGAAGATACGAAAAATGCCATTATTCAATATAGGGGAGCATCTGAAAATTATACCGACGATTTAATTAACATGTATAAAGCATATAATGAAGGTATTTTGGTTCCTGAACATTCCCGATCTGTTTCTAATACGACACCTACCAGTTTCAGAGATTTTACTGAATCATCTTTAGCTTTTTTAAAAATATAATTATTTCACTCCGTATTTTTCTACTCGATTTGTAATGGGTGGTAGTGTGTGCAAATAATCATAAATAGCTCCAAGGTCATTTTCTGTCATCCCAGCAAATTGAGTCCATGCCATTGGAGTATCAGACTCTCGAGCACCTTTCGGAATGAGAATCGTTTTTGAATCTTTTGAATCAAAAGCTTTAAAAATACCGATAAAATTTTCTCTGCTCTTATTCCCAATACCTGTTTCTAAATCTGGCGTTAAATTTGATGACCGAATAATTTCATCACCCGAAAGGGGATGAACTAACCCGCCGGCGTAAAACATTTCCGGGTTTGGTTTCCCATTAGTTTGTGGAGTATGGCATCTCGCGCAAACGCCCGATAAATATTTACCATGTTCAATTGTATTACTCGAATCGGGTTTTTGGATAAAGGTTGCAGGTTTAGGCATCAATCGAACCATAACATTTGCCCATAATTTTGTATCACGTTTTGGAACATCGTTTTTAATAGACGGTAATGTTCGTAAATAAGTAATAACCGAATACACATCTTCTAAATCTTTTGATCCGTATAATGTGTAAGGATGGAATGGAAATAATGCATCGCCGTTTTTATTTAGGCCTTCTGTAATTGCACGGAGTAATTCACCATCAGTCCAATTGTCAATTTTATGTGGCGTTATATTGGATGCATAAATTTTTCCAAATTCGCTATCAAAAAGGAGTCCGCCCATACCTTCAGTTCCAGGCTTAACCGGATCTGAATAAAATTGATCATTTTTTTGAGAGTGACACTCCATACAGACCCAAACATGATTGGCTAAATAATCTCCCCGAGCAACTCGTTCTGTTGTCGTTTCAATATTAATGTTTAAAGGGGCATCAACTTTTGTTGGGATTATTTTTGGCCCAATAGCCAAAATTAATAAAATAAAAACAAACGATCCGAACCCTATTTTACGCATTTATTATTTCTATCAAATTACAATGAATATGTCTTGTGATTTTTTAAATAGGAGACCAATCCACCTGCATTTAATATATCAATCATGATTTGTGGTAGGGGAGTCGAAGAATATTTCGTATTTCCATCCACCACTTTTCCCGATTCTAATTCTATAAGGAGACGTGAGTCATTCGAAATATTATGTTCCGGGATTTCCAATATGGGTAACCCAATGTTGATGGCATTTCGATAAAAAATACGTGAAAATGAGCGAGCAATGACAATAGAAATTCCAGACACTTTTAAAGCAATGGGTGCTTGCTCACGAGAAGAGCCGCAGCCGAAATTCCAACCGCCCACTAAAATATCTCCTTGTTGAACTTTATTTTTAAAATCAGGATCTAAATCTTCCAAACAGTGATTAGCGAATGTAGACATATCCAGCGTTTTTGTATATTTACCGGGTATGATTCTATCCGTGTCAATATTATCTATGTCATATAAATGAACGTTACCAACCATGTTTATTTGTTTTCTTTTGGATCAGTAATTACACCGGTCAAGGCTGATGCAGCAACGACAGCAGGCGATGCTAAAAAAACGTTTGAATTTGGATTTCCCATTCTACCGGGGAAATTCCGATTTGCAGTAGAAAGAATGACATCATCATTTCCCGGAATACCTAAATGTGTTCCAACGCAAGGTCCGCATCCGGGTGGAATAAATGTGGCACCAGCTTCAGATAATACATTCATAGTGCCATCTGCCATCGCTTGATTTAGAATATTTCTAGATGCAGGAGTAATGAGCATTCGAACGTTTGGCGCAAGTTGCTTTCCTTTCATAATGGACGAAGCTAATTGTAAATCTTCCAAGCGGCCATTCGTGCAAGTTCCAATAAATGCCATATCAATTTTTGTTCCTATAACATCATCAATATCACAGATATTATCTGGTGAATGTGGTTTGGCTATTTTTGGTCGAATTGTTGATACATCAATAATTATTGATTGTGAGTATTCCGCATCTGGATCAGGTAAAACAGGTTCAAAATCATAAGGAAGTTTCAGTCCGGTAGTTTCAAAAAGTCCTGATTTTCCACCCATTTCCACCGCCATATTGGCAATGGTCATTCGGTCACCTAAAGAAAGGGTGTTTAAAGTTGTGCCGGAATATTCCAATGATTTATACGTGGCACCATTTAATCCAATTCGTCCCACAATTTCTAAAATGATATCTTTTGCTGTAATGCCAGGATTGGGTTTCCCATTTAATATGATTTGAATACTTTCAGGCACTTTTAGCCACGTTTTTCCTGTAAGCATAATTGCCGCTAAATCAGTTGATCCTACGCCTGTAGAAAAAGCACCAAGAGCACCATATGTTACGCTGTGCGAATCAGCTCCAATAACCAATTGCCCGGGCTTTACATGTTCTTCTTCCACCATAATTTGATGACAAATACCAGACCCTTCATCATATAATATTGAATGGGTGCGCTTTGCAAATTCTCGCATCTGTTTATGAAGATTTGCAATACGTTCATTGGGAGCAGGCGCAGCGTGATCAATCACAAAAATAGTTTTTTCAGGATTCCATGGCTTAACGCCACCCATTTCTTTAAACGCTTTCAATGCCAATGGGGCTGTTGTGTCTGAAGCCATTGCACTATCCACATCAACAATGGTCAATTCTCCCGCTTTTACATCATGACCCGCATGAGTAGAAAGAATTTTTTCTGTTATTGTTTGTCCCATATTATAAGCTTGCCACAAAGACACCAAGATTCGAAGGTATTGTAAAATAAAATGATAAGAGTCTTTGCGAAAGTTTTGAACTTCCGCAAAGTTGATAATAAATAATGTTGTCTTTATTCATCATTTTCCTTTGAGACTTCGTGGCTATCATTTGATTTTATATAATTTCCCAGAAAAATAATTATCACCTATTATAGGAACCAACGATTGCGAAACAGCGGCAACTTTTTGTAAATCAATCCCTGTTTCAATGCCTAATTCATGGAATAAATGCACTGTATCTTCCGTGGCAATATTTCCGGTAGCTCCTTTGATAAAAGGACATCCGCCAATGCCACCCAGAGCCGAATCAAATTGATTTATACCCATATCTAAAGCAGCGACGACATTAGCCAATCCCAACCCACGTGTATCATGCAAATGTAAAACAATTGGTGTATCTCCTGAATGGGGGAGAATTTGGTCTAAAATTTTCTTAATTGTATTTGGATTTCCCATTCCAGTTGAATCAGACAAGGATAATGTATCCACTCCCAAATTCAAGATGAATTTTGACATATTAACAATTCGTTCTATGGGCGGAATCCCATCATAAACACATCCCCAAACTGCTTGGAGTCCAGCGCGAACATCCAATCCATTTGTTTTTGCCAATTGAATCATGGATTTCAAGTTTGCCATAGCATCATCCAATGTCATATTTGCATTTTTTTTGCTGTGGGTTTCACTTGTGGAAATAGACACTTCTATCCGGGGAAGCCCTGCATCAATTGCTCGTTCTACTCCACGGTTATTTAAAGCGAGTCCGCTGAATATTACATCATTCGTTTTTGGTAAACGTGCGCATATATCTTCTGCAGCTGCCATTTGCGGCACCCACTTTGGATGAACAAATGAAGCTACTTGAATTTGTTTAATTCCGGCATCCACAAGACCACGAATCATAGATAATTTTTGATCCGTTGAGATCGGTTCTGAAATGCTTTGCAAGCCGTCTCTTGGTCCAACTTCAGTTAGTATGATTTGATTTGGATAATTCACTTATTTAGTCCATCTAATATTGCCGCGAAGTCTTCAAGACTCGAAGTTGTATATATTTGAATAAGATTCTTTTTTTCTTTCCCTTCGTGCATCTTTACGTTCTTTGCGGCTAAAAAGCTCATCAATCTAAATTCAGAACTCTTGGTTTAAACATACCCAATTCAGCATCTGTATAAGATGCGTGGCGTTTTTCTGCAATTTTTTGATATTCTGGATCATTGAAAAAAGCGTCTGCTTCATTCGCAGTAGGAAACTTAAGTAGACTATTAATTTCAAAGCTCGGGTCTGCGTATGATTTATTTAATCCTTTTCCGCCTGCCAATAAACTTAATCCGAAATTCTTTGCAATTCCTAATACGCCATGTAAATACGCCTGGTATTGCTCTTCTGTCCCAGGAATCAAATTGGCAAAACTGGCAACAACACATTCCGTATCATTTTCTGTAATGGGCATTCCCACTTTAAAGACAGAAATATGAACTTCTTCATAACTTGGATCTCTATATTTTTCTTTTATTTCGATGTATTCAGGATCGAGAAAATATCCATCACAATTTTCTTCTGTTTCGAATGAAATAACAATAGTTAATGGAAGTGTCACATCAAGATACTCTCGTGTAAGTGTATCTCCAACGGCTAAGACTTTAGCGCCATATTTTTTAGCGATTGGCGTGGATGCTTCTAAATATTTGCCATAAATCTCTTTACTTCCTTCGGCAAGTTTTCCGCGTAAAACAACGACAATTGAATGTGCGTTTTCAGACATATTTAATCCTTATGCAGTTTGAGTTTTATTAGATGAATTTTTTACCAAGAAGGATAATATAAATGCTATCCCGACTAATACGGCAATCACATTAAATGCTAACGTGTATGACCCTGTTTTGTCATATAAAACGCCCGTGAGCCACATACCCATTCCGCCACCAAACGCATCCAAAATGGACATGGTCCCCATAATTTTTCCGAATGCTTTCATGCCGAAAATATGAGCAGTCAAAATTTGGAGCAATGTATAGAGTCCGCCCCAACCGAGACCGATGAGAATGACTGCAGGCCATAATAGTGATTGTGGGTCAATAACCAAAACCACCACGCCAGCAAACATGGTTCCAATATTAATATTAAAAACTTTTCGTTTATCCATATGATCTGATAAAAATCCGAAGAAAAATTTTCCTACTAAAGCTAATCCAAATAAAACAGAGAGACCCGATGCCGCTGTTTGGGGAGTATGTCCTTGTCCAAGCATGAATAAAAACATATGATCAGCCAAAGCTAGAATTGCATAGAAAGTGCACATGGCAATAATGGTTAATTCCCAGAATTTTCGGTTTCTCATGGCTTCGCCATATTCCATTCCACCTTTTTCTATGTGGGCTGCTGTAGAATCATCCGATTCATCTTCTTTGACTCCGTCTGGTTTATCTCCAATATCTGATGGATATTCTTTAATGATAAAAAGGACTATCGGAATTAGAATAAGTGGAATGATAGCAAGATAAACAAAAGAAGGTCGCCATTGAAATATGGATATCAACTGAACATTGATTTTCGGAACAATCATATTGCCTAAACTTGTTCCCATGAGAATGAGTCCAAGAGCCGTTCCACGTCGTTTATTAAACCAACGCGATACCAACATAACATTGACCACGAGTCCCGCAGATGCTAAAGCACCTGCAAAAAGGATATGAATCATATATACATGAGTAAGCGACGCAACTTTGGAATAGAAAAAATATCCCATAGCCAAAAGAAAAATACCCACAATCATCAATGGTCGCACACCATGTTTATCTGCCAAGGCACCCATAAACGGCGCCAATAGCCCTGCGAATAAAAAAGTGATTAGCCCTTTGAGCTTATAATCTCCAACTGTCCATCCAAACTCACCCAGGATTTCTTTATCAAAGACACTCAACCCACCTAAAGTGTAGGCTTGGGATATAAATAGTATTGCAAAGGATGATAGAACAATAATCCATCCGTAAAAGAATTTAGATTTAGCTGACATAGATTCTCCATTTTTTAATTATTTGCCACGAAGTCTCAAAGACACAAAGAAAAAAAGTTGTTAATATAAACTTCGTGTCTTGGTGCCTTTGTGGCAATTTCATACTTTAAACCACCATGGGTCATTCTCTAAATTTGTTTTTGTGTATAAAACTTTTTTCCGTAAAAATCGTTGGATAGATGCGGGTCCCATGCGAGAGCCCCCCAACCCAGATGATTTAAAAGCATTTTTTTCACCATCATACAATATAGATGTTAAACCAGCATCATTTATACTAATGGCGCCAGCTTCCATTTCTTCCGCAATGGTTTTCGCGACTGATTCTTCTCCAAAGACAGCACCACTTAATCCAAACTCTGTATCATTTGCATACCGGATGGCTTCATCGTGAGAAGACACAGACATGATGGGAACGATAGGTCCAAACGTTTCTTCAGTCATGATTCTCATAGAATGATTTACTTGAGATAAAACGGTTGGAAAAACCCAATCACCGCCACCATGGTATTCAATAGCTCCACCACTATGCACTTGGGCTCCTTTTGATTTTGCATCTTCTAAATGTGTTTTAATAATTTCAGTTTGGTTGGGTGAAATGATGGGACCAATCTCGCCACTGTCTATATCAGGATAGGCCAATTTTAATGTTTCAGCTTTTTGTGAAATGAGTGAAATAAATGAATCGTAAATTGATTCCATACAATAAACACGTTCAATCGACAAACAGGATTGTCCAGCATTAACGACTGAACCCCATAAAATAGCAGATGCTGCTTTTTCCAGATCGGCACTTTCCAATACAATAGCTGCATCTTTTCCACCTAACTCCAAGAATGCAGGAATAAAGTTTTTGGCTGCTTGTTCACCCACTTTTTTTCCTGTAGCAACACTTCCGGTAAAACAAATGAGATCCACTTCGTTTACTAAAGAAGCACCTGTGTTTCCATCCCCTTGAATATAAGTTAAAACACCCTTCATTTCAGGGACTGAATCCATAATGTGTTGTAATGGTTCAACAAACCTTGGTGTGAATTCGCTTGGCTTAATAATGACCGAACTTCCAGCTAATAGGGCAGGGATGGCATCAATGTGAGCCAATAAATTTGGCACATTCCAAGGACTAATAATTCCTACCAATGAATAGGGGATTGATTGCTGCTCCATAGAAATAAATGGAATGGATGATGGAGATGATTTTGGTTCTGTAAATAATTCTTTGGCTATACCACACCAACGATCTATGGATTTAGGGATAGTATCAACTTCTAATTTAGTTTCATGAATTCGCCCAGTATCAATGGCTAAAGCTTTAACGATTTCATCTTGGTGAGCTTCATACGCCTTTTTCCATTTTTGTAAAATATCAATACGATAATTGATTCCGTTTTTTGCCCATGTCTTTTGAGCTTTACGTCCTAATTGACATAAGGATGAAATCTCATTTTGCGTGGGAGAATCAAAGGAATAATCCACTTGACCCGTCCGGGGATTTCGGACAGAAAAAGACATTAAGAAAGAATACCTGCTTTGATAAGTCTTTCGATTGTGTCTTCTTGTGTTTGGCTAAAATGAGATCGATCTGCTTCTTTTTCTAAAAGAGAGTTAACAGGATAAAATCCAGAAGTTTTATAAGAATCCACATATAGTTCTAAACGTTGGCGTGCAATCATATTTCCCATTCCAACCCGTTTTCGTGCACGTCGAATAGCCGCAATATCAATGGTTGAAAAGGCAGCTATGCTTTCGCCAGGTCCAGTTTCGTTTAAAATAAGTCCTTCATAATTCACAATCATGGATCCGCTATCTGTAGATGATGCTGGAATATCGATACCATAAATACCCGCAGAATTGGTGGATACCACATACGCCATATTTTCAAAAGCACGTGCTTGTTTTGCAATACGTTTTGGTGTAGTGATGGGACCATTGACTTCGGAAGAAGAATGACAGAAAATTTCCGCACCTTTTAGCGCATGGCAACGGGCCACTTCTGGATACAATATTTCTTCTGACGCAATACAAGCTAATTTTCCGATTTCTGTGTCAATTACAGGAAAAATAGCATCTGCGCCATATACATCCAAATATTTATCCCATACATCATGTGGCGTAACAGCAAACATGGAATTTAGCCTACGATACCGAAGAGCCACATCCCCTGATGGGTCAATGATAAAAGAAGTTTGGAAATAGATTCCTGGAAAATTGGGATCACGTTCATAGACATTCCCAGAAAGAAAAATAGCATTATTTTGAGCGATTTCTCCTAATGACTCATATTCTTTACCATCCATGTCAATCGCAGCTTTTTCTGCCCAATCTGATATGGATTCTCCCATTGGGAAAGATGTAAGAAAATATTCGGGTAGAACTACCAATTTGCAATCTTCACCAATGAATCGTTTGCTGGATGAAATCTGCTTCCCAATTTTTTCAATGGTATGGGACATAAGTTGAGCTTCTTCTTCTCGTGTCGTCGTTTTATTAACAGCTTGGCAAATCACTTGTAAGGGAAGAGCTCTATATGCTTCTAATGGTTTAGGCATTTTGTTCTCCTTCTTTTAACCAATCTCCTGTGCCATAGGGATCAGAAGCGGGTTGTGAAAAATGTTCATGTTCGATTTTCCATTCGTCATTTGTGTTTTTCCCAATGACAAATGTTCCACGGAATCTTATTTCTTTTTTTTCTCCATTGATATCTACAGTCATATTTATGATATGACCGATCCATGCCATTTTTTCTGTCACGCGACCTTTGGGTCCTTCGACGAATTGAATTTTTTTTACTTTGATGGGAGAATCTACATAACCATTCCAGCCAGTAGATATTTTTTCAAATCCCAGAGTGGACCATCTGGGGCCTTCTACAAACACATATGTATCTGGTGAATCATTATAATGGCTAATAATATCTTTGACCCGTTCTTCAATGACGGCAGAAAATTGTTTGTCACAAAATTCTTGAAGAAATTCCTGATTAGAAGAATTCATAATTTTACTTTTGACCCCACTTTAACTCTCCCCTATGACAGGGGAGAAAATAAACGGAATTCAACTCCGTTATCTTTTTACAATCTTTACAAATCCCCCTGTAACAGGGGGATAATGGGGGTTTAAAATATTGATTGTGATTTTGCATGTTCACTATGTGATATATCCTAAATCGTTATCTGTTTTGATTAATTCTGGGTCTCGGTCTTTCTCATTTCCATAACCACCCCCACCAGGCATTTCCATGGTAATAATATCACCTTTTTTCAACCGAATAATACCTTTGGGCGGAATAAAACGTTCTGGTGAAATGGATATTTTCCCATGGATAGAATCTTTTCCACCAATCAGTCCTTTGGAAACTGTTTTTAATTTTTCAGTCAATACGGACATATTTAGCCCAGATTCGTTTAATACTTCAAAAATAATCTTTTGCCCTAATCCACCACGATATTTTCCCATACCGGCAGAATTTGGGATGAGAGATTTTTCATGATACCGGATGGGTGTTGAGCTTTCCAATACTTCAATAGGCACGTTAGAAACATTTGTTGGGAAGCTTAAAATTCCTTCTCCATCACGAGTTGGTCTTGCACCATAACCACCATTTAAAAAGAAATATTCGACAAATTCCATGTTGTCTTTTTCAGGGTGTCTTCCATTTAAAACAACACACCAACATGGTGCGCCACAATCGGCTTGCACTTGTTCTGGAACAGCTTGGACCAATGCACCGAAAACGGGTGCATGAAGCATGTTTCCTGTCATATTTCGAGCGCCGACAGGAACATATCCTGTGGCATTTAGTAGAGAACCCCGGGGTGCTTTTACAGTAATGGGTTTAAACGCTCCATCATTATTTGGCACATCCGGACTAAATGTGCATTTAATCGGATAAGCGGTGTAAGCATAAGTATAGTTCAAAACAGCATTGATCCCTAAAGTATGAGCATCACTTGTGCCTTCATAATCCACGCAAATTTCATCACCAGCAATAGTAATAGAACATTCAATCGTTACTGGTTCATCTAGCCCATCCCCATCTGCCCCATATGTATATTTATACGTTCCGTCTGGTGCCGCTGTAATCGCATCACGCATTGCTTTTTCTGATGCTCCAATAATCTGTTCTGCCAATATTTCAATAGTGTCTAAACCCACTTCACTCATTAGTGAGATTAGTCCTTTTCTGCCTTGATCATTTGCGGCGACCTGAGCACGAATATCACCTATCGTTTGCATGGGTGCCCGGACATTATTTTCAATTAAGCTGATGAGTGTTTCATTTTGAACACCTTCAGCATACAATTTTGTGGGCGGAATCAGTAACCCTTCTTCATAAGCATCACGAGCTCCAGCGCCCCATAGGACACCCCCAATATCAGGCACGTGAGAAATAGTGCCAATGAAGCCAACCAATTTATTTTGATGGAAAATGGGGGAAACCACACCCACATCAGGTTTGTGTCCGGCGCAAAGTTGGGGATCATTTGTTGTTACAACATCTCCGGGTTTCCATGAGTCTAAAGGGAAATCCCCGTTCAATAAATATTTTGCCATCATGGGAATCACCCCTAAAAAAGATGGGACAGAAATAGTGGATTGTGCAATTGAGCGCCCTTGTGTATCCATAAGAACGACAGCAAAATCATTGGATTCGCGCGTAACAGTTGAGAAGGATGTGCGTTGCAATGCAGTGCCAGCTTCATCCACGATGGCCAACAATCGCGACCATAAAATACTTAAGTTGATTCCGTCAAAAGTTTTAGGGCTCATGATGCATCCATATCCACAACAATGTTCATTTGTTTATCCACAGAAAATTGACTATTTGGACCAATCACAAATGTGGATTCCTTTTCTTCGATAATGGCTGGGCCATTCATTTTATCTCCAACGGTTAATCCATATCGACTATAGACAGGGCATTCTACCGCTGATTCCATTTCTGCAAATCGCACTTTCCGATAACCCTTTAGCGCATTCTGACTATTATCATCAAACACTTGTTGTAATCGTATCTCTGGAGATGGACCTTTAGTTAAAACACGCCAAGTGACACTTTCAATGGGCACATCATCAATCGTTCGAGAGTATAATGTTTTATATACATTGGAAAAATTCTCTTCAATTTCTTTGATGGTATTATGAGTTAATGTTTCATTTGGGACAGACACTTTAATTTCGAATCCTTGTCCTAAATAACGCATATCTGATTGGCGTGTGACGGAAACATCCGCATCTTCTATACCTGATTTTGCCAGAAAACTTCGTCCACTTTCTTCTAATTGATCCAAGAATATATTGACTTGATTCCAATCCATCGTTTCTAATTTATTCACGTGACTGCGCACGGATTCGACGGCAACAGGAGAGACTAAAAATCCGATTGCTGATGCAACACCTGCTCCAACCGGAGCCATGAGTTGTTTCAAATTTAGTCGTTGTGCAACATGAAATGCATGAACAGGTCCTGCTCCACCAAATGCCATCATGGTATAATGACGCGGGTCTTGCCCTTTTTCTAATATATGAACGCGAGCTGCATTGGCCATATTTTCATTGACTACTCTGTGGACACCTAATGCCGCTTCTTCTACAGATAAGCCCAAAGGTTCTGCTAAATGTTTACGAATCGCATTTTCTGCTTTTTGTGTGTTCAACGTCATGGTGCCGCCTAAAAAGTAATCTTGGTTTAAATAACCCAAAACTAAATCAGCATCTGTGACTGTCGGGAATTCGCCCCCACGATCATAGCAAGCGGGACCAGGTTCTGAACCTGCACTCTCCGGTCCAACTGTTAGGAGACCTAATTGGTTAACGTGAGCGATACTACCGCCGCCTGCACCAATTTCAATCATATCAATCACTGGAATGCGCACAGGCAGTCCACTACCTTTGCGAAATCTTTTTACACGACCCGCTTCAAATTGATTTGTAATGTCAGGCTCATGATTATGGATGAGTGATGCTTTTGCTGTTGTGCCACCCATATCAAATGCAAATAAATCTTCTCGATGTGTTTGCTTTCCCACAAAAACACCAGCCATGGTTCCACCAGCTGGACCCGACTCTAATAAATGAATGGGTGATTGTTTTGCCCCTTCAAGTGTAGTGAGTCGGCCGCTTGAAAGCATAATATTGATAACACCTGTGATGTCCATTTCATTCAAACGTGTTTTTAAACGGGATAAATAGGTATGTGTCAGGGGTTGGACAAATGCATTCATTGCTGTGGCGGATGTGCGTTCATATTCTCGAATTTCTGGCATGATTTCACTGGAAACACTCACATATACATCCGGGAAGTTAGATTGAATATATTGAGCGGTTTCTTGTTCATGAATAGGATTCATAAAACCAAACATATAACAAATGGCGATCGCTTCTACGCCTTGATCTACAAGTTTTTGAACAGAGTTTTCTACATCAGATTGGTTGAGACTATGGATAATGTTTCCCTGTTTATCCACCCGTTCGCTTACGCCTACACGCAAATTCCTTGGCACCAATGGTTTGGGCATGGTAATATTTAAATCATAAATATCATATCGGAGTTCACGACCAATTTCCAATACATCTTCAAACCCTTTTGTTGTGATTAATCCTGTTTTAGCGCCCTTTCGTTCAATGATGGCATTGGTAACCAATGTGGTGCCATGAAGAACGCGTCGAATATCTTTTCCGGATACATGATTATCACTTAATACTTGTTGAATACCGCTAACAATTCCATCGGTGGGATCGCCATACGTGGTGAGCGTTTTCCCGAAAGTGAGTTTTTCGTTTTTTTCATCCAGCAAAACCACATCCGTGAAAGTTCCGCCAATATCAATTCCAAGTTGAAAGCTCATATGTTTAATGCATCTCTTCGCCGCCACTGACATTCAGTGCTTCGCCGGTAATATAATCCGCTTGGTCCGATGCCAGAAAAATGCATGCTTTAGCAATATCATCTACCATGCCGACACGTCCCAATGGAACTCTGTCGCGAATCCCTTGAATATAATCGTCATAATTCATCCCCATCTTTTCACTGAAAAATTCATTCTGCCATTGACCGAGTCCAGTAGTAATGTGGTTAGGGCAAACAGCATTAACGGTAATTTTATGCTGACCTAATTCCACAGCATTAGAACGTGTTAATCCCACCATTCCATGTTTGGACGCGGTATAAGCTGCAGCAAATGGGAATCCAGATTTAGCTGCTTGAGATGCAATATTAATAATGCGTCCACCATTTCCTTTAGAAATCATCGTAATGGCTGAATGTTTTGTGCAAAGAAATGCACCTTTGAGATTTACGTCCAAAACGGCATCCCAACTTTCTTCCTTGAATTCAACCAGTGGCTCCATGAGATACCCAATCCCTGCATTATTCACCATAATGTCAATGGACCCAAAATGATCCACTGTGGTTGAAATTAAATTTTTAACTTCGGATTCGCTTCGCACATCACAGGTTACAGCAATGGCATCCACACCTTTATCTTTGGCTTCTTGAACAATGGCATTCATTTCATCGGTTGATCCAATATGACTTTCATCAAAACGATGATCTTTTGCAATGCCTATATCGCTAATAACTACATTGCATCCTGCATCTGCGAAAGCCATGGCAATACCTTTTCCAATTCCTTTGTCTCGGCCGGAACCGGTAATGATGGCTGTTTTTTCTGCTAACGATTTCATGAGTTTATCCTATCTATAGACTTAGAGTAGAATGCTTGAAAATTATTTTTATGACCCCACTTTAATTCTCCCCTATTACAGGGGAGAAGACAAATGGATTTTCGAAAATTAATATTGCTGCAATCCTTACGAATCCCCCTGTCATAGGGGGATAATGGGGGTAGAGTAAACATGATTAGGCGATTTGTTCAGTGAGTATAAACATGGGATTGTCCACCATGCCTTGGAATTTCCTTGCAATTTCTTGTACTTTTTCATCTTGAACATCTTTGCCAAAACCATCCATATCATTTACATCAATGACTTCGAAATATTGATAAGGGGGAGCGTCATCAGAAAATAAAAGGGCTTGTGATTTATAGACTTTAAAATCATCAATGGAATTCAGAGATTTTACTCCTGGGACATCTACATTTTTTGCAAATGCTTCATAATCTTCAACTGATTGACCTTCTTTTAAATTGAATAATACCATGAGAGTTGACATAAGATTTTCCTTTATTAATTTTAATTTTTTGCTTCGTTTAAATATGTTTTACCAGCAGATGCCAGCAAGCCATTTACGCCGCCAAGACAAATTTGAACACCCCGTTCTATCAGTCCTTTTGCTGCAGCGCCATTTGGAGCAACTGTTCCTACAACAAGGCCAGCATCTGTGACTGTTTTGATCACTTTATCGACCGTTTCTTTTACATCATCATGCCCTGCTGGGCCATCAATATATCCCATAGACATAGCTAAATCTCGTGGCCCAATTATAAAACCGTCGATGCCTGGGACCTTTACCATTTCATCTAAATTATCTAAAGCAGAAATATCTTCGAATAAGGGTAAAACCAAAGTTTGTTCATTGGCGAATGTGACATATTCTTCTTGGCTCATTTTACCTAACATATAGTCAGCGGCTCGAATAGGACCAAGGCCACGATTCCCCATGGGCGGATATTTAACGGCATCTACCATTTCGTGCACCATATCGGCATTCTTCATACCGGGAACAATAAGCCCCATAATACCGGCATCCATAAATTGGAGAATGAGATGGCGATTTAATTCACGAACGCGAGCAAGTGGTGTCATACCACGCACTTCGCACGCACGCACGAAATTTTCTACTTCCACAACGCCTGCGGGACCATGTTCACAGTCTAATATATGATAATCAAAGCCAATAAGTCCCATGGTCTCAATCAGAATGGAATCTGAATTGGGTGCAATACAACCAAAGACTGGTTCACCATTGCTTAATTTTGTCTTCATACTATTTGTTTTCATTTTTATCCTTATAAATATTTAGCCACCAAGGCTCAAAGACACAAAGAAAAAATAAAATGAAACTTCGAGTCTTGGTGTCTTCGTGGCACATCTTATCTCAATTCGTCCACTTTTCCTTCTTTAATGATGTTTTGGATATAAGAAATTAGTCCACCCGCTTCAGCAACTTCAGCTACAAATGGCGCCACAGGTGCTGCTTGAATTTCTTTACCAGTCGAAAGGTTTTTAATTTGCCCGGAAATAGGATCTACTTCCAATTCATCTCCAGTAGAAGCGATAGCTTCGATGCCTTTGCACGTGATGAAAGGTAGTCCATAATTAATAGCATTTCGAAATTGAAGTCGCGAAAATGATTCAGCTATAACAGCTTTAATGCCAGCGCCCATGAGACCTGTAATGACGTGCTCAATACTTTTTCCACCACCAGCAAAATTATGTCCGGCAACGATAAATGAATACCCATTGGATTTAAATCCATTTTCTTGGTCAAAGTCAGGATGAACGCCACCCATAACCCATTTGCTATTTTCTTCTTTGTCTAATGCGGATGTCCAAAACTCTTGTTTAATGATATCGTAAGCAAATACATAGCCTTCGGCTTTCCAAACAGTTCCTTTTAAATTATTCGCCATAGGTCACTCCAAAGTTTTTAGGCATGGGTAAATCTCGAGGGTCGGCAATCGTTCCTGTTAGAGCAGAAGCTGCACAGACAGCTGGGGATGTTAAATAAATTTCAGCAGATTTACTTCCCATTCGCCCTTTCATATTCCGATTTCCCGCACTTAATACAACATCGCCATCTCCGGCAACACCACGATGGGTTCCAAAACAAGGTGCGCAACCAGATGTGCCAATGGCCACACCTGCTTTTACTAAAGTGGAAACATATCCCTTTTCCATTGCTTCTAAATATTGCGTTTGGCTGGCAGGCACCATAAGCATATTAATATCAGGATGCACTTGTTTCCCTTCTAAAATAGCTGCGGCGATACCAAAATCTTCAACGCGACCATTGGTGCAAGTGCCGATAAAAATTTGATTCAATTTTGTTCCCACCACTTTTTCGACATTAACAACATCGTCTAAATTATCCGGTTTCGCAACCACGGGTCCAACATTAGTAATATCAATTTCATATTCGGCTTCATATTCTGCATTGGAATCACTGAAAACCATTTCCCATTCGCCTTTGGCTACGCCATTTAAATAAGCTTGTGTTTTTTCATCAGGCGCAACAATGCCATTTTTCGCACCTAAATCCACGGTCATATTGCAAAGAGATATACGCCCACCCATAGATAAATCAGTCATGGCGGGACCATCGTATTCCAACGCTTTATAAATAAGATCGCCATTCCAATGCATCATATTCATAATGTGCAATGATAAATCTTTTCCCATGACCCAAGGCTGCCATTTTCCGGTGACATGAAATTTCACTGTTTCAGGAACACGAAACCAGCATTTCCCTGTGGCCATGGCCACAGCAGCATCTGTTACACTGACTGCATTTCCCACCGCACCAACAGCACCGTAAGAATTGGCATGAGAGTCGGTTCCGATACTGACGGTTCCTGGCAATACGTGTCCATCTTCAACCATAATTTGATGCGCAATGCCTTGTTTGCCAAAATCGTAAAAATAAGTGATATTGTGTGCTTTAACAATTGCGCGCCATTCGTTTAGTAAATTGGCAAATGCTTCGGTAGGTGGTGGAACTAAATGATCTGACACACAAATCACTTTGTCACGATCAAAGAGTTCTTTCGCCCCTAGAGAATCAAATATATTGAAGGTGGATTTCCCTAAATAATCCATGGTCATGATGGAATTCACGTCTGCCCAGACCAATTCCCCGGGTCGCACAGAATCTCTACCACTCTGCTTCGCCATAATTTTTTCTGTTAGTGTCAATCCGGACATTTAGGTTCTCCCTCTCGTCTGTTTTATTTTATTCAAAAATAAATGATATGATTTATGCTTGAGAATAAGTATCTTAAATGGTATGATGGTATGACCATTAGACCACTTATCTCATAAAGAGACTAAAGATTTATTTCAACTTATGCAATACAATTTTACTCCATAATAGGATGTTTATATGAATGTGAAATACAGACCCATTGGACCCCAAGAAAAATTATATAAAACCATTGTAAATCAAATTCGAAAAATGATTGTGTCTGGCGTTTTGAAAAAAGGAGACCAGTTACCATCCGAAAGAGAATTGGCAAGCCAGTTTGGCGTAAGTCGGACTGCAGTTCGAGAAGCAATTAAATCCTTATCTGAAATTGGCTTAGTAGATATCATGGTTGGCAAGGGTACTTTTGTTTCTAATAATACCACTGATCGAATTGTTGAGTCATTCAATTTGTTACTTCATGTTGAACAAGTCAAAATGAAAGATTTACACTCAGCTAGAAATGTTTTAGAAACTCCGATTGCCAAAATGGCGGCTCGTAATAGAACCGATGAAAACATTGAGCGATTAAAGATTCTATTAATTGAAATGGAGTCAACTCAGGAACAGACTAAAAAATTTATTAATGCTGATACCGAATTTCATATTGAATTGGCTCGAGCATCGGGAAACACTGCTTACACTGTTTTGATTCAAGCAATAATCCAGATATTAAAGAGTGAAAGAACCTATGCGATGAATTTTAAAGACCAAACTATGTCAGCTTTAGATCATCATAAAGAAATTTTAGAATTTGTAATTAATCAAGATGAACACGGTGCTGAGATAGCTATGCAATCACATTTGGATGATGTTCAACATGTCATTAATTCAATTAAGGACGATTAATGATCGATATGAAATCTCTGCCATTAAATGATGTAAAAGTGATTGAATTCACTCATGCTGTTATGGGACCATCATGTGGACTCATTTTGGCGGATTTAGGAGCAGAAATTATTCGTGTCGAACCACAAACTGGCGATCCTACAAGAAAATTAAAAGGGTTTGGGAAAGGGTATTATCCGTTTTACAACAGGAATAAGGAAAGTATTGCTGTCAATATAAAGTCAGAAGAAGGTAGACAAATTATTCATAAAATGGTAAAAGAGACTGATGTTATAATTGAGAATTTTGGACCAGGTACCATGGATAGATTGGGTTATGGATTTGAAGAAATGAAAAAAATAAATCCAGCCCTTATTTACTCATCCTTAAAAGGATTTTTATCGGGACCTTATGAGAATCGTCATGCCATGGATGAAGTTGTACAAATGATGGGAGGACTTGCTTATATGACTGGGCCTCCGGGACAACCATTACGTGCCGGCGCATCTGTGGTTGATATAGCAGGAGGTATGTTTGCTGCATTAGGAATAGTGACTGCACTTTACGAAAGAAATATGTCTCATAAAGGGAAATACATAAAAAGCGCTTTATATGAAACATGTGCTTTTATCATGGGGCAACATATGGCTTACTCAGCTCTATCTGATGAAGAAGTACCGCCAATGCCAAAACGAATTAGTGCATGGGCGATTTATAAAGTATTTTACACAAAGGATGAAGATCAAATATTTGTAGGCATCATTAGTGAAAAACATTGGGAGAAATTTTGTATTGAATTCAACCGACAAGATTTATTTGAAGATATTCGATTAAAAACGAATAACGATCGAATTAATGAGAGACGGTGGTTTTTACCTGAAATAGAAAAATTATTAGCATCTTTTACAAAAGAAGAAATAACAAATAGATGTGAAAAAGGAGGGATACCTTTCGCTCCCATTGCTCAACCGGAAGATTTATTTAATGATATTCAACTCAATTATAATAATCGATTAATTCAAACCGACTTTCCAGATGGGACGACAACAAAAATGCCACGAATTCCATTAGAATATGGAAAATCAGATTTTGGATTAAGGCATCACCCGCCTAAGAATATTGGCATGCATACTAAAAAGGTTTTATCTGAGTTGGGATATAGTCAATTGGAAATTGAAACTCTTAAAAAAAATAATGTTATTCATTTTGACTGAAAAATTAAAAAGGTGATACTTTAAATGTTATATAATTTAGTTGTATTTCGTAGTACCATTTTCAGCATGTATGAGAGTGTTACAGCCAAACTTAAGTCATCAGTCTATAGGCTGAAATCTTTCCGGTCTTATAGAATGGCATTAATTAAAACAATAAACCTAAACTGAAGATAAGATTATAATGGAAACCCAATTTGATACAATTTTAAAAAATATACAAGTCGTTCGACCAAAAAAAACGACGATTGAATCGTTGGATATTGGAATTAAAGGTGGGAAAATAATTTCGTTAGAGCATGATATTAATCCCGAAGTAGGGAAGTCTGTGATCGATGGAAATAATTATTTGGCATTTCCAGGGCTTGTGGATGCCCATATGCACACTGGGATATATACACATTTGAAAGAAGATGCTATAACTGAAAGTAGGGCCGCTGCAATGGGTGGCGTTACAACCAGCATTAATTATATGAGAACGGGACAATATTATTTAAATAAATCAGGTCCATATCGCGAATTTTTTCCGGAAGTATTAGCGATTTCTGATGGAAAATTCCATGTGGATTATGCCTACCATCTGGCGCCTATGATGGGTAGTCACATTGATGAAATTGAATATATTATTGAAGAATTTGGAGTCACCTCATTCAAGATATTTATGTTTTACGGTAGTCATGGGCTTCATGGTAAATCTGATGATCAAAGTAATTTTCTTATGATTGGCCCCGATGATAAATATGATATTGCTCATTTCGAATTCATTATGCGTGGCATACAGAAAGCCATGGAAAAATATCCTGAAAAGAAAGACATAATAAGTTTAAGTCTCCATTGTGAAACAGCTGAAATAATGACCGCCTATTCAAAAATAGTGGAACAAGAAGGGGAATTATCTGGGCTTGCTGCCTATAGTGCTTCTCGCCCACAGCATTCAGAAGGATTGGCGATTTTTATCGCATCCTATTTAGCTCATGAAACAAATTGTGTAAATATTAATTTACTCCATTTATCATCAAGAAAAGCCATTGATGCTGCTATGATGATGCAAACCACATTTCCACATATTAATTTTAGAAGAGAAGTCACCGTGGGGCACCTTTTGTTGGATGTGGATTGTCCAAATGGAAATTATGCTAAAGTGAATCCGCCCATAAGACCTCGATCTGATGTAGAAGCATTATGGGAATCGCTTAAAAATGGGCATATTGATTGGGTGGTAAGTGACCATGCTTGTTGTTCCAAAGAGATGAAAGTGGATTTAGAAGATCCTGACAATGTTTTTCTGGCAAAGTCTGGATTTGGTGGGACCGAGTATTTATTATCGGGTCTTTTCAGTGAAGGGACAAAACGGGGGGTTTCTGCAAATCGGATAGCAGAACTTTTATCCTGGAATCCAGCTCAACGATTTGGATTTAAATCTAAGGGAGATTTGGCACCCGGATATGATGCCGATATAGTGTTAGTGGATCCAAATGAAACATTTATAGTGAATTCGCAAGAATCAGAATCTACTCAAGGGTATTCTCCTTTTGATGGATATGCATTAACAGGAAAAGTAAAATCAACTTTCTTGCGAGGAATGAAAATTTATGAAAATGGAACGGTTGTGGGAGAGCCAAAAGGTCAATATCTCTCACGACCATATTAAAATAAAGGTGATTATATGGATTGGTTAACGATTCTTGTTTTATGGATTCATATCCTATTTGTGGTTGTTTGGCTTGGAAGTGATTTTGTTGTTTTTAGCTTAAGTTGGAGTTTAATGAATCGCGATTTGCCCATTGATGTTCGATTAGATCGAGCAAAATTGGCCCAGAAATTTGATATGTGGGTGACAAAGGTTTTTTTGGCAACACCGGTTATTGGACTTGTACTTGCTTGGTTACGCTGGAGGAGTTTTTCTCCCCTGATTACATTACCCTGGATGAATTATAAACTTATTTTATTTGGTGTAATTTTAATAATGGCAATCATATTGATTACCGGAGCTGCGGGAACGGTGGGTGTTCTTCAGGATATAAAAGATGGAAAGGGAGATGAAGAGTCTAATGAAGCTCTTCTTGCCAAACGAGTTAAAGAATTAGCCTACCCTGCAATTACACTACATATTTTATTGGCATTAATTATTATAATAGCATTGGTTGGTTCTAGAATGGGTGCACCGATGATGGAAGGAGGTTGGTAATATGTGGATCTTAAAAGTTTTTTGGGCAGAAATGATTATTTTTCCTGCAATCCTAATTTATTTCATATTGGATATTCAAGAAAGGTCCTTATTACAAACAGGATTGTTAGGTTTGTATGGTGTGGTGATAGTGATGGCGATAGGCGGTTATATCCATACTCAAAGAAAGAAAGCTAAATCAGTTATTTCCAAAGATTAAATTGATTCTGCCATGAAGTATCATCTTTTTTCCTTATCCACTATTTTTGCTTTTACTGTAGTATTCTCATCTCCTAATAATCAACAATTTGAAATGGATTATTCATTTACGGGGATTATGGAATCAATGAATAATGTTTCAGGCGGGATAGAAAAAGGATCTGTCTTGAATGTATTGGGCCAATTTGAATTAAATATTAATTATAAGGAAACCAAAATATTAGGTAGCTTCCTTTGGCTTAATGGCGAAAACCCATCCAGCTATATTGGGGATGGCTTTGGCGTGAGTAATATGCATGGATATAACAGTTTTCGACTGTTTGAATTTTGGATTGAACGCTCTTTTTTAAATAAAAAAACAAATGTCAGAATCGGAAGCCTATTGGCTGACACTGAATTCTCAGTGAATGAAATTGGAGGATTCTTTTTGAATAGTGCATTCGGTTGGCCTGCATATATTTCCGGAAATACTTTGAATGCTGGTCCTGCCTTTTTTGTTACTGCACCTGGATTTAGACTTCATTATCAATTAAATGATAATCAATATTTAAAAGCAGGGATTTATGATGGTGATGCATTTGATAATGTTGAAGGAGATGGCGAATTAACTGCGCATGGGATGCATTGGGAAATTTCTAAAGCTCAAGGTTTCTTTTCCATTATAGAATATGGACGACTCGCGGGGAATACAAAATTTAATACCTTGAAAATCGGGTTTTGGAATTACAATCGTTGGTTAGAAAACGAAGATTTAATTGAAAAAAAGCATGGTCTTTATGGGGCAACTGAATATCAACCAACTTTCACATTATTGAATAAAAATTTAAAATACTTTTTGAGAAGTGGAATAAGTACTTCATCAAACTCACAATTGTACCAATATGTAATTGATTGTGGAATAAATTTAATCGATCCTTTTTCCCATGTTCAAGATGATGTATTTGGAATTGGAGTTGTTTATGGAAAATTATCTCATGGTGATTCTGAAACTGATTTAGATTTGTATTTAGATTATGAAATGGCACTTGAAGCTGCACTTCAATTTAAGTTAATGAATCAAATAATTTTTCAGCCAGATATCCAATGGGTTTTTCATCCTGGGGGGAATTCCACAATTGAAAATGCAATAGTCGCTTCCTTAAGATTAACGGTAGAATTATAGAAAGGAGTTATTCATGAAAAAACAACTTACGTCATATGTTTTATTTTTTGCATTATTATCAATAGTTACATCTTTAAATGCAGGAGGAAAAAGATTAAATCCTGAAAATCCAGAAGATGCTGTTAGAATAATGCGAAAAGTGACCGCAACATTGGAAGATGGAGAACCAACTCTATTTTGGTTTTATGGAAGTGTTTTCAGTCATATTGTGGGAGAAAAAGACAAGCTATTATTCAACTTTCAAGGGATGAATATTCGCGCGACCAAAACGGTTTCCAATGATAAAAATGGATATGGCTACGCATGGGTTTCCAGGGAAGTATTAATTTATACGGATCCGAAAACAGACGAAATAATACATACTTGGGAGAATCCTTGGACAAATGAAACTGTAGATATAATTCATATTGCAAATGATCCGGTAAATAGTCGATTTCCTATTTATGCAAATGGATCTCGTGGTCCCTTTAAATTACCGGCGGTTATTCATGATGGACACTTTCTTATGAAACTATCAATCCCACTTTTTTACCAAAATGCGTTAGGCGGTAAATTTCAGAAATTTGTAGGTGGTATGTATCAAGCTCATGAAATGTTTAATTGGTATGCTCGTACAGATGATCTATTTGATGCAGAAAAATCAACAGCTGATGATGTTACTATTGCTTGGACTAGAAATGCTCAATGGTTACCTTGGATGAAGATGGGGAGTCGATTGGGAGAGACACTTTACCATGGGTCAGGCAAACGAGTTGCTTCCTTCGATGAACTTCCAAAAGTTTTGAAAGACGCAATAAATTCACATTATCCGAAATATAAAGAGCCTCCACCGTTAGATGATTCTCGCCCCAATGAAACAAGTTGGACTTATTTTAAAAAGATACTTTCTGGTGAAGAAAAATATCCATGGAAAAATCTTAAAAATTAATATTTGTTAAAATTACCCTCGCATCCATTTTGCAACTGCCCAACCAATCAGAATAAATATCCCCAACATAAGCCAGTTATCCGAATTGCCATAAGTGCTTACTGGAAAGTGGCTGCTGATCATAATGAAAATAACGGGAATGGACATATAGGTATTATGTTTTGAGCAATTTTTTGCTTTGGCACCCAATAACATATCCGGTTGTTGATTATTTTCTACAGCGGCAATCATTTTTCGTTGAGCAGGAAGAATAATCATCCAAACATTCGCAGCCATGATGGTGCCAAATAATGCACCAATATGAAACATCGCTGCACGGGAGCTAAATAATTGATCCATCCCAACAAATAATCCAATAATGAGTATAAGAGAAATGGTTGCACCAATATATTCATTATTTCCTAATGGAGATGACCACAATAGGCGATATACACCAAAACCGAGAATCAATACAACCATTCCGATTAAAGCTGCGGTTAGCTCACCCATTTCTGAATCCGGCTCAAGCATGAGTCCACCCATATAATAAACAATAATGAGTAGGAAAAATCCACTTAAAAATGTTAATGCCGATTCCCATTTAAACCAGTGGAGTGTTCGGGGCATTACTTTCGGTTTAGTTTGTTTTTCAACTAAATAGAAACCGCCACCGTGAACCATCCAAAGTTGGCCAGAAACATTTTCATCGGCATTTGCATCCATTTCTAGAGGTAAAGTTCTTTCCATCCAATTGAATAAATACGTTTGCCCAATCCAGCTGATGCCAGCAACAATATGAAACCATCGAAACGCTAAATTTAGGTATTCAGAAATTGTATATGTGTACCATTCCATTTTTAACTTCCCCTATAAGTTGAATAACCAAATCGGCTCAATAATAATGGAATATGATAGTGTCGATTTGTGTCTGTAATATTAAATATAATTGGAATAGATGAATAAAAGCCATTTGATTCAAAGTGGGATGAAACATCAAACGTTAAACGATAAGACCCTTGTAAAATTGAATCACTTTCTCTCACTAAATTATCAATTCGACCATCATCATTTGTTGTACCATTTCCAATAGTTTTCCAGGTATTAGATTCATCTAATTTTTCCAGTATAGCAGGAATATTATTAGCCGGCAAACCTTGAACTAAATCCAAAACGTGCGTTGTAATTTTACATCTCATGATTGTCTCCCTTCTAAAATCTTTTTAAAGGACCGTGTCCGAATTTCATCCAGAGTGAGCCCCGTTTTTTCGGCATCCTTCTCTAAAATAGCACCGCAACTAATGCCTTGAAGAAAATAATTTAAGAGTGCTTGACCTGTGGCGGCATCGTCAAATACATCACCAATTAAAGTTGCTTGGGCGGCTTTGCCCATAAATGATTTTAACCGTAATGATGTGGAAGCCAATCCATCCAGAAAAAAGGAATATACCGCTGCATATCGTAATGGTAAATGGCTTGGATGTAAATCCCAACCTTGATAATAGCCATGTTGTAAGGAATGGTTTATATTATTGAAATTCAATCGCCATGCATGATGTACCACAGATTTATTCTCTTCAATTTGACTTTCCGTCAATGGATTTCCATCACTGGGGCGATGGGGACCCACGGGCATGATATTAGTAGCACCATCAGAAAGGCGAATACCAGTTCCGCCCAATGCAACTTGCATCATATGTCGAGCGAAATCGCAATTTGGATGGGTTAAACTTTGATACTCGGCAGTAATATTGGTAGATGCGGTATAATCATAGACTCCAAAGTGTGCGGCAACGCATCTGCCATTTGCCGCTTTCACCAATGTGGGTAATGCTGATTTTCCATTATTATCCAAGATGGATTGTGGTGTTTCAATCATTAATTCTAACTTGAGTGATCCTGAAGCCAACTCTGTTTTTTCTTCTAATAGATCAAATAATTGAACAATGGTTTTAACATGCTCTGGGATGGTGACTTTTGGAATGGTGACCACAAAATTATCAGGCAGTTTTCCCTTTGTTTTTTCTGAAAGGGTGGAAATAAAAATATCCAGGGTTCGGATAGCTCTATTTTTTTGTTCTTCCGTTAATGATTTTATTCGGATACCGATAAATGGGGGCAGTGAATTTGAAGCCATGCCTTTTGCAACTTCTTCAGCAGCTGAAACAGCATGCCCATCTTCTTCTTTGTCGGGGCGATTTCCATATCCATCTTCAAAGTCAATTCGAAAATCTTCAACCGCTTCTCTTGATAATTTTTCTAAAACACGTTGATAAACGGTAAAAGCGATATAGCCAACATGTTCTTTTTTGCCTTCAGATGATTCATTTATAAAATAATCTTCAAGGGCAGAAATTTCATCTTGAGAATTTGGAAGCAGGTCATATCCTTTTAATTCAAAAATCTTTGCAAATTCTACAAAATTTGGCGCATAAGCGTTGATGTGATTCAACGCACCCAATCCCATCTTTTTAGCAGTTCCTTCTTTAAAAATATGTGCACCGCCATAAACAGTATGGACAGGTTGCCGTTCAGTGGATTCGCCGGGATAGTTTTCACTAAAACGAGCGTTTGCAGTTTTAAGGCGATTATTAATATCGCCAATATTTTCAGTCGTAAATGATGATGTCATTGTAATAATGCCTTTAATCGTAGTTGTGTGATTTTATGTTGTTCTTTAGCCGCATTTTTCATTTCTATTTCTGCATGATTTTTAAGTCTCATTTTAATGAGTGCTAACATTTCATCTGCAGATTTTCCTGTGGCACAGACAATAAAAATAAACCCAAATTTATCTTCGTACAATTGATTTGATTTAGCCAAATTTTTTAAGGTGGATTCTGTCGCATTATTTACACCTGATTGTTCAGTCTCGGATAAAGATTTTGTGTTGTGAAATTTTGCTCTTAATGAATCTATATCTCCAATTTTCGGATGATGGGTAAACGCTTCTAACCAATCTTCTGATTTAAGCGAAAACCAAATAGATTTCGCTTTTTGATACACTTCATTTTTATTTTGAAATGGGCGAGATTGATTCATCTTTTGAACCCAACTATCAGCACCACAGCATAATTCAAATTGTTCATTTGCTTCAGAATTTGTTAATGAATTTAAGGCTTCAATTGTCATGATGATGTGCGCCCTAAAATCCTTAATCTACTTACGCCACCATCAGGGAATATATTTAGTCGAATGTGTGTCATGGGTGAATTTAAATTGAGAATAAAAACAGATTCTTGATTTGCTGAAAGTTTTGATTTTGGTAATATTTCTGACCATGCTGAATTATTTTCGATAATTGAATCATGGGTTTTATCCGGCGCAAAGCATCCTTCAATCGAACAGGAATCCGGAAAATTTCCCTTAAAATGGAGTGTGTCAACAATCACTCGCTCAATATTGCATGGCGAACCTAATTTTAATATTGACCAATCATATCCAGGACCACGCCGACGTTTGGTTTCCCAGCCATCGCTCATATCGATACCTGTCGTGGACTTGATTAAATTTTCCATATGGCTAAAATGCATATCGCTACAAGAGATCATTTTTCCACCATTATCAACCAGCGCAAAATCGGTTAATTTAGGTTCGTTTTTGTTGGCAAGATCAGGATTCCCATAGACTCTAAATCGTGCCACACCACCATCCGGATATATATGGAGTCGAAGGTGGGTAAATGATTGGTTGCTCGAAATATCAAATTTATTTTGAGAATTGCCATTGAGTTCATTTTTGGATAAAATTTCTTTCCATTCGCCATTTTCAATAATTTCATTTAATCCAGAATATTCGGGCATGGTACAGGCTTCTACAGATGCATGAGATGGAAAATTCCCAATAAAATGATTTGTATCAATATCTATGTTTGTAATGACACCCGGTTTTCCTAACCGAAGAATACACCAATCATTGCCGTCCGTTCGTTTTCGACGAGATTCCCATCCATCCATCCATTTGCCATGGTCCGTATATTTATCTTCAATAAATACGCCGCGACCTGGTTTGAGTAAGTTTTCTTTGGGTGCAAAAAAATCGTCGCTGGCCAATAAGGTACGACCACCATTTGATTCTAAAGCGAGATCAATCAATGTATTATCCATTATTTTAAAATTATTTTCCATTTTTATTCAATATTGTTTTCTCGAATTTATTAAAGATTTAGTGAATATTAACCCATTTACTCAATGCTTTAGCGTTGGGGTTGAAGTTTAAAAAAAATGACGGGCTTTAGCCCAATAACTATTCACTAAAACCATATTTTAATAATTCAAACTCATTTTTTATTATGACCTAATTATTTTACCGGTTGGCACGCCTAAAAACTTTCCATTTTCATATACCTTTTGTCCCCGGAGAAAAGTTGCATTCACAACACCATAAAGCGATTCACCTTCGTACGGGGTTAATTTATTTTTATGATGAATGGCTTCTTTTTGAATGATATATTTTTCGTCCGGATTCCAACATACTAAATCTGCATCAAAACCAGGAGAAATCTGACCTTTTTGCTGATCTTTGCCAATGAATTTTGCAGGTGCCGCGCTCATCCAATTTATGAGCTGATCTATAGAAAATCCGCGCGCTTTGCATTCAGTCCAAATAACAGGAAGTGCAAACTGAATAGACGAAATTCCGCCCCATGCTTTTTCGAAATCGCCTGCTTCCATATTTTTTAGTTCTGCAGTACAGGGTGAGTGATCAGATGTAATAAAATCGATCATCCCTTTTTCTAATCCATGCCAAAGATTTTCTCTGTTTTTACCCTCCCAAATAGGTGGGGCGCATTTAAAACGTGTATCACCATCCGAAATATTTTCAGATGAAAAATGAAGGTAATGGGGGCATGTTTCGACAGAAATGGGATAGCCATCATTCCGCGTTTGTGCAATTTCAGAAAGTATATCAGCAGATGATAAATGTACAATATGAATTCGTGCATCAAATTCTTTACTCAATTGAATGAGCAATTTAACTGCATTGTTTTCCCATGATTTGGGTCTGGAATTTTGGAAACTTTTATAGGATTTATATTCTTCTGATTGGATTGCGCCATTTTCCAGTTCTGCATGAACCAAAATAGGAATACCTTTTTTTGATATAATGGGCAACGCATCACGAAGATCACTTTCTAAAATATTTGGAAATTCGTCAATACCAGAATGACTCAAAAAAGCTTTGAATCCTAATACGCCCGCTTCAGCCAAGGGTTCAATATCCTGCAGATTATCTGGAATTAATCCACCGTAGAATCCGCAATCAACCCAAAGTTGATTTTTTGTGGCAGAAATTTTCTGGTTGAATGCATCCACAGTTGTGGTGACCGGAATACAGTTCAAGGGCATATCAACAAGGGTTGTGATTCCGCCGGCCGCCGCCGCTTTTGTGGCCGTTTCGAATCCTTCCCAATCTGTTCTTCCCGGTTCATTGATATGAACATGCGTATCCACCAATCCCGGCATAACCACATGATTCCCCATATCTTCTACTGGACAATCAACAGGTATTTCTGAAATAGGAATAATATCTAATATTTTTTCACCATAGATTAATATAGCTGCTGCTCTTTCTCCTTGCGGCGTAAATACACGTTGGCTGATAATTGCTAAATCTGGTATGTGACTCATTTATATTGAGCCCTGATTTCTTATTTGCAGGATTTGTGTGGCAATCATAATTTCTTCTTTTGTTAGCCCATACAACTCATACACCAACATATCAATTTCTCTTTCTAATGCACTGGTGCCTGTCCGACAATGTTTTTCAGGCGGGTCTGCTTTTGGGTTGGCTTTTTTTGCCGTAAGAATTTGTATTTTATTAGGTCTCATTTTTTTCTATCAAGCGTTTCATTTCTCTATCAAAATCTGAAATATATTTTTTATCTTCGTTTTTTCTAAATATTTCATATTCTATTTTTGTTTTTTCAATAGCTTCTTGATGACTTGTTTTCCCTGAATGTGTCAGCAATTTCTTTTTACTTACTTTTAGAAAATCATCTAATTTGTCAATCCAATTCTGCATTTTCATTGTTGTTTCTTCCATCGCTTGTAATTCTGCAAAATCAAGATACATGGATACAATCAGATTTAATTGCTTTAACTCTTTTTTAGTCAGATAATTTTTAGCAATACCAATATCGCGGGTGGTTATGTTTTTGCCTTCAAAATTCGTTAATCCCATAAAAGATTTTTCAGAATTAACTCTTTCAACTATCATTTCCGCTGCTGTTTTACCGTGAACGGCAAAATGTATTTTATTTTGAACCGTGGCAAAAAAGTTGTGGGTTTGTTTGGCATCTTTCTGATAATCAATACTGGTAATGTATATATCCGTGACCTTTTGATAAAAATTGCGTTCACTACTGCGAATATCACGGATGCGTTGTAATAATTCTTCAAAATAGCGCGACCGTGCTCCTTCTTGCTTTAAACGGTCATCATCCATTGTGAAACCTTTAACAATATATTCGTGAATTCGCTTGGTTGCCCATTGGCGAAACTGTGTTCCCTGTGGTGATTTAACTCGATAACCCACAGAAATAATCATATCAAGGTTGTAACATTTTATCGAATTTGTTTGAGTTTTGCCTTCGATAGCGCCGTGCGAAGTGGTGTGTCGGAAATCCCGACATACCACTTTTTCATTGAGTTCACCCTCTCTGAAAATATTGCCAATATGTTCAGTAATTGTTGTTCGGCCTTTCCCAAACAATTGTGCCATTTGTTCTTGTGTTAACCAAACGGTTTCATCTTCTAAACGGGTTTGAATTTTGGTTTCATTATCTGCCGTTTGGTAAATGATTATTTCTGATTTTTGTGGCATATCTTTATCTTTTTTCATTTCTAATTTATCATTCATAATTATTGTATGCTCTCCTCAACAATCGCAATTTCTTCTTTTGTCAGCCCATACAGCTCATAAACCAACAAATCTATCTCACGCTCTAATGCACTGGTATCTGCCTGTGGGGTGGTTTTTTTGGTTGTGAGAATCATTTCTTCTTTCTCTCATTCAATTTGCCATCAATTGAGTAATATTTTCGTTTGTGTTTTAAATAGTCAAATAATCCTGGGAACCTTGATTGCACTTTAAAATTCATCTCATCATCTGTAAATCCGTCATTTTTTAATGGGTCTTCATAATTTTTGGGAAATAAAGTAAACTCCCACAAAGTATGCAATGATACTTCTGCAATACCTTTGAGTGTTGAAATTAGACCTTGTGCTTTTTGGTCTTCTTCAGGTATTGTAGATTTCTTCGCGGCTTCATCAATGTTTTCTGAAAAATCATCTGACCCATAGAAAAAAGCTCCCGATTTATCTTTATCTTCTAAAATATCACTGATAATCGTTTTGTATTTTAGTCTTTGAACTTCAAATATCTCTCTATGCTCTTTTTTCTCAATTTTATCTGAAAACAAATGAACACTTGCTAATATTCGGCTACCCGTAATCCATTTTACTCTATCATTATTGTCTGAAATCAACTGAACAACATTATCAAATTGATTGATTGTTTCTTTTAAATAATTTTCAGATTGAGCATCTCTTTTTTGGTCAAAATATAAAAAGATACTAAAAACTGAAGTTGCAATTGCTGTAAAGATGCCAAATATCTCAATATTTTCTTTTGTCAATATTCCACAGTAAAAAAAGGTGTAACCGATAAATAGTGAAATTGTTAATATTATTACAAATAGTTTTTTATTCACCGCTTAACTCCATATAGTGCATACACCATCTCATCCAATTCATCTTGAATTTCATTAAGTTTTGTTATTGCTATTTCTTTGGATATTTCTTCTGAAAACTGTTGTTCTTTGATTCCATACGCTCTATCAAATATATCTTCATATTGTGAAAGTTGAGTAGGCGATGGAATGATAATTGGGATTTTACGGGCATCATTTATTTGGAATGAAGAAGTGTTGTTATAAAATTCTTGCTGAAATTCTGACGCAAAAGACGAATTGATAATACAAATAATATACTTCGTAGAGATTAAATCTGATAAATTAAAAAGCGACATACTTTTTACATCGTGAACCCCTTTCAATTTGATTCTACTTTTCAAATATGTTGTATGCACATCACTCCAACAAAATCCAGCACGGAAAAAGAATTTTGGGTTTCGAACAACTGGCATTCCTTTTCCCTTTTTACCCGAATTACCTTTTAACCACCCTACAGAATCATTTGACCAATCAATATAATAGGGGCTTTCAGCAAACCAGCGGTTGCCGTCTCTATCGCCTTTATCATACAGCACAAAATGGTCTTTTCTATCTTTGTCAATTCCGTTTAGTTTTTCATTTTCTGTCATAGCATCAATATCCGCTACTTCTAATGGGTCAATTATCCTGAATAAATACCCTTGACCAAAAATGTCTCTATCAATTTTTACTTTTATTTCATCAAACAATATCCTGATTTCATTTTCAGTCATACGGTTTAATACAGAATCAAAATCATTTTTACTTGTGCAATTTGAGAATGTAGGATATAACTCATACAGCATATTCTCTTTTGTAAAGGCTTCTGATAATTTTTTAGAACGGGTTTCCAAAATCCGATTGGCTGATTTTGTGCCTTTCAAACATCCGACAAAACGCCCATTATTTCCTGTTTGTAGCCCAACACCACCGTCAGTAACCATACCAAGCAAAGTCACATCTCCTGACTGTAACGATTTTCTATATTTATTTAGTCTTACTGAATTTTTTGAAATATCCCGACTGGTTTTAATTAAATCCCAATATTCATCATGTAACCCTTTTACACTCGGAATAATTTTCTCTTTAATTTGCAAATTCATTTCAATGGGTGAGAAAAAGACTTGATTTAGATTTCCACGAAACAAGTTAATATCAATTAATTTTGTGTAATGTTTACCTGATTTCAAATTTGAAAAGAGCGGGTCTAAAATGCGTTCCCAAGTGGCAACATCCTTTCCACTTGATTTAATATATTGTTTGCTAAATCCTAATTGGTCAAAATCTGGTTTTCTTATATCCGAAAATTCAAATTGGTAGATATCAGAGTTATTATTCTTTTTTACAATAAATATTGCAGTATCTACCATTGCAGAAAATGCCTTTGGGGTAGGGATTAAATGAATAATTTTATTTTCCAATAGCAATTTCCGCATATTTGCTTTTGTCTGAATCGTGAAAAAAGTATCGGATGTAATAAATGTTACAATTCCATTGGTTTTAGTAAAATTAACTGCTAAATGAGTAAAGTGGTTGTAAAGGTCATCCACCCACCCAAATTCGCTTTCTAAATTCGAACGCCATTCATATTTGGCTACATCTTTTGTATTCACATATGGCGGATTGGCGATGACCACATCAAAGCCACCTTTTTCCCGAAAGATATCGGCAAAATAAAGTTTCCACGGGAAGAAGTTGCGTTCTTTATTTCCGTGGGTCATTTCTTGTAATTCGTCTTCTATTTTTTTCTTTTCAGATTGTGCTAATCCTGTTACTTTACTCAATTCACTATGAAAAATATTATAAATAGCCGTTTCTACAGCTTCCCGTTTTTTCTTTTTATCCCTTGGGTGTTCAGCGTTAAAAAAGCCATCCTGTTTTTGGTGTAGCTCTTTAATCAGGTTATCAAGTTTAGAAATATCACCAAAAATATCAGTTTGAGTTTCTTTCTTTTCAATATCCAGGGAAATACCATGAAACTCTTCTATAAGCGAATTACCCTGCATTATTTTATAGTCCAAATTGGGTAGGGGATGGGGTGCTTTTTCATCCACAATCAGTGAAAGCCAAAAGCGAAGTCGGGCAATGTCCACAGCACCTTTTTCAATATCCACACCATAAATAGAGTTTTGGATAATCCCTCGTTTTACTTCTGCTGGGTCCAATGTCCAATCCAAAGTCATTTTGGCTCTGTAAATCATTTGTAAAAGTCCCATAGGGAATGCCCCAGAACCAATAGCAGGATCACAGATTTTTACTTTGTCTAATAATTCTTCAATCTGTTTAGCATTTTGTAAAATATAATTATCTGAGTCATTTTCATCCCCTCTATCAAAAGTGCGGATAAAATTTTCGATGGCCAAATTCCCCTCTTTCAGAGGGGCTTCACGGAGTGAAGGGGTGTTTTTATTAGTATCTTCATGCACTATAGGGGTGTTCATAAAACCAATACAAATCTCACGTAAACTATCCATCACACCATCTAAATTCTTTTTGATATCCAAATCATCAAAATGGATAACTTTTAATTCAAGACTTTTGAGATACTCATTCCGTTTTTGGTCATACTCAAATTTATCATTATGACTATCACCATCAATTTCAACAACTAGGTTTAATTCAGGGCAATAAAAATCTACAATATAATTACCAATTATTTTTTGTCTATGAAAATCTAAGGACAAAAACTGCTTACTTTTAATTTGATTCCAAAATAAAACTTCGGACAACACACCTGCTTTTCGTAATTCTTTGGCTCTTTCTTTTAGTTTTGGGTTGTAGGGGAGTTCTTTATATTTTTGAAATACTCCATCTGCTTCGCTTCCACCTTTTGGGGATGAATTCAACACCCCGTCCGCTTCGCGTCCACCCCTCTCAAGAGGGGAATTTATGAGATGCGTTTTTAAATATTGAATCAACGATTCTTGACACATATACTGCACAATAGGTTTTGGGGTATAGAATGCACCTTTATCTTTATTATCTTCTAGTAAATTTTCAAAAATATGTCCCAGCATTTCAGGGTCAATCCCCACTTCGTGGTCGTTGGGGTCATTCTCATCAATAGTAAAATTATATTCACCAAAAAAGTTGAACAGATTTTCAAAATGTGTAGCCGGAAAATCCATTTGCCGAATGGCTTCACTATCTGCTTCAAACAAACCACCATTCAAATAGGGGATACGAGTTTGGGTGAGTTCAAAAATATCGTTATCCCTATTCGGTGTATTTAAGGCATCAAAAAGTGGAGCTAAATAATTTCTGTGAAATTGTTCTTGACTGGCAGACTCAAATAAACTTTTGCAGAATGTATGGTCGCCATTTTTCCATTCAGAATTATCAGCAGAACAACCCATCCAAGCTTTCTTTTGTAGGAACTGCAAGAATACCATTCGCCCCAATAGTTTCTTTACAAAATCCCGTGCTTGTTTATTATCATTTTCAAATACCGATTCTAAATATGCAGATGGATTGTGGATTTCAACTTCTTTCCATTTTCCACTGACTTTCTTAAATCGCTTCCCTGTAATAAACTGGACAAAATTTTCGTAATGCTCTTTATATTTGTTGAAGAATTCTTTATTTAGTTTTTCGACGGAGAAGGCATCTACTACATTTTCTAATGCGATGGTATCTTTATTCTCATGCAATTTGAAAAAACGATCTGCTGGCGTTCTGCAAGATTCGTTGGGTCCCAAAACATAGGTGTATCGTTTGGGTTCGGTTTGCTTCGTAACCATTTGCATCTTGTCGTCAAATTCAGTTTCTTTCGCCGTAAAGGTAAAACGATAATCTTCTGCATCTGAAGCGAAGACAGCCAATACGCCATGGGTTGTAGCTTGATCGATATATTTTGCTGTTAGATTTCGGAGCTCAACGCGGTTACGTGCAACACTAATATTCTCTTTGAGTTGAATATCAAAAATGGCCAATGTTTTACCATCATTTAAACGCACATTACCCAGTTGGCGAAAGGATTTTACTTTTTCATTTGCAACAGGAATTTCTTGTGGAATTTGAAACAATGCTACATTCGGAAAAATAAATCGTAAAATTTCTTTCCAGTTTTCTGGATTATATTGTTGAGATAATTTTTGTTTGAGTTGGGCTTTATCCATGGTAATCCTTAAATGATATTCTTATTGACTAAATTCACAATAACTTTAATAATTGTATCTTTTTCTTCGGGTTTACTTTGAGCAATTAAAACGGTAAGAGCAACCAAAGTTGTATCAGGTAATCGCTTACTCCCATCTTTTCGATAAAGTATTTTATTCTGATTAAGAAAATAGACAAACAGTGTTGCAGCAATGCGTTTATTCCCATCTACAAAGGAATGGTTTTTGGTAACAAAATACAAAAGGTGTGCTGCTTTTTCTTCCACACTTGGATAAGCATCTTTTCCACCTACAGATTGGTAAATGGATGCTACGGATGATTTAAAACTATCATCTTTGGGGACACCAAAAATATCGCTCCCACCAAATTGCTTCTTCAAATTTTGAATAAGCTGGGTGGCTTCTTTATAATCCAGTTTAAAATGTTCTTTTTTAGTTACTTTTTTGAGTTTTAGGGTTTTGAAATCATATTGATCTAAAATATCCAACGCATAGGCATAATCGGTAACCACTTCTATGATTCCCCGTGCTTGCTCTTGAGTGATTTCGTCTAATGCTAATACATTCTCCAAGAGTTTTACAGAGTTTTTTAATTCTTCATATTTCTGTGCTTGTTGCTGTAACCGCTTTTCATTGATGGTATAACCTTTTACCAAATGGTCACGTAAAGTGTTGGTTGCCCATATACGAAATTGAGTAGCAGTTTTTGAGTTTACTCTATAACCAACTGAGATAAGTAAATCTAAATTATAATGTAATATTTTTCTCTCGACTTTTCTATTGCCTTCTGATTGAACTTGTGCAATTTTTGCACAAGTTGCACTTCTTTTTAGCTCTCCAGTCTTATAAATATTATTAATATGTTTTGTGATAACACTTCGTTCAGTTTCAAACAATAAACTCAATTGCTGTTGGTTTAACCAAATCGTATCTTTTTCCAACCGCACATCAATTGTGGGTGAATTATCTTTTTGTTTATAGATTACAATATGTTGATTTTTATTCATTTAATAAAAGATTCCGAAATAATAATTTCAGGCTTGATTTCTTCATATCGTTTTATGGAAACCGTGGGAGAAATATCATTGTCTTTTTCCAAATCTAAAGGGTATTTATCAATAATACTTAATAGAGAATCAAGTGTAGCTGTGGGCGTAAGAATATCTGTTTTTAATGATTTCTTTAGTCTATTAATCGCACGCTGAAGTTTTTGAAACCGACCTAATTTTATGGCGCGTTTTGCTGAATTTATTTTTTGTATTTCTTCCTGACTGATAAAATCGAACCGTGTAAATGTATCAATGAAGGCAAGGGCACTTTTTTCAGCCGGACTTTGGCTCACATCAACAGCCTGTAGTTCCGCAGATTCTTTTTGCAACTTTTCATTAAAATCTTTAACGGCAGCGCCAATATGCTCGTGATGTAAACGATGCAGGTCTTCTGCAAGCTCTTCGGTATCTGTTTTAAAACGTTCAGCCGTTTCTACAAAGGACAATTCATTTAAAGTATTATCTTTTTCGATATGATAAAAAACATCCCGGCGGTTATTTCGAATAAAACAAATCGTATTTTCAGCTTTCTTCTCATCTGTTCTTCCCACACGAGCCCGTAAAGGTAAATTCTTTATTTTTCGGAAATATTCGGGACTTTCATTTTTAAATTTTCGCAACTCCATAAGAAATACCAATCGTTCATCTCGTTCGTCTTCAATCGTTTTATCGAATAACCCAAAGGTGCTCACTTCTTCATCCGGGGAATATATTTGACTATCTTCACCCAAGGCAGAATGAAAAGCCTGTAGTTTCATCATGGCTTTTTTCTTTAGTTCAATATCATCATCCACTTTTGCTGTGGGATAAAAATTATAAATATATATTTTGGGCGCAGTGGTTCCAATTCGATTGACTCGACCAATTCGTTGCATCAATTTTGTAGAATTCCAAGGCGTATCATAATTCACAACAATATTGGCTCGATGAAGATTAATGCCTTCCGCCATGACTTCAGTGGACATGAGTATATCAATATCATTTTTCTGATCTTCTAATTTATAATTCGCATCAAAATTTTCATTAATTGTATCCATAAGTTTGCTTCTGGTATCAGCGGATACACTTAATAATTTGCCAAACCCTTTCTTCTTTAAATTGGTCGTAACATGCGCAATGGTTTCTTTTGATTCTGAAAAAATAATGAGTTTACCACTTGGGTTAATCTTTTTATCCAATAACTCATTCTTTAAGCGATAAACAAATTCATCTAATTTAGGATCATTCGTTTCATCGTCAATTTTATCCCATTGATTCACCAAACTTTGAAGAATAATATTATCTTGCTTTAATCCTTCAAGAAATCCTGGTTCAAAATCGTTTGGGTTACATATTTGAATAGTTGGATCTGTCTCTTGGGCTTCTGTAATTAGCTTGATGAGTTCATCTTCTCGCCCATCCATCATATATTCATTCACTTTAAGATTGGGTGCAATATAGATGCGTTCATTCTCAAACATATTTACCATAACATGAGATGCATTTAAAAATCGTTGCAAAGATTTCTTAAAGGCATAAAAGCTACTATCAATCCGTTTTACTAAAAGTGTTTTCATCATTTTAGCCAATTGAGTAGAAAGTAAATCGGCATTCTTATATTTTACTTTTAAGTTTGGAACAAGAAACTCAATGGCACGATACCTGAAATATTGTAAACCCTCATTATCCCCATTCAGCATCTTAAAAGTAGAATCGTAAAGCGCTTCAAGTTGGGCATCCAATTGATACATTATTTTTCGGGGTTTTTCTATTTTAGGAAATACAATTCCTTGTTCGTCTAAATCATCTTTATATTGTTTATGCTGAACCAAATCAGTTCGAGTTCGCCTAACCGTTAAGGGTTCGATAATTTTTCGTCTGATATCTTCATAAATAAGAGCAACTCTCTTTTGAGCTGTTGGGATATCAGGCTCTTTAACGGCTTTTTTATAAGCTTCTATTTTTCGAGAAAAATAGGATTGTAAATTGGATATATCTAAAGTGGAATCTTTCCCATCTTGAAAAAGAAATACTTGATTTCGAATATCAGCAGGGCGGTTATTTAACGGAGTGGCAGAAACCAACATCACTTTCTTTTCTGCTCTGCTTCCATTTTTCAAAAAATGTTTTGTTGGCGTTTTGCATAGGCGTTGAAGTTCATCGTATGCTTCGGCGGTATCATTCCTGAATTTGTGAGCTTCATCCACAATAATGAGATCATACTTTTCAGGGTTTTGAATTTTATGCAGGCTACCATTCGTAATAAATTCGACTGTTTTTAATCCAAAAGATTCACATGTGTCTATCCAGTTTTGTTTTATTGCAGGCGGCGTAACAATTAATATTGTAGATATATGTGAAGGGAAACCATTGCTATAGAAAAACTTTTTCGCAATCAATGTGGCCACAACAGTTTTCCCAAGTCCAACGACATCTGCAAGGAAAAATCCATTGTGTTTTGAAAGTAAATCATACCCTTGGCTGACAGCATCAATTTGATAGGATAATCTCATAAAGCCATCGGGTAAATCAGTTATGGAATTAGGATCGAACTCAACGCTTTTCCCGAAATATTCTATAAGAAATTTGATATACACTTCGAAGGGCGTCGGATCCGCATTGATAAACGTTTCATCTTGTATCTTCTTTATTTCTACTGGAAGGATAGGAATACCTTCTCCCCAAAGTGTTTCAAATTCTTTAGATGCAAATTCAACATCGTCATAATCATTTAATAAAACGTTAAACTCATAATTTGATTGGTCCGTAGTTCCCAATCCTGCATCTGTTAAATTGGAAGACCCTGTTATCACATGGCCAGAACGATGCTCGTTAAACCCTTCTGGTTTAAAAATATAAATTTTTGCATGAAGTTTTCGTGTGGGGTGTGCTTTTATAACAATTTTACCGTTAACAATATCTTCTACAAATTGAACAATCCCATCTTCAACTTTTTTAGAGTATTCGGACTTTTGAATATCATTTTTTGTATCATTCAAAAACTCGTTAATTGTCTGTTGATGGTCGGATTGAAAAAGCAATCCTTTGGCGTGATATTTTGAAATAATCTTATCCACATTGATTCCCACCAATATCCGAATATTAGGGACATCTTCTAAATGTGGACGGATAGAAAAATATCCTGATGCACGGAAAAAACCTACAAGTGCATCAAAGAATTGGATATCTTTATTATTTTCAAAAACACCTTCAAATTTTCGAAGTAGTGTATTTTGTTCTGAATTGGTGAAAAATTTAGTGGACATTATATAGCCTTTCGGTTCGCAACGTTACCTGACAATACCCATTTTTCAATTTCATTATTGGTGTCATAACCCAAATTATAAACAAGGTCTGCCAATTCCTGATCTATATTGACAATTAGATGTGATTCTAAAGCATTTTGGATGTCAGCCATGTAATAAACTCTCCCTTATATATTTAAAGGATTAAACCTGGTTAAATAATGTTACATATTTTACAAAGTATTTAGGGTTTTTTGATCATAATTCGGGAAACCTTTAATAACCATTTCACTTGAAGAAAATAATGAAATAACATCATTTCAGTTAAAACTTTCTTCTCTTAATTGTAGTAATTGTGCTGCAATACTGATGGCTATTTCTTCCGGTGTATTGCTTGCCATAGGTAATCCAACGGGTGCTGTAATTCGAGAAAGTTGTTGATCAGAAATCCCTTCTGCTTTTAATCGATTTTTAATTTCAGATATTTTATTTTCGCTTCCCATTACGCCGATAAAGGGGAATGGTTTGTCCAATACACCCAATAAACCACGAACATCTGATGCCACATCAGTTGTCAGTATGACAACTTCGGTTTTTTCCGGTGAAATTATTTGAGACGCAGCTATTTTATAATCATCTATAATCTGAATTGAGTCAGCAAACTTATTTTGATCTAATGTAGAAATGTTTTTTCGGGTTTCAAATACAGTTATATCATACCCCAGGTTTTTCATGACTCGTGATAAAGCCAAAGAACAGTGACCACCCCCAATAATGGCTATCCGATTAAAGTTTTTCAGTTGTTCTTGATAATGCCAGATATGGCCATTTTTTATAAATTTAAATTGAAAATCAGATGGTTCAAGTTTTTGGTTTTGTAGTGATAATCCTTCCAATGATATGGAAAGAATCCCCGCTTGATTTTTTAATAACACCTGAACGATTTCATCAACCGATTCCCTGTCTTTATTAGGTTCACAAACATAATACAGATTAGTTTGTTTTCCGGCACAAATCATTCCCGATTGTTCACCTAATCCAGTTTTTTTATGATTAAGAGTGTGGATTTCGGGGATAAAGTTATTTTTTGATAAAATTTCCTGTACACGATTTACCAATTCATATTCCATGATACCGCCACCAATTGTTCCTATTATTTCGTTTTTTTCTGTAACTAATAATTTGGCACCTGTTGTACCTGGAGAGTGGATGGTATGATCAACAACCATGGCTAAAAAAACCTTCTGATTTTCTTGTAATAAGGATAACACTTTTTTCCAGTAGGAGATTGCTTTCATTCAAAATCTATAGAGCCATATAAACCCATTAATACTTTTTCATGGGTAAAGGGTGCATCAAATGTTGAATTGAAATTTGGGTTAAATGCCCGGACCGCATTTTCAATGGCAAAGTAAGCGCCGATGCCATACATCAAAGGTGGCTCGCCAACGGCTTTCGATTTTAGGATCGCCATCTCGTTGCCTTCCGTTTCCAACGGTTCAATAATCACATCTTTGGGAACGGAGTAAATATCTGGAATTTTATATGTGGATAATGTATTGGATAACAATTGGCCTTGGTCATTATAACGAAGGTCTTCCATAGTCATCCAACCCATCCCTTGAATTAATCCCCCTTCAATTTGCCCAAAATCCACACTCGGATTCATTGTTTTTCCAAAATCATGAACAATTTTTACGGCATCAAAATCATAGGTTCCGCGCACACAATCCAGAGTGACTTCCGTTAATGCCAAGCCATAAACATGGTAGGAAAATGGATGCCCTTTTTCTTTCTTCATATCGAAATGAATAGTTGGTGTGGCATAATGACCATTTTCTGTTAGACAGATTCGTTTTAAAAAGGCCATCGTCACCAATTGATCCCAGGTTAAATCTGTCTTGTTTCCATTTGTATAAATCAGTCCATTTTTTAGGGTAACATCTACGAGTGAAACATTCAGGTGATTTGCTGCACAAGATTTAAGTCTTTTCATTAATGCATTACATGCTTTTTCTAATGCTTTGCCATTTAAATCTGCCGTAGCACTGGCTGCAGATGGGGACGTGTTAGCAACACGAGTTGTATTGGTAGATTCCAGCTTAATATGTTTGGGGTCAATGGAAAAAGTTTGTGCTGCAATTTGGAGCATTTTTGTATTCACACCTTGCCCCATTTCTACTGCACCCGTACTGACGCCTACACTTCCATCTGTATAAATATGGACTAGCGCTCGCGCTTGATTCATGGGCGTTTTTGTAAAAGAAATTCCAAATGAAATAGGCATGAGTGAAAAACCTTTTTTTACATTTGAATGATTTGAATTAAATTTTTGAATTTCTTTTTCAACCGTTTCAATATGGAATTTTGATTCCATGTTTTGCCAAATGGAATTTAATTCAACGCCATCCGCAATTTGGCCATAGGGGAATTCATCTCCATTTTTAAGAAGATTATTTTTTTGTAATTCATGTTTAGAAATGCCTAATTCCTCTGCTGCGTGAGACAATGCAGACTCAATCACAAACATTCCCTGTGGACCACCGAATCCGCGGAAGGCCGTGTTTGGCGGTAAGTTAGTTTTACATGAATAAGCGGTCATTTTAACATTGGGAATAAAATAGGAATTAGTTCCATGGAATAATGTTCGTTCCAAAACAGCAGGAGAAAGATCTGCTGATGCACCGGCATTTTGATGAAATGTAGTTTCGTAGGCCATGATTTTTAAATCGTTAGAAAGTCCAATTTTATAGTCAGAACTATATGGATGCCTTTTTCCCGTCATGCGCATATCATCCAAACGACTTAAAACCACCTTCACCGGTGAATTTAAAATGAAAACACCTAATGCCGCCATAACGGCCCATGGCGTTGCTTGATCTTCTTTGCCGCCAAAACCACCACCAAGGCGAACTACATCCACTTCAATTTTGTTCATTCCAATGCCTAAAATATTGGCTGTTGTTTTTTGTACAGAAGTGGGTCCTTGGGTAGAAGATGAAATGCGGATATGTCCATTTTCCATTGGAATCGCATAGGCACCTTGGGTTTCGATATATAAATGTTCTTGTCCATTTGAATCTGCTTGTCCTTCGAAAATATGGGCGCAATCCTTCCATGAATTTTTCATATCACCCAATTCAAATGTTCGTGGTGGAAAAATTAATTGATCGTTTTGTTTTGCTTCTCGAGGATTAACAATCACGCTCTTTTTAGAAATCTCAATTTCGATTCGTTTCCGTGCTTTAAATGCAATTTGATCAGATTCGGCAATAATGAGTGCAATGGGTTGTCCCACAAAATGGACTTCAGTAGATGCAAATAATGGTTCATCAGGAATAATGCCCCCAATTTGATTTCCCCCCGGAATATCTTCATGGGTGAGAATTGTAACCACACCGGGAAGGGCAAGAGCCTTTGAATAATCAACTGATGTAATGGTACCGTGAGCGATGGGAGAATCAAATACGACTCCAAATCGCGTGCCTTTTATTATAGAGATATCATCCAGATAAATAGATTTTCCAGTGACGTGCCCTTTAGAATCAATATTTTTCATTTAAATGAATTCAATGAAAACTGGTCAGGGAAAAGTGTAATAAAATGGGCATAAAAAAGTTGTCGAAGTAAAAGTCGCTTATAATTAGCTGAACCCCTTACGTCGCTGATTGGGCTTATCTCACCTTGAAGCAGATCATTGGCAGATTTGATATTTTGGGAAGAAAGTTTTTCCCCATTTAAAAACGCTGAAGTTTCACCTAAATACTTTGGAGTGGGTCCAACACCGCCGGCAGAAAGATGAGCTTTTGAGATTTCATTATCTGCAACGGAAAGTTGAATGGCCGTATTTACACTGGCAATATCAAGATGAATTCGTTTGCTTACTTTTTCAAAATTAAAATAGCTATCTTGAGTTGGAAGTTTAAATGAGATGGTAGAAATAATTTCATCGGGCGACTTATCTAAATCTTTATATCCTTTATAAAAGTCTTTTAAATAAATAATTCTGTTGCCTTTATTTTGAGTCAGGGTAATTTGAGAATCCAGAGCTAGAAAAAAAACAGTTAAATCCCCGATGGGTGATGCATTTACAAAGTTACCGCCAATGGTTGCCACATTGCGAATAGGAGAAGATGCTACCAATTTTAAATGTGATTTAAGTTGGGGGAATGCAGACATAAAAATGTTTGATTCCATTAAATTGGTAGCGGTTGTTCCCGCTCCAATTTTACAGGAGCCATTTTCAATTTCTATAAATTTTAAGTCAGTTGCATTTGAAATTAAATCCACATTTTGATCAATTAATTGGTCATGCCTTTGCACATAAAGATCGGTGCCACCGCCAACAACCATTCCGTTTTGAAAATCACTTTTCTCTTTTGGTAATGCATTCAGCATATCTGGAATTTGGTTGAAATAAGAAGGAATAAATTTCTCTGCAATTAACCAATCCAGTGTTTCATTATGATTTTTGTCTGACAGGGAATCAGTAATATGTTTTGCAGCTCTTTCAATAGGTTTATATCCGGTGCATCGACAAATATTTCCATCGATTGATGCAATAGCATCCGTATAACTGGGGGTAGCATTGGCCAGACAAAACTGAGTGAGTGATACCACAAATCCAGACGTGCAAAACCCACATTGGGATCCACTTTCATCCACCATGAATTGCTGGACGGGACTTAAAGATTCCATATTAAGTCCTTCAATAGTCACTACGTGTTTTCCGTTTGCATTTCCAAGTGGTGTTAGACAAGATGTCACTTGTTTGTAATCTATTTGTCCATTTTTTAAATCGCCTATGAGAACAGTACATGCGCCGCAATCACCTTCGCGACATCCAACTTTCGTTCCCATGAGCGATTGTTCATATCGAACAAAATCCAGGAGCAATGATCCATTAGGTAGGTCTGTTTTTACAGGCTTATTATTTAGAATAAACTCAATCATTAATATGCTATTTTCTCTTCACTTTTTTGCCATTGAATAAAAGCGGACTGTGCTTCGTTTCTCAGTAATTGAATGGTGGGCAGTTTGCGTTCATTCAAAGAAATATCCAACTCTTTATAGATGAAATTGTCATCAAAATTAATTTCTGCGGCATCTTCTTTTGAGTTGCCAAAATAGACCGCATTGGGTCTTGCCCAATAAATTGCACCTAAACACATGGGGCATGGCTCACAACTACAATATATTTCGCATCCATCTAATTGAAATGAATCCAATGTTTTACAGGCTTTTCGTATGGCAACGATTTCAGCATGAGCTGTTGGATCATTGGTACTTGTTACTTCATTCACAGCAGTTGCAATGATTTTCCCATTTTTTACAATGACCGCGCCAAAAGGTCCACCATTGCCTGATTTTACATTTTCAATCGAAAGCCTAATGGCTTCGCGCATAAAATTATTTTGTAGATTATTAGTCATTTAATTGTTTTGATAAAAGGTTTCAACTTTTTGGATCATTTGTTCTTTTTCATCATCCAGTAAAAAACTGGATATAAAACTGTTTTTAGCCAATTCAGTTATTTGTTTTTTTGAAAGATTTAAAGCACTCGCAATTTCGATATAATTTTCATTCATATAGCCGCCAAAATATGCTGGATCATCTGAATTTAGAGTAACCATTAAGCCCGAGTCCATTAATTGCAGTAATGGGTGATCTTTTAAATCATCTACTACTTTTAATTCCAAATTTGATAAAGGGCAGACGGTAAGTGGTATTTGTTTTTCTGCAATATGCTTAATTAATTGTTTGTCATCAATAGAGCGGTTTCCGTGATCGATCCTGGAGACCTTTAATAGGTTTATTGCTTCCCAAACATATTCAGCTGGACCTTCTTCACCTGCATGGGCCACACTAATAAATCCATTAGCAATTGCTTTTGAAAAAACGCGTTCAAACTTTGAAGGCGGATGTCCCATTTCGGAAGAATCTAACCCAACGCCAATAATCCATTTTTTATAAGGCAGAGCTTGCTCTAAAGTCTCAAATGCAGCGGATTCATCCAAATGTCGCAAAAAGCACATAATTATTCGGGAACTGATTCCCAGTTTTTTGTGTCCATCTTCCAAAGCAGTATGAATGCCTTGAATGACCGTATCAAATGAAACCCCTCGATCTGTATGGGTTTGGGGATCAAAAAATATTTCGGTATGAATTAAATTCTGTTCCTGTACTTTGATGAGATAGGCCCAGGTTAAATCGTAAAAATCTTGTTCATGTAATAAGACACTTGCTCCTGCATAGTAAATATCCAAGAATTCCTGAAGATTATTAAAATTATAAGCTTTCTTTAGTTCTTCTACGGATTGATACGGAATTGAGATTTGATTTCGACGAGCAATTTCAAACATAAGTTCAGGTTCAAATGTACCTTCAATATGCAAATGAAGTTCCGCTTTGGGTATGCCTTTGATGAAACTTTCTAATTGTATTGGATTCATATGAATTATTTTTTAATAAATGAATTAGAAATTTAAGGACAGATATCATTCGATAAAGTAAATTTCTATCAAATAATAAATAAGAGTGGCCCGGGCCGGAATCGAACCAGCGACACAAGGATTTTCAGTCCTCTGCTCTACCAACTGAGCTACCAGGCCACGTAAGGATTGGGTATGCTTCTAAAAAAGCCAGAAAAATTAACCGATGGTCTTATAAAAACAAAAAGAATTAATGCACAAATATGGAAATACTTAATTCTTGTTTCAATCCGAGTTTTCTTATAGGTTTCCCGACATTTTTTAGAAGGGTTTCGAGTATCATGTCTCGTCGGAAGACATTCGTTTTAGCTACACATAATATCCATAAACAATCTGAAATGAGTTCCATCTTATCGAATTTAGAAGTTCGGTTAATTGGACTCGATCAGTTTCCAGAGATAAAAGATATAGAAGAAACGGGAACCACTCTTGTTGAAAATGCATTAATAAAAGCACGGACTGTTTATAGATTAACAGGTTTGCCGAGTCTTTCAGATGATACGGGTTTAGAAGTGGACGCATTAAATGGAGCGCCGGGTGTATATTCGGCAAGATATGCAGGCGAGAATCCAACTTTCGAAGAAAATGTGAATAAAATGTTAGGTGCACTTTCAGGTACACCATACAATAAACGCACTGCGAGATTTAGAACAGTTGTTTCTTTTGTAGATGGAAAAACGGAACTCATTGAAGAAGGCGTCATTGAAGGGATAATTACAGAAAGTATTCAAGGAAATGATGGATTTGGATATGATCCTATTTTTAAACCAGAAAATGAAAATCGAACTTTTGCAGAAATGAGTAAGATAGAAAAAAGTTTTATCAGCCATCGCGGTAGAGCATTAGAGAAAATGAAAAAAACATTAAATCTATATTTTAAAAAAGGAGTATTTATCGACTAGATTGATATCAGTTTTATTAAGACTTAACTTGATTCCTAATTACAAAAAAAACACTTTCTTTAGTCGATTAATTTTAATCGGACTATGGGGATTTATCTTCCTAGGGATGCTCTCCGCCCAGAATTCAGATTCCACATCTACTGTGGATTCTTATACTTTATTATTACCTGATTACATTCCATCTTCACCTTTTTTAGTTGACCCCTTTCCACATTCACCAAAATCTCTGTATCAACCACAAGATTCAATAATGATGCCTATTGGCATTTTAAATTTTCCATTTCAATTTCGGAAAACAATCGTTGAACTTTCTTGGGATTGGAAATTAATAACCATTACTGAGACGATAGATGGGTCTCAAGTTCAGATGCCATTCACTGCGTCTGTTGAGTGGTATTTGGATATGTTTCATCAACGCGCATGGCATAATAAGTTTATTGAAACTATGCAAAAAGATGCTAAGGATGATAAAAAAAGTCGTCGCGGGCAAATGTTAGAAGTTGTTGGTGTCGATATTGGACGATTGGGACGAGCATCTCTGCGAGTAAGTGGAAATGTAAATATAAATGGTAAAATGGTATTTCAGGATCAAGAATTAGTAAGGTCAACGTTGAGTGAAACTCAAAATACACATCTTGAATTTGATCAAAAGCAAAATTTAAATATTCAAGGGAAAATAGGCGATCGAATTACAGTTGCTATGGATCAAGATTCTGAACGGGATTTTGATTGGGAAAATAATATTCGGATTTCTTATGAAGGGCATGAAGATGATATTATTCAAAAGGTAGAAGCTGGAAATATTTCTCTTTCTCTTCCTTCAACAAAATATGTCACATTCTCAGGGAAAAATCAGGGATTGTTTGGTATAAAAGCAATTTCAAAGTTAGGGCCTATTGACATTACCACGATTGCTTCAATCGAAAAAACTAAAAAAGAACAATCTAATTGGGAAGGCGGTGGACAAAGTAATACCCAATCTATTCGAGATGTTGATTGGATTAAAAATAGATACTTTTTTATTCATCCATGGTTTAGGAATGGGATGGATACAACTGCAATGGTTGATGGACAATTAAAGCAATTTCAAATTCCATCATTTTTCCCGTTGAGAAATGGCTCGCATCAATTTGGTGATGTAATTGTTAAGAACTTTGAACTTTATAAATCGATTACGACGAATGATGCCAGTGCCTTGACTGGTTCTGCATATATTGATCCGTTAAATCCTGAAGATACTTCGTACGTTAGTGAAATTGAAGAAGGAAGCTTTATTCGATTAGAACAGGAAACAAACTATTATGTAATTCCAGATCTTGGATATATTCGTGTTAGAGATCAAATCTCTCAGGATATTCTTGGATGTACTTTTACCCTTGTTGACCGTAATTCAGGTGCAACAATTTTAGAAGTTGGTCACGGTCCGGATTCATTGGGTGCAAATTTATCCCTTATGATGTTAAAGCCAAGAAATGGGAATCCAAATCACTCTACATGGCCTCTCATGTTTAAAAATGTTTATTATTTAGGAACTACACGAATTAATCCTGAAGGATTTGAAGTAAAAATATATAATAAAAATACTACACCAGTTTCAGAACGAGATAAATCAAGCAGTTTACCTTATATCACTTTATTTGGTTTGGATAGTTTAGATGAAAATGGCGGTACGAATTATGATGAAATAATTGATAAAACATCAGTAAATATTATTCATTTAACTGATGGGGAATTATTATTCCCATCTTTACATCCCTTTGCAAATAGCGATTCCTTAGAAGGAGGTAATACACAAGACCACTTATCTACTCAATTGGGGAATGGTATTATTTATACATCTTCTGTCACTACAGAAGTGAACAAAGATCATCGTTGGAATATTGAAACTAAATTTTCCAATCAAAGTACGACAATCAATTTAGGGTTTATGTTAGTTGAAGGGAGTGAAGAAGTTATCCAAAACAAGATAACCTTAAAACGAGGCGTTGATTATAATATTGATTATTTTACAGGGACTATTGTCTTGCTTAATGAAGCCGCAAAAGACCCAAATGCAACTTTACAGATTAATTACGATAAACATGAATTAGTCTCTTTTGATAAAAAAACTATTTTTGGAACACGGGCACAAATGGAATTAGGTAAACCAAATTCTTTTATTGGGTTTACAGCGCTTTATTTTAATCAATCAATTATTAATGAAAAAGTTGAAGTGGGATATGAACCAACTCGGAATTTTATTTGGGATTTGAATGGTCGATATGAATGGGAAATGAATGGTTTAACACGTCTATTAGATAAACTCCCTTTAATTGAAGCGGAAAAAATGTCATCATTTTCTATTGAAGGTGAAATAGCTCAAGTTATGCCCAATCCAAATTCAATAAATAATCCTGAAACGGGTGATCCTAATGGAGTTGCTTTCATTGATGATTTTGAAGGCAGCAAGAGAACTACATCTCCATCAATTCAAAGGCGATTTTGGAAAAACTCTTCTGCACCGCTCGTATTTAACAGTGAAACATCTACTTTTGAAGATGAATATAAACAAAGAAATCGCGGAAATTTATTTTGGTTTAATCCTTATGTGCCGTATCGGACAAAAGATATTTGGCCCAATCAACAAACATCACTTCGTGCGGGAAATGAGACAACTGATGTATTGGTTTTAAGATATAAGTCTCGTGATTCTCAAAGTAATATAAATCCGGACTCTCTTTGGGTGGGCGTTACTACATCACTTTATTCAGGAGATTATGAACAAACTCAGAGTAAGTTTTTTGAAATTTGGCTTAAAGGGGAGACTGGTCGACTTCATATTGACTTGGGTAAAATTTCAGAAGATATTGACGGGAATGGCAAACTGAATACAGAAGATATTCCTCCTCAGGGACAAATTTTAGGAAATGGATTCCTTGAAGATAAAGAAGATACAGGATTAGATGGTTGCTTTGACGAGTTTGAAGATGGGTGGGGAAGTTGTATTGATTCTTTAATTTATGGCGAAGCAACTTATGCCGAATTATTAGCCATAAATGATCAATCAATCAATATTGACAATGATGTAGACCCCGAAGATCCAAATGGTGATAATTGGTATTATGATGATAGTAATATAAATGATTATACAAGAGTGAATGGAACGGAAGGAAATGGAACCGGAAATAAGATTCAAGAGGGTGGAAAATATCCAGATACTGAAGATTTAGATCGCTCAACAAGTTTGGATAAAGCAAACGATTATTTTTCTTCTAATTTTATGTTAACGGATACAACTTATTTAGCCGGCATTACAGAAAAGAATGGTAATCCGACAGGCTGGAAACTTTTTAGAGTTCCATTATCTGACTTTTCAAAAGTTAAAAATATTGAATGGAATGAAATTCGATATGTACGATTAGCAATCAGTGGATTTGAATCAGATCAAAAACAACTTCAAATTGCAAAAATGGAAATTGTTGGAAATGATTGGCAAGAATTGGGAATTGTTGGACCATCTACAAGGAATAAGAAACTACCATTTTTGGATAAAGGTTTCCCGGGAGGTATAGACGACATATTTTATGAAGGGAAAACAGGAAATAGTTTTGATCCTAGTTTCCAAGTGGCAGTAATCAATACAGAAGATAATGCAGATTATGAACCTCCAACGGGTGTAAAAGGAGAATATGATCGTCTTAATGAAATTCGCTCTAAAGAACAATCTCTTGTTTTGAAATTTCAAAATTTGCCTATCAATCAAACAGGTATAGCAGAGAAAACTTTATACACATTGAATGATAATCAAAAACGAAGCTTTATGACGTATGATTATATGAAAATGTATGTGTATGGTGATAGTCCATGGATTACAGCTTTGGAAACAGATGTTGAAGTTTCTCTTAAATTTGGACTGTTAACTGGCTATTATGAAATAACACAGCCTATTTACCGTGGATGGGAAGAACATCGAAATAGTTTTGAAATAGATTTGGATTGGTTAACCGCTTTAAAACAAGCCGATACATCAAAAGTACAAAAGTATAGGGAATCTGATATTTTGTTAGATTCAGCTGATGTGCGACAATACTTATATACTGATAAGGATGGAATTCTAACGGGTAAACGTGTAACAATTGTAGGAAAACCAGCATTAAACCGACTCCAATATTTTTCGGTGGGTGTGAAAAACACGGGAAATGAACCAATCTCTGGAGAAATATATATTGATGAATTGCGTTTGAGTGGCGTTAAAAAAGAGAAAGGTGTTGCAATGCGAATGCAATCCAGTTTCAAATTATCTGATTTGGGTTCGGCATCTGTTGTTTACAGTCGGCAAGATGCTGAATATCATCGATTACAAGAAAGAGTGTCAAAATCAACAAATAGTTCTGAAAATTTGAATGTGAGCGGAAAATTGGATTTTCACAGATTATTGCCAAGATCATGGGGAATATCTATTCCATTGAATGGGTCTCTCACTCGGAATCAAAGTCGCCCTAAATATTTTACCGATGAAGATATTTTAGTTGATCCCGACTATATGCCTGATTCTATTATGACTCTAACTGAAAAAATATCGTTAAGTACTTCATTGAAAAAAACGGGAAAGTCAGATAATCGGATTATTAAATATACATTAGATAATATGTCATTGAGTTTTAATGCATCCCAATCAATATCTTCTGATGTGACTTATTTGAAAAAGTGGTCAGAAAATTATTCGGGTAAATTTTCTTATAATATTCCATTTGGACGAAATAATTATATTAAACCATTTAATTGGACAAAAGATATACCATTCATAGGAAATTCAATGAGTGATTTCCAAATTTATTATACACCGACATCATTCAAGACGGGATTGAATTTGACCGAAAAATTAAGTTGGAATCATCCACGGTCGGGGGTGCGAGGAGTTGAATCTTATAAATTTGGAATGGATCAGTCTTTAAATCTTGATTATAAATTAACAAACGGACTATCTGCTAAATATGCCTGGAGCGGCCAAAGTATACTCAATGATTTTCGTGGGTATGCTTGGACTGCATTGCGAGATTTAGACCCTGGAACTGTGACGCAGACCACTGAAAGTTTTAATACAACATTTAATCCGAGTATTATGAAATGGTTAAAACCTTCATTCAATTATTCTGCAAATTATCGTTGGACTGATGAATTGTCTCGAGACGGGCAAAACATTAGCACGCATTTAAGATTCGGTTCCAATTTCTCAATCACGCCTGTACAAATTATAGAATTATTATATAAGCCGAAGGCGTCCCAAAAAAGTAGAGGAAGTAATCGTTCAAGAGGGTCTAGGTCTAGATCGCGAGTAAAGAAAAAAGTTGACGAACCTAAAGTGGATGTGAAGAAAAAATCAAGTTTTAATCCATTGGTAATTGTTCATGGTCTCTTTAAAAAAATAAATCCAATTTCCTTGAGTTACACTGAAGATTTAAATAGAACAGGTAATCAAATTGTAGGTGAAGTTCCCACGGGATATAAATTTGGATGGCTTCCAGACCATGGTCTAGAACATTCTATTCAAGCAGGAAGTAATATTGGGTCATGGAGTCATAAAAGAGATGGGAATATTCGATCGGGAATTAAGGTTAGTCGAGCTTTAACTATTAGTGGTTCTTTTGGTCAAAATTTCACCACAACAAGAGCAAGCACTGGTTTAGAACAACTTTCCATGACTCGAGATTATTTTGCGTATGGGGATTTATTAAATGAAGGATTACCCTTTCCTGGCTGGAGTTTTAGAATTAGTGGATTAGAGAAATGGCCTATCATAAAATGGGTTGCAAAATCCGCATCATTAGAACATAGTTATTCGGGGAAAGAGACTCGGTCCTGGCAATTTGAAGAATTTTCTCCTGATCCAATGAATTTTTTCAATTTTGGTACATTCGCACAAGATTATAAAGACAATGAACGGACATCGAGAATAAATCGAAATTTTTCTCCACTCGTCGGTTTAAATATGACTTTTGTTAAAAATATTTCTGTTACATTTAGACATAATAGAACAAAAACATTGAATGAGACTCCCAACGGTTTAACGATTCAAAGTGATAACAGTTATACTTCTACAGGAACCTATACTCATAGAGGTGGTATGAATATTCCAATTCCATTTTATGGAAATCTGAATCTAAACAACACAATGAGTTTTACCTTAAATTTCGATATGAATGATAGCAAACAAGAAGACTCAGGGGATAAATTGAATTTGGTTGTTGGTTCATTCTCAAATAGTTGGAAAGCAGGATTAAGATTATCTTATCAATTTTCAACAAAAGTAAGCGGTGGATTACGTTACGAGTATCGCGAAACAGATAATCGAACAACTGGCCGGAAAATTGATCGTGATTTTGGGTTTGATGTTAACTTAGCTATTTCTGGATAGAATGAAAAAACTATTACTCATCCCTTTCATTATTTTTCTTTTTGGATGCAATTCTAATGTGCCCATTTTTGATGAAGACCATGCATTTGAATATCTTTTGACTCAATGCAAATTTGGTCCAAGGAATCCAGGGTCTGATGGCTATTATGCATGTAGAGAATTTTTAATTTCAGAATTAAAAGGCTATACAGATGAAGTCATAATTCAGGATTTTAGTTATCAAGAAAAAAAGAAAAATAATAGTTACGAAATGCAAAATATTATTGCTCGATTTAATCCGGATGCAGAATTTCAAACTATAATTTCTGCACATTGGGATACGCGACCTTGGGCAGATCAAGATGTAAATTTTAATTTACATGAACAGGCAATCATTGGTGCAAATGATGGTGCTTCTGGTGTCGCTGTATTATTAGAATTAGCAAAAGTTTTGGCACAGAATCCGCCACCTATTGGGGTAAATCTAATCTTTTTTGATGGCGAAGATTTAGGGATATCGGGGCAAAATACTTCCTACTGTCAAGGCTCAAAGTATTTTTCGGAAAACCTTCCAATCCCAAGACCTAATGAAGCTATTAATCTTGATATGGTGGGTGATAAACAGCTATCAATACCTATTGAACGTTATTCTTTGGAATTCCATCCGAAATTAGTTCGATATCTATGGGATAGAGCAAAAGTTATGGAGCTGGATGCATTTGTAGGACGAGTAGAATATGCAATTTATGACGATCATGTTTTAATGAATGATGTTGGTGGAATACCATCTGTTGACCTTATTGATTTTAGATATCCTAATTCTTATACTAATTATTGGCATACGATGAATGATATTCCCGAGAATTGTAGTAAAGAAAGTCTTGGGCAAGTTGGTAAACTTATGTTGGATTATATATTTAATCGAGAAAACCAAAACTGGACTAAAAATTGATGAACATCAATCTTAAATTCTATGCTATGCGAAATCTTATTTTTTTATTTTTTGGTATGGTGTTTCTAGCCTGTCCTGGTCCAGGTAATGAGCCTGAACATGATTTACTCACAATAACTCAATTCACTTTTCATCAAGATGTGAACCAACTTTATTTTGGTGTATTTGTTGAAAAAGAAAGTATGGGTGTAGAATTAGATAGTGTAAAGATAAATTGGTATGGATCCAGTCAAAGCGCATCACCCGATTTATTGACATTATTTGACGATGGAACTCATGGCGATATTCTTTTGAACGATGGTATGTATGGATTGAAAATTCCAAATGATTCATCCAGCATTGCAAATGTGATTGGGAATGATTCAGGGTTAGTGTTTTTAGATTTTATTGCCTATTATGGGGCTGAAACTATTTTACTTCCCGATACATTTCGGGTTGGCAATATTATCCCGCGGATTATATCCATAACTGCCCCAGATACAATTGTCCGTTCATCGGATGCCACAGTGAGTCTCCATTTAATTTCAGCAGAGGTATTTGATGTAGATGGAATAGAGTCAATAAAATGGGCAGGATTCACATCCTATCATGTAGATGGTGATTCTATGACAAATAATGGGAATTATCTTTTTCTTTATGATGATGGAAGTACTAATATCCTTTATCCGCCTGATTTTACAAGTGGAGATCTTGTAGCAGGAGATGGGATTTATAGTTTTAGAATACCAGTATATGGTTCAGGATTTTCGGATCCGAACTTCCAAACAAAGACTGGAACATTTATATGGCGTTTTATAGCACAGGATTTATCCAATGATTATAGCAAAGTGGTAGAACATGAAGTTGTTATTCAATAAAATATTAATAATAGTAATTATTTGGGTTCCGTTAATGGCTCAATACGGTACGCCAATTAGGTTTTCTCTGAAAACAACTGCGCAAGATTCTTTTGTGACAGAAGGCCTTATCAGTAATGTGGTTGCCGAAATCCGAATGATGGGTGACTCTCTAACTTGGCTGGGTACAGGACAAGGATTAGCATTACATGATGGTCACAAAGTATATGCATATCAAACAGTATCTAACTTACTAGATGATGGCCAGACAACCCAAATTGTGCCTAATGGAGGTATTCCAGCTATAGCTATTTTGGGAGATACAATGGCTGTTGCTTATTCTGGAGATAATGGATCTATTCAGGTAGGTTATGGAATTACAATTACTTATGCTGCTGAAGATAGTAACGGTATAACCTGGACTTATTTAAGACAACCCGTGGATGACTCTGGAGACTCGCTTAATCCGTTTGGTGAAGGGTATTTCAGACAACTTCCAGTGACGGTGCCAGAAGCCAATGTGACTTATGATGCTAGTTTGTCTAGTGATTTTCTATGGACAGCAAGTTGGGCTGGTGGTCTTCGACGATATGATTTAACACAAAAATCCTGGGAGAATGTTCCCATGCCGATGGATGATCAAGATTCGCTATCTCTTTGCAATGGATTCATAACTGATTCATTAACTGGGCTTCAAGTATTAGAAAATTATTATTTGAATCCACGTGATCCAGGCGATGGTGGAAATCATAATCATAAGGCTTTTTCTGTTTTGGCTTTTGGAGATACGGTTTGGGTTGGAACTGCAAACGGTATTAATCGTGGACTCTTAATTAATGAACTAATTGGTGATGAGATTTTTAATTGTATGGAATGGGAACACTATTCCTTTCCAGATGATGGGTTATCTGGAAATTTCGTAGTAGGTCTTGCAAAACAATTTTGGAATGGCCAATTAACGATTTGGGCTGCAACCATGAATGCAGAATCAATAGGTGAAACTCGAGGATTAAGTTATACACGAGACGATGGAATAACATGGTCTACTGCTCTTTTAGGGGAACGAGTTTATAATGTATTTACAAAAGACTCTCTCGTTTTGGCATCCACATCATCCGGTTTATGGAAAAGTTTAGATGGACAAAACTGGGCAAAATTCCAGGCAGCAATTGACACGACTTTTATGCAGCAAAAACAAATTTTAACGGATATTGTGTATACATCAATTCTAGATGAAAGAGATTCTATTCCCAAATTATGGATAGGAACATCTGATGGTGTAGCGATTTCATCAGACATTCATGGATCAAGTTGGGAGATTTTTCAAACTGAATATGACACAACTGAAGTATATGCATATCCAAATCCATTTTCGCCATTAAGTCACAATCAACTTGGAGATGATGGCTTTGTTAGGTTTCATACAGGCGAAATCAATAATACTTTAATCAAATTAGATATATTTAATTTTGCCATGGAAAAAGTATTCAAAAATGAGTTTGATTTAAATTCCTATCGTGGAGCTCTCAAATGGGATGGCCGTGATTTAAGTGGAAATCATGTTGCGAATGGTGTTTATTTTGCCAGAATAAATTTTGCCAAATCATCAAATCAGTCCCCTGATAATTATTGGACTAAAATTATAGTGGTGAAATAATGAAAAAAATATTCTTCATAGTTTTATCTATTATGACCGTTTTGAATGCTGAAGAATGGGCTGGCCGTTCTGGCGGATTTTTACGAATGGGGATTTCGGCTCGCTCAATTGCAATGGGTGGTGGTTTTACAGCCGAGTTAGATTATAGTTTCCCCCAATTTCATAACCCGGCTTGGACTGCTTTTTTAACGAATCGTCAATTGGGGAGTTCTTATTCAAATTTATCTTTTGATAGACGTTTAGCTGCGACGAGTTTCGCAACTCATTTGCCTCCCACAGCAGGAATCGGAATTGCTTGGGTCAATGCAGGGGTTACAAATATTCAAGGGCGATATAGTACAGGTATGAAATCTTCTATGATGCAAACCGGTGAGAATGCAATTATGTTTACCTTTGCCCAAAGAATATTCCCATGGCTTGCAATCGGGTCGACGGTGAAGATTCTAAGGTATGATCTTCCGATTACAGAATCGGATCAATTGACCGGCTCAGGGATTGGATTTGATATTGGGATCCTAATGAAAACAAAAAAGTTTTTCACTTATGGGATAACAATTCAAGATATTAGCTCTAACTATCAATGGGATACCGGTAATGTGTACGCAGAAGGTAGAATCTATAAAGAAAATTTTCCTACGATCTATCGTGTTGGAACGCGATTCAATAGAAAAGAACTTACACTTGTAGGAGATATTGGTGTTATTACAGATCATGAAACAATTGCCGAAACATTACCTCGGATTGGTATAGAGTACGGATTTTTAGATAAATATTATTTCCGTGGTGGTTTTGGAAATAGTAGAATAGCTTTTGGTCTTGGGTATGAGTATGAATTATTCAAGCCACATGATTCACATATTGCTTATGCATTTTCAATGGATTGGGCTGTGCAATCGGCACATACAATTTCCTATTCTTTTAGTTTTTAGACTCTATTTAATGAAACTTAAATTATTTTTTCTTCTTCTTTTCCCTTTAAGTGGGATGGGGACACAATTTTTAGTGCTTCCATTGAATGCAACAGAACTGACTCTTGGCAATCATCCAACAATCAGTCCTGCACTTTTTACCGAGAACCGTGGACATCCGGATTTGTCTATGAGTCGTGGAAATTGGTTTGGTGATGTTAGTTTAACTCACTTGGGATATACTCAGAAATTAAATGGGAAAACTTTTTATTTGGGTGCCAAGTATACCGGCTTGTCTGATTTGGAGTTTCGTGGAACAGTTCCACAAGATGAAGCATTATCGACTTTCTCGACCTATGGGGTTGCGATGGATGCAGGGCTTTCCTTTTTTAAAAATAAGCAAAAGTTCAGTTTATCTCTTTCTTATATTTCTATTGGGCTTTATACTGGTTCTTCATCTGGTATTGGTTTAAATATTGGATATGTTTCTGTTTTAAGGAATGGGTTGAAAATCGGGGCATCTATTCAAAATTTAGGAAAGATGTCAAAATTATTATATGAATCTCCTTCGTTGCCTACTCGAATATCTGGTGGTGTTTCTAAAGCGTTCAACTTTAAGGATTTTAAGAATACAATCTATTTTTCGGGAGAATGGAATCAATCATCATCTACAAACAAACTTAATATTGGAAATAAATTTAATTGGAATCGAATTAGTTTGATGGGTGGGCTCTCCACTTCAAAAAATGTTGTGGAATATTCTGCCGGATTCGGGATTAATTTAAATAGATATCAAATAACTTACGGAATTCGATTTGGTTCTCAAAATCTTGGAGTACCCCAAATCATATCTTTTCAATTGAAATTGCCATGAAAAAACAGAGATCTAATTTCCTAGTTAATTCTGTCTTTATAGGTATCATATTTATTCTTTTAATTTTTCTTAAAAGGATGGATTACAGAGTTTCAGAGTTGGAAAAACGAGATACAGTTATTGAAAAAGTTGAAATAAAGGAAGACCTAAAACCGGATAGAATTTCGTCCATCCCTGTTGTACAAAAAAAACCAAATTTTAAGGGAATTATTGGAATCATTATTGATGACTTTGGTTATCGAAATGATGAAGTATCTGATGGCTTTTTAAAGCTGAATGCGAATTTGACTTATGCTGTGATTCCGGGACATAAATACAGTACTCAATTTGGAGAGAGAGCCGTAAAAAATGGCTATGAGGTTATCGTTCATATGCCAATGGAAAACCTTTCGAATAAAGGGGGTGAAGAAAAATTTGTATTATCTACATTTATGGATAAAAATGTTATTCAAGATAGAGTTAAAACAGCATTAAATCAAATTCCAAGCGCAATAGGAATGAATAACCATCAAGGATCAAAAGCATCTGCAGATCAATATGTAATGTCTAATGTGGCTCGTGTTTTAAAAGAAAAGAACCTATTTTTTATTGATAGTAGAACTACAGCTGAAACAGTAGCAGAATCTACCATGGAAGTTTTTGGTGTCCCCACAACGCGACGGAATGTATTTTTAGATAACGATGACAATGAAGAAAAAATTCTGAAACAGCTTAAAGAATTAACTGAAAAGTCTGAAGAGTGGGGAAGAGCCGTTGGCATTGGACATGTTAAACTAAAAACATTAAAAATATTACAGAAAAAAATACCTGAATTACAAAGAAAAGGCTTCAAATTTGAGTTTGTTTCTAAGATGTTGCACTAATCAATATATTTTCAATTAATTTTAATTTTGTAATCACTAGAAATTTAAATACATATCTATCTTTTTATTAAAAATCGATATAAAATTTTATAAATTTTAGGCCATTAAATTATGAATAATCCCAACCAAGAGGGCTAGGCTTTATCCGCACCGCAAAAAAAGACAAAATGAAATTTGTTATATATTTATTATTCAGTTTATTACTACAAGCATCTAATGCACGAATCTTAACTTATAATTTATTGAATTATGAGAATGAACCTACTCGCAATGATGAGTTTATTTCTATCATTGATTTTATAGATCCTGATTTAATTGTCATTGAAGAAGTTGTTAGTCATTCAGGGTATAATAATTTTCAATCTCACGTATTGGATGTATATGAACCCAATGAGTGGCTGGGTGCAACCTTTACGAATCAAAGCGCTCAACAAGATATTGCTCTTTATTATCGTCCTGATATTTTTTCTTTTGTAAGTACATCAACCATTAATACAGCTTCCTCATCTGGATTAAGAGATGTGGTGGAGTTTATAATGATTCATGAATCTTCAGGTATTGAATTCAGAATTTATGGTGTTCATTTAAAAGCAAGCTCAGGGAGTTCGAATGCAACAGAACGTTTGGCTGAAGTAACTATTCTACGTGATTATTTAAACGAGCTATCAGATGGAACTTATTTCATGGTTGTAGGTGACTTTAATATTTATTCGAACTCTTCTTCTTCAGAGCCTGCCTTCGATATGCTTACAGGAGATGCCAGTGATAATGATGGCCGTTTATTTGATCCGATTGATCGGATTGGCCCGTGGCATAATAATAATTCTTATGCTGATGTGCATACTCAATCTCCAAGAACTACAAGCTTTGGCGGTGGTGCAACAGGGGGTATGGATGATCGATTTGATTGGATTTTCGCGTCAGCATCTATTTTAGATCAAGGGTCAGACATGCATTATATTGAAGATACTTACACAGCAGTTGGTAATGATGGAAATCATTTCAATGGTGCAATTAATAATGGGAGTAATTCATCTGTCAGTGACGCCATTGCTGATGCTCTTCATGATGCGTCCGATCATTTACCCGTTTATATGGATGTCTGGTTTGACGATTTGGTTTATACTGAATATGGGATAATTATTACAGAAATTATGCCTAATCCTTCGGCTGTTTCAGATTCTTATGGTGAATGGTTTGAAATACATAATACTACAGATTCTACAATTGATATTAATGGTTGGTCAATCAAGGATGGTGGAAGCGATGATTATTATATCACTAATACTGTAATGTTTGTTCCAATTGTGTCGGGTGATTATTTCGTTTTTTCTAGAAATGGATATTCCGAATTAAATGGTGGATTAGATGTGGATCACGAATATAGTGGATTTCTATTATCAAATAGTGAAGACGAAATTATTTTACTGGATGCAAGTGGTGCTATTGTAGACGAAGTTCATTATGCTAGCTCTTGGGACTTTGGAAGTGGCGTTTCTATGGAAATTCATGAGTATTCAATTGAAAATAATTTGGAAGAAAATTGGCATGAAGCATCCTTATCATATGGTAGTGGTGATCGGGGCACCCCAGGATCCAATTTTGAAGGGTTGATGGATATTGAAATTTCAAAAACTATCCCTTCTTTATTTGAATTATTTACGCCCTATCCAAATCCGTTTAATCCAACAACAACCATTCGGTTTTCATCAGAGAAATTTCTTGAAAATTCTCTTCTTCAAATTTATAACATTAAAGGACATATTGTAGAAACCTTGTTGAATAAGTCGATTCATCCTGGAGATCATAAAGTCAAGTGGAATGCTAAATTTCTTCCAAGTGGGGTATATTTTATTAAATTCACAGATGGACAATCCTTTCAAATTCAAAAAGTAGTTTTGGTAAAATAAATGAATTTTAAAATTAGATTTCTTCTTTTTTTTACCTTGGTGATGGGGCAAGAAAGATCTATTTATAAAATTCAATCGGCATCAGATGAATATGACAAATATACATCCGTTGGCAATTTGGGGCTTACAATTACTAATTTTGGAATTTTAGGTAATGGATGGAATCGTATGGAAGATGGTAGTATTCATCCATCTTGTGAATTTAAACAACATACAGAAATTGCAAGAGAACAGATAGAACATTTTGCTTATTGTGGACTTTGGGTTGGCGGTATTGTGAATGGCCAACGTCGTGTCTCAACAGCAATTGTTGACGGCGTTTTTGATGCAGGAGATGAAGGTTTTGAGTTGTTTGCTGAAACACCGATTGCAATCCGCTCTTCAATTTCATCCACAACGCAAGACTCAATGGCGCAATATTATTCACCAGATGCAGTTTCTCATCAAGATATGATTTCAAACTTTAAGGATTATGGTGAAGATGCATCTGACAATATTGGGATTGCAAATCATACACCACTTGGTATAAATATTAGTTTGGAAGCCTATGCATGGAATTATTCCTATGCGGATGCATTTGTAATATTGAATTATACGTTTAAAAATATGTCCACAGATACGATTCATGATATTTATGCAGGAATTTGGGCAGACCCATCTGTCTCCAATTTTAACTATACAGATAAATATACACCTGGCGGTGGATTTTCATGGTACGATAATTTGGATGGGTTTGATCAATCAGTCGATGCTGCAGGGTTTACTAGAGGTATTGGGTATCAATACGATACTGATGGGGATGATGGTTGGGCGGAATCATATATTGGTATTTCTATATTAGGTAGCAATATTCCTGTAGACAATCTAAAAACAAATTATTATCAATGGGTTTGGACCAATTCTAGTAATAGTGATTATCCTATTTATAGTATGCCGCTTACAGATGAAGAGCGTTATGATAAAATGACTACGACTGTTCCCACAGGAACAGGCCCCGAATACACAACTGAAGGATATCCTAATTCTGAAAATAGTTGGTTGTTTCTATTGTCTGGTGGTCCATTTGGCACCGTTCCAAATTCTGATACTACGGCATGGACTTTACCTCCCGGCGACTCTTGTAGTATTGCATTTACAGTAGTTTGCGCATTATGGTCTCCAGGCGTTGGAGAAGATTCGCCTGCTCAGCGAAATAACCTTTATGTAAATTATGATTGGGCTCAAAAAGCATATGACGGTGAAGATAAAAATAGAAATAATATATTAGATTTAAATGAAGATATAAATCTAAACGGTATTCTTGATCGATATATTCTTCCGGCACCACCTCCATCGCCTAATATGGAAGTGGTGGTTGAATCTCAAAAAGTAACAATTTATTGGCAAAAAAATGCAGAATCTTTTTTAGATCCAATTAGTCAAGAAGCCGATTTTGAAGGATATCGAATTTATGGAGCAAGAAAAACAGCGAATGATGACTTAGGTGAATTTTCATTATTATCTGAAGTTGATACCCAAAATGAAATTGGATATAATACCGGATTTGTGACAGTCCAGATTAAAAATGAATATGATGAACTTGATAGTATTTTAATAAATGGCACATATTATCACTATAAATTTGAGAATATGGATATCAAGGATGGATGGTTAAATTACTATGCTGTTACAGCCTATGATCAGGGAGATCCTGATGCGAATCTTGAAAGTTTGGAAAGTTCTATTTATTCAAATCGAATTTATATTTACCCAGGTGAGCCTGCTGTAGATGATAATGATTGGACAGGAGAACTTTCAGTCTATCCAAATCCATTTAAAGGTCAAGCTTTATGGGATGGGTATGGTAGTCGGAGTAAAATGATTTGGTTTCGAAATTTACCAAATGAAGCTGAGATTAGAATTTTTTCTCTTGCTGGTGATTTGGTAAATATTATTCAACATGACCAATCTTACAAAGGGGCAGATATTGGAAATATTGATGCACAAAAAACCCCATTAATGTCAGGTGGAGAACATGCGTGGGATTTAATTACTATGCATGATCAAGCTACAGCGTCTGGGTTGTACTTATTCACGGTTGAAAATAAAATTACAGGACAGATCAAGGAAGGTAAATTCTTGATCATTAAATAGGGGCTTCGGTCTCAAAACGAAAAGGAAAAGCAAATGAAAAATGCAATCTTAACTATCATGACAATGGGGTTTCTGTTTGGACAAGTTGATTATAGTTCACAGATTCAAACCATATTAAATGATAATTGTACAAGTTGTCATACATATGGACATAGCTCGGGATTAGATTTAACTAATTACTCGAGTGTTATAAATGGTGGGAACAGTGGTGCTGTAATTATTCCAGGAGATCATGCTAATAGTATATTATGGCAAAAAATTAATAGTGGGGCAATGCCTCCTAATGGAACTATCTCATCAACTCAAATTAACCTTATTGCAGACTGGATTGATGAAGGTGCTCTTGAGGATCCGGCAGTAGATGTAGCAGGTCTTTTCTTTAGTGAGTATGGTGAAGGATCCAGCAATAATAAATATCTCGAAATTTATAATGGGACTGGTTCAGTTTTAGATTTAACGGAATTTGCTTTTCCAAATGTAAGTAATGCGCCATCAACATCGGGCGAATATGAATATTGGAATGAATTCCCAGCAGGGGCAACGGTAGCAGCAGGTGATGTTTATGTGATTGCAAACCCTTCTGCGGATGCTGTAATTCTTGCTTTTGCAGATTATGAGTTTCAATATCTGAGTAATGGAAATGATGGTTTTTGTCTTGTTGAAGGAACAGAATCATCTTTTATTATCGTTGATTGTATTGGAGATTGGAACGGAGATCCTGGTGATGGTTGGGATGTTGCTGGTGTAGTAGAAGCGACTAAAGATCATACATTAGTTCGAAAAGCAAATGTTACAGAAGGGAATGGTGGAGATTGGCCGAGTTCAGCTGGTACTGATGCAAGTAGCTCTGAATGGGTAGTCTTAGATCAGGACACATGGGATTATCTTGGTTCACATCCTCATGAATTCGCAGATCCTATACCTGAAATTGTTATTAATGAATTTCTTGCAAGTAATGACGTATGTTGCCTTGATGAAAATGGCGAAAATGATGATTTTATTGAGATATACAATTATGGAACAGAGCCAGTTGATATTGGCGGAATGTATATCACAGATGACTTGGCAGACCCAACAATTTGGCAAATACCGACAACCGCATCAGATTCAACCACAATTCAACCGGGTGGTTTCCTTTTACTATGGGCAGACAAGGAATCAGAGCAAGGTGTTCTGCATGTTGAAATTAAATTGAGCGGTAGTGGCGAACAAATAGGTTTATTTACGATTAATGGTACTGTGGTTGATTCATTGACTTTTGGCGAACAAACAACAGATGTCTCCTACGGTAGAATTCCTGATGGTTCGAATACCTGGGAATATTTTGAGTCACCTACACCTGGTGTATCAAATGAACCTCTTTTAGATTTTACGGCTATTTATGATATTCAGTATGTTGTTGATTCTGATGCCGATGATGCAAGTCCACTATATGGACAGGAAGTTACAATCACAGGTGTTGTGACAGCAGAGTTTTGGGGATCAGATCAGTCTCGATATATGCATGTTCAAGATTCTGAAGGTCCATGGAATGGAATTGTTGCATTTAACTATGGTGGCTGGGATTCATTTGATTTTGTGGATGATAGTGGTGCCCCAATTGTGGGACCTGCTGAAGGGGATAGTGTCACTTTAACAGGTACCGTAGAAGAGTATTATAATCTGACTGAATTAATCGATATAAGTGTAGGTGTTGTTCACGGACCAGCAACCAATATCATTGAGCCAACGGTTGTTACCATTGGGGAAATTGGTGAGGCGTATGAAGGATGTCTCATTGAAGTCAATAATGTAACTATCTCTGATGCTGATCTTGGATATGGCGAGTGGGAATTCTCTGATGGAACCAATTCGTCTACATCTGATGATAAATGGAATTATTACTATTATCCCGAAGCTGATCAAAACTTGGGTTCTATTGTTGGTGTTTTAGATTATAATTATAGTAATTATAAGTTACAGCCTAGATTAGCGAGAGATGTAGTAGAAGCATCTGGTGATCCAGTAAGAATTCAACGAGTTCAGCAGGTTCTATATAGTGATTTAATGAAAGCTGGTATGGATGAAGAATCTGACATGTCTTATATGTCGGAGCAAACAGTTACTCTTGAAGGAATTGTTACTATGCCAACAGGATTAAGTTTTGCGGGGTCTGGTGTTAAATTTATATTTGCAGATGTGAATGGGGGGCCTTGGAGCGCTATTTTGTCTTACGACCCGGATAGTTCTGCATTTCCAACTTTGTTTGAAGGTGATTTAATTCAAGCAACTGGTTACATTTCAGAATACACAACTTCAGCAGCAAATATGACAGAACTTTTTATTACAGAGCCTGTTAATATAATTGATTTTGAATTAGCAACTCCTCCCGTTGATACTGTGAATACAGGTGACCTTCGTTGGCCAACTGAAGCAGAGCAATGGGGGAATGTAATAGTTCGGATTGAAGATGGCGTTGTCACAGAAAATGACTTGAATTATGAAGTCTTTGCTGTTGATGATGGAACGGGAGCTGTACTTGTAGATGATGATTCAGACAGTATTGGCGTGTATTTTAATGAAATTGGACCACCACCAGTTGGGTCTCTGGCTCAATCTATAGAAGGATGGGTCTATCATCATTACGGAAGTTATACTGACTCAACAACATACAAGCTTTGTCCTCTGTATCCTGAAGATATTGTTTTTGGTGCCGGACCTCCGTCTATTCGCGATTTATCTCGGAATCCGTGTGCGCCAACTTCCAGTGATTCAGAAGTTGCAGTTTCTTGTTTAATTACGGATAATTCTTTCATAGCGGAAGCATTAGTTCATTATTCTATTAATGGTGGAAATTATATGACAGTAGCAATGTCAACGACTGATGATTCCACTTTTACGGGCGTAATTCCAGTTTCGAATGGAGATAATGTATCTTATTACATAACTGCAACAGATGACGGTGCAGATCAATCTGAACCAAAATCTAGCATGTTTCCAAATGATATTGCTTTTGATCAATTTGGATTTAATGTGACAGATGAATTAACTATTGATTTAGTTCAATCAACACAATGGCCATCAGGCAATACGCTCTATGAAGGTTGCGAAGTTACTTTGACAGGAATTGTCACTGCGGATACATCTCAATATAGTAGTGGTTATAGTTCTTACGCTTTTCAAGATGGAACTGGGCAATGGAGTGGTTTAGTCTTTGATACAGAAGAGCTTGTTGAATTAACACGTGGTGATGAAGTAACTGTTTCTGGTCTAATTACAGATTACGATCCAGAATGGGGATTTAAATTCAATGGTAATACGCGGTTGATTAATTCCGATGTATCGGTTTTATCAAGTGGGAATGATGTTCCAACACCAACCATAGCAAGCTGTGGAGATTTATCTCAAATGGCTGAAGAAGTGGAATCTTATGAAGGTGTACTTGTTAAAATTGACAATGTAACTATTTCGTCTGTAGGTCAGCATGATTGGTCTATTACAGATGCTTCAGGTGCAGAAACATTAATTGACGATGACATGGCTAATATGGCTGCAGATAATTTCATGAGTGAACTTACAGAAGGCCAAGAGTTAGATCATGTTATGGGAATATTTAATTTTAGCTTTGGTACTTATAAATTACAAATCCGTGATTTAGCTGATTTAGGCGGTACTGTTGGAATTGATGACAATGTTCAAGTCAATCCGTACGAATTTGCACTTCATGATAATTTCCCAAATCCATTCAATCCTGAAACTCAAATTCGTTTTTCTATGGGTGGGCAAGAAAATGTGAAGTTAGTCATTTATGATATTATGGGACGTCAAGTTCGAGCATTGATAAATGGTGAATCTTATCGCCCAGGTTTTCATGTTGTAAACTGGGATGGGTTAGATAATGCAGGCCAACAAGTATCAACAGGTATGTATATCTATCGAATTAAAGCAGGTGATTTTATTGAAGACAAAAAAATGCTTTTAGTAAAATAATGTATATCTTGAGGGCGGAATTATATTCCGCCCTCAACCCTAAAATTTATGCGACTTATTTATTTTAAACTTTTCTTTGTACTTATTCTTAGTATTTCTTGTAATCGTTGGAATTATGAAGATTTATCTAAGCCGATTGATGCTGTTTCACCCGAAACGTATCTTTCATTGGTTGCTGTTGATACAATATATGCTTCACAAGATTCAATAGGAAATGCAATTTATGCGATTGGTGATTCACCTGATTCTGGATTTGTGTGGGATACGTTAGACCAAGCTTTTAACACAATAACCACTAGCAGGCAGGAACTCCATTGGTGGGGTGAAGATCCTGATGGAAGTGTTGTGGGATATTTTTATAAATGGAGTTCAGATACGTCTTGGACATATACAACTTTTGAAAGCGGAATATTTTATGTTCCGATTAGAACCGATTTGGATATTTTTTCTTTTGAAATAAAAGCGGTTGATAATGATGGAAACGAAGATAAGAATCCAGCCAAGCTTGTTGTTCCTATTAAAAATTCTCCTCCAGAAATTTCATTTAGACATTTATCAAATCCTCTTTCAGCTGATATAGGTGGTGATACAAGTTTTACATTTCCTACACGAACCTTTATTTGGGATCTATATGATCAAGATGGTAATGAAACCATTACAGATGTTTTTTATTCATTGAATGATACATGTGATACATGCTGGAGTAGGTTGAGTGGCGATATCTCTAGTATTACGCTGGCTAATCTTGACCCTGGATATAAAATAATTTATTTGAAATGTATGGATATTGCGGGTGCTGAGAGTGAATGGCTTCAGTTCCCAGATTCGAGTCGTCCAGCGGAAGCTAAAGTTTGGAAAGTAAATCCTGTCATTGGAAATGTATTAATTGTGGACGATTATCCATTAGATAATTCAAATAATGCACTGAGCTGGTACAAAACTCTCATGGATACAATTGTTGGTAATGATGAATATTCATATTGGGAAATCGGAGATGAGTTACCTTATTCATCTACGGATATCACTGCAAACTTGAACTATTTTAAACATGTTATTTGGTTTGCAGCCTATAATAATTCTGCATCAGCAAATGATACTTATAATGCCGCCGAAGCAAGTTTAGTGAATTTTATTATGGGCGGTGGAAATTTATTTATTAATCCTATCGATTTTGAAGACACTACTTTTACATGGTTTCCATTGGATTCAATTAAAACATTGAATTCAAGTGGAAGATTAAGGCCCGGACGTGTATTGGAAAGTTCGATTGATTCAACACTTGATTTAGCAGTCTCTCATTTAATCGCGGTACGGGTAAAAGGGTTTTGGCCCGATGAATCTGAATTTGAATCTGTAACAGAATTATATCATATGGCAGATCCCCAAAATAATGATGGGTGGACTGGAAATCCAACGGTATGTAGCATGGGGCAATATAGAATTTCGCCGACGAATTTATCAGGTAAAGTAGTTATCTTGACTTTACCTCTCCATGATGGATATCAGCCCAAATTACAGGGTAGCGGGTCAGCCATTAAATTTTTCCAATATTTATTTGATGAGGAATTTACAGAATGAGACTAGTGTTTTTCATTCTGTTGTCTGGCTTTCTTCTTTCACAAGATTTTGGCATTATTAATGGAAAAATTTTAGATGCACAATCTGGTGTAGGTTTGCCTGGAGTGAATGTGATGGTGAAGGGTACTTATTACGGTGCAGCAACTGATATAGAAGGTGAGTTTCGTATTTTGAAAATATTGCCAGGAAGCTATGATATTCAAGTATCTATGATGGGATATAAGGTCATTTTGAATACGGGTATTGAAGTGACTTCTGGAGAATCTACTACTCTACGATTTGAACTTGAAGAAACAGTTCTAAGTTTCGGCGAAGATGTGATTGTTATGGGGAAAAAGCCATTATTTGATGTAGATGAAACGTCATCTATGTCTCGTGTTCGAAAAGAAGATATTGAAAATAAAGTTGTATCAAGTGTTGAAGATATTTTAGCCGAGCAAATTGGAGTTACTACTCAAGATAATGAGATTCATATTCGAGGAGGCCGAATTGATGAAAGCATGTTCGTAGTTGATGGTTTTTCTGTGAAAGATCCTTTATCTGGATATTCTGGAAACTTATTTGTAAATGCTGATGCCATAGAAGAGCTGGAAATAGTTACCGGTGGATATAATGCAGAATATGGTCAAGCAATGTCTGGAATTATTAATATTAAATTAAAAGAAGGTCGAGACCATTATGATGGTTCGGTAAAATATTCTAGTGATAGATTTCTTCCCGATAATTATAATACGGATCGGTTGGAATTTAATTTTGGTGGACCGGATTTATTTTTCCAAACAATCCCTGAAGTTTTAGGTGTTGATCTTCCAGGCCATTTTTCATTTTTTTTAAATGGTTACGGTAAAATGTATGATGGGAATTTGCCTACGGCATCAAAATTATATCCACATCGTTATTGGTCATCCAATTTGATTTCAGATGAAGGTGCTGATAAATTTATGGAGCAATTAGCATCAAGGGAAAATAATGATTGGCATGTTTTGTATAAAATGACTTGGGGATTAACTCCACAAAAAAAATTATCTGTTTCTTATGATGCATCCATGAATATTAACCAAGGTTATTATATGCCACGTGCTTTTGCATCTACTTATTTTCCATATCGTTATATGAAGATTTTGGATTATTATAATACCATCACGCGAGATACTCGTTTATTTAATATGAATTGGACTCATACACTTTCGACTAGATCTTTTTATAATTTTACGATTGGTAAGTTTACAACCATGGAGCATAGTGCTGTTCAAGACCTACCTTGGACAGATTATCAAGAGCGTTTAGACCTTGAACCCATTAATTATAATTTGGATGATTCTGATCAAAATGGAAATATCCACATTACTTATGGAGATGAGTTTTATGATACTGGGTTTGCACCAGAATGGTATGATTTATCAAGTGAAAATACAAGAATGGATTTGGATTGGACTTACCATACACAATCAAACCATAAAATAAAAACAGGAATTGAACATACAATTACAGAAATTCAAGTTTTGGATATTGATGAGCCTTGGAGTGGCTCATCGGGATTTGGTGCAAATTATGATAGTTATAATGCTAAAACTTATTTTGGTGCTTTGTATTTTCAGGATAGAATAGTTTTTGAAGGAATGACATTAAACATTGGGTTTCGAACAGATTATTGGATTCCTGGTCGTTATGTTGAAAATGCGATTAATGACACGAGTAATATTATCATTACAGATGAAGCCAGAGATTTATTCGAAGAAGAAACATTTAACTTTCCATGGACTGGTGATCCATATAAAATGAAGGCTCGTTTAAGTCCCCGATTTGGTATTTCTCACCCAATTACAAATAATGACGTTCTCTATTTTTATTATGGACATTTCTCTCAATTACCAACATTTCAGTATGTATATGCTAAAATAAACTCTAAATCTCAATCGACATATCAGGTTTTTGGAAATCCAAATTTAAATCCCAAAACCACTGTCCAATATGAGATTGGTGTAAAGCATCGTTTTAGCGAAGATCAAGTATTGGAATTAAAAGCTTACTGGAAAGATATGTTTGATTATGAGACTTCACAAACAATCAGCCCATCTAATCCAAAATACGCTCACCTTTCTTTTAATATGTATTTTAATGCAGATTATGCTCGGTCTCGAGGAATAGAAGCAATTTTAAAAAGTCGATTATGGAAAAATTGGTATGTGGATCTCAATTTTAACTATAGTATTGTCACAGGAAAAAGTTCATCACCGTTGGATAACTTATTAGTCCAGGCAGGTCAATTATCTGAAAAACCATTGGGTGAAAGTTTTATGAGCTGGGATCGTCCAATCCACATTTTTACCAATATCTCCTATAACCACCCAAAAAACTGGGGAGCTTCAGCACGGATAGAATTTGAATCTGGGCGGCGATATACCCGTTCCATTCAAGATACAATTATTTATGTAAATGATAAAGCATACTATGATGGACCAAGAGAAGATGATCGTCCTTACGCTTTTCTTAGTAAGGATGTAAAGAAAAATATCGAAGTCAAACTTTATAAAACTTTTAACGTAAGTCGATTTAAAATTAAATCTTATATTGAAATTGAAAATGTATTGAATGAGTTGACTCCTAGAAGAGTGAATCCATTTACCGGTCGGGGATATGAGCCGGGAGAGACTTATGGATACTTTTTAGCAAATAGTCCTAATCCCAATTTGGATCCATCCCGATATAATAAACCTCGAACAATGGAAATGGGGATTCAGTTTATATTCTAATGAAACGTTTTTTAAAATTATTAGCGGGAGTTTTATTTGTTTTTTCATTGAGCTCGGCACAGAATTTATTCCCCATTTTGGGTGGACAGCGTTCAGGTACTTCAGTGTTTTCATTTTTAAATATTGGTGTTAGTGCTCGTGCTGTGGGAATGGGTGAATCTGTTGTTGCTTTAAATCAGGATGCATCCAGTATTTATTATAATCCTGCAACAATTGCTCAATTAGATAAAACTGAAATTGTATTATCACAAATTCAATGGCCAGCAGATATTAATTATGATTATTTCAGTATTACAAAGCATGTGAAGGGCCGCCATTATTTAGGGCTAAGCGGTGGAATTCTACATATGGCACCAATGATGGAAACGACAGAATTTCATCCTGAAGGAACGGGAAGTTATTTTTCTTTTCAAGATCGATTTATTGCAATGACTTATGGCGCAAAAATGACAGACCGATTTAGTTTTGGAATAACCTTGAAGCATGTTTCGGAAGATTTAGCTGATTATGGAATGAGTGCAATATTGATGGACATGGGAACTTTTTATTGGACTGGATATAAATCCCTACGTTTTTGTGCATCATTATCTCATTTTGGTAAGCAAGCCAAACCCAATGGGTTTTATGAAAAACGAATACTGGATCAAAGTTCAGGGCAAGAAATTGTAGAAAAAACAGATTTTTCTAATTTTTCGCCTCCAACACAATTTAGAGTTGGCGCTGCATTTGACGTTATAGATCAGGAAAAACAAAATTGTACAATATCCCTTCAATTAAATCATCCAGTAGATAATGCAGAATATATTGTAACAGGGATGGAATATTCGTTCATGAAAATGTTATTTATTCGTGGAGGATATAAGTCAAATAAAAAAGAAGAAAATTTCACATTAGGTTTGGGAATCAAAGTTCCAGTTGGACCTATCAAAATTCGCGCAGATTATGGATATGCAAATTTTGAACATTTAACCGATCCAAAACGATTTAGTATCGGATTCTCTTTATAAGAGGTGGGTATTTGAAAATTCAATATTTAAATTTTATCTTTCTTACTTTGATAAGTATTTCATGCGTAGATCGATTTAATATTCCGGAAGATATAAATTCTGGCTCTGGGACTATAGGTGCTGGGGACACAAGTTATCTTCAATTAAATCCAGTTTGGAATCAAGCAAATGGCTTAAGTCAGCCTGTTGAAATTTCTATTGCACAAGATGGACGGATTTTTGTTGCAGATATAGGAAATAATTCTATTTTGGTATTTGATCAAAATGGCAATACGCCTTCAGGATTTGAGGCATTAAAAGATTTGAAAAATTCTGATAATTTTTCCATCAAACCTATTGATGTTGATATTGATAAAAAAATGAATGTTTTTTTTATTGATGGATCTCAAAAAATATATGTTTGGAATCAATATTGGAATTTAGTTGGAATAAATCGTGTATCCACTGGCGGTACATTCACTCATATTGAATCAGGGGTGGATACGGTGGAAACTGTTGGAACAGATTTATGGATGGCACTTTTGAATGATTCAGAATGGAAATTGACATCTATTGATTTTTTAGATAATCAGGATTTAATTGATTCTTTATTATCTCCTCATGAATTTTATAATGGTAAAGATGAAAAAAACTTATATCTAGATCCACATTATAATTCGGACTCTAGTCAATTCAGCGGATTGACTACACCATCTGACGATGAAAATATGATTTTTGTTACGGATAATTTTGGCGGTATTAACAATCAATACAGAATTGTGCAAATAAATTTTCAAAAATCAATGCTTTTAGAATTGGCAACGGGTGATACTGTTTGGGCATATACAGGTGAATTTGGTTCGACGGTAAAAGGATATGGAACTG
>Ga0233449_1000048_pt1 | contig 174978 bp, 197 predicted proteins | sample SI_124_October20_FD_183012 | JGI IMG/M metagenome (GOLD analysis project Ga0233449, IMG submission 183012) | Seawater microbial communities from Saanich Inlet, British Columbia, Canada - SI_124_October2016_200_MG | ecosystem: Environmental > Aquatic > Marine > Inlet | place: Canada: British...
GTTTGTTGCCTTTTGGTTTATTTTGATTAGGTTTGTTGCCTTTTGGTTTATTTTGATTAGGTTTGTTGCCTTTTGGTTTATTTTGATTAGGTTTGTTGCCTTTTGGTTTATTTTGATTAGGTTTGTTTGATTTGTTTTGATTAGGTTTGTTTGATTTGTTTTGATTAGGTTTGTTTGATTTGTTTTGATTAGGTTTGTTGCCTTTTGGTTTATTTTGATTAGGTTTGTTGCCTTTTGGTTTATTTTGATTAGGTTTGTTTGATTTTCTTTTAGATTCTTCACTAGCCAATTTATTGTATAATTTGAATGCCTGATCAACATTAGAATTTTCATGAACTATTGCTCTGACGGCTCTAATCATGGCTACGGGATGTTCAGATTGCCAAACATTTCTTCCAATATCAACACCAACAGCTCCTGCTCGGATAGAATTGTATGTTAATTGTAATGCATCGCGTTCAGGAATTTTCTTTCCACCAGCTACAATAATTGGAACAGGGCAAGACTGTACAACTTTTTCAAAATTATCACAATAGTATGTCTTGACAATATGAGCACCTTGTTCAGCAGCTACCCTACAAGCTAGTGAGAGATATCGGGCATCTTTTCCTAATTCTTTCCCAACTGCAGTTACAGCTAAAACGGGTAATCCATATTTTGCAGCCTCATTAACTAATTTACCAAGGTTTACAATAGTTTGATATTCATATTTTGAACCAACAAAAATAGACATTGCAAGAGCACTTGCATTGAGACGTATTGCTTCTTCAATTGATACTGTGATATCTTCTTGAGATAAATCATCACCAATAATACTAGAACCACCAGATACACGTAACACCATTGGAGTGCTAGTATTAGGAGAAACAGAAGTTCGCTGTACACCCCTAGTAACCATCAAAGAATCACAGTGTTTCAAAAGTGGTCCAATTACTTTTTGAGGATTTTCTAATTTTTCAGTAGGACCAAGGAAATATCCATGGTCTACTGCCAACATTAAAGCACGATTATTTTGAGGTTTAATGATACTAGATAATCTGTTTTTTAATCCCCAATCCATATCTCTTCGATTTTGAAAGAATAGAAATACCTTTCTAAAACCTGTCTTATTTTGTAATGATAATTTTCATTGCATTATCGCCACTTCTAGCATGATCAAATGCTTTTTGAGTTTCATCAATTGAATAGGTATGAGTGATTAGTTGCTTAACATCTATTTGAGAAGACTCGATTAGATTCAAGGCATCTTTAGTATCTTTGTCTGATGCAGCATAGCTAGTTACAAGTGTAATATCTTTTGAATAAATTTTACTCATATCTAAATCCAGTTTTGCACCTTTTGATGGAACACCAAACATCATCACAGTTCCCCCTTTTCTAACCATATCAATTGCATCTTCAAGAGCTTTTAGACTACTTGTAGCAACAATTGCAACATCAACACCTCGTCCATCAGTATGACCTAAAATTTTCTGCTTTCTGTTTTCATCCATTGAGTTAATGGATTCAGTAATGTCAAATTTTTTTGCAAAATCTAATCTAAAATTATTAATATCAAAACATATGATTTTTGAGAATTTGTGTGTGTGTGCAAGCATAACATGCATCATTCCAGTAGGTCCGACTCCAAAAATTGCAACAGAGTCGCCATCTTGATAATCAAATTTGCCCCACGCCCTAACACAACATGCCAATGGCTCAATCATTGCAGCTTCTTGAAAACTTAGAGAATCAGAAATTTTTAAAACACCGCCATGAGATACATTCCATGCAGGTACAACATATTCTTCAGATAACCCGCAAGGAGAAAGATTAGTTTCAGAATATTTTTTGCACATTGTTTCATAACCATGATTACACAAATGACAATCATAACAAGGAACATGGTGATGAGTAAACACTCTATCGCCTTTTTTAAATTCAGATACATCAGAACTAACATCTACAATTATTCCGGCAGGCTCATGTCCCAATCTCATTGAAGGTTGACCATATTGTCCAAAAACTTTTTCTAAATCAGATCCACAAATACCACAAGCATTCATTTGAACTAAAATTTCACCATCATTCAGTATTGGTTTTTCTATTTGATCAACAGAGATTACAGATGCTTCTTTAACTGATGCGGTTTTCATTGTAAAACATTGTTGAATTGATTATAAGTAGATTAAAAAATTATACACCAAGAATTTTCTTAAGCATCACTCTATAATCGATTTCAGTTTTTTCACTTCCTGCTGCAGGTAATGAAAAGACAAGAGTAGATTTTTCTGCTCTAAGGGTAGTTAATTCATCATTAATTGATTCGGTAATATCATCACTAACTAAAACTAGACCAACATCTGTATCATCAGTTAATCGTTTAATTTCATCTAATGCCCTTTGAGGAGATTCTGAAATCACACCAGGGACACCAGCTAATTGGAAACTAGTCACAAAGGATTTGCTTCCAACAGTAAATATTTTCACAGTTAAGATTTTTGAGCGTTCTAATTTAACCTTTTTTGGAAGAGAATAGATCAAGAAAGGTTGATTTAGTTTAAAAAATCATGAGATTCATGGCAGAAATTGATACTCAAAAAGATGTTTATCTATTCTTACACGGAAAAATGGATCTTAGAGAAAAAGCAACCACTGCACTAACTACAAAGGGATTTGCAGCAGATAAAATCACCATGGCATTACCAAACAAGGTAGGAAATGTAGGTGACTATATGGCAATGTTATGGATGCCACCAAATCCAGATCATATCAAAATTCAACAAATTACAAAAATTGATGAAGTTGAACCAGAAGGAATGATTGGTTTGTGGAAAGGTGTATCAAAAGATGATGTTGACACTATACCATTAGATTAGATTCAACTAAATCCAGCACCAAAATCAGTGCCTTTTTCTAATAAATCTCCAGAATCAGAATTTTTTAATTTTCTAAACAAAAGTGTTTCATAGACTAGTTTCATAGCATTGTCATCATCAATGTTACAATCTTCTTTGATTTGATTTTTGTATTTTTCTAGTTTTGTAACATCTTGTTCATCAGCTGAAAGGTTATCATGAATCATAAGATTTGCAATTTTCTCAATTTCAGAATTTTGTTGTGCATCATCCATACAATAAAGCAGAGTTTCTAGTTATTAATACATTCGAATAAGAAATACTACAAATCAGAAATTAAGCCAGATAAAAAATCAGAAAATTCATCATCAGAAAAAACTATTTCTTCAATTTTATTTTCTTTTTTTGCCAGTTCTGCAGATTCTAGATGATAGCAAGTAGATTTACCATTTAATCTACCAAAATAGAACCCAGGACAAGAACAATAATTTCCATCAGGATCAATCCAATGTTCTTCACCTTTTCCCACTACAGTCCAAATTTTTCTTTGACTAGGCTCAAAAACATGTAGTTTTACCCGTTTTTCAGAAACTAGGACTTCAACTCTGTCAGAGTCTTTGTTCACAAGAATTTAATCAGATATGTATTGTATAACTTTGATGTTACAAACTAAAATTATTCCAACAAAACCAGCGTTGATTTTAGAAGGTAAAAAAAAGAATCTCATTGTTTCAGACATTCACATAGGATTTGAAAATAGTATGGTATCAAATGAAATTTTCATTGGAAAAAACTCCACAATTAATGAAACAATACAAGAATTATCAGAAATTATTGATTCAGAAACACCAGATTCGGTAATTTTGCTAGGAGACGTAAAATCAAGTATCAAAAACATTTCAAAAAGTGAATGGGATGAAGTCCCTTTGTTTTTTGATAAAATTAAAGAAAAATGTGAAGTGATTTTGATTCCAGGAAACCATGATGCAAATATCCAAAAACTTGTTCCAAAAGAAATAACCATGATTGGTTCAACGGGCATGGTAGAAGACAAAGTGTTATTCACACATGGACATACAATGCCTTCAGAGAATTTTTCAAATGTTGAAAAAATTGTAATGGGTCATGTTCATCCAGTGTTTTTTCAAAAAGATTCCATAGTGAATGGTCAAAGAGTATGGGTATCAATTAAAACTCAAAAAGAAAAAATTTTTCCGTCGACAACAGGGGAATTGGAAATTATTATAATCCCATCATTTAACAAATATCTTTATGCCACACAAAAACGAGCCTACAAAAAATCAATTTCACCAATAATAAAAAAAATAGGAGAAATTGAATCAGCAAAAATTGTTACACTTGATGGAGTAATTTTAGGAAATGAATCCATCATAAAACAAGTATTGTAATGTAAACTAAAATTAATTTATTTCATCGTATGGTTGAATTGGATCTTTAGTAGTTTTGTTAGTTTTTAACCACTCTAATGTTTTAACAAAAGAATCTGCCAGTTCAATTGTTGTTAAAACAGGGATTCCAAGTTCCAAAGATTTTCTTCGTATCTGATATTCATCATCAAGCATTCCAACATATTTCTCCAAAGTAGATGTACTAGGAATGTTTATGATAAAATCAATTTTTCGCTCATACAAAAGATCAGCAATGTTTGGTTTTCTATCAGGTTCTGAAATTTTATGAACAATTTCAATATCACCAATTTTTTCTTCAAAGAATTCAGCAGTATGTTCGGTTGCTAAAATTTTGAATCCTGATTGTTTTAGTTTTGCAATTGTTGGAAGAAGTTTCTCTTTATTTTGTGCACCACCTACAGTTACAAGTGCAGTTCCCGTGGCAGGTAGATTGTATCCAACAGAAGTTAGTCCTTTAGATAATGCATCATAAAAGCTATCTCCAAAACATGCAGCTTCACCAGTAGACTGCATTTCAACACCTAATGCAATATCGGCACCATCTAATGCCATAAATGAGAATTGAGGAACTTTAATTCCATAGTTGTGGATTTTTTTCCATTTATTTTCAGGAATATCAGGAAGTGTTTTTCCCAAAACAGCCTTTGATGCAAGTGAAATAAGATTAGTTTTTACCAATTTTGAGACAAATGGCATTGAACGAGAGGCACGAATATTGAGTTCAATTACATATACATGATCATCATGAACTAAAAATTGAAGATTAAATGGACCTTTAACATTAAAGGTTAATGCAATTTTTTTAGAATATTCATTTATTGTCTCAATTGTTTTGTTACTTAGACGCCAAGGAGGTATACACATCATTGCATCACCAGAATGCACCCCAGCACTGTCAATGTGTTCAACAATTGCACCAATTACAACTTGCTTGCCATTACTTACTCCATCGACATCAACTTCAAGTGAATTTAACATAAATTTAGAAATTACAACTGGATGATCAGGGGATACATCAGTTGCTTCTTTGACATATGTTTTTAATTCTTCTTGAGACCATACAACTTTCATTGCAGCTCCAGATAAAACATATGAAGGTCTAACAATTACTGGAAATCCAACTTCTTGTGCAAATGTTCTTGCTTCATTAAGATTTGAAAATGCTTGCCACTTAGGTTGTTGAATGTGTAGTTTATCTAATTCTGCACTAAACTTTGAACGGTCTTCTGCTCTATCAACATCATGTGCACTAGTTCCTATAATGTTAATACCATGTTCAGCAAGACCAGGAGTCAAATTATTTGCAGTCTGTCCTCCAACACAAGTTACGATTCCTTTTGGATTTTCAAATTCTGTAATATCCAAAATTCTTTCTTGAGTTAATTCTTCAAAGTACAATCTAGTACAAATATCATAATCGGTTGAGACTGTTTCAGGATTACAATTAACTACTGAAACATTTTTTTCGCCATTTTCTTGTAACCCCCAAACCATATTGACTGTGCCCCAATCAAATTCAACACTACTTCCAATTCTGTATGGACCAGCACCAACTACAATTACTCCTTTCTCATCAGATGGAACTGAGATATCATTAGAATGTCCACCATAAGTCAAATAGAGGTAATTTGTTACTGCAGGCCATTCAGCAGCTAGCGTATCAATCTGTTTTACTGAAGGAGTTACTCCTAATTTCTTTCGTAAATCACGTATTTCATCAGAATTAGTATCCTTTGCACGTGCAATTTGTTTATCTGAGAATCCAGATTTTTTTACATCCCAAAGAAAGGATTCATCAAGTTCAGATGATTTAATTTTTGATTCAAGATTAACGATATTTTTAATTTTTTCAATAAACCAAGGATCCACCGAAGAAAGTTTGTAAATTTTTTCAACAGAAAAACCCAGTTTAAGAGCAACTGCAACATCGTACAAAATTCGATCATCAGGATGAGATAGTTTTTCTTCAATCTGTTCTTCGTTGTATGTTTTTCCAGAATTACGATTCAAAACAAGTCCATCATTTCCAATATCTAACATTCGAATTGCTTTTTGGAAAGATTCTTCAAAAGTTCTACCAATAGCCATAACTTCACCAACTGATTTCATAGTAGGTCCAAGTTTTCTATTTACAAGTTCAAACTTTGGAAAGTCCCATCTAGGATGTTTACACACTATATAATCAAGTGACGGTTCAAAACAAGCTGTAGTATTTTTTGTAATTCTATTTTCAAGTTCAGACAAATTATAACCTAATCCAATTTTTGCAGACATGTATGCCAATGGATAACCAGTTGCTTTACTTGCAAGAGCTGATGAACGAGAAAGTCTAGGATTAATTTCAATTGCAGCAAATCTATCAGAATCAGGAGCCAATGCATATTGAATGTTACATTCACCAACTATTCCAACATGTTTTGTTGCACGTAATCCTGCAGAACGTAACATGTGGTATTCATGGTTATCAATTGTTTGTGAAGGTGCAACTACAATATTATCACCAGTATGAACTTTCATTGCTAAAACATTTTCCATATTACATACAACGATATTATTTCCATCATAGTCTTGCATTATCTCATATTCGATTTGTTTCCAATGACCAATGTATTCTTCAATTAGTACCTGACCAACAATACTTGCTTTGAAACCTCGTTCCACAATCTCATGAAGTTCAATCTCATTATGGGCAACACCACCACCTCTACCACCCAAAGTATAGGCCACTCGAATAATTACAGGATATGTCAATTCTTCAGCTGCCTTTTTGGCATCATCAAAATTTGTTACAGTCTTACTTTTTAGTACAGGTACGCCTGCTTCTTTCATAGAATCTTTGAATAGTTGCCTATCCTCAGTGTTTTTGATTCCAGGAATTTGAGTACCAAGTACCTTTACACCGTATTTTTGTAAAATTCCAGAGTCATCAAGATTAACTCCACAATTTAGAGCAGTTTGGCCACCATATGCAAGCATAATTCCATCAGGACTTTCTTTTTCAATAATTGATTCTACATATTCAGGAGTTACTGGAAGAAGATATACTTGATCTGCAAATCTTGTGTCGGTTTGAATTGTTGCAACATTTGGATTAATTAAAACACTTTTCAAGCCATCTTCATGTATTGCTTTAAGACATTGACTACCAGAATAATCAAATTCACCAGCTTCACCGATTTTGATAGCACCACTTCCAAGAACAAGTATTTTCTTTAATGATTCATTTTTTGGCAATTAATTTTTCTCCATTAGCTGTTTTAATTCTTCAAAGATGAATTTGCAATCAAAAGGTCCAGGGGCAGCTTCTGGGTGAAATTGTACTGCAACACAATTTTGTTTTTTATGTTTTATTCCTTCTACTGTTTTGTCATCAGCATTTGTAAACCATAATTTAAAATCAGATTTCTCTAATGATTCAGGTTTAATACCATAACCATGATTTTGGCTGGTAACATACACTTGGTTATTTTCTAAATTAACACAAGGTTTGTTTTGTCCACGATGTCCATATTTTAATTTGTAAGTTTCAGTATTTCCAGCAATTCCAATAATTTGTGCACCCAAACAAATCCCCAATGTAGGAATATTATTTTCAATTAATTTTTTAACAGTGTCAATTGTGTCAGGACATTTTTGTGGATCTCCAGGCCCACTACTCAGAACAACACCTTTTGGATTGTATGACATTACTTTTTCATAGGATGTATTCCATGGAACTAAAATTGCTTTGTAACCAAGTTCTCGAATATTTCGAAGGATGGCATTTTTTGCACCAGTGTCAATTACAACAACGGAATTATTTTCATTTCCATAAACTTTTTCTTCTTTAGTTGATACTGTATCCATAAATTGTTCAGAGTCATAATGTGTTGCAGATTCTAATTCTTTTTTGACTTTATCAACATCAATTTCAGAATCAGATACTACAAGAGCTGCCATCATCACACCTCCACTACGTAGTTTCTTTGTAATTTCCCTAGTATCAACTCCAGAGATTCCAGGTACCTTTTCATTAAACATCCATTCATCAAGGGTCATTTTGAGATTCCAATGGCTTGCAGTTTGAGATAATTCATGAACAACAAGACCTCTAATTTGTATCATATCAGACTCAAAGAATTTAGAGATACCATCAGAATCCAGTTCAGAAGGATCAGGAACTCCATAGTTTCCAACTAGAGGATAAGTAAGTGTAAGAATTTGTCCATTGTAAGAAGGGTCAGTTAACGCTTCGGTGTATCCAACCATCCCAGTATTAAATACAATTTCACCAAAAACAGTTGTAGAATAACCAAAACCTTGGCCTTCAAGAACAGTGCCATCATCAAAAATCAGCTTTCCAAACTTGTTTGCGTGATTTGATTTCTTTGTAGTAATTGTAACCCTCGTAGAGTCCGAGTTATTGTGAATTTAAGTTTTATCGTGTATTAGAAATGAAAAAGTTAGATCGCAAAAAAATAAACAATCAGAGTGCTTTGAACTCTTCACTCCATTTGTGATATGCTCGAATCATCTCAGTTGAAACACTAGGTTTTCTTCTGTCCATAATATCTTTGAAATCACTTGTTGTGAGCTCTCGGGGTTGTGTTGCTTCTTCGCCCTCAACTGGTTCATGGTAATCTGGAGAATTGAATATCTCATGAACTGTTTTGATTTGGGCTGCTTGACATACATCTTTAATGTCACTTGCACTATATCCATCAAATAATTTTGCTAAATCAGCGTCATTTACTTTGTAATCTTTTCGTAATGGTGCAGTATATTGTTTAAACAAACTTTCACGTGCTTCTTGGGTAGGCAATGAAACATAGATTCTCTTTTGGAATCGTCTCAAGAAAGGCCAATCAAGACTCCAAGGTTTGTTTGTGGCACCAATTACATATAGCATCAAATCTTTTCCTTTTCCATTTACGCCATCCATCTCAGTTAAGAATTGGTTTTTGGTTCTAACCTCTCCACCAACTTCACTATTTCTAGAACCTAACAAAGAATCAACTTCATCAACAAATAAGATTACAGGTTTACCTTCTTTTTCAGCATATTTTCTTGCCATTACAAATAATTTTGATACATTTTTTTCTGCCTCGCCTAACCATTTACTCATCATAGAAGATGCATCAACATTAATGAAATAACCATCCATCTCATTTGCAGTAGCTGCTGCAAGCATAGTTTTTCCAGTTCCAGGAGGACCATAAAGCAACATTCCTTTTGGCCATCCAAGTGGAAACAAATCAGGTCTTTTAGTTGGATATACGATTGATTCTCGTAATGCATTTTTTGCATCATCTAAGCCAATAACTTGTTCCCAAGTTACATCAGGTTTTTCTTTCATTACTAAATCTTCAAAGTCATTTTCATCTGACTGTCTTTGAACAGATTTCTTTTGATCTTCATCAGAAGCTTTTGGATCAACTGCAGGCTCTACACCATGAGATTGCTGTAATGCATTGATTCTATTATGATAAGAATTACATCTTTCTTTGTAAATTTGGTTAAGTTTGCTATTTGGGTATAGTTGTAATAATTTTACTAGTGCATCTATTGCTTGCTGATAATGAGTGATTGCCATTCCACGTGCACCTTGAGAATCAAATTTGATTGCCTCAGAAGCGTATTTGCTTGCTGTGTTTTCTAATTCTTGTGGTGCTAAACTCATATCAATTACCTAAGTAGTATCTCCTTGAGAATTTTGTTGGTATTCTACGGTGTGAACCTCTGTCACAAAATTGGTTAAATTAATTGCACTTGTCTCGGGCTCAGAGTAATCAGGTCCATTATGATAATTTTTTTTAAAATCAGATTTATCAGAGATATTTGTATGCATATCTTTTACCTTGTTAATTGAATCCTCAGCAGAAATTATCAATTCAGATATTTCATCATCAAGTCCAGGCATAGAATTTGCAGAGTCAGAAATTATGGACGAAAAATGTTTCAAAAGTGAATTGAATTCTTTTTTGTCAGCATGTTTTTGAAGCATAAAATCAGCAATTCCTACAAGTTTATTCAAATCCTGTAATTCCTCAAAGGTGAGTTTATCAATTTTATCCTCATCAGATGGAGTCATCTCAGATAATTTTTTATCAATTTTTGATGAAATTGATTTAATTCGTTGAAAATCTTTTGAAAAATTTCTTTTAGAATTAAGCAATGTCAAGTATTGCATAATTTGAAAAAATCAAGATTAGGATACTGCTTACTAATTTTAGAGTCTACCATCAATTTTACTTCATCAAGTAAAGTTGTAGAGTCATTATTTGATTGACTAAAATCAAATCTAGCCTTTGTTAACACTGCAGAATCCAAGACAATACTTCCCAAATGAACAGATAATTCAGATAATTTTTGACTACAGTTTGGGAGAATGTTAAACAATTGAGCACTAACAGTACGAATTACAGGAATTGATGAAGAAAGTACAGTTGGAATACTATGTACTCCAGAGATGGTTTTTGTTTTATTTTTTATTTGAAATAGAGTTTCAAGTGAAAAATTAATTGTATGTTCTAATCGTATTGAGTCGTAATGAGATTCATCATGTTCATCAAAATCAGTCACTAAATCTCTGTTTGATTGTTTCAAATCATATTTTTTTAAATCTAGTACCTCAATAATCTCATTTAGTAAATTTACAGAATATTCCAATCTAGGAACAAGAGTAACAGAATTAGAAATAGTATCATGAGTTGTGGAATCAACATCACATTTTACTAACATGTATTAGAATTATCTTGATTTTGTATATCAGAACGATGTAACAATTAATTTCGTAACCACAGTTACATGTACCAGCAGATACAATTTTGATTTTTTTTGAGTACTTGTGTAAAGGAATTTAGCTCTTGATTTTACCTAATAACAAATCAATGAAAAACATGGTAAATGAACATTCCTTAACAGTAAGTTTGGAAGAATTTGGACTGAGTAAATATGAGGCTCAAGCATACGTGGCCCTAATTGCCAGAGGAACAATTGCTGCTAGCGAATTGGCATATTATTCAGAAATTCCAAGAACCAAAATTTATCCAACATTATTAAAATTAGAAAATAAGAAATTAGCAATCATATCAAAAAGCAAACCAATCATGTGTACAGCAATTGCACCTGAAGATGCCTTTGATGGAATTATCCATGAGCAAATTAACAAAGTAAATGCAATGAATTCACTTGTTTCAAATTTGAAAAAAGCAAGTGAAGAAAGTAGAAAATCAAGAGGATCTGAAGAAAAAAGATATTTCCACATTAGTGCAAACAATGTTTTAGAACAACTACAAACAATGATTGAGGGTTCAAAATCATCAATCAAAATCATGGTTGATCAGTGGGGATTTGGATTGTTAGCTGAGTGTAAAGAGCAACTACTTTCAGTATTACGCAGAAATCTAGATGTTAAAATATTGATTTTACCTTCACAAATTTGTTCAGAATCATTTAGAAAAATTCCAGACGGTATTGAAATTAGAGCATCAGAAATTACACAAAACTGTTTTGTTTTTGATGAAACAGAACTACTAATGATAAATAATGAAAATGGAAAAGGTGCAATTTTCTCATCAACTGAAATTTTAGCAAATAATCAAGAAAAAATATTTTCAAATATTTGGAAAAATGCAATTAAAACCAAAGCACTTGCAGACATGACAAAAACTGAAGCACAAGAAATCTACAAAATCATCAAAACAGTCAATGAAGCAGGTTTGATGTTTATTCTTAATTCAATGTCAAAAAAACCCGAAATTGAAATGTTCAAATTATTAGAAAAAAATGGAGTTATTCTAAAATCAAAATCACTTGATGACATTATAGAGATGATGGATGCAGTATTACAAATTACATGTTCAGGTCATGTGAATTTTGAAGCAAATACAAAAAATATCACCATAGAATCAAAACTAAACAGCGGGCATTCTCTTCCATGGGCATCAATTTTAGATGGATGTCTTCAAAAACAAGGATACAAAACTAGAACAGTTTACCAAAATAATTCCCAAAAAGGCGAAAAAGTACTCATCAAAATAACTAAAAACTAAAATCAGACCAAATCATCGCATCGTCGTGTCTGAAGAAAAACTCAAAAAACTAGGAATCACATTACCAGAAGCCCCAATACCTGCAGGAAATTACATCCCAGCAGTAAAAACAGGAAATCTACTTTTCATATCAGGACAAATTCCACTAGAAAATGGCAAAGTAGCATATACAGGTAAAGTTTCAGATGAAAATCTAGAGACTGCTCAAAAATCAGCTAAAAGTTGTGCCATCAACATTTTGGCTCAAATTAAAAGAGAAGTTGGAAGTTTGGATAAAGTTACAAAAATTGTCAAACTATCAGGATTTGTAAATTCAGTTCCAGAATTCACACAACACCCTAAAGTTATCAATCCTGCATCAGACTTGATGTTTGAAGTTTTTGGAGAAAAAGGAAAACATACAAGAATTGCATTAGGAGCAGGAAGTTTACCACTTGACTCTATGACTGAAATTGATGCAATTGTAGAAATAGCAGATTAAAAATCTAAAAACATACAAAATGACATTAAAAAATTATATTTTTAAAAACTTGTGGCTCCAAGTTGTAATCTCTTTACTGTTAGGATTAGCAGTAGGATTGATTTTAGGAGATGATGTGGGTGTTGGATTAGATGATGACACTTTGGATTCGCTTTCAACATATCTCAAAATTCCTGCCAACATATTTTTGAGTATAGTTTTGATGATTATTGTTCCATTAATTTTTGCATCAATTGTGGTTGCCATTACCAATTTAGGAGCAAAAGAAAAAATGAAAACTCTAGGATTAGGTATTGGAATTTATTTTGTAATTACTACAACAATTGCAATACTTGTAGCAGTATTTCTTGCATCCGTTATTGCGCCAGGAAGTATTCTTGATCTTACTTTACTTCAAGAAGCTCATGATATTTCAGAAGATGATCTAAAAGTCACAGAAGGTTTTTCGTTAGATGACATTCCAAATGCAATATCAAATATAATTCCAAAAAATCCAATTTCGGCATATCTTGAAGGACAAATGTTTAGTATTTTGGTAATGGCACTTATTGTTGGACTGTCAATGGCAGTTCTTCCAAAAGAATCAACCAAACCAGTACTAGATTTACTAGAATCAATTCAAAAAATAACATTACATATTCTGTTAATCTCTATGAAGATTGTACCGTTTGCAGTGTTTGGTTTGATTATTGGAATGGTTGCCACAGTGGGCATAGAAACAATGGTTGGATTGGGAGTATACATGGGTACAGTTGTTCTTGGTCTGGGAATTATGTTGCTGGTATACACATTATTCTTAAAATTTGTAGCAAAAAGACCAATATCTTCTACATTTTCAAAATTCCGTAATCCACAAACTTTAGCTTTCTCAACAGCCAGTTCGATGGCTACAATGCCAGTGACATTAAAGACTGCAGAAGAAGATTTGAAAATAGATACTCGAGTCTCAAAATTGGTAATTCCACTTGGAACTACTGTGAACATGGATGGTACTGCATTGTATCAGGTTATAGCTGTCTTCTTTTTAGCACAGCTTTTTGCAATAGAGTTGAGTATGTTATCGATTTTAGTAATAATCATAACATCGCTGTTAGCTTCTATTGGAACTCCAGCAGTACCAGGGGCAGGAGTAATTGTCTTATCCACAATACTCATCACAGTTGGAATTCCCCCAGTAGGAATTTTACTATTACTTTCTGTAGATAGAATTTTAGACATGATTAGAACTATGGTCAATGTTACAGGAGATCTTACTGCGTCTTGTGTGTTTGATGAAATAACGCGAGATAAAAACTGAAGATTTGAAAAATTTCTCAAATAGATTTTATTAAAAAATTATTCCAATTTTATTTGTGATTTGGATAAATCCTTTTAATTATATTCAAAAAGAAAAATCCATGAACACAGAAGCAATTCTGAAAGGAAATACGCTACATGATATTACTCATTGGGGACTTAGAGCAGTAATTGGTGCAATATTCATTGTGCATAGTTTAAAGAAATTTGAGCCAGAGTTTCAAGAAGCCATAGCAGGGATGGGACTCCCAGCAGAAATGCAATTCCCAATAGCACTAGCAGAATTAATTGGCGGAATATTCTTGTTTGCAGGAGTATTGACCAGAATTACAGGTGCAATATTTTCAGTGATTTTACTTGGTGCAATATTTCACATTAGATGGGAAAATGGGTTTTTTGTCTCCAAAGGAGGTTGGGAATGGGACTTGGTAATGTTAGCAATTACACTCTCAATTATTGTTGCTGGTCCAGGAAGAATTTCAATAGCACATGTTGTAAAAAGAATTCCTAGATTTTTACAATAACTATTTTATTTTTTTATTTAATTCTGTAATGAATTTTTTTATTTTTGCTTTTGGAACAACTGCACCACATGCTCTATCATGTCCACCGCCAGAACCACCAAGACCAGTTACTAAGGTGTTAACAATTCTTCCCAAGTGAACTTTACAGTTTTTGGAGCCCCTAACTGAAACAGCATAAATTCCATGATCAACTCGTTCTTTGTATGCAACACCAACATCTTTTCCAGATAGACCCATAACAAAATTAACAGCACCACTTGCACCAGAATCTAAAATTTCCATATACCCAAGATTAGACATTGTTTTCATACCTTTTTTCACTTTGGCAATTATTTGAGATAATTTTTCAACTTGAATTTGAGCAAATTCAAATGTGTTAGGAATATCATGAGGGAATTTTGATTCAGAAAGTTCTTCTACCAAATACAAGAGATAATCAGGTTCTCGTTGTCTACCAACAATATTGTAAGTGAGAGTTGTGGCACTAATTAATGCAAATTGTCTATCATACATTTGAAGTAATTTTGAACCTAATGGTCTATCTTCCATATAATCAGTAATTGCAGCACAAGTTGCAACAAATGAAGCATGATCATTTAGTTTTGATTTAAAAGCATTGTAAACTTGAACAGCAGTACATTCGTTAACATCATGAATTACTTTGACTTTGATTTTTTCTAAAGATTTTACAACATTAGGATCAATATCATGATGATCAATGTATGTAACTGCAACTTTATTTTTTCTCAGAGTAGTTAGAATGTCAATAAATTCATCTTGAGTTTTTTTACTTAAACCCAAATCACAAATGTATAATGATTTTAATTTTTCATCAGATACAACCTGATTTAGTGCCTCCATTTGACCAGGATAATCAACCAATATTGCATCACCGCCAAATGCTTGACGTACTAGTGCTGCAGAACTAATTCCATCACAGTCTTCTTTATGAGAAATACAAATGACTTTGTTACGTAAAGTTTTAGTTGTTTTTTTAGGTGCTGTCTTTTTAGTTGTTTTTTTAGGTGCTGTCTTTTTAGTTGTTTTTTTAGGTGCTGTCTTTTTAGTTGTTTTTTTAGGTGCTGTCTTTTTAGTTGTTTTTTTAGGTGCTGTCTTTTTAGTTGTTTTTTTACTAACAGATTTTTTAGTTTTAGATACAGCCATAATGATTTGAAAAAATATGAACCTTATTTAAATTAAGAATGAGAATTAGATTCTTTAGAATTTTTTTTGATACTAGGTTGAATCAAAGAACTAGAATCAACATAAACATCATAAAATGACAATCCATCCATCTGTGTTTGATGATCAATTTCTTGAATCTTTTTTAATTCTTCAGAAGAGGCATTAAGGACTAGTTCATCTAATTTTTGTAAATCTTTACGTTCTTTTGGAGTCAATTAATTAATGATTAAAAATTCTCATTTAGGGTCAAAAGTTGGCATATTAGACTAATTGCTAAACTTAGTAGACAAGATTTTAGCCAAAACATAATAGAAGATTTTTGCTAGGCTCAATTATGGAGACTAAGAATATCGGTTTGCGTGGAATTGAGGTAGCAGATACCAAAATTTCAAACATTGATGGAGAAAAAGGAAAACTCATCTATCGTGGATTCGATATTTTAGATCTTACAGAGAATTCAACATTTGAAGAAACAGCATATCTATTACTTTACGATAGTTTACCAACTAAACCACAATTAGATGAATTCAATTCAAAATTAGTAGATGCAAGATACATCCCAAAACAAATGCAAAAAAACATGGGAAATTGGAGAAAAGATGCAGACCCAATGGATATGCTTCAGGCATTTGTATCAGCACTTGCAGGGTATTATGATGAAGAATTTTCAAACAAAGATGCCAGTTATGATAAAGCAATCAATCTCATTGCAAAAGTTCCCACAATTGTTGCCAGTTGGCACAGAATAAGAAACGGACTAGAGCCAGTAGAACCAGATTCATCACTAAGTCATGCTGCAAATTTTCTATACATGATGTTTGGAGAAAAGCCAGACTCTGAAGTTGAAAAAATATTTGATGTTTGTTTGATTCTTCATGCAGACCATACTTTCAATGCATCCACATTTACAGCAAGACAAGTTGCATCAACTAGAGCACACATGTATTCAGCATCAAGTGCTGCAATTGGGGCATTAAGTGGAGAATTGCACGGAGGTGCCAATACAGAAGTAATGAAAATGCTCTTAGAAATTGCAGAATCAGATAAAGTTGAAGAATGGATTAAAGAAAAAATAACTGTAGGAGATAGAATCATGGGTATGGGACATGCAGTTTACAAAACATATGATCCCAGAGCACAAGTACTAAAGGAACTATCAAGAAAACTTGCAGATAAAACTAAAGACCCATGGTTTGATATTACAGAAAAAGTAGAGACTGCAACTATTTCAGAAATGAAATCCCAGAAAGACAGAGATATCTATCCAAATGTGGATTTGTATAGTGCATCATTATATTACATGTTAAAAATTCCAATGGATCTCAATACTCCAATCTTTGCAATTTCAAGAGTTGTAGGATGGGCAGCACATATCATTGAAGAAAAATTTGCAGAAGCTGCACCAAAACCTGCATTATACAGACCAAAAGCAACGTATGTTGGAAAATATTGTGGACCTGAAGGATGCGAATACCAAACTTTAGACTTGAGAAAATAATTTTAATTTCTTGTACTAAGCCAATCTTTAGCTTTTGAATTTACATCGTGTTTGTATAGCACTTCAAAAACCATATCATAAAATGTGATACCTTTTTTTTGAGCCTGATCATCTAACCACTTTATTCCATCAGCCAATTCAGGATCATATTCTGAAAATTCGACTAATTCATCTACCATTTTTGAAAAGAATGCATGTGATTCAAGCATATGTACACATTTCAAACTATGATCATAAATGAAGTATTCAAAAGATATAGACAAAAGAGTCACTTTTTGGTTGTAAAATAATAGGTTCAAAAACAACAAAGCAATAGTGCTTAAGACCAAAAACGATTAGTTACTTGGTGACAGCTCAATTGCATTGTATGATGTTATTACCATCTTGAATCATAAAAGAAATAATTGTCCAACATCATTGACAACAATCTAAACTCGATTACAGCGATCATATAAGATATTCAAAAATAAATTAAAAAAAGTATAAAATTTTCAATAATTTAAGAACTTGAAGGTTTTCAATCTTAAAATTAGATTTAATTCAGATAGGATTTACTTTATGAATTTAATACTGAAGATTAGATTTATTTACCATGCGTAATTCTTGATATCAATTATGGCAAGCATAGACAACATAGCAATTGCATTTACAATTGCAATTTTAGCTGTCGGTGTAGGAACTGCATTCTATTTGAGTGGGGTTCAAGACGCCGGTCCTGTTGTTTCAGCTCCAGTAGTTTCAAAACCAGTTGAGCCAGTAGCTCAAGTAGATAATGAAACTCCTACAAAACCAATGAAGTCAGGTTGGGATAGACTAACATCAGATACAGATCCAGGAATGGGTCATGAATCACACCAACTGGCAATAATTTTGGCCCCAAGTGACAAAGTATATTCAGGTACTCTAGAATATGATGCATCTGAAAAAATACAACTTGTTTCATTACGTGGCCCATTGGCACCTGGAGAAGACAAAGGACTAAAAACATGGACAACAGATGGCAAAACAATATTTGAATTGACATTTGTTGATCGAAAAAACGCTAAAGGATTATGGGAATTTTCCGGTAATGCTTTAGCAGTTCACACAATGAAAACAACTCCATTCATAGTTGATTACAAAGTAGATTATTCTGTAAATGAAGCAGAAAAAACAATAGTACTTGAAGAGAGAATGGCAGTAGAAGAATCACAAGCTGATACAATGGATGAAGAACCAGCAGGACCAATGACACACACTGTCGATGTTCCAGTAGGTACTTCAGTTCCAGGATGTGAGGAAACAAACTCTTGTTATTCACCAGCAGATATCACAATCAATGTTGGAGATACAGTAGAGTGGCCTAACGTAGACACAGCAGCACATACTGTTACTAGTGGAAGTCCAGCAGACGGTCCATCAGGTATATTTGACAGCAGTTTACTAATGGCAGATGCAACATATGCATTTACATTTGAAGAAGCTGGTGATTATGACTACTTTTGTATGGTCCATCCATGGATGGTCGGTAGTGTTTCAGTGAACTAACCAAAATTTTTCCTTTTTTCTTATTTTATTTGATTTTTACGAATAGTTCTGTTGTATGCTACACCAAATCGATGAGTTTCATCTCTGATGTGTTGTAATATTTTCAAAGATGGTTTTAATTTTGAAATTATAATTGGTTTTTTATTTTTAGGAGTAAAAATTTCTTCATTTTCTTTTGCCAAAGAAATACAAGGTAATTTCAAACCAAGTGATTGTAATGACTTCATTGCAGATGACAATTGTCCTTTACCTCCATCAATTACAATCAAAGCAGGCATTTTAGAATTATCTTCAGATAATCTATAGTATCGTCTCTTGATAATCTCACCAATCATTGCAAAATCATCTCGTCCAGTAACTGTTTTTATTTTGAATTTTCGATATCCAGATTTATCAGGTTTACCTCCAACAAATCTAGCCATAGAACCTACTGCAAAGTCTTCACCGTGATTTGAAATATCAAAGCATTCAATGATGTTAGGAATTTCATCTAAATGTAAAATATCTTTTAATTCCACTAGGCCAGGATCACCACCTTTTTGATGAATTAATAAAACATTTTTTAAAATCAAATTAATGATATCTTTTTTCTTTCCTTTGGTAGGTTTGATTATTTGCACAGAAAGTCCAGATAATTCAGACAGTAATGATTCCAAAAAAGATTTGTTTTCAGGTAGTTCACTAACAAGAATTTGTTTTGGGATTTTATGAGTAGAATAGTATTGATACAAAAAATTAGAAAATGAATTATCACCTACCAAATCAAAAAAGAATTTATCACTATCACGAATTACACCATTAATCATTCTAAAGTTCATCACTACTGCAGTTTGAGATTCAATTCCAATTCCAAAATATTCCTCATCAGAATTTTCAATATATTCCATTTTTTGTTTTGTTTGAAGACTACCCAATCTAATCAAAGTGTCACGAATGTCTTTTGCACGCTCAAATTGCTCTAATTTTGCTGCTTGGTGCATCTCTTCTTCTAATTTTTTTGTAAAAATTTTTGTTTGATTTTTTCCCTTTAGGACTTGTTCTAAAGAATCAACATGTTTTGCATATCTTTCCTGTGCATCTTTGAATTCACATGGACCTTCACAATTTCCCAAATGATATTCTAAACAAACTTTTTTTGGCAAAGTTTTACAAATTCTAATCTGAAATGATTTACGTAATGCTCCAATCGTAAGTAATTTTGAGCTACCTTGAGTAAAAGGACCAAAAGTTTTTCCTTTACCCAAAAATGTTCCATCTCTTGTTCTTCTAGAAACTAACAACCTAGGATATTTTTCATCAGATATTCGCAAGTATGTGTATCGTTGTTGATCTTTTAATTCAATGTTAAATCGAGGACGATATTTTTTTATCATATTTGATTCTAAAAGAAATGCTTCACTCTCATTATCAGTTAAAACAAATTCTATAAAATCAATATTTTCAACTAATTTTTGAGTTTTGTAATTTTGATTTTTTAAAAAATAAGACTTTACTCTGTTTTTTAGATTTTTAGCCTTTCCAATGTAAATAATTTTTCCATCAGAATCTTTCATCAAATAAATTCCAGGATCAGTAGGAATTGTAATTGTGGAAATATCAAAGGTCATTTTTTCAATAATTTTTTCAGATACTTTCCAGTATAGCTTCCAGGAGATTTTGCAATGTCGTGAGGAGTTCCAATGGATACCACTTGTCCTCCACCATCACCACCTTCAGGTCCAAGATCAATTAACCAATCAGAATTTTTTATGACATCCATGTTATGTTCAATTACCACAACAGTATTTCCCAAATTTACCAATCTATTCAATACATCAAGTAATTTTTGAACATCTGCAAAATGAAGGCCAGTTGTAGGCTCATCTAAGATGTAAAGTGTTTTTCCAGTTCCTCTTTTTGATAATTCTGAGGCAAGTTTAACCCTTTGAGCCTCACCACCAGAGAGAGTGGTTGAGGATTGTCCAAGTTTGATGTAACCCAAACCAACATCAAAAATAGTTTGTAATTTTCTTTTAATCGAAGGTATATTTTCAAAAAAGTTTAATGCCTCATATACAGTCATACCTAAAACATCAGAAATATTTTTTCCCTTGTACAAAACAGAAAGAGTCTCAGAATTATACCGTTTACCTTTGCACTCATCACACTTTACATATACATCAGATAGAAATTGCATTTCAATTTGTTTTACCCCATCACCATCACATGCAAAACATCGTCCATTAGCTACATTAAATGAAAATTGTCCAGGGGCATATCCACGTTCTTTAGATAATTCAGTATTAGAGTATAATTCCCTAATCGGAGTAAATGCACCAATATATGTTGCAGGATTTGAACGAGGTGTTCTACCAATTGGAGATTGATCAATTGCAATTACTTTATCAATATTTTCCAAACCACTAATTTTCTTATGTGTACCAGGTCTCACATTTGATTTATAAAAATGATTTTCAAGTGATTTAAGTAAAATATCATTAATTAAAGTAGATTTACCAGAACCTGAAACTCCAGTGATTGAAACAAAAAGTCCAAGAGGAATCTCAACATTAATGTCTTTTAGATTATTCTCTGATGCTTTGTGAATTACTAAAGAACCTGAACGATTACGTATTTTATCTTTTAAAGTAATTAATGAATTATCTTTTAGATAATTCCCAGTAACTGATTTTTGTCCATTAAGGATTTTATCAATTGTTCCCTCAAAAACTACATTTCCACCATGAACTCCTGCACCTGGACCTAAATCGACAATCCAGTCTGAATTTCGGATAACTTCTTCGTCATGCTCTACTACAATTACAGTATTTCCAAGATTTCGTAGCTTATTTAGCGTTTTAATTAATCTTGCATTGTCTCGTTGATGTAATCCAATTGTTGGTTCATCAAGGACATACAAAACTCCAGTAAGATTTGAACCAATTTGAGTAGCCAAACGGATTCGTTGAGATTCACCACCAGAGAGAGTAGAACTTAGTCGATTAAGGGTTAGATAATTTAATCCAACATTCATTAAAAATTCAAGACGTTCTTTGATTTCTTTTAAAACATCTCTTGCAATATATTGTTCATTCTCTGTTAATTTTAAATTTGAAAAAAAGTTATAGCAATTATCAATTGATAAGTCACAAACATCCATGATTCCTTTATCGTTAATTTTTACTGCAAGCGATTCAGGTTTTAATTTTTTTCCATTACAATCATTACATGGAGTATCTCTCATGTATTGTTTCAACCATTCACGTTTTGATTCAGAATCAGTTTCCATGAAAACACGTTGTAAATTTACCAATACACCCTCAAACGCATTTGTGTATTGCCAAGAAGAATCTCCAGACTTTGAACGATAGTTAAAATCAATCATATCATCGCTTCCATGTAAAATAATTTTTAGATGTTTTGGTTTTATTTTATTAATGGGCGTCATCAAATCAAATCCAAATTTTTTACCAACTGCCCTTAATGCTTGTCGTCTAAAAGATGAAAATCTGCCACTCCAAGGAACAATTGCCCCATCTAAAATTGATTTTGTTTTATCAGGAATTACTAAATCAGCATCAAATTCCATTTTTACACCAAGACCATTACATGTCTTACACAAACCAAATGGAGAATTAAATGAAAAATTTCGAGGTTCAAGTTCACCAATAGTTAATCCACAATGAGGACATGCGTTATTTTGAGAGAAAATTCTTTCGTCTTTATCAGATGAAATCATCACATCGCCTTTTGATGTTTTAATCGCAGCTTGAATTGCCTCAAAAAGTCTAGAACGTTCAGATTTGTTAGCAGTTATCCTATCAACTACTACCTCAATATTGTGCCATTTCTGCCTGTCAAGGGCAGGTATTTCCTCATCTAGGCTTAAAATTTCCCCATTTAGACGAATTCTAGAATATCCATCTTTTTTGATTTGCTCAAATAGTTTCTCATAGGTTCCTTTTTTTCTTTGAACAAGAGGAGACAAGATTAGAATTTTTTTACCGGAAAAATCTTTGAGTACAGAATCACAAATTCTCTCAATTGACTGAGTAGAGATTTTTCGCTTACAATTAGTGCAGTATGGAATACCAATTCTAGCATAAAGTAACCTCATGTAATCATAAATTTCAGTGGTAGTACCAACAGTTGAGCGAGGGTTTTTGCTAGTAGTTTTTTGTTGAATTGAAATTGCAGGGGACAGTCCATCAATAGAATCAACATCAGGTTTATCCATCATATCTAAGAATTGTCGAGCATATGCTGAAAGTGATTCAACATAACGCCTCTGCCCTTCAGCATAAATTGTATCAAAAGCTAAAGTAGATTTCCCTGATCCAGATAATCCACTAATTACAACTAGTTTATTTTTTGGAATATCAACATCAATATTTTTTAAATTGTGATGTCGTGCACCACGAATTTTTAATTTATTTTCGGTCATTTTTAAATTGAAGTTCCTTTTCTAGTCTTTTTATTCTATCTCTACATTCTATGGCACGCTCAAAATCCAAGTCTTCAGAATATTTTTTCATTTGAGCCTCTAAATCAATTATATCAGTTGAAATATCATGAGATGATTTTAATTTTGATTCATCTAGCATTGTTTCTTGTTCTGGAACTGATTTGATGATTGTTTGAGGAGTGATGTTATGTTGAATATTATATTGTGATTGTTTTTCTCTACGACGTTTTGTTTCATCCATTGCATGAATCATAGATTTTGTAATATTATCAGCATACATTATCACACTACCGTGTTCATTTCTAGCAGCTCTACCAAAGGTTTGAATCAAACTAGTGAAATTTCTCAAAAAACCTTCCTTATCTGCATCCAAAATTGCAACTAGAGAAACTTCAGGAATATCCAATCCCTCCCGTAACAAATTGATTCCAACTAGAACATCAAATTCCCCCAAACGCAATTGGCGGATTAATTCAGTTCGTTGTAATCCTTCAATTTCAGAATGCATGTATCTGACACGAATCTGTTTTTTTGATAGATATTCTGCCAGATCTTCAGCCATCCTTTTAGTCAAAGTAGTGACTAAAACACGCTCAGATTTTGCTGCTTTTTTGTTAATTTCTTGAATTAAATCATCCATCTGATTTTTTGTGGGCCTTATCTCAACTAGAGGATCCAATAACCCAGTAGGGCGTACCAATTGTTCTGCAATTTTTGAGGAGATTTTTTTCTCATAATCTGCAGGGGTTGCAGAAACAAAAATAGTATTTTGAATATATTTTTCAAATTCTTCAAATTTTAATGGTCTATTATCAAATGCACTTGGTAAACGAAATCCATATGTTATCAATTTATCTTTTCTTGAATGATCACCTTTGTACATCCCATGAAGTTGAGGTAAAGTAACGTGAGATTCATCAATTACCAAGAGATAATCATCTCCAAAAAAATCCATTAAACAAAATGCTTTTTCACCAGCTTGCCGTCCATCAAAATGTCTAGAATAGTTTTCAATACCTGAACAATACCCCAACTCTTCAATCATTTCTAAATCATATTTTGTTCTCATCTCTAATCGTTGTTTTTCAAGTTCATTTAGTTCAGGTAATCGTTTTTTTAATTCATCTTTAATAGAAGTAATAGCATTTTTTCTAACATCTTTTGCAATCAAGTAATGTTTTGCAGGAAATATTTTCATTTGAGAGAGTTTCTTTTTTTCTTTTAATGAAACATGATCAAGGATAGTGATTTTCTCAACATCATCACCAAACATAGAGATTCTAACAATGTCTTCAGAATAAGCAGGAGTGATATCTATAGTATCACCTTTGACTCTAAAATTTCCAGGTGCAATTTCAGTGTCGTTTCTTTCATATCTTGCATCAATTAATTGTCGAATTAGTTCACTACGTTTTATTTCATCGCCAGAATTAATTACAATTGCCAAATCTTCCCAATCTTTAGGATTACCAAGAGAGTAGATACAAGAAACAGTGGATACAATAATTGTTGGCTCACCAGAGAGTAACATGGCAGTAGCCTCTAGTCTTAATTTTTCAATTTTTTCATTAATCTGAGTATCTTTTTCAATATACGTATCAGTTTGAGGCAGATAGCTTTCAGGTTGGTAATAGTCATAGTATGAAACAAAATATCCAACATTGTTTTTTGGGAAAAATTGTTTTAATTCAGAGTATAATTGTGCTGCAAGGGTTTTGTTGTGAGAGATAACCAGAGTATTTTTTCCAGTTTTTGCAATAACATTTGCAACAGAAAATGTCTTTCCACTTCCAGTTACACCCAATAATGTCTGAACAGACTTTTTTTCTACACCTTTAACTAATTCAGCAATTGCCTGGGGCTGATCACCTGTAGGGACATAATCAGAAGATAGTTCAAATTTTGTAATTTGCTCCAACATCACCAATCCCTAAAAACAGAATTTAAAGCAATGGTGATAACAGACTAAATTACCATACGGGTTCATCAATCATTTTTAATCCATCATTAGTAATCTCAAATCCCATAACTTTCAAAGTACTTTTTGCAGTGGGGGAATTTTTCTCAAAAATCTTTTGAGCCAAAATTGCTCTAGAACTTGAATCCATATGTTGTCCAATTTTGTATTTTCCTTTAATGGATTTTGGAATTATCTTAATTACTGCAACCTCATCTAAAACCAAGTCATTATTTTGTAATGGATCATAATGACCTTCAGGCTGATATTTTTTCATCATTTCATTTAGTGCCAAAGCTTTTTCAGCATCATCAGACACAAAAACAGATTCTCCTTTGATAACTACACTAATGTACAAAGTATCAGCTTGAGATGCATTTGTAGGGTGGGAAAAATATGACGGTAAAAATTCCAATTCTCTATCTACTTCAAAACCTACTTTGAAATTTCTTTTAATATTTTCAAGTTTTTCACCCCTAGGAAAGGAATGCATGTAGATGGCATCATTAACAAATGAAAAATTCATAGGAATAACTTGAGGGTAACCATTCTCATCAATACTTGCAACACGTCCAACATGTTCTTGATTTAAAAATTCCTTGATTTTTTCATATGATTTAATCTCCAATCGTCCCACTAATTTCAAATCATCAAGTAATTTTTCATCTAATTTAATAAACTAAGTGTAGCAACACCATATAATAACATGCGAGACCCATATCTTGACGGATTAAAAGATGATTATGATAATTATTCAAATCAATTAAAAAAATTAAAAAAGAAATTACTAAAGTCAAGTTCATCAGGGGAACAAGCAAAAATTATCAAGCAAATTGATTCAATTGCAAATAAAATGGAAAATAATCAAAAACAATCAGTTAAAGTAACAAAATCCAGAATCAAAGAAAGAAAAGCAAAATCAAAGAGATAAACTAGTCATCATCTAATTCTTTGACCATTTCTTTGATTTCTAAAATTCGACATTCTAATTCAGTGCATTTGCTTTTTAATTCAGCAGTCATGATGTATCATCACAAAAATAATCAAAAAGTAACAACGTCATAAAATTTGACTTTATTCATCCAAAGTTTTCATTAATGAGAATCACTAAATTTAGGTACGATTATTCAAATTCATGGATGAAAGGGATGAAGAGTACAGAGACGCTACAAATCAAGTTCTAAAATTACTAGAAGAGTGGGGACATAATTCAAGATTCATCTGGTTTAGAGAATTACATAGAATTACAGATATCGATAAAGGATTATTGCGAAATATTCTCAATGAATTAAAAAAATCAAAAGAAGTCAAAGAAATGCATGGGACAAACAATAGAATATTTTTTTGTCTCAAAAAATATTACGTTAGATGTAGAGATATAGAATTCAGATTCAAAGGAAAAGAAATAATGCTTAGAGATGGAAGTAAAACAAAAATCATTCAAGGGGCAACAAATGCAACTGAGCGTACAAGGAAAAGATTAGAAAAACAAAAAATGAAACGTAAGGCAAAATTAGACAATAAAATTAAAACAAAAACCAGTAGACACTAGATTATAAAGAATCTTCAGTTTGTCGTCTTGCAAAATTAGTTTCTGCACGTTTGAGTTTTGCAGATTCTGCCACATCTTCAGTCATATCATATAATTGATGAAGTTCTAAATCAGATGTCAATTCATCTTCTTTTTCATCTTCCAAATCAAGTTCTAAATTTGCTAAAATTTCTACATTTTCTTCTAAAATGTCAAGGCATTTTTTTACTGATTCAGGAAGTTCATCATCCATTACAAATTTAGTAAAACTAGTATGGTAAATGATTTGCTGTATGTAATAAGATAAAACGTCTTATTGTTTGGCTATTTCTCGAAGTTTTGGCATTACATGAGTTGCAAATTTGTCAATAGAGCCAAAGTAGTTCTTACCCCAGAATCTAATTACAAAGTGATTTACACCAGCTTTCATGAATTCCTCAAATACTGGAATTATATCTTCAGGGGTGCCAAGTGCGATTGAAGAACGAGCAACATCATCAGGCATCTGGGTTGCAGCCTCTCTCATCTTTACAATCCAAGATTGATCAGACATTGAATATTCTGTAAAGTATTTGACAAAATCAAATCCTTCAATTTCTTTTAAGTTGTGAACTCTCAAAATTTCAGGCTTGAACAAACTAACTTTTACTGCTTCTTTCATTTTTGCCCAAGATTGTTCTGCATCTTCACTAAAGTAAACATCAATATCAAGTGCAAATTGGAAATTGTCTTTTTCTTCTTGGGTTCTATTATTTTCATTCATTGATTTTTCAATTTGCGCTTTATGATCTGCAAAGAGTACAGGAGTATAACCAATTGGTAACCAACCATCACCTAATTTTCCAGTCATTGCAAGTGTTCTTTTTCCACCAGCTGCCATGTAAGTTGGTGGACGTGGTTTTCTAATTGGTGGTGCTTGTAAACATGCACCTTCTAATTTGTAATATTTTCCATCATAACTAACAGTGTTATCAGGATTTGATTGGTATAATTTATGAATAACTTGAATTTGTTCTTCCCATTTTGATACAGGTTTTTCAAACGGAATACAGAATTCTTTTAGATTTTGAGCCTCACCTGCACCAATACCAAGTATTGCTCTACCTTTAGAAACTCTATCAAGTGAAATTGCAGCTAGTGCAATATTTGATGGATGTCGTCTTATGGCATCAGTTACACAAGTTCCAAGTTCAACATTCTGTGTGACTGCAGCAATTGCAGATAACATAACCCAAGGATCCAAAACAGTTGCATTTTTCCATTGAGGGACATTTGTGTGGTCCATATAGAAAATAGAATCATAACCTGTTTTATCGGCAAGTATACAAGCTGTTAGAATTTGGTCTTCAGTGTAACCGGCTCTTGCAACGTTTAGTCCGTTTTGAATACCAAATTTTAGTTTATTATCACTCAAGTAACATTAACATCAAATCATTAGCATAAAAGGTTTAATCAAGCTGCCAATTTCGTAGTTTTTCAATAAAATAGAAAAAAGGTAAAAAATTATTGAATTTTTTACAAATTACCTGCTTTGATATCTTCTAGACATTTTACAACATCGTCTTTAGATATTGGAATTGGGTTTGGATCCAAATGTCCTTTATCAGTCATTACGGTGTCAGCGGCTTCTGAAACATCTGCTTTGAGTTCTAATTTATCAAAGCCTAGTTTTGCCATTGCTTCTTTGAATCTATCATAGAAGATTGAATTGTTATGTTTGTGTGCAACTGTAGTGCATGAAGATAATGAATATCCATGAGGTACACCTTCATTTGAGAATACATATGACAATGCATGTCCAAGTGTAGTTGAGCAATTTCCAAATCCCATTCCAGATAACATTGAACCATACGGATAGTTTTCTGGTTTGTCATTCATAATTGCATCATAGAGAATCTCAAATGCTTGTTTACATAGAGTTCTTGTCAAGTCATTACCTAATTTGCTATCATAGCCTTCAGTAGCTTGAGCACATGCATCACAGACAGAATTGTTTAGAACTGCTTCAGGAGTACCGTCCATAAAATATGAATCAACTACTGCCATATCAGCTAAAAATTTGTCTTCACGTAACAATTTCTTTTTACCATCAAATTTCAGAACACAATAAGTTGTCATTTCAGCTCCAGTTCCAAATGTTGTTGGAATTAAGATTTTTTCTTTTTTCATCTCAGGTGCAGCATATTTTACTACATCCATTGAACTTCCACCACCAAGTCCAATAAGACATGATGGATCTTTGTCTTTGAATTGTGAAATCACAGTATTGACATCTTCAATTGATGGTTCAGGTTTTACTTGGTCATACAACATGTAATCCTGAATCCCCATTCTTGCTAACCATTTATCCGATAGTGCTGGAGGAACGGTTGTAACAACTAGGGCATTTTTTGGATACTCTGTTTCACCAAGTGCATTTTCTCCAAAATTGATAACTTTTGGAATGCGTATTGTTTGCATGAATCAAAGGCATCATTGATTATTATTATATCTTGCATTATTGAGAAACAATATGATTATCCAAAATTTTGAAGAGCTGGCAACGTCTGATAAAAAAAAGGAATGCTTGGAGATTTTAGAAGTAGGACTTCAAGCAGCAGATCCAAAAAATATTATTTCAAATTATGTTACACCTAATGAAATCAAAATTAATGGAAAATCATTCAATCTTGAGAAATATTCAAGCATCTATTCAGTAGCATTTGGTAAAGCAGGAGATTCCATGACCAGGGCATTAAATGCCATAGTTCCCATAAAAAGCGGAATCATAGTAATCCCCAAAGGCTCAAAATCAATAATCAAAGCTAAAAAATTTCAGATTTTTAATTCTAGACACCCAGAACCAGACCAAACAAGTGTAAAGGCAGCAAAAGAGGTAATGAAGTTTGTTCAAAATAAGCGAAGTGACGAATTGATAATTTTTCTAGTATCTGGAGGAGGATCATCACTACTTGCAATGCCAGATGATATTACTTTGGAAGATAAAATTCACGTAACAAAAGTATTGCTCAAGTCAGGAGCTGCAATTCAAGAAATTAATTGTGTTAGAAAACATCTATCAAAAATTAAAGGTGGAAAATTAATTGAAAATATGAAATGTCACGGAGTAAGTTTGGTGATGTCAGATGTGGAAGGAGATGATCTATCAGCTATTGCTTCAGGAACTACATACATGGATGATACTACATATGCAGATGCATCAGAAATATTAAAAAAATACAAGATACGTTGGAAAATGCCACAAGAAATTTTAGATCTTTTTAAAAAGGGAGAAAATGAAATCATAAAAACTCCAAAAAAAGCTAAAATTGAGAATTTTGTTATTGCAAGTAACAATAATTGTTTAGAAGCTATGAAAGAAAAAGCTGAAAAAATAGGTTACAAAGTAAACACCATGCAGATTTTTGGAAATATTAAAGAAGAAGTAACTAAAATTCTTGAAAAAATTTCTGATGAGGAAAAAACATGTATACTTTTTGGTGGAGAGACAACAGTTAAAGTTCTAGGAAAAGGAATGGGAGGACGGAATCAAGAACTAGTTTTACGATTATTAAAAAATACACAAAAATTAAAAAAAATGGTTATTGCATCAATTGGAACAGATGGAATTGATGGAAATTCAGTTTTCGCAGGAGCAATAACTGAAAACATCAGAATAGATTTGGATGTAATGAAAGAATTCCTCAAAAACAGTGATTCAGGACGATTCTTTCAAAAGCAAAAAGGTAATGTCATTACTAATGCCACCCATACAAATCTGATGGATATAGGCATGATTTTAAGATAAACTGGCAAATTTTAATAGAATAACACCCTATTGTTATTTAGATAAAACCATGCTAGAAAAACAATTCAATCCAGATTTACTTTACAACAGAGTTGTGCATTTCTATATGGATAAAAAAGGCTACTCAAAAGACCAAGCAAATTCAATTGCGCAGTCAGTGGTGCAAAAAGAAGCTCAAAGAAGAATTTGTAAAAATGAAAAATGTAAACATTTCTCACATGATCATATTAGAAATTCTGAAACTTGTCTAGTTGCAGAATGTCAATGTATGGAATTTACGAAGTAAAATTATCCAAAGAATTTTCTTTTAGGGGTTGAGAAGATATTCCTATTTTTCTCAAATGTTCTGCAAATTCATCCACAAAACCATGAATGGTGTAAACTTGTTCTGCTCCAGATTGAATTACCATTTCAACTAATTCATTAAAATCACAATGATCACTCATAGGAATAGAATAATCAGTTCGCCTCCCAAAAGAAAATTTTGTGGATTGTGCCCATCCACTAAATCCAATTGTTACTGCACCATATTTTGATTTCATTTCTTGAATGAATTTATTTTTACTTGAAACCATTGGAGCTACCATCACCCAAGGTTTTTTTTCTAGTAAACCATTTTTTTCAGCTTCAGTATGTCCAATTCCATCATTTAATGGCACTCCAAATTTTTGATGAAGTGAGTTCATCTCCTTTACTGAATCATGAAAATAAAGAGGTCCCCAATGTCCAAACAATTGAGTAATAGTTTGGGCCTTTCCCAGTTGATATCCCATCAAAATTACAGGAACCCCTTTACCATATAGTTCTGAAATTAATTCATTTACTTGTTTTTGGATTTCCTCAATTTTTGGAAAAACAAATTCAGATAATCCAAATGTGCATTCAGTAATCAAAGTTTTACATTTTGGAATTTTCGCACCTGAAAGAAAACCTCTATCACGTGTACAAATATCACCAGTATAGAAAATATCATCAAAAAGCAATCCTTTGGCACCCAAAATATGACCACTGTCAATTAAATCAAAATTTTCAAGTGATTCTACATGATTTTCCATTTTAAAACCTCTAAGATTTGCAATCTCATTTGTCTCAATTGAAGACAAAATTGTCCCCCCATTTTTTGAAGGAAGATGATCAGTATGTGCATGAGAAACAAAATTCACTCCAGATGTATCGGAATTTTTAGGATCTAGAAAAACACGTTTTTCATCAATCTCACACAGGATTCCATTTTTTGTCATCCTGACTGATTTATGCAACGAAAATGAAAATAATTAGATTTGATATAAATTGCAGGTTTGATCTAGTATTGACTAGTTGCTAAATCTAGGAATTTTAATCTCAGGGCGTGGAAGCAACATGGAATCTATTTTAAAATCAATAAAGAAAAAGAAAATTCCAATAAAACCAGTAGTTGTAATTTCAAATAAACCAAATGCAAAGGGCCTAAAAATTGCAGAAAAATTAGGAGTGAATGTAGAAGTAATTGAAAGCAAAGGATTCAAAGGAAGTAGATGGCAATATGACAAAAAAATAATTGAGATTCTTACAAAATACGGAGTTACTCAAAAAAATGGTCTAGTTTGTCTTGCAGGATTTATGAGAATTATCAGTCCAGAATTTGTAAAAAAATACAAAAATAGAATCATCAATATTCATCCAGCATTGTTACCCGCATTTCCAGGATTAGATTCTCAAAAACAGGCATTAGATTATGGAGTCAAATATTCAGGGTGTACAGTGCATTTCGTAGATTCAGGAATGGATACAGGGGCAATTATCATTCAATCAATAGTCAAAATCAAAGAAAACGATACAGAAGAAACATTATCAAAAAGAATTCTAAAAGAAGAGCACAGAATTTATCCAGAAGCTGTCAACTTGTTTGCAAGAAAAAAAATCAACGTCAGTAAAAGACGAGCAATTATCAGTTAATTATCAGGACCGCCAAAAAAATACAGCACTTTGAGGGGAACTGTATTACTATGAAAATAGTGTTCAACATCTTTGGCTACAAAAAATAATTTATCTTTTGAAACTTTGTAATCTTTGTTTTTAATTTTTAAAAATCCATCACCTTCAATAACATAATACACTTCATCACTGGCATGAGGGATTTGGGTATCTTCTTCACCAGGTTTTAAAAATAAAAGACCAACAGCTAAACTATCTCGATTAATAAAAGTATGAAAATAGGAAGAACTGCTTTTCTTGATCTTCTCCAGATATACAGATAAATCAAAATCTAATTTCAATTTATTCAGCAGCTACAGTATAGGTTTTTCTTGCAGGTGGTTGACTCATGTAAGAATGTCCTTCAGGATGAAGCTTGTCATGTTCAGGACTGTTATGCATTTTGATAAAAGTCTCTTTGCTTTCATGCTCCACAATGATTCTATAGCTACCATCAGCTGATTTCAAGAATTTTCTAGATACAAATCCAGGAAATGGTGATAATACCTTATTTGATTCTGAAAACCATTTTTTAAAATCTTCTTCAGCACCTTCTTTGAGTTGAACGTCTGCCATCATTACAAACATGTTATGACTAAAAAAATAACCATTTAATTTCTTTTCTAAGATAATCATTACAGAGTCCAAGAATTAAATATCTACAAATTAAAAATCATACCATGACAGGAGTCAAAATTGATGGAAAGTTAATTGCCCAATCAGTAAAAAATAGAGTCAAAATGGCAGTTGATGAATTAAAAAAGCAGGAAATCAATCCATGCCTGGCAACTGTTCTTGTTGGAGAAGATCCTGCATCGGCTACCTATGTCAGAAACAAACACAAGGCATGTGAAGAAGTTGGAATAATTACTAAAGATCACAAACTGGATGCAAACACAACACAGACTCAACTTAATGAAATTGTAGAGAATCTAAATAATGATAACTCAGTACATGGTATTTTAGTCCAATTACCATTACCGTCACAATTAGATGAATTTACCACCACATCAAGAATTTCACCACTAAAAGATGTAGATGGGTTAACACCACATAATGTGGGATTATTAGCAATGAAAAAAGCAGCACTTGTTGCATGTACACCATCAGGAGTTATGGAGATGTTTGAGTATCACAATATCAACTTGGAAGGAAAAAATGTTGTTTTAATTAATAGAAGTAATTTGGTTGGAAAACCACTATATCATTTGTTATTAGAAAAAAATGCAACGGTAATTACATGTCATTCAAAAACTAAAAACTTGATAGAATTATGTCAATCAGCAGATATTATAATTTCAGCAGTGGGTAACAGAAACAAATTCATTTTAACTAAAAATATGATAAAAGAAGGAGCAATAATTATTGATGTTGCAATTTCAAGATTTCAAGAAAAGTTAGTAGGGGATGCTGATTATGAGGATATTATACAGAAGGCATCATTTGCAACGCCAGTTCCAGGAGGAGTAGGACCTATGACTGTTGCAATGTTATTAAAAAATACAATTACAGCAGCATCACTGAGTAGTCAAATTGGAAGATAGTGCAAATAAAACATCACTTCGAAATCTTCTTTTAGAAAGAAGAGACAATACATCTCACGACTTGTTAAAAATTGCAAGTGAGAAAATCCATAAAAAATTAAACAAAGTTTTTTCATTCAAAAATGCAACAAAGATTGGAGCATACTATCCAATAGGAAGTGAGATTTTCACTCAAGATATCATTCAAGAATTACTAAGTAACGGAAAAGAGGTATTTCTACCCAAAGTGATTGGTGCTGATTTAGAATTTAGAAAAATTACAGATTTTTCAAGCCTAGAAACAGGTAGTTTTGACATTATGGAGCCAAAAGAAGAGTGTCCTGTAAATAATGAACTAGATGTGATCCTAACCCCAACAGTAGGGATGTCACATTCAGGGGTAAGGCTAGGATACGGACATGGATTTTATGATAGATTTTTAGCAAAACACAAAACAGTTGCTATTTCTCTAACACTAGAAAAACAAGTCATAAAAAATATTCCAAAATCAGAACATGACATAATTATGAATTGGATAGTAACTGAAGATAAGATGACTAAAATTCAGTAGTCTAATCCTTTTTTTCCAATATCTGTTCTACAAAATTTACCAGACCAAGTAATTTTTGCCACCTCATCATATACAGTATCAATTGCAGATTGTAATGAATCACCCAATGCTGTAACTCCCAAAACACGTCCACCATTTGAAAAGATTTTTCCATCATTCTTTTTTGTTCCAGCATGAAAAACATATGCATCATTTGAAATAGAATCAAATCCAGAAATTTCTTCATCTTTAGGATATGATTCAGGATATCCTTTTGATGCCAATACAACACATACTGCAAATTTATCATTCCAAATTATTTGAGGCATAGAAGATAATGTACCATTAGCAGAGGCTACAAAATAGTCATACAAATCAAAATCCATTCGCATTGTTATTGGCTGACATTCAGGATCACCCATTCGTACATTATATTCCAAAACATATGGCTCGCCATCTCGAAGCATTATTCCAGCATACAAAAATCCCTTGAATGTAATTCCTTCATTTTTCATTGACTGGATTGTTTTCTCAATTACAGTTTCTTGAATTTTTTTTGCCAACACATCATCAACAATTGGAGTTGGAGAATATGCACCCATTCCTCCAGTGTTTGGACCTTTATCATCATCAAAAATTCGTTTATGATCTTGGCTTGACGCCATAGGAATTGCAACATTACCATCAGATAAGGCAATAAAAGAAGCCTCAATTCCATCTATTCTTTCCTCAATTATTATTTTATTTCCAGCATCTCCAAATGTCTTTTTTACAAGTATAGTATCAATTGCAGAAATGGCCTCATCGGTGCCATTACAGACAAGAACACCTTTTCCAGCAGCTAGCCCATCAGCTTTTACGACTACATTGTACTCTAGGGATTTGACATAATCTTGTGCCTTTTGAGCATCATCAAAAATCTCAAATCTAGCAGTTGGGATATTATTTCGTTTCATGAAATTTTTTGCCCAAATCTTACTTGATTCAAGTTGAGCTGCAGATTTTGTAGGACCAAAAACAGGGAGATTTTTTTCATTAAATTTATCAACAATTCCATCAGCTAGAGGAGCTTCAGGTCCAACTACAGTAAAACAATTATTTTTTTTAGCAAAATCTGCCAACCCATCTAAATCATCAATATCTATCGGGATATTATTTTCAGTTCCACCATTTCCAGGAGCCGTAAACACAGTTTCAACTTTAGAACTTTGAGATAATTTCCATGATAATGCGTGTTCTCGTCCACCAGAGCCCACCACCAAAATGTTGACCAATAGAAATTATTCTGAACCCAATTATATAATCCAAGTCTCAAAAAATCAATTTAGCTTTATAATGGTACTCACATATGAAAATCCAGATGGAACTTTCAACAAAGTTTGATGCAAAAGCGATTGAATCTCAAGTTAGAGAGTACATCAAATCAATTGATTTGGAAAAGCAAATTTTTGCATCAGATAAACCTGAAAAAATTAGATTCATTGAAGGTCCCCCAACAATGAATGGTATTCCACATGCAGGACATCTCAGAGGTAGAGTAATCAAGGATTTATGGTATAGATTCAACACACTACAAGGAAAAAAAATAGAATTCAATGGAGGATGGGACACACAAGGACTTCCAGTTGAATTACAGGTGGAAAAAGAATTGGGAGTTTCAGGAGGAAAAACAGAAGCTATCAAAGAATTCGGAGTAGAAAGAATTGTTTCAGAATGTAAAAAGGTTGTAGAAAAATTCAACAAGACATGGGTTGAAGTTGATGAATTACTTGGAATGTCATTTAATCACAAAAAAGCATACTGGACATTTCGAGATGAATTTATTGAAAGAGAATGGCAAGTTCTTAAAAAAGCATATGAGAATAAAATACTAGAAGAAGACTTTACGGTAATCGCATATTGTCCAAGCTGTCAAACATCACTTAGCCATGCAGAAGTAAATCAAGGATACGAAGAAGTCAAAGACCCATCACTATACTACAAAGTAAAACTAGTAGATGAAGACGCATTTTTGATTGTATGGACTACAATGCCATTTACACTAGTAACTGATGCAATGGTAGGATTACAACCAGACGAAGATTATGTATTTGTTAAAGTTGAAAATGAAACTTGGGTTGTTGGAAAAACTAGATTAGAAGAATTCATGGTAGAAGTAAAAATTGAAGATTATAAAATTGCAAAAACAGTAAAAGGTTCAGAATTTGAAGGCAAAAAATACATTCATCCATTATTAAATTTGATTCCAGAATTAAATGAACATTCAAAATTAGATAATTATCATGTTGCAGTATCTGAACCATTTGTAGATGCAAGTACAGGAAGCGGTCTAGTACATTTGTCTCCTGCAAATGGTGAGGAAGATATCAAAATTGCAAATAAAAGAAAAGTAAAAATTTTCAGTCCAATTAATGATGAGGTAAAATTCACAGATAAGGCTGGAAAATATCAAGGAATGTTTGTCAGAGATGCAGATAGACCAATTGTTGAGGATCTAAAAGATTGTAATGCACTTGTAAAAATTGGAAAAATAAAACACAAGTATCCACTTTGTTGGAGATCACATCACCCAATTGTATGGCTAGCAAGAAGGGGGTGGTTTTACAAATTAGACAGATTAGACAATAAAGCAATTGATGCTGCAAATAGTGTAGAGTATTTCTTTGAGCAACCAAAAAACAGATTCTTAGGGATTATTAAAGAAAGACATCCATGGTGTATTTCTAGAGAAAGAATTTGGGGATGTCCATTACCAGTTTGGAATTGTGAAGATTGTAATGAGAAAAATTGGTTTTTTACAAGAAAAGAAATTGTAGATGCGGCTGACAAATTACCAGATGGTCCAGACTTTGAATTACACAGACCATGGATTGATAACATTACTGTAAAATGTAAAAAATGTGGTAGTACCAAAACAAAAAGAGAAGAATATGTTTTAGATACTTGGCACAATAGTGGTTCTGCACCATATGCATCACTTACAGATGAAGAATATACAAATGAAATTCCAGCACCATTTTTTACTGAAGGAATTGATCAAACCAGAGGATGGGCATACACATTACTAATTGAAAATGTAATTTTAAACAATACTGCAACACCACCATACAAGGCATTTTTGTTTCAAGGACATGTACTTGATGAGAAAGGTGGTAAAATGAGTAAAAGCAAAGGAAATGTTTTGGAAGGTGCAAAATTATTACAAAAATACCCTACTGATTTAATTCGATTTTATTTCATGTGGAAGGCAAGTCCAATTGAACCACTAAGTTTCAGCACAGATGAATTAATGTCAAGACCATACCAAGTAATCAATACACTATTCAATCTACATCTGTACTTTAAGCAAAACAGTCAGTATGACAATTTTGATAAATCAAGTACTCTTGAATGGGCAAAACAAAATAATTTGTTGACATCGCCAGACATTTGGTTATTATCAAAACTTCAAAAACTCATTGTTACAATGACTGAAAAGAATCAATCATGTAAATTTCATGAATGTGCAAAAGCAATTGATGATTTTATAATTAACAATCTCAGTCAAATATACATTCCAATTACCAGAGGCGAATTATGGGATGAGGATGAAGAAAAGAAAAACAGAAGACTTGCAATATATGCAGTGTTAGACAAAGTTCTCAAAACACTAGATATTTTGATTCATCCATTTTGTCCTTTTACTAGTGAGCATTTGTATCAAACAGTCTTTGAAGGAGAACAAAGTATCCTATTAGACAAATGGCCACAATCACAAGAATCACTAATTGATGAAAAAATTGAAGAATCATTTGATATCATGAAAGATGTTGTATCAATATCATCAGCAGCTAGAATGAAAGGAAAGTTAAAGAGGCGATGGCCATTAAATGAAGCACAAATTTGTGTCAGCAAAGATCAAAAAGTAAAACTGGAATCACTTTCAAAATTATTGCAATCACAGCTCAACGTAGAAAAATTCAACATTATTGAAACAGAAAATAATTCAGGTTTAGAACAAATTGTAGAACTGAAACAATTAGGATTGCCAGTAAAACCAGTAATTGAATTAGAAAGAAAGAAAATAGGACCCAAAGCAAAACAACACATGGGAAAACTAGTTTCTACATTTAATGAAACAGATCCTGAAGAAATTAGTTTAGCATTACAAAAAGATGGAAAACATAATTTTGATATTGATGGTGAAATAATATCATTAGATAATGAAGATTTTATTGTAGATTTTGATGCTAGTGAAAATTTTGCAATGGCAAAACGAGATGAATACATTGTGTTTATCTCAACTGCAAGAAACAAAGAGATGATGGCAAAAGGATTGGTAAAAGATATTGCAAGAAGATTACAAACGTTAAGAAAAGAAAGAGGATACAATCCAACAGATGTACTAGAAACTGCATCAATTCTTGATCTAGATTCAGAATCACTTGAAATGATGAAAGACAAAACTAAAGATTTGGCATTTTTAGTTAGAGTGAAACAAGTAAACTTTGAAGAAACTTGTAAAGAATACAAGTCAGATGATATCGATGGGCAAAAAATCAGAGTATCAGTAGAATAATAATTCTAAAAATGATTGCAGTGCAGTCCCATGTTTTAACTATCAAAAATAGATAATCAATACATATTCCAGTGGAGAAGGTATCTTAGGTCCCCCAACCGATTTTCCCAAAACCTCGCTGGAATTATTTTCATAACATAATCGTAGATTTAGAAGAATCTTTTTATGAGAAATAATTTTTTAAAAATTTCATGTCTGAATCAAACACACCAAATGTTGTTGGAATTAACGTTCTAAAACAAAATGGCCTTGATGTAGATGAGTTGTTAAAAGAATTGATAAAAAATGCAGCAGTCGAATTTACTGCATATTATTATTTTACCAACCTCAGGGCACATTGTACAGGTTTAGAAGGTGAAGGACTGAAAGGAATTATCGAAGATGCAAGATTAGAAGATCTTAGTCACTTTGAATCATGCCTGGAGAGAATCTACCAATTAGGTGGAAAACTTCCAATTGATGCAACAGAATTTATAAAAATTTCAGGTTGTGAATTCCTACAACTTCCAGCAAATCATACAGATCATAAAGCAATTTTAGAAAAATGTCTAAAAGCAGAACAAGGTGCAATTGTGAATTGGGATAAAATTTGCAAAATGACATTAGGAAAAGATCCTGCAACATACGATATTGCAAAAGATATCCTAGCTGAAGAAATTGAACATGAGTCTTGGTTCTTAGAGTTAATCTATGGTAGACCATCAGGACACATGAGAAGAAAATACGCAGGAGAAAGACCACATACTAGAAAACATTCTAGAGCTTTAGATATGGGATAATACCCAAATCATTTTTTCTTTATTTATTATGCATGATTTTATTGATGACAAATAGTGAAAATACATTGTTTTGTCACGGTTAAATAGAAAAATCACCCAATAGATACATGGTAAAGCAAATCAGTCTTGATGCATGGCAGATTCAACAGTTAGAAGATCTATTAGAAAAAGGCTCAAGTATTGTTGCAAAAACCAACAGGCCAATTGTACTATTTAGACAAACTTTGGAAGAAGAAGAAGAATCATATGAAGAAATTGTATGTACACTTACCAAAGGGTATGTAATTGAGCAAATGGTGACATCAGGTGGAATTTTAGTTCCAAGTTTTCATCAACAATTTGTTTTTACTATTGAAGAATATCCTCAAGAATTATTACGAAAAAGTAAAGATCGCTTTTTAGAAATGATTGATTTTCTTGAAGAGCAATTGAAATAATATCATAGTTAATAAAGACCGTAAAATTCAACGTTTTTGCATGCAATTACTAGAGTTTCAAGCAAAGGAACTATTTCGAGAATACGGAATTAATCTTCTTGAAAGTATATCTTCAACTAATATTGAAAAAGGCAGAGAAGATGTCAAAAAACTAGGATATCCGTTTGTAATCAAGATTCAGGTACCAGTAGGAGGAAGAGGTAAAGCAGGAGGTATTCAAAAATGCCAAAATGATGATGAATTTGAATTGAAATATCCTCAAGTTATGGATTTGACAATAAAAGGTGAAAAAGCAAGAGCAATTTTACTTGAAAAAATGGCAGATATTAAAAAAGAATTGTATTTATCAATATTTTTGAATCGTTCAAAGAGATGTTACACCATTATCGCATCAGCTGAAGGTGGTGTAGAAATTGAATCAGTCAAAAATCAAATTATCAAAGAAATTGGATTAGGTGAAGTATCAGATGAACTAGCAAAAGAAGTTGCAAAAGAAGTTGGATTAGAAGGAAATACGGCAGAACAATTTGCAGATACATTAGTAAAATTATCAAAACTTACAATCGAAAAAGAAGCAGAACTAGTAGAAATTAATCCATTAGCAATCATGCAAGATGATTCAATCATGGCACTTGATGGTAAATTTGTAACAGATGATAACAGTAATTTCAGACATGACGAACTACAAAAATATCAAGAAAAAACAGAGATTGAAGAACAAGCTGAAAAAAGCGGATTTTCTTTAGTTGAATTAGATGGAGATATTGCCGTAGTTGGAAATGGTGCAGGACTTGTCATGTCCACACTAGACATGTTATCAGATAACGGAGGAAAACCTGCATGTTTCTTAGATGTAGGTGGCGGTGCAACAACTGAATCAGTTTATGAAGCATTAACTTTGATTAGTAAATTAGATAGAGTAAAAGGAATTTTAGTAAATCTCTATGGAGGAATTGTAAAAACCACAGTAGTAGCTGAAGCATTTCTTAAAGCATATGAAAATAATTTAATTGACTTGCCAGTATTTTCAAGACTCAAAGGAACAGAATCTGAAAAAGCAACTGAAATGCTCCAAGGGTCTAGAACAAAAATTTTCACAACAGTTGAAGAGGCAATCAATGCCGCAGTTATGGGAGTAAAGAATTGACAGATATTTTTGAATTACTTAAAGGAAAACAAGGGGATTCAGATTATGAGAATAAAGGAGTAATTGTTCAAGGAATCACAGGAGCATATGGTTCACTACATGCAAAACAAATGATAGCATATGGAACAAACGTAGTTGCAGGAGTTACTCCAGGTAAAGGAGGTCAGAAATTTGAAGACAAAGTTCCAGTTTACAATTCAATGCAAGAAGCAGTAGATGCAACAAATGCCAAAATTTCAATTCTTTTTGTTCCAGCAAAATTCTTCTTAGGAGCTGCAAAAGATGCACTAAATGCAGGAATCAAATTACTAGTTGCAATTCCAGAACATGTTCCAATTAGAGATACAATGGAAGCACTAGATCTTGCTAATCAAAAAGGAGCAGTAATCATTGGACCAAACACTCCAGGAATTATGATTCCAGAATTAATCAAAATAGGAATTATGCCACCGATGCCATTCAAAGCAGGTAAAATTGCAGTACTATCAAAAAGTGGAACTTTACTTTATGAAATTTCAGATGCACTAACTAATGCAGGATTTGGACAATCAATTACAATTGGAATCGGGGGAGATCCAGTTAATGGAACAAGAATGATTGATGCATTTGAGATGGTAAAAGACATTCCAGATTTAGAAGGATTAGTAGTAGTAGGAGAAATTGGAGGAGATTCTGAAGAAATTTTAGCTCAGAGAATTATAGATAGTGGATTTAACAAACCAACTGTAGCATACATTGCAGGAAGAGCAGCCCCTAAAGAAAAGAGAATGGGTCATGCAGGAGCTATAGTAATGGGAACGTATGGTTCAGCAGAATCCAAAATTTCAATGTTTAACAAAGCAAACATTCCAGTAGCTAAAAGACCAGCAGAAGTACCAGTTTTACTAGCAGGAAAGATGGAAAAATCCGATTAGAATAAAAGAGAGAGATTAAGGAGAAAATTAAATGCCTATAACAGATCCTGAAAAGAAACGCATTGCACAACAAGCACGTCTAGTTATGAGAATTTGCTTCAAATGTGGGTGTAGAAACGATGTCGGGGCAACAAGATGCAGAAAATGCAGAAATCCATACTTGAGATTAAAGAATAGAAATCTCGGCGTAAAGAAATAGAATTAAAAATTCATCAATCTTTGTCTATATTCTACAATTGCAGATTTTAATTCAGTAGAATGTTTTATGATAAATGGTTTTGCATAATCAGGATCATCTAATTCTTCAAATGACAATTGTAAATCATCAGGTAATTCTTCATTCATTTGAAACAGAATTTTTGCAGCATCAGTATATTGACCAAGATTTTCGGCATACTCAAATGCTAATTTCATTCTATCAATTAATGAATCAAATTCCTGTAAAGACACATACAATATTTTAAAAATTCATACAAAAAGCCAAGGTAATAACAAAATATCCACCCATCTAAAGATAAAAAAATACGTCATAATCTAAAATTATTGGACCGGTCGTCTAGTTTGGTTTGGATGACGCACTCACACTGCGTAAGGAAGGAATTCCCGCAAAGGTCGTGGGTTCAAATCCCATCCGGTCCATTTATCATTCATGTCCCTAAAATAGAACTAATTGAATCGATCATATAGGAATGTTTGAAGATAAGAAAAAAATTATTTGGGTTGCAATAGTTTTTGCAATAATTATTACAGTTATTCTAATTACAATCAAAATTTACAGTATTGAAGAGGAAAATATCAAAACAGTAATTATCAAAAACCAAATAGAAATTCAAGAAATCATTACAAAGTCCATATCAAAAAATATTAGTACAGAAATTGAAACCATTATTTTTGAATTAGAATTACTATCAAGATCAAATGAAATACAGACAGATAGCGGTACTGAAGAGGCAAGTAAACAAATTCTAGAAACATATAACAGGATAAATTCAATCTCACCTACTGCACAAATTCTTGCCCTTGATGAGAATTATACAGTACTATCTCAAGTTAGTCAAAATCATGATTCATTAATTGGCGCAAAAGTTAATGGGTTATCAGAATTAATTAGATTAGAAGAAAATTCAGGAGTGGGTCCAAAAATTTTATCAATTAACACATTACTATATGATGAACCAGAAATTGCAATCACATATCCCATAATTAATGAACAAACAAACACAACATCAGGTTTACTGTTAGTGACATTTGCATCAAGTGAATTCTTTGAGCGACACGGAAACATCTATGACATTGAATCACAATTTTTTGTAGTTATGGATGAAAATCATATCTTACTTGTTCATCCAAACATGGAAAATACAGGAAAGGACTTTTTTGATAACGGTATTCAGATAGAAACAGGACAAAATAAACAATACAATACACACATTCTAAATGTACTACAAGGGGAACTATCTACAATAATTATTACACTAAATGACGGGATTGGAGAGAGAATAAATTCAGGAATTGCTGTTAACATTAATGAAAAAAATGAATTCATGTTTGCAGTAGTAACACCTACTCTATCAATTAACAAAGAAGTGGATGAAATGATATTTTTTGCAAAAATTCAAACTGTATTTTTATTATTATCAACTATTACAGTACTATTAGCATTTTTAATAAAAAGAACGCAAAGTTTCAAAAAAGAAAAACTTACAGTAATTGGACAACTATCATCAAATATTGCACATGACATTCGAAACCCATTAGGTACGATTAAAAACTCAGGGGTAGTAATAGATAAAGAAAATAATAATCAAAACAGTATTATCTCAAGAGAATTAAAACGAATAAACATTTCAGTTCGTCGTATTTCTCACCAAGTAGAAGAAGTTCTAAACTATGTAAGAACAACACCGTTAATTTTAAAACCACATTCAATTAATCAAACTATTCAAGAAGCAATAGATGAATTAGATATTCCATCAAACATTGCAATGAATATTCCAAAAAATGATGTAACAATCAATATTGATCATCAAAAAATATTAATTGTATTTGTAAATATTATTTTAAATGCCATTCAATCAATTGGGGAAAAAGAAGGACACATTACAATTAACATTAATCAAACAACATCAGATATCACACTAGAATTTAAAAATTCAGGTCCAAACATCCCATCAAAGGATCTAAATCATATCTTTGAGGCATTAACTACTACAAAACTTGAAGGTACAGGATTGGGGCTTTCTAGTTGTAAAAACATCATAGAACAACATAATGGAAAAATTTGGGCAAATACCAATCCAGTAATTTTTTCAATCAAACTACCAAAATGAAAATTCAAGAAATGTTGATTAAAAGTAATATAATAAATTCAAAATAATGACCAACCCCAAGATTCTCCTAGTTGATGATGATACTCAATTTCTAGAGGCAACAGAATACATGCTAAAATATGAAAATTATGAGGTAATTACGGCTAAAAATGGGGAAGAAGCCATAAAAAAATACAAAGAAACACAACCAGATATTGTTCTAATGGATCTGAAAATGCCAATACTAAACGGATATGAGGCATTTTTTAAAATAAAAAAAGACCACACTGATGCAAAGATTGTATTTACATCAGCTTATGCAATAAACAATCAAGAATTTAAAAAGGCACAAGACTCAGGATTATTCGGATTACTAACAAAACCTTTTGATTTAAATGAATTAAACAAACTAATTAAATCCATAAAATAGCTAGTAGATTTTAGATTTTTTTAATACACTATACCTTTCATGAAAATATTTTGTAGACTCTTTAAAAAACTTCAAAAACCATTTTTTTAATTCTACATCATCATCAAATATCAGATTTAAATTATCAATACCAATATTGTTTTTCTCCAATGGAGAATATAACAAATTAACATAAAACCAATATGAAATTTGTTCTGCTAATTGTTCTTCAGAGATATTTTCAAAATTTCTTTGAAATTTAATATGAATAAATGACATTAACTCATAAAAGGGAACATCTGAAGATACTTGAATTTGAGGATTGTCTGCAAGTAAGCCATTTGCTAATAAATTAATTCCATATACTTTATTTTCAATTTTTGATTTTAAATAATCCCATTTTCCAAAAACTTTTGGTAAAACAGTAGAATATTTTTCTGCAATCATATCGATTTCTTTTTTATTTAAATTTAGTACATCAATACAATACAAAATACCATACAATGATAATCTATACTTGTCAGCTGTTCCAGTTTTGAGACTTTTCCCATCTTTTACAACTAGTCCTAAATCTAAAATTCCATCAGAATGTTTTCCCTTGTCTTTTCTTCCAACAAATAAACGTCTGTAAATTTTTTCTCGTTCACGTAATTTTGAAATGTCATCAGGTATGGATATTTTTGCAAAATCCCAAGTGGTAAGTGGTTTATTTTTACTCATAAGTTGTAACAAACTTTGAACATTTTGTTGATGTTTTGTTAATTGAGATTTTTTTACATTTGGGTATCCATAATGATCATGAATATTAGGACGAAGATACAGTTTGTAATTTTGCAAATTCCCGTATGAAAAATCATCATCTAAAGGCATACCGTATTACGGTATCTCTCATTATATATAACTCAGATTAAACATTACCATGAAGCAGAAAACAACACACAATTGGCAAAACTTGCCTTCTGAGATTCAGAATACAAGTGAGTCAAAAACAGTGTCAAAATCCTTAGAACATCCCAACTCATCTGTTCTATCTAAGGAAGATCTAATGGGTCTTTCTTGGATTTTGTTTGAGGAGAGACACTAAGATGCACGTACAATTTTTTTCTGATGTCACAAAAACTCCCCGACAAAATTGTGAGAAATCAGGTACAATTGCATCATCAAAATTGTGTCACAAAGATGAAAAAATGAAACCTACCAGTGCCATGTTATTCAAAGGTAGATTTTCATCTCAAAGAAAAAATTCTGCATCAAAAAAACAAAGTTGTAAAACAAAGCAAACAAAAAGTTTAGCAGTACTTTGTGTTTTTGGAATGCTACTGAGCATATCTATTTTTTCAGATATGACTGTATTTGCAGAGCCTTATGGAAATACAATAGTAAAGTTAGACCAAGAAACAAGTTTGCAAAAAACAATTACCACAATGACTGTCCCTCAAGATAATACACTTCCATGGGGGACAGTCAAAGGTAAAATCATTGATCCTGCTCAAGGATATCCTGTGATTATTCAATTCTTCAAACCTGGAGAAAAAAGTCCTATTCATGTTGCACAGGTAGATTTGAAAGGAGATGATTCTTTTGAATACAAATTCAGAGTTTTATCAATAAATGAAGGTATAGTCACCCATTTTTTTAAAGGAAACTATGATGTAAAAATCTTCAAGGTGATAAACACACCTGATGGTAATCTAGATTCAGTCTAGGTTATTATCATCTTTTTTTTTAATAAAAATAAGATTAATTTTAGATAAAATAGATTCCATATAAAATTAGTCAAACGGGGTTTAGGTTAAAATTAGAATCAATTTAAGAGAATTCATGAAAGCCAGATTTAATGGAAAATGCGTAGAGTGTGGGGATGCAATCAAAACAGGAAAAACAATTCTAAAAAATTCTAAAGATCAATGGGTCCATGCAGCGTGTTCGGATTTAGAAGAAGAATTACCATAATACAAATTTGTAATAAATCTTTTAAATGGGAATTAAGATACGAAAAACAAGATCATGAAATCAAACATACTTTTGATAGCATCAATTATGACAGTTATTGGCATAATGATAATTCCAGGAAATACATCAGCTGAAGCTAGCCAAAACTCAGTAATTGTTTCTCCAATAAATGAAGAAATCAGTTTAGAAAAAACTACAACTATGATGACTATCCCTCAAGACAATACACTCCCATGGGGGACAGTGATTGGAGCACCATCAGATTATGTTGAAAGATATCCAGTAATTATTCAATTTTACAAAGGAACTGATCCAGTTCACGTTGCACAGGTAGATGTCAAAGGAGATGGATCCTATGAATACAAATTCAGAGTAAGAAATGTAGATAACAGTACAGGTGAAATAATTAATGTCTTTGAAGGACAATACACAGTAAAAATATTCAAAGTGATTCACAATAATAATGAAATAATCTGATTAAATTTTTTAAAATTTATGTGTTAAAAAATAATCAAGTCATCAAACTAAGTAATTTACAAATATCTACAACTAAGGAGATAAGAATCCTCTAGTTGCAAGATTATCTAATGCTGCAACAAGATTACTCTTATCCAAACTATCACTCAAATACCATTTAATGGTATTCTTGAACCATGACGGGATAGATTCGCCTGTAATACTAAACTCGTATAATACTTCAACATCACTTATAGATTCACTACTAAATCCACCATATTTTTCTAGAACATCTCTTTCATGTGGGGAATAGATCTTTGTGCTATCACCCATAGTGTTTTCTGTAGTCATACTAGATTTAGCAGTAGTACCTGCATCTAGTGCAATTCCTTTTTCAGTTATTACACCTTTTTCAATTGTTACACCTTTTTCAATTACAACACCAGGTTCTAGAGTTACACCAGATTCAATTGTTACACCAGATTCAATTACGGTTCCTGCTTCAATTACTGTTCCTGCTGGAATTACTGTTCCTGCTTGAACAACGATTGTAGGTTCAAGTTCTACTAATTTATCACCTGTAATCAATATGGAATCTTTTGTGGTACCAGAATCTACAGAAATACCAGTATCAGTGACAACACCGCGTTCAATTATTACACCAGGTTCAATTACAACACCAGGTTCTAGAGTTACACCAGATTCAATTGTTACACCAGGTTCAATCACTGTTCCTGCTTCAATTACTGTTCCATCCTCAACTATAGTTCCAGATTCAATCACTTTAGTTGGAGTGATTGTAGCACTAGATGATTCAGAAGTTACAACAGATGGACTAACACTGGAGGTAGCAGTACCGTCAGAAGTTACAATCAAAACATTTTCCAATGCCAAATCAATTGAATTTCGTTTTTGGTCCCACACTCTAAACAGAATGTAAGATTGTGGAATTTCATCATCAAATATCATTTCTACATCAAATACCGCTTTATTATCAGCAGATACAGACGGAGTGATTGTAGCACTAGATATCAGATTATGTGGATCAATTATTTCATCACCAGATTGAGAATCATAAATTACAATAGTCTCAGATCTATCATTAAGAATATTCTCACCAAATTGGTTAACATATACTTCTACATGTTGTATGTTTTGAGGACCACCATTATCATACAATTGTAAAGTTAGATTCAATGGTTCACCTACATCAATAATAGATGTATGAACAGAATCTAGATTATTTGAAGAATATTTTACACCCTCATATATCAATGGGAATTCATTATCTCCAAATGAAGTGCTTATAGATGGAGCATTTTCATCACCACCACTACCGCCTCCACCACTTGAAGGAAGAGGTGAACCACCGCCTGCACCTGCACCAGTAAAGTGTCTAGTCCAAATAACAAGATCATTTCCAACATCAATTTTACAATGAGCATCATCAGATGTACTAACTGTGGATGTTAATTGAGTATCAGTTGCAGCAAACGTATCAGCAGTACAAGTGTTAGCAATGATAGTAGTAGTTCCTGCAGCATTAATCATAAATGCCTGTCCACCTTGTTTGTTAGGCAAAGTAATTCTTACAGGATTATCAAATGTAATATCTTGATCAGCCTGACCAAATTCAATTATGGTACCAATAGTTCCACTCACACCGGTTGCAGTCTTATTTGAAACAGATACTATAATTTGTTCAGCGCCAGAAAATGTTGCAGTGGTTCCTGAAGTAAGTAAGATAGTTGATAAATCAGTGTTCACTGTAATGTCAGCAGGGAATGCATTACTGTTCATACCAGACAAATCAATTACAGGGTCATCAATTCCAGTTGCAGTAATAGTTCGAATAAATGTATCATCAGTTATTGCCACTGTAGGATCAGAAGCAGTTGCTACAGCAGTAATGGCACCAGCAGTAACGGCTTGATCAGGAAGTGCAACTAGGGCAATGTCAACTACATTATTCATGGTAGCTATATCAATTCTAGCAGAAGTTCCTGCAGCAACTGCAGCACCACTAAATTCAATCACGACGGTATTACCGGCATCATGATATGCATTATCATCGGTTCTTGCAGAATTAGCACCAGAAGGATCAATTATTACATCACTGTAGGTACCAGTACTTGCGGCACCACCATTATCCATCCAATCACTAAATGTCAATGCAAGTGTATTATCACCAGTAACTACAGCATTTAGCAATACAGGGGCAGTATAATCAGCAGTAACAGAACTTGAATCAGTAATATCAGTTTCATCAAATGATGCGGTATTATTTGCCAAGTCTTGAAGTGTCACATCAAATGTCAAAAGACCATCACCAATGCCATTTCCAGAAGCTGGAAGTTCAAAGAAGATAGATTGAGCCTTTGCTGCAGGAATAATTTTGTATCCAGCATGAACAGTGTTCAAATTAATGTCATTGATTTTTACCAAAGTATTATCAGCTGAGAATTGAGTATCAAGAACTGCAAGATTTTCACCAGAGGTTAATGTAATTACATATCCTGCAGATTCAGTACCAAAGTAGGATTTATCACTGTCAAAATCAGAATTCCAATCAGCATGACCACTATTCCATATTAACGATGAAAGAGTTGGTGCAGTAGTATCAATAGTAACTGAACTGCCATCAGTAATTGCAGATTGAGTTACTTGGGTTGCGTCATTTCCTGCAACATCTTCAAAGTCTAAAGTAAATGTAACTGCACCATTTACACCAGATGGAACTGTTGCTGATGCATTCCAATAATTTCCATCAGTATTAGCACTTGCAGATTCAAAGGAGATAAAAAATAATAAAAATGCGAATATGAAAATCAAGTTTTTTGAAAAATTAAAAATCACAGTATTCTGCCTCATTGATTTTTAGAAATTAAAGATTATTATCAGTTGATCTATTAGTTTATTCATAGAATTCATATATTGATAAAATTCTCTAGTCAGTAAATTGAGTAAGAATCTTTGGCATGATATTGAACCAGGTCCAGACATTCCTGAAATCATTAATGCGATTATAGAGATTCCAAAGGGATCTATGAACAAATATGAATATGATAAAAAACATAATTTAATTAAATTAGACAGAGTATTATTTTCACCATTTCATTATCCAGGAGATTATGGATTAATTCCGCAAACATTATCTGAAGATGGAGACCCACTTGATGCATTAGTGCTAGTTACAAATCCAACATTTCCAGGAATTTTAATTGAATCAAGACCAATTGGAGTACTAAAAATGGAAGATGATGGGGAGCCAGATGACAAAATAATTTGCGTCTCAACAAATGATCCTAGATACTTGCATACAACAGACATTCAAAATATCGAAGATCATTATCGTTCAGAGATTGCTCATTTTTTCCAAGTGTATAAAGAATTAGAAGGGAAAAAAGTGAAAATTATAGGATGGGAATCAGCAAAGGATGCAAAACAAGTAATTATTGATTCCATAAAGAGATACAAAGATACTCTAAAAAAATACTAGAATGACAAAAGAATGTGAACATTTCTCACATGAGAAAAAAGTTTTTCCAAATACAAAAAGTTGTGAAGAATGTGAAAAAGAACACCTTCCAGTAGTAGCCATTAGAATGTGTCTAACTTGTGGACATGTAGGTTGTTGTGATTCATCAATTGGAAAACATGCAACAAAACACCATAAAGAAACAGGACACCCAGTTATGAAAGCAATTCCAGGAGATATTTGGAAATGGTGTTATATTCACGAAGAGTACTATTGATTTTTTAATAGTCAAAAAATACAAAATTTATGTCTGAGTATAAACTTGGAGGATGGGATCTTTCAGAATTAGCAAAGAATCCAAAAAGTGTAGCGTTTCAAAAACAAATTCAAGAATTAGAAAAACAAGCAATAAAGTTTGAAAAAATAAAATCTCAATTAAATCCAAAAATGTCATCAAAAAAATTTGGCGATATACTACAACAAGTGGAAAAAATTTCTGAAAACATGAGCAAAATTGGAGGATATGCATCATTATCATATTCGTCAGATACCCAGTCAGATGAAGCAACATCATTAATGACTAAAATGTCAAAGCTTGGTTCTGAGATTTCAAACAAAATTTTGTTTTTTGATTTATGGTGGAAAACACAAGTAGATGAAAAAAATGCAAAAAGACTCATGAAAGATACAGGGGAACTAGCAGAATATTTGTCACACAAAAGACTATTTGCAAAATATGCTCTTTCTGAACCAGAAGAGAGAATTATCAATACACTAGATGTCACAGGGATTTCAGCACTTGTAAAATTGTATGACAAAATTACTAACGCGTTTGAATATCAAATGAAAATTGGGAGTAAAAATAAAAAAATGACAAGAGAGGAGCTTACCAATTATGTCAGAAGTACCAATCCAAAAATTCGTGAAACAGCATACAAAACAATTCTAACAAAATATTCTGAGAATAAGGGAGTAGTAGGTGAAATTTATCAAAATATTGTTCTTAATTGGAGAGATGAAGGAATTGAGATCAGAGGGTATGACAGTCCAATTTCGATGAGAAATATTGGAAATGATGTAGATGATAAAACTATAGAGTCGCTTCTTTCTGTTTGTAGAAAAAATTCACCTGTTTTTCAAAAATTCTTTGCTCAAAAAGCAAAAATGTTGAAAATGAAAAAGCTTCGAAGATATGATATCTATGCACCAGTTGCTGCAAACATTAAAGAAAAAAATTACACGTACACTAAATCAGTTAATCTAGTCTTTGAGTCATTAGGGAAATTCAGTAGTACTCTAGAAGAGTATGCACGTAAAGTCTTCAATGAAAATCACATTGATTCAGCAATTAGACAAGGAAAAAGAGACGGAGCATTTTGCAGTACATTAACTCCAAAAATCACACCGTTTGTACTGGTAAATTTTACAGGTAAATCAAGAGATGTGTTCACACTAGCTCATGAATTAGGCCATGCAGTTCACAGCCAAGCAGCACAAGACAGATCAATTCTTGTTCAAGATGCACCATTGCCACTAGCAGAAACGGCATCTACTTTTTCAGAATTATTACTGTACGATAATTTATCAGATAAAATTTCAGATAATGAGAAAAAAATTATGCTTGCAGAAAAAATTGATGATTTGTATGCAACAATTCTAAGACAATCATATTTTACAATTTTTGAAGTTGATGCTCACAAGCAAATCGGAAAAGGCACCACAATAAATGAAATTTCAAAAACATATCTACAAAATTTAAAAGAACAATTTGGAAATTCAGTTAGTCTCTCAGATGACTTTGGGATTGAATGGAGTTGCATCCCACACTTTCACCACACACCGTTTTACTGCTATGCATATTCATTTGGGAATTTACTTGCATTGTCATTATTTCAAAGATATAAAAAAGAGGGCAAAGACTTTGTTCCATCATACATCAATATTCTTGCAGCAGGTGGTTCAAAGAAACCTGAGAAATTACTTGCAGAGTATGGATTTGATATAAGATCTCCAAAGTTTTGGCAAGAAGGATTTGACTATATCAAAGAACAAGTAAAAACACTGTCAGCATTAAACTAATTTTAGAATAAATGGGGCTGACAGTCCAACGCATGGACTGCCAGCTTGTTCCCCGAACGGTTTGAATTCGATGTCAAGTCAAAATCAAGAAATATCTGATTTAAACCTTTGAAATTATTTAAAATCCAATTTTTTAGGCTTGATTTTCCTTATAGAACCAGCTAAAATTCCAATTGTAATTCCTAACTGATAAAGAAAATACAATAATACCTCAAACGTACTTGGTGTAAGATCAGTGAATCTACTAATTGCAGTAAAAATCAACAAAAGGACACTAAAAAAGAATACAAATGATTTTACAATTCCACTAAGATTAGTAAATTTCAAAAGAACAAAAGTCATTACAGTTACAGAAATTGCAAGGACAGTAAGGAATCCAGTATTCATTCCAAATATCAAAAAAAGTGCAGATACAACTTCGGCAGGTCCACTAGCAGACACAGTAGATAGGTCAATTTTTTCAGGAGATGCAAAACGAGGAACACTTAGAATTGCATTAATTAAAAAAATTACAAACATAGATACAGAAACTGTTTTTACATGATTTTGCAATCGTGGAAATCGAAGTAAAATAGCACGACCTAAGATAACCCCTTGAGACAGACCAATTCCAAATGCACTCAAAACAGCAATCATTGAAAATATAGGATCTTGGAAAACATCAACAAGAATAGGGATTAAAGCCAATACTAATTAGAATATACAAAAAATGGACATATTATCTACTCGATAATATTTTTTTGTAAAAAAATTCAATAAATCATATCAATTCAGATAGGTAAAACAAGAGTAAAGTTAATAATTTCACCATTAGAGTTAGTGCCTATGAGAAACATACTGTTGATGTTGGCAATAATTTCACTTTTTACAATTTCATCAAATTATGCATTCTCACAAGAAGTAGGATTGGCAACTTATCAAGAAACAGCACAAATAATTATTGATAAGAGTATTTCTCAAAATGTTACAACATCAATAACATTACAAAGTACAAGTATTCAAGAAATAAAAATTTCTGCAGAATTAGAGCAAAAAATTAGAGAAAATAAAAGAATAGAAGCAGTCATTGTGACAAATGAAAAACAGTGCGTATTAGGAGTAGTAGAAGAATCATGTATCATTATCAATGTTGAGAGAAATCCAGAAATCAGAGGAATTTTTGCAATTCAAGATGAAACTAAAGAAGTTGCAGAGCAATACATTGATGAAATAAACCAAATGTTTGATACAGATGCAAAGTTTCATTCAGTTTATGTGCATTCTAATGATGAAGCAAATTCAGCATTAGAAACATCAGGAGTAATTTCAGGTAAGGGGGCAATTTCTGCAGTGTATACAATGGCAATGGAAGATACAAATTCAATGTATGAAAAAATTTCAGCCATTCTCATTCCAAAAGTAATTAGAGATTCAGATGGATTTTACAACATAGCAAAAAATCTCTCATTTGAAGATAACTCAAAAATGACATTCTCATTAATTCCATTAGATTCAAAATCACTTTTACAATTAAAATTATCAGTAAACTATCCAAACAAAGCATCAGCAATTACTCAAGTGAGTCCATTAGAGTTGTTAAAAATAGAAAATATCAAAAGATCAGATTATTTTTCATCAGGGTTTTATCCACTTAATTCCATAATTCAAGTCGTTATTTTATCACCAGAAAATACAAACATTTCAAATGTTAAAGGAAACATAGTTCCATCACAGATTATTGATGGTGAGAGAATTCCAACAGACATAACAAAAAACGGATGGGTGTTTGATCCTCAAGAAGGACAAATGATTCAAGGAAAATACATTTTTGGTGAAAAAATATCAATTGATAAAGAAGAATTAAAATTTTCACTAGGTGGAAGTGAACTACAATCAGAAAAAATAGAACTAGATGAAGAAATTATAGTAGTTGTAATAATTACAATAGTTGCAATAGCTGCTGCATTATTTTATCTTAAAGGTTACAAGAAATAACTATAACAAAAGAACAGCTGCTGCAAAAACAGTAGTCCATTTTCCATCTTTATCTCCACGAGTTGACTGCGTAACATGGTGTGTGTTGTAAATTTGTCCAGAGATTTTCCATTGTTGTCTTTTTTCATCCCAGTTTTTATCAACATCAAAAGGAATTCCTAATGAGGATGCAAGCATTTGTGCTGCAATATCTTCAGCATAGTCTCCTGCCTGAGTTTCATTTTGTCCAAAAGATTCGTATTCAGAAAGATACCCATATCTTTTAGGATCTTTTGGTTGTGCAATTCCCACAGAGGCTGCACACATTCTATGTGGTTCATTAGTTTGATTTTTTGAATAAATGGTAAATAGAATTTGTCCAGGTTTTATTTTCTTTAACCCTTCTTTTCTAGAAATGAGTTTTGCTTCTGGAGGGAAAATACTTGAGATTAATACAAGATTAGTTCCAGCAATTCCTGCATCTCTTAACGCATATTCAAAACTAGTCAATCTATCTTCATGAACACCCTTACCTTTTGTAAGAAACAAATTTTTTGCCACAAGATCTAACATTTCTGAATTGATGGAATGGGAATATTATTTATATTTTAATAAAATAAAAGGTATTTTTAAAATCAGTCACGATGTTTTTTTTTCTTTCTTTTATCAGGATCCTTTCTAACTTGTGTAATAAAGAGAAATGCAAAAAATGCACCCAATCCAATATTGATTACACCCATGAATGTAATAATGACTCCTTGTCCTGCAGCAATAGGAGACAACCCAATAACTATTCCAAGAGATCCTGTTGCAAAGAACATCATCATCAAAACTTTGACTCTAATTGGCTCAATGTATCTCATTATTCATATCAAAAAATGACTTTATTAAAAACTGACGGTTAAATTGAATAATTTTTGATAAAAGGTTACCAGCATTTTCTATCAAGTAACATTTTAAACCTGAAAAATTTCTTTTTAATCTGTGCCAATGTAGCTCAGCCTGGTTAGAGCAACTGATTTGTAATCAGTAGGTCGTGGGTTCGGATCCCGTCATTGGCTCCACCTTTTGTGTTTAAATTCCATAACTTATGTGCATATTTCATGAGTTCAAAACAGATTCAGAAAAAATAAAAAATCATTTTGATAGAGTTAGACTACACTTTAAAAATAATTGAAGAATCATCTTCAAAAAAAGTCACAACTAATAAAAAATAGAAAAAAGAGACGATTAGAAATTATTTGACCAAAGAAATGGAGTTAAAATATATAATAAAAACACATCATGAATATCATAATGAAAAATATACAAAGTACTAAAATTGTATTAATTACAATCATTGCATTAATCATCCCATTTGTTTTATTGGCAACGTTTGAAAAAATATCAAATGTTGTTTTTAAAGATGTAAGTGGAGATGAACAATTACAAAATAAGAAAAATATTTTTACAAAAAAGACTGAATTTTTTGCGAATGATTTTTCTAATCAAAGAACATTATTTTTGTTAGGTTCCAGTCATGTTGGACATGTCAATGTTACACAAGTTAATAATTATATTTCAGACAACAATATAACAATCTACAATCTTGCAACAGGTTCAGATACACCAATAGAAAGATTAAAAAATTTAGATAAAATAATTTCTGCAAAACCAGAAATAGTTTTTTACGGAATTTCATACAGAGATTTCAGTTTTCCTGAAAAAAATATATCAACAAATATTTTCCCAGAATTACAACATATCTTACCTACTCAATTATACAAAACTGAGTTTTTTGATAATATTTTTCCTTCAAATCCACAATGGTTAACTCGAAATATTTTGAATAATGTATTTAACATATCTACAGAAGAACAAGTTAAAATACAATCTGAAGTTTTTTTTGAATCAAATACACCATTTTATGAATACAGTAAAGAATCAGCAATAGCCACAGATGATGAATTAAAACAACAAAGAACATATGTGATGACCTGGAAGGACAATGACAATAAAAATCAGAACGTATATGCGCTTAAAAAAATTATAACTAAACTTCATAATCAAGAAATAAAATTAGTAGTTTTCTCAACCCCATTACACGAATATTATTTAAAATCATTAAGTGATTCCCAAAAAAATCAATTTTTATCATTAAAAAATAAGTTAATTCAACAATACGATATAAAAATATATGAATTTGAAAATAAATATGAAGGATTAAACATCTGGAAAGATATTTCACATATATCTTACCATAACAATGTAACTGAATACAATAAGGATATTGCTGAAATGATTTTGCAAGAAATTAATCCATAATGTTATTTACAACTATTGAATTTATCTTATTTTTTTTATTAGTTTTAACCACCATAGTAACAATCAAACATAAAAAATTTCAACATCTTTTTCTTTTATTTGCTAGTTATTTTTTCTTTTATTACACTAGTAATTATTTGATAGTTTTACTGATATTTTCCACACTACTTGATTTTTACGCAGGTCAGGAAATATGGAAAACAAAAAATATCAGTCACAAGAAAATAATATTTTCAATTAGCTTAATTGGGAATTTAGGACTGTTAGGATTTTTTAAATATGCTGATTTTGGAATTTCACAAATTAATACTGTTGGAAATTCTTTAGGAATTGATCCAATTCCATTTCTTAATCTAGCATTACCTATTGGAATCTCATTTTACACATTTCAAACAATTAGTTATACTGCAGATATTTATCGTGGAAAACTAGAACCTAGTAAATCACTTAGAGAATTTGCATTATTTGTTTCATTTTTCCCACAATTAGTGGCAGGTCCGATTGTTAGGGCCAAGGATTTCCTGCCTCAATTAAGAGAAAAAATGGAAAATTTTAGTTCTAAAAATCTAGCTCTAATATCAATTCACGATAGAAATCTCAAACTAGGGATCACGATCATGGCTTTTGGTTTCCTCAAAAAGATGTTTTTTGCAGATAATATTGCACCTATTGCAAATGATATTTTTGCTAACAGTCTAAATGCAACATCCTTAGAAATTTGGTTAGGGACAATAGCTTTTTCATTTCAGATTTATGGAGATTTTTCAGGATATTCAGATATTGCAATTGGTGCTGCATTAATTTTGGGATTTAAATTTCCACTTAATTTTAACAAACCATATTTTGCAAAATCTCCTTCAGACTTTTGGAAAAGATGGCATATTTCATTATCATCGTGGTTAAGAGATTATCTTTACATTCCATTAGGTGGAAACAAAAAATCATCTATACGAACATATTCAAATTTGTTTGCCGTGATGATTTTAGGAGGACTGTGGCATGGTGCAGCAATTAATTTTATTGTTTGGGGAACTCTTCATGGATTGTATTTAGTATTACATAAATCATTAAAAATAATTTTTCCTAAACAATCGCAAAATTTTTTCTTTAAGACAAAACTTGGAAAAATTATCAGTATTTCTATTACCCAATATTTTATTCTTTTAGCATGGATCCCATTTAGGCTGCAAGAAATAGATGGTATGTTTTATTCAATGAGTAAATTCATAATAGTTGATTTTCAGATTTTAGAGGTTATCGAGTTTATACTTGGACATAAATTCAATGTTTTGATATTAGTATTGTTCATTATCATTCATTTTATTTCATTTAGAAACAGGAATATTGTTGAAAAAATTTCAAAATTCAATCTAAAAACATGGTTTATAGTAATTATAATAATCACTACATCCATCATATTTTTTTACAATGGAAATCCAGAAGATTTTATCTATTTCAGATTTTGAAAGAGTCAATCATGAGTTCAATTCCTCAGATTAGATCTTTTTGACTCAATCCAACCATGACTTTTTAAAATTCCTTGAAAAATGAATTAGATTTACACGTATGACAATACGATTAAGTATGTTGGATTTTCGAACAAATTCAAATGGATTCAGAAGAGAATATTTTTTTACAAAATAATGATAATAAAATTTCAGTAAAAAAATCAACATTTAACGGACTAATCATAGGAATAATTGTAGTAATTGGGATTGCTGCATTTTTTGCAGGCTCTTACATTACAAATTTTAATTCTGATCAAGTTTCTCAAGAAGAATTACAAGAGGCAATATCCAAACTTGAACTCAAAATGTTACAGGCTAAATTACCATCAACTCAACCAACAGGCCCAGTAAGAATTTCAATAGATAATGATCCAATCATAGGAAATCCAGATGCAGAAATAACAATAATTGAATTTTCAGATTTTCAATGTCCATTTTGTGCAAGATTCCACACTCAAACTCTACCATCCATTCTTGAAGAATACATAGATCAAGGTAAAGTAAAACTAGTTTTCAGAGATTTCCCAATTCAAAGTATTCATCCAAATGCATTGCCAGCATCAGTTGCTGCTGAATGTGCAAATGAACAAGGCAAATTTAGAGAAATGCATGACATATTATTTGAAAATCAAAATGAGTGGAATAGAGTAGAAACAGTTGATGCAATGACATTGTTTAGTCAATATGCAAGTCAAATGCAATTAGAACAAGAAATATTTGATTCGTGTTTAACTAATGGGAAATACATTGAAGAGATTAAAAAAGATCTAGATGATGGTAGAATTTATGGTGTGTCAGGTACACCAGGATTTTTTATTGGAAATGACAAAGTAGGATATGTGGAACTAAAAGGTGCTCAACCATTTGAGAGTTTCAAAAAAATAATTGATTCACAATTAGATGCGTAAATAATAACAAGCGTTTATTAGACCTTTTTAGGTATCGCGGATATCGGAATAATGACGAGCAAGCAATGAAGCTTTTCGTCATTGCTTAAGAGAAAAAACAAAATGACAAAATTTCAAGATTTAGGACTAAACGAGGACATACTGAAAGGTATTACTGATCAAGGATTTGAAGAAGCATTTCCAATTCAAGAAGCAGTAATTCCAGTGTTAATGACAGGTAGAGACGTTGTAGGACAAGCACATACAGGTTCAGGAAAAACTGCAGCATTTGCATTAGCAATGTTACAAGAAATTCAACCAAGAAACGGAATTCAGGGATTAATCATGGCCCCAACAAGAGAACTTGCAATACAAATTAGTGAAGAAATTAAAAAATTTGCCAAGCATACAAAAATCAAAGTCGCCACAGTTTACGGCGGACAAGGAATGGGAATTCAATTAGATGCTCTTCATAGAGGAGTAGAAATTGTTGTAGCAACCCCAGGTAGATTAATTGACCATCTAAAAAGAGGTTCAATCGAATTAAGAGACATCACACACATTGTTCTAGATGAGGCAGATACAATGCTGGATATGGGATTTGTAGACGATATTTCATTTATTTTAGATTTAGCACCAGAAGACAGAGTAATGTCATTGTTTTCAGCAACAATGCCAACTGAAATTTTAAGATTATCTGAAGAATATCTAAAAAACCCAAAACAATTCCTTTTAGATGCAGACGATCTTAGTGGTGAAGGAATTGACCAATCATTCCTAGTAATCAAAGACCGTGACAAATTCAAATATCTTATTGACTTTATCAAACCAATCAAAGGACAATCCATTGTATTTTGTTCAACAAAATATAGAACAAGAGATGTGGCAAAATTCCTTCATCAAGAAAAATTTGATGCAGTAGCAATTGAAGGAGACATGTCCCAACATAGAAGAGAGCAATCAATGGGAAAATTCCGAAGCGGTAAAGCAGACATTTTAGTAGCAACAGACGTTGCATCAAGAGGAATTGACGTTCCAAGAGTAGAACTAGTAATCAATTATGATGTACCAAATGTGGAGATGGCATATTTTCATAGAATTGGAAGAACTGCAAGAGCAGGAGCTAAAGGTAGAGCAATCACATTTGTATCATATTCATCAGTAGGTGATTGGAATCTAATCAAACGTCAAATCAAAGTTCCATTAACAGATTTGAATGAACAAATGGGAATTCAAATTTCAATTCCAGATCCACTAAAAAGACAAATGCCTTCAAGAAGATATGGAGGTCAATCAAGAGGAAATTATTCTAGAGGTGGACGTTCTGGAGGTTATGGAAGATCAGGAGGTAGAGACGATAGAGGTAGAGACAACAAAGGCGGTAGAAGAAGAAATAATGACAGAGATGGCGGTAGTAAAAATAGCTACGGCGGTCGTAGTAGATGGTAATTACTGTAAAACTTAAAGACTTTAACATTCTAAATAATCTGAAGATAAAGTAATGCACAAAGGATTCATTTTATTAAATTGTGATTTAGGAGCCGAAGAATATATTGTTGATGAATTAAATCAGATGGGTAATGTCAGTAATGCATATCTGACTTTTGGCGCATATGATGTAATTGCAGAAATTCAAACAGATGACCAAGATGGATTTGAAAAAGCAATTGCAGTAATTAGAAAATTATCCAGAGTAGTCAGTACAATGACACTAAATGTAATTACTCCCGAATAATTGTTATATGAGATAATTAGAATTATTTCAAATTGCAAAAAATAGATTATGAAGGAACTGTTTGGGTACTAAATTACAACAATCCACAACCTCTAGTAGACCACGCTCTCATGATGTTAGAAAAACATGGTGTAAAACGTGAAGATATCACCCTTACTGAAACACCTACAGCAAAAGTAGGCGCAATTGTTGTCGAAATATGGCCATATGAATTAGTTATTGGAAGAGTTAGAACCACTAGAAATGATTCTTTTATCAGCGGAACTGAATTTACAATTGAACTAAAATTAGACGAGAATGGGGATTATCTAGATTATCTTTGAAAAAGAAAAAAATCCAAAACATCATCATTGTTGCAATAGTTGTTTCAGTTATTGGAGTAATTTTTGCATATAATTATTCATTTGATCAAACAAAACAAAAAGGATTACAGTTTGGTGTAGAGTTGGAACAAATTCAAGAAGAAGTAAAAAACTTACAAACAAAATTTTATTCTGAGAAAACTAGATGGCAAGAAGGAGATATTTCAAAAGAAGAATTGCTAATGTTTTATGAAACACATCTAATAGAATTTGAAAAAACTATTTCAAAGTATGATGAATTAACACCACCAGATTTATTCAAAAGTTCAGTAGAATTACTCAAAGTATCATCTCAAACACAATTAGAAAGCGATTCAGAGTATATTGTTTGGATTAGTACGGGAGACGAATCAGCAAAAATTCGTTCAGACACTCAATTTCAAGAATCTTTAGAATATGAAATGTTAGGGTTGGTGGAATTTTATTCAGCAAAAACAGGTATAAAAAATTATGATGAACCAGAGAAATTTGATGCCCCTCAAAGTGGATTAACACAAAGAGTAATTCAAGTTTCAGAGAATATGAAAAATCAATGTGATAGCGAATTTAAAAATGAAACAGTGGAGTTTGATTCAGATGAAATTGAAGTGGAGTGGTTTAATTGCACAAATGAGGCTCAAAAATGGAAAATTGAACACCTACCATAACTAGAAAAAAATTTAAAATTATAACAAATCTGATTTATGTAACAAATCTAAAACAGGATTCAATTCTGCAGCCAGTTGTTGTTTTTCAAGAGGTACAGGTTTTGAAAAGGTTAATGGAAATGTTACAGTTAACATGTCTTGATCAGTATGAGATATTCGAATAGAGTGAGATTGATTCATTATTTCAGATAAAAAATTCTCCCATTTTTGCAAATGTTCAGAAACTCTGGTAACATTTTGTTGTACGTTAGATAGAGTAGTATCCAAATCCGTATCAAACAGACGGAATTTGACAAGAGGAATCATCATCAATCCACCAGGAATAGGATCATGGTTTTTTTGCATCGATAAAATAATTTGTTCAGAATTTTCTTTAGGGAAAATATCACCATAATCAGGATCAAAATATCCTGCAATCATTTTTTTAGAATCATATATTCTAAAATAATCTTCATCAGATTCTAATTTCCACAACATCTAGAAAATAATTCATGAATAAATAAACGATTAATCAAAGACAATTAAATAAACAAGATATCAAATGGATGATTATGGTAATTTCCAAAGAAAATAAAGAGTTCATCGATAGTTTAATTGATTACTACATCAGCGAATCAGAATCATATAGACAAATTGCAGAAAATTTTGTGCCAGAAGTAGAATCAGTATCAGATACAGCATTTGGAATAATTACAGGATGTGTATATTCAGGGTTTTTGCAGGCATATCAAAATCAACAACTCACGCCAGGTCTTGAAGATGTGAGTGAATTTAATAAAATAATCAAAGAACGAGCACCGCTAATCAAAAAATCAATTTTAGAGCCTAAAAGTCTTGAAAAAAACGATGAAAAACCATCCAAAGTAGAAAAAGATTCAGAATAGATAGATTGTAAAATAATTCTAAAAAGCAATACAGTTTAATTTCAATTAAAAATAATTAAAATTATGAAAATTGATGGTAGTAAAATTATTTTTTATCTAGGTGTGACATCAGCAGTAGTCACAGCAACAGTAGTATTGTATTTTTCAATTCGTTAAAGATAAATCATCAAAGAAATCAAACAAAACAGTGTCAGCAACAAACGAGTTTAAAATTACACAAATTGTAGATAATGGTCAAATGATACAATTAACATTAATTGAGAATGTTTCAACTGAACCAATATCACAAAAACAGATGATTATAGAAAATGTTTCAAAAAAATTAGATTCAGAAACAAAAGAGCAAGTAATGCCATTACTAGAAGCAATAATGTCTGCACAACCTACAGTGAATATCAAATCATACCAACAAACACAGATTACAATGGGAATGCCAAAATCAAGATATGATAACATGGGAAGACCCCAAGTTGGAAGTACAATTTCAGTTGATTTGAAAAAAATCTAAAGACTGGAATTTATCTCATCAATACTATGCAAAGGCAAAGAGCATGAAAAGTTTTTACAAATTAAAACAGAAGTTTTAGATTCAAACGTTTTACCAGCAAAGAAAGGGTATTGAGATAATTTTTCTAATTGAGCAGAATCATTAATTGTAACTCTAAAAGAATTAGGCAAATAATTTTCATCAAACAATTCACGAATTTCGGAATTTTCGTTATTGATAATGGTAATTTCTACGGGTTTTTCTAAATAGATTGCAATCGTATTTAGTAAATATCCAAATCCAAATGGATTTTCTGCAGCCATCTGTGCCTGAGATTCTAAGATTTTAGTAGATATTTCAAGGAATTTTTGTTCTTGAGAAAAATGAAATAGTCTCAACATGACAAAAGAGGAAACAGAGTTGCCTGATGGCAAAGATAAATCATAATTGCTTTTTGGTCTGATTATTAATTTTTCATGAGAATCAGAAGTCATAAAGAAACTATTATTTTTTGAATCCCAGAAATGATCTACCAAATAATGTCCCAAAGTTATTGCCAATTTAAGATATTTTGAATCAGCTTCAATTTCAAATACATCAAGAAGTGCATTTACAAAATAAGAATAATCTTCAAGATAACCATCAATTTTTGCAGATCCATTTTTGTAAGTTCGTAATAGTTTATCATTTTCAAAAAGATTATTTTCAATAAATGAAACACAGGTTTTTGCAGCATCAAGATACTTTACATCCCCAGATACTCGATATCCCTTTGCAAATGCTGTAATCATCAAAGAATTCCATGAAACAAGAATTTTATCATCCAACCCAGGAGGAATTCTAGAATTTCTTACTTTGAGTAATTTTTCAGAACATAATGTGAGTGTTTCTTTTACTTTATCTTCAGTCATTCCAAAATTAAATGCAATATTTGAGAGATTCAAATTATTACATAAAATGCTGTTACCTTCCCAATTTCCACCATCAGTTACATCATAAAATAAACAGAAAACATCAGCATCACTTCCTAAAATTTCTTTGATTTCTTTTTTAGACCAAACATAAAATTTTCCTTCAACACCTTCAGAATCAGCATCATATGCAGAATAAAATCCACCCTCAGATGAAGTCATTTCACGTAAAACATAATCAAGTGTTTTTTTCAGGACATCAAGATAGAAAGGATCTTTTGTTATCTGATATGCTTCAGCATAATTTACAGGAATCAATGCATTATCATAAAGCATTTTTTCAAAATGAGGAACAAGCCATTTGGCATCTGTTGAATATCTATGGAATCCACCTCCAATTTGATCAAATATCCCCCCATTTGCCATTTTTCTGAGAGTTTTGAGCCCAAATTCTTGGAATTTTGCGTGTCCTGAAAGTTTTGCATAATGAAACAAAAATGAAACATTTGCAGCGTTTGGAAATTTTGGTGCAGCCCCAAATCCACCATATGTTGAATCACCTAATTGAAATAAATTCAAAGCAGCTTCATCAAGAATTATTCTGTCAATTTTTGAGGGAACAGTAATTGTTTCTGCTTTTTGTAATGTAGTAAGGAATTTTTCTGCAGACTTTTCAATGTCTTTAGGTTTTTCTTTCCAAGCTTGAGAGAGTTGCCTGCAAATACTTCCAAAACCTGGACGTCCATACAAATCCAATACGGGAAAATAAGTTCCAGCATAGAATGGTTTTTGATCAGGTGTAAGAAAAATGCTCAACGGCCAACCACCCTGACCTGTTGCTATTTGACAAACTTTTTGATAAATATCATCAATGTCAGGTCTTTCTTCACGGTCTACTTTGATATTTACAAAATTTTCATTCATAAATTCTGCAACATCATTATTTTCAAATGATTCATGTGCCATCACATGACACCAATGACATGCACTATATCCAATGCTTAAGAAAATTGGTTTATTTTCATCTTTAGCTTTTTTTAATGATATTTCATTCCAGCCATACCAATCTACAGGATTATTCACATGTTGAAGTAGATAAGGACTTGATTCAGATGCAAGATGATTTTCTACCATGACATATCAGATTTGTAACAATATTTGTACTTAGATTAACCCCAGATTCCCTTACCTTCAGTTACTTCATAGATTCTAACGTTAATTTTCTTTAATAATTTCTCTTTTGATTTATGTGCTTTTTTATCATGAGAATAGTCTTTTTTTTCAACTAATACTTGCAATCTTGCTAATTGGTCTAGTGTAAGATTTTTGAATTCATTTTTTGAGCTTGTTACTAATTGAAGTAATGCCACTCTCTCTTGATCTTCCTCAGAGATATTTGTCATGAAATAATTCAAAGGTGCTCCTTTATTTTTCTAATGAGAGAATCTTAAAATGCAGTCATGAATTTTCCGAATATATGGAAAAAATGCGGGCCATGGTACTATCTCAATGTGCAAAAATTGAAACAAATCCATTAAAACTTACAGAAATTGACAGACATGAAATTAAACGTCCAAATGAAATTTTACTAAAAATTGAAGCATGTGGGGTATGTCATTCACAACTACATGGAATTGAGGGAGATTGGCAGGACATTGGAATTCCACCTGCACTTCCAACAGTTCCAGGACACGAGGTTGTTGGCAAAGTAGTTGAAATTGGAGATGGGGTTACAAAATTCAAAGTTGGGGATAGAGCAGGAATTACCCCACTGTTAGAAGCATGTCAAAAATGTCAATATTGCAAAGAAGGAAAAGAATATCTTTGTGAATCATCAATAATCTTAGGAGAATCAACTAAAGGTGGATACACAGAATATGTTACAGTTACAGAAGATTTTGCAACCAAAGTTCCAGAATCAATGAAAGCAGAATATGCAGCACCATTATTTTGTGCAGGAATTACAGCATACAAAGCAGTAAAAGCTGCAGATCCACAAACTCATAAAAAAATTGGAATTTTTGGAATAGGTGGAGTAGGACACATGGCAGTACAATTTGCCAAAGTTGAAAATTGTGATGTAATTGCATTTTCTAGATCACAGAATCATCTTGATGTTGCAAAAAGATTAGGTGCAATTGATGCAATGAAATTTTTAGAAAATCAAGAAGAATTTTTATCAAAACTAAAAGAAAAGCATGGAACACTTGATGCAGCAATTGTTTTTGCACCAGCAGACAAAGTAACTGATACTGCAATAAAGTCTGTCAAAAAAGGAGGACTAATCGTAATAGCTACAGTTGGAGAAAATCCACCGTTTATGGCATTTGAGGAAAAGACAATTCGTGGAACACTTATTGGTTCAACTAAAGACATGGAACAAGTAATCAAAATATGTGATGAAAAAAATCTCGAGGTAATCACTCAAACATTTCCTTTAGAAGATGCAAATATTGCACTAAAAAAATTAAAAGATTCTGAAATTGATGCAAGAGGAGTTTTAATGCCTTGATTGGAAATATTAGAAGAAAGGAAATAAAAAATTGAATTGTAAGAGATGCCACCATACAGATGAAATACATATACTAAATGAGGAAAGTATCTCAATTATCAAGGCTGGAAAATGTCAAATTCCAAACTGTACATGTCAACAATACCTAGATCCAATTAATACAATTGATGAGGATTTACTGTAAGAATTCATATATCAAAATCATATAGAAAAACCATGGAAAAACACAAACCTGCAGATGAAATGATAAAGGAATTAGATGATATGTTATCAAAGATTAATGCTATGGAAATTGTTGCATCAGATGATTATCAAAAAAATTCAATTAAAATTATGAGAGCACTAGTAGAAGGACAAATACATTCAATCAATGAATTTGGCCATTTAAAAAAAGGAATGGATTTGCTAATGCTACAATTGTTTGATGTTCAAAATAAAGTCAAGAATTAAGTTTTGTATCACTAAGACCACAACCAGTACAACGATACAATGAAGAGGTTTTAAGATTTTTTTCTTTTTTCATCTCAGCACCACAACAAAGACAGATAATTTTTTCTTCATCAGAATTTCGAACTATATAATCAGGTTTTTTAGGAATTACCTCATCGGAATTACAAATTGGATTGTAACGAGATTTTATTTTATTTACGATTGCAATCCTATGTTCATCACTTGATTCAAACGAGGGTAAAATTGCAAGGTGAAGTGATTTTTCAGAAACTCCTTTTTCTACCCAACATTTGAAATGTGAATGTTGTGTAAAAAATGATGAATCATCAGTTTTTTTGCAATCTCCAACATAGATGATATTGAAATTATCCTTCTCACGTGAAAATATCAAATAGATGAGTTTCTCCATAGGAGGACCCCATTCATCAAGGGGAATAGGTCCAAGAAACTCATATTGAAGGATTTGAATGCTCAATGAATGAATTTCATAGTACTAGTTTTTCTTTTTTTCTAAAATAATCAGTATTACAGTAAACTTTGATCGCATATTAGAAACTTGAAAAGATTAAATTCAAGAAAAATGGATTGCACGTAAATGAAAGCTCCTCACAATCGTGCAAAAGTAGGTTATGCAATGATTGTGGTATCAGCCAGCCTCACAGTAATAGCATTAATCGGACTGGCAATTGGTGCAGATGTGTTATTTGCAGATAATATGGCAAGAAATAACACTGCTCATTTCAATGAATGTAAAGCAAATGACTTTGCAACTGAAGATTGTCTAAAGTATTGTGATAGAATTAATACTAAAATCTCAGGTGTATTCACTGAAAATTGTGATTAATCTAATATCCATTTCCAAAGTCATCTAACATGTTTTGATTTTTTGTTAATTTGTTCATTGCATAAAATGCACCACCAACAATTCCTGCCTGATAAAAAGTATACAAGAAAACACCAGAAGAAGTAGGATCAGATTTTGTAAAACTCAATACAAGCATTGTGAAAAATACAAACGTTCCAACAAAAGTTACCATTCTATTTAAAAATCCAGTATTCATTCCAACTATTCTTTTAGTAGCGGCTGCCATCAATGTGATGCTAGTAAGAATCAAAAAAGTGGCACCACCATTTGCAGTTACAAAAGAGTTTAACCAAGAAAGTAATCCATCTTCTAAAATAGATACATCAGGCATTATACTTCCACCATTTATTGCAAAATTTACAGAACTAAACATACCACCCATTACAAAAAAGAACAAAAAGATTTTTGCAATTGATCTTTTTACTGGACTACGGATTTCAGATGGTTTTACAGCTCGCTCAGTTATTCTAACACCATAAAGAAAACCAACTGCCATGGCGGGTAAAAACATCAAATTAATCAATATTGGAGATTCTTTGTTAATTTGCTCAATCTGAGGATGGAAAATTAAAAATAAAATTACAGCAAGAGAAGCAGATGTACCAAATAACATCAATCCCAGATACTTGTGATCATTTGATTCTAGAGCACCTTCCCAATTGTACATTTTTTAAAATATTGAAGAAATCATTAAAGCTCAAATCCAAAAATCATTTGGTTAAATTATCAATTCTCTTTACCCTTTTTAGTACAATCTAGGTACAACCATTATGAAAGTAAGCACTGTTTTTGGCATAATAGGGGCAATAATCCTAATTTTAGGGATAATTTTCCATCTTCAAGGACTCTCAATTGTGGGGCCAGAATCATCATTCATGTATTCAAATCCAGAATGGATTTCATATGGAATTCAAATTCTCATTATAGGGATAATTGTGATAGGGATTTCAATAGGAATCAAAGTTTTGAAAAATTACTGACTCATTGCACGAAGTGTGATGGTGCTACGAATTTTTTGGAATTTTCTAATTTTAGATGTAATGATTTCATTCATTTCAGATGCAGACTCTGTAACAAATTCTGCAACAATATCATAACTACCAAATGTTATCAAACAATTTTTTACTTCAGGAATTTCTTTTAGTTTTGAAAGTAGTGTTTGTTCTTCTCCAATTTCACAACTAATCAACATGTAGGCTTTATCCACACTCACATGTTCTTAAAACATCAACTTAAAGACATCTAACGAATTATTATTTCAAAACTGATCTCAAAAACCAGCAAGTATTGGATCTTGAGGTTTCATTATTTCTCGCAATAGAATGGTTGCAAAAGAACCACGAGATAAAGAAAATTCTACAACATTTTCGTGTGTAGAATAATTAGAACAACGAATTGCAGCTTGTCTGAATCCACCTTCACTACTAACTTCTTGCATCTCTTTGATGAAAAAATCTTTTGGAGTGATCTCTTCTGTTTCTAAAACTTTTGATATTTGATAATCAAATCTAGTTTTTTTGTAATAAGAATATCCAACAAAAGGTAGTGCCAAATTCTGATCTAGTCCTTTAACGTATTTTCCAATTATTCCTTTAAGATCAAAGCATACATCACCAGATTTTGCTTCAAACAAGTCCTCACCATCAGAAAATGCAGCACTCAAAGATTGATTGAAAATAAAAGATTGATAGGCTTGAACATAAAATCTTCTCAAAGATACAGGAATTGCACGAATTGCCTTTAGAGGATCATCATGATCTATCATCTCTTTTAGAACAATTCTCTCAATATCCATTTGAAAAGGAACTGAATCATAGTATTTTGCATAATTTTCTTTATCTGCCAATTTTTCTCGAATTTCGGTATTTTCGGCTGAATCATAACTAGAAGTAAATGATAAAATCAAATCAACTGCTTTTGCAAAATCCCTTCGTAAAATAGCCCTACCAATTAGGTGTGTAACAGGTCTTTTTGAGCCAAAACGCTGGTATCCATAAAAATTTAGAATTTTTTCATGTTCTTCAAATAAAGACAAACCATCCGAACATTGAGAAATATTGATTTTAAAATGATTACCAATCATATTTTTTTTTGTTAATGGTTTTTTTACAAATCCTATTTTTTCTAAAGAATATTTTTCTGATGTAAAATTATCAATTACCCTTCCTTTATGTTCAGAGCAAACAAATTGTTCAGTAATTGCTGATGCATCCTTTAATCCAAGTGACTTTAAACGAATTCCTTTTTTTCTAAAAATATCAGACAATGCATGATTAGTATCAATTTTTTTCTTTTTTAATTTGTAAACAGCATAACCATCATTTTCTTTAATTGAATTTTGAGATTTTTCAGAAATCATTTCAGACACTAGAAAATCTTCAGGAGTTACTCGAATAACACCACCAATACCATTAAAATCAGTACTGTAAACTGAAATACCAATTTGAGAATCTAAATCAGGTATCACTCTATTGTCACTGTGATAAATTTACTAACTGCTACATCAGATGATTGTGCTCCAAGTAGAATTTTGTAAACACCTGGAACTGCATCTTCAGAAGCTGAAATTGTAGTATGAATTGGTCTAGGTGCATCAAAATCTAATTGGAATGATGTAGGGGCAGAATGATCCAAATCTACATTCAAAAACTCATGGGTAGGATTTAGAATTAGTGATACTCCAAACAAATCTTTTTGGGAGTTTGGTGAAACAATATAATTGAAATGTTGTGATTCACCAGGAGATAAAGTTAGAGTATTTGTATCTAATTGAATTTCAATTGGAAGAGGAATTGAGGTGTCAACTACACCAATGTTATTTTCAACCCATTCAGTAAACCAAATTTTATCACCATTAACAGTAAAATCAAAGACTTGTGCCAAACCACAGCTAGAAATCATCTCACCAGTTCCAGGATCACAATCTCCCCAGTTAGGGTTTTTTGATGGAACTTGGTATTCTACTAGAGATTGGGATTTTGGATCCATTACAGAAATATTATTTGCAGTTTGTGCATTAAAGACAAGTCTTCCTTGATCATCAGCTTCAATCCAATAAGGTCTAGAAATAGGAGTTTTTACAATTCCTGTTTGATTTCCATATGTTTCAAGTAGTGGATCTGCAGTTACGTATTGAGTGAATTCCTTAGTAGATGGATCAAAACTGAAAAAGGATGACGAAGTTGTATCAGCTAACCAAATTATTCCATCAGGTGTAATGGTTGCACCATTTGGAGTGAGTAAGTTTTTGGGTAATTCGTATACTTTAACAAAATCAATCATAGGAAGAAATTGCTCTCCAGAGTTTGCAACAGTATCAAGATATCCATTTTGATCAAACTTTACTAAAACTCCACCTTGCTGAAATAACCAATTCGTATACCAAATGTTATCATCAGCATCAATTGCAAAGTCAGCAGTTACAGAATCATCAACAGGAGATGGAATACTCAAATAATTTACATCGTCTGCAGATTGATTTGGATCAAGTAAAGTAATTTTGTTTCCAGTAAAATCATTAATTATAATTTTAGAACCATCAACTAGAAGTTTTTGGGGTAAAGAGTTGCCTTCATTAGGATATGCCAATCGCACATAGGACTCATCAAGGGTTGAGAACTTCCAAACAGAGTCATAAGTCTCATCAGTAAACCACACAGAGCCATCTGGAGAATAATCAATACCCCACATCATAGAACGTGTTGTAGGAGGCCATGTTGGATTTTCATATTCAGTGAATGTTTCAGTTATAGGATCAAATTTCCCCAAGTTGCCAGTATTAGTTTCAGTAAACCAAACATTTCCATCATAATCAGTTACAATTGCCAATGGGTTGGTACACAAAGTAGGAATAGAAAACTCACGTACATAGTCAGTAGATTTTGCAATACTTGAACCACAAAACTGTGCTCGTTGATCATCTGGAAAATTATCTGCAGGAGTTCCAGTTACAGTAACTTCAGAAGCATCTTCAGCAGGTAAAATTCCAGGTAAAGTAATCATGATTGTAGAAGACAATAAGATAAATCCAAAAAATATAGTTACAAAGACGCCTTTTTTCTTCACAACTCAAAAAATATTGTGCCGGGTTATATCTTATTCCAAGATATTTAGAGTAATTTTAGATCCCCTGTAATTTTGTCAATCAAATTTTCAGGGGCAGGTCCAATAGAAATACAGGTTGTAGTTCCAGGAGCTATCTGAGTATGACCAGCATCAGTTACTTCAGACCATGGAAGATTCAAATCAATTGCACCTCTTTTTACTTCTTGTAAATCTTTGATACCTGTTACTTTAACGACAACTTTTTCTTGACCACCCCACCATTGCTCATACCACTCAGGGTGAGATTTACGAACATGTTCAGCACCAAGAACACAAGCATGCCCTACTTGAGCTGCAATCTTTCCTTTACCCATTTTAAGATCAGTTCTAACTGCAATTACTTGTTTAATGTCACCCATGAATAATGTAGAAAATAGGCATAATGAAAAACTTTGGAATTAAATAATTGACAAAGAAACAAAATCTGTGTACTATGATGTAGTGGTTGCAGGTGGAAGTGTTGCAGGATTATTGACTGCAAGAGAAATTGCTTCAGAAGGATTTTCAGTACTAGTGATTGAAGAAGACTATGAGATAGGAACCCCAGAACATTGTGGGGGATTAGTTAGTATTGCAGGGTTGGAAGAATTAGGAATAATTCCATTTAGAAAGACATTTGATCATATGATAGAGTCAGCAGAAATTACAGCACCTGATGGCAATAGTTTCAGTATTAATTCAAAAAAACAAAAAGTTATTGAGATTAGTAGAAGAGAGTTAGATAAACAGATTGCATTTCAAGCTCAAAAAAATGGAGCAGTAATCAAAGTTAGGACAAGTTTTCAAGAAATCACAGATACCGGGATTAGAACAAATGAGGAAAACATAGACTGTAAAATTTTTGTTGATGCTAGAGGAGTTTCATCTTTAATTCACAAAGATAGAACAGGAATTTTATCATCAGCTCAATATGAGATTTATGCTGATTGGATTCACAAAGGACAAGTAAAGGTAATTTTTGATCAAGAAAAATATCCAGGATTTTTTGCATGGGTCATTCCATCAGGTGAAGGAAAAGGTAAGGTTGGAGTTGCAGGGGGAGGAATCAACGTAGCAGAAGCACTAGATAAAATTCTGGAAGAAAAAGGAAATTATTCTACAATAAGAAAGATTTTTGCTCCAATTTGGATTAAAGGTCCTATTGAAAAATTTGTAGACGGAAAAACAGTGATAGTAGGAGATGCAGCCGGACAAGCAAAGCCAACAACTGCGGGAGGGATTTTTACTAGTGGTATGGGAGGCGTTTATGCAGGACAAGTAATTTCTAAATTTTTGAAAAATAATAAAGAATCAGAGCTATCAGAATATCAAAAAAGATGGACAGAAAGATTTGGTAAAGAATTTGACAAGCAACTTTTTGCAAGAAAAATTTTAGGGAGAATAGACAACCAAACAATAAACAAATTATTTGAATCAGTAACTCCTGAAATTCTAAAAGATATTTCAGAAAAAGATGATTTTGATTTTCATACGGGTTCAATAATCAAATTGCTTGGAATGAAAGGATCGATTAAAACTGCTCAAACACTAATTGGTGGTGAGCTCAAAAAATTATTGAAATGAGTTGGGCTTGAATTCCAAGCAAGGTATAAATGATGTTTACCGGAAATCGGGTTATGTCATCTAGTATTTCATTACCAACATGTAGTTGTTGTCACAGACATATTATGCCTAATGATAAATGTGTAAAATTCAATTGCCCAGAATGTGGCGGAGATTTAATTTGGAGATGTCAAAGTTGCAGAGAAGCCGCAAGAAACTATACTTGTACATCATGTAACACACGAGGACCTTAAAAAAATGGCACAATTACTATTCATTACAAAAATTTTACCTGAAGGAACCGAAGTAGATTTAGATAAACTAGCAGAGGCCCTCAAAACTTCATTACCAGAAGGAATTCAAATGAAAAGACATGCAAAAGAGCCACTAGCATTCGGATTAGAGTTTATCAAAGCAGAATTCATCTTAGAAGATAAAGAAGGTCAAAGTGATGCATTAGAAAATGCAGTTAAAGGAGTACAAGGCGTCAGTGAATTCGAGGTTCTAAATATGAGCCGAATGTCAGTTGACATGAAATAGGTGTTTTTTTGGTCCGCAAAGAAGAGCCTTTGCAAATGAGAATTGGGGAAGCAAAACAAAGAGACGTAGGCAAGAAACGTGCCAGAATTGGTCCAGACGCAATGGACTTTCTCAAAGTTTCACCAGGAGATATTATTGAAGTGATGGGTTCACGTTCTAGTTGTGCTGTAATTTGGCCAGTTGATGAAGATGAAAAATTTCCAGACATCATAAGAGTAGATGGTCAAACAAGGAAAAATGTCGGAGCATCACTAAATGATATTGTAAAGATTAGAAAAGTTGCATCAAAGATTGCAAAATCAGTTTCACTAACTCCAGTAAATGATGTCGTTACAGTGGATAAAGAATTTACAGATTTTGTAAAAAATAGACTGAAAGGATTACCAATAACGCATGGAGATGAAATATCTGTAATGATTTTAGGTAATTCAATGGACTTTAAAATTACAAAGACCACACCTAAAGGAGTAGTCAAGATAGACCGTTCAACAAACCTCAGCATTTCAACTGAAACTGCAGTTGATAGAAAAGTTCGTGTAACATATGAAGAAGTTGGAGGGTTAAGAGAAAAAGTCAAAGCAATGAGGGAAATTGTAGAACTACCGCTAAAACATCCAGAGTTATTTGCAAGATTGGGAATTGAACCACACAGTGGAATTTTACTTTATGGTCCACCAGGATGTGGAAAAACACTACTTGCAAAAGTTATGGCAAGTGAATCAGAAGCTAACATGTTCCCAATTAATGGTCCAGAAATAATGAACAAGTATTATGGAGAAACAGAAGCTAAAATCAGAGACATATTCAAAGAGGCAAAAGACAACTCTCCAAGTATTATTTTCATCGATGAAATTGATGCAATAGCACCAAAAAGAGAAGAAGTCTATGGTGATGTTGAAAAAAGAGTCGTAGCTCAGTTATTGGCACTAATGGATGGACTTAATGATAGAGGAAATGTCATTGTACTTGGTGCTACAAACAGGCCAGACAGTGTTGATCCTGCATTAAGAAGACCAGGTAGATTTGATAGAGAATTTGAAATTTCAGTACCTAATGAAGATGGTCGATTAGAGATTTTAGAAATCCATACACGAGGAATGCCAATTAGCGAGGATGTTGATCTTAAAGATTTGTCATCAGAACTTCACGGATACACAGGAGCTGACATCAAATCATTATGTAGAGAAGCTGCAATGAAATCAATTAGAAGATATCTTCCAGAAATTGATTTAGAAACAGACAAGATTCCATCAGAAGTATTACAATCAATGCAGATTAAACTAATTGACTTTTACGAAGCAATGCACGAAGTAGTTCCTACTGCAATGAGGGAGTTTTATGTTGAACGACCAAAAATTTGGTGGAAAGACGTTGGCGGTTTAGATGATATTAAAAAATCACTTACAGATAATTTGGTTTTAGCAATGAAAGAGCCAAGTAAATTTACAAAAATGGGAATAAAGCCACCTAAAGGTGCACTAGTTTATGGTCCACCCGGATGTGGAAAGACGTTGATTGGACGAGCACTTGCAACAGAAACTGGAGCCAACATGATACTAGTAAGAGGTCCCGAAATTTTATCAAAATGGACTGGTGAATCAGAAAAAGCAGTAAGAGAGATTTTCAGAAAAGCTAAAGCATCATCACCATGTGTAGTAATTTTTGATGAATTAGATTCTCTTGCACGAATCAAATCAGGTGAAGGGGGAGTGGGTGAGAACATCCTAAGTCAACTATTAACGGAAATTGAAGAAGGGATTTCATCAAGAGTAGTAGTAATTGGGATTACAAATAGACCAGATGTTGTAGATAGTTCACTACTTAGAACAGGTAGATTAGATTTGGTTTTGTATGTAGCACCACCTGATGAAAAAGGAAGATTAGAGATTATCAAAATTTTAACAAAAAAGATGCCATTAACTAGTGATGTAAAATTACAAGAGATTGCAGTTGCTACTCAAAACTATACAGGGGCAGATTTGGCAGCTCTTTGTAGAGAAGCTGCAGTTCATGCAATGAGAAATAACTCATCAAAGATTTCTAGTCAAGACTTTGCAAATAGTTTGAAGCAAGTAAGACCATCAATCACTAAAGAAGTTGATCAGTGGTACAACACAGTAAAGGAAAGTATATCTAACGTTGTACCAAAGTCAGGAGATAAATCATTCTACGGATAAAAATGGCAATACCAATTAAAAATACTGTATTTGACAAAATCAAAGAAGCAAATTCCCTTACAGACGTTGAATTGTTTAAAGGGTTAGCTAAAGATGGATTTGTAATATCAGAAGCAAGATTCAATAAAATTTTACTAGACTTGGAAATTTTAGGTTTAATCAAAGTTGCATGGTTTACAAAAGATGAACGAAGAATTGAGATAATAGTTGAAGAAAAAGTAGTAGACAAAATTGAAGAGCAAAACAAGGAAGTTATGGAAAAAGATTATGAGGCCAGCTTCCCTGGAATTGATAAATAATTTCTAAAATAGCGGTATGTGAAATGCTGCATCTAATGCAACTGCAACAAATATGATTGTAAGATAAGGTGCTGTCACTTTGTATGCTTTCCATGCAAATTCAGAAGTAGGCGTCTTTGTTAATTTGTAATGATAAACCAACATCAATCCACCAGAGACTAGTGCAATTACAGTGTAAACAATCCCCATTCCATCAGGGATAAAGGATAGTGTTAATGAGAATGGAAGTAAAATCAAGGTATTTCCTAAAATGTATTTAGAAGTTTTTTGCATTCCAATTACTACAGGCAACATTGGAATATTTGCTTGAGCATATTCATCTTTAATTTTCATTGCAAGACACCAAAAGTGGGATGGAGTCCAAACAAATACCAAAAATCCAACTAGAAATCCTAACAAGTCAAGACTACCAGTGGCAGCTGCCCATCCAGCCCAAGCTGCTGCACTACCAGCAATTCCACCAATTACAATGTTTGAGGAATTTAGACGCTTTAACCATGCAGTGTAAATTATAACATAAGAGAAAATTCCCAACGCAATAAAAAATGCAGTTGCTTCATTAAATGCAAAGAAGCCGTAAATTACAGAAATACAACTTACAATTAATCCGTAAATCAAAACAGGTTTTGCTGCCATTCGTCCTGAAGGGATTGGTCTTCCACTAGTTCGAGTCATTTTTGGATCAATATCTCTATCATAATAGTGATTTAATGCACTAGAGCCAGCTGATGCCAATGCTCCGGCAACTATAATGTGTAAATAATCAACATATTGTAAATCAGGTGCACCATCAACTAGCTTGCTTGCAGCATACATCGAAGTAACAGCAGTAATTACTAAAAGAACAACAATACGTGGTTTTGATATCTCCACAATTTCTTTAAATCCCAATCTCACTCTATCCTAGTCCAAAGCCATTTAATTTATTCGTCTAGCTGATCCATACTATTTCAAAAGGAATAAGTATCTCAGGCCTGCCAGCTTCATTAAATGAGTAATTGGGACCTCATGATGCCAGGAATGGGATTAACAGCTATTGGGTTAGCTGGAGTTGTAATATCATACGCAGGTATTGCTCACACATTCATCGATGGTATGCATGCACTAACAGGACTTACCATGTTTATTGGATTAATTATCCTTGCAACAGGTATCTTAGATGGGGGAGTCTCAACTAGTAACAGAGCCAAAGCAACGACTTTGATTATCATTTCAATTGCGTTAGGATTTGGAATGTTTGCATTTACAACAAATACATCAAACTATACAGTAACATTTGCAGGAATTTTAATGGCAATTGCGTTCCCTGCAATTCTCATGGCATATTTAGCTCACAAGCATTCAGAATATCTAAAACCAATTGGTTCTATTGTAGGAATGGCAGCAGCTACTGGAATTATCATGTGGGTAGCATTTGGATTTGTTAGTCCAGACACATACATGATTCCACAAGCAGTAATTGAAGAACCAGAAGAAAAAGAGTTAGGGCCAACATTTGCAATTGAGGTTTTAAAAGATTCAGTGGTAGAAGGAAATCCAGATTACAAACCAGACATAGCTATAGTTTCACAAGGATACGTAGTAGAATGGACTAATGCAGATACAATTGCACATACTGTAACTAGTTCAGAAGGATTTGGAGAATTATTTGATTCAAGTTTAATGAACGCAGGAGATGTGTTCACATTAGATACAACTAATTTAGAAATTGGTGAATACGAATACATGTGTAGTTTCCATCCATGGATGATTGCAACATTAATCGTCGAAGAACCAAAAGAACCAGTCAAAGTAAACATTCCAGAAGGTGCAGCACTTCCAGAAGATGGTCAAATCTATTATGATCCTCAAGTGATTGATGTACAAGTTGGAACATCTATTGTATGGGACAACATAGACAGTACTGTTCACACAGTTACATCAGGAGAACCACCAGCAGATGCAACGGGATTATTTGATTCTGAAATGATGTCAGCAGGAGATATCTTCGAATTTACATTCACAGAGGCTGGAAATTACAACTATTACTGTACATTCCACCCATGGATGGTAGGAACTGTCAACGTAGAATAGATTTGCAAAAAATCATTTTATCACAATCAATTAAAAGAATCCTAACAAAACATGCAGAAAATGAAATTCCTAACGAGTCATGTGCCATACTATATGGTAGTAAAGAAAATGTATCTGAAGTATTTTTAACTAAAAATATTGAAGAGTCACCAGTAAATTTTACAATATCAAATGAACAACTAATACAAGGATACAAAATTGCTGAAGAAAAAAAACTAGATGTAATTGGAATATTTCATTCTCACCCAAATTCTGAAGCATATCCATCAAATACAGATAAAAAATTCATGCATAGTAATCCAGTTGTGTGGATAATTTATTCAGGAATTAATAAAAATTTTAAAGCTTTTGTTTTAAAGTCAGAAATTATTGAAATTCCAATACAAGAATAGGTTATTGGTCTAAAACAAATTCAGCTTTTGCACCATCAGCAACATCTAAAATTGATTTATCAGGAGAAACAATTTTTCCAAGTACATTAACAGGGGATGCAGGTGTTATCTCACCAGGATTACCAATTGGTGTTTGACCAAAAAATAAACAGATTGCTTTTCCTGTAGGCCAATACGCAACATCATTTAATGAAACGATAGATTTTGCATTTTCTTCAGGTTGTGTAATTGGTGATTCAGAAGTATAGATTTCATCACCCCATACATTAAGTTCAACTAAAAAAGGCAGTTTTTCTACAAAATTTTTTACAGTTTTTGGAGAATCAGAATCATTCAATTCTAAAAGAATTTCATGGCTTTGAATTTTAACTTTAATTTGGTATTTCATAAAATTATTTATTTTTAGAGTTAGAAAAATATTACTTTTTCACACCTAGATTTGAAATAAAGTTGGTTTGGGTGTAAATTACATAAATATAAGAAAAAATTAAATTCATAATATAATAAAATGGTTGAAGATGAAATTGAAAGTGAAAAAGGAAAAGAAATCAGCGATCATTTAGATACAATCAACATGGATGCATGGTATATCATCTATGGTAAATACATCAACCCAAAATCAAAAAGTTAGAAAAAATTTCAAAATTATTAATCAAATAATTGCCATTCCAAGTTCATGAATTAGGCTTGTAGAAAGTTTTTGAATTAAATATCCCTTTTTTTATCAATCAACTATGGAAATTCACGTATACGACACTTATGTCAAAGCAGCAGATGGTCACACCATGCACTTTGATGTAATTACTGGTGAAAAAGACCACGACAAAGCCCTAACTTACGGCAAAGAGTGGTTACAATCAGTTGGTGAAGGAGAATCAGAAATGACTACAAACGAATGTCAATTCTGTCACTCACAAGGAGCACCAGAGCCTGTAGAACAGGCAATTAAAGAAAAAGGCTACTTTATCCAAAAAATGGAAGGCTGTCCTTAATCTTTTTTCCTTTTTACAAAAGATTAGATTTTTTAGATTAGAAATAATACAGATTGTATGTCTGAACAAAAATATTCAAAATGGACTGTTGAGGGAGACAGAAAAACAAAATGGATTTGTGGATGTTTTCTAACAGTTGATGGTTATTTCAAATTCTGTGATGCACATAATGTAGTTTTGAGAAAAGCAATACAAACACAAATTGATGAATTAGATATGACTTTGTTTGTTGAAGATTAGATTGCAAGAATTGCAACAAATGCTGATACAAAGACTATAGCAATTGTGTTTAGTAATTTGATGACAGTGTTAAGTGCAGGACCTGCTGTGTCTTTGTAAGGATCACCAATAATATCACCAACAACTGCAACTTTATGAATTTCAGAGCCTTTCTCCCCATTCATCTCAACAAGCTTCTTTGCATTATCCCATGCACCACCTGTGTTTGCCAAATGGTATGCTAAGAGAATACCAGTAACAACTGCACCCATTAGTAATCCAGCTACTGCGGTTGGACCTAAGAGTACTCCTAAAATAATTGGTGCAAGAATTGCAACGAGTGCTGGTTTCCATAGTTCTTTAATTGATGCAACAGTTGCGATATCTACACATTTAGCATAATCTGGCTTTGATGTTCCTTCAAGAATTCCAGAATCTGCTTTGAATTGTCGTCTAACTTCATCGACCATTTTTCCTGCAGCCCTTGATACACCATTGATTAATTGTCCTGTAATGATAAATGGAATCAAACCACCAATGAGTAATCCAACAATAATTGCAGGGTTTGTTAAACTATAATCTAAATCTAAAACGCCTTCAAAGACATGTGCTGCCTCAAATTGAAATGCTTGAATCATAGCCAATGCAGCTAGTGCTGCACTTGCAATAGCAAATCCTTTGGTAACAGCCTTTGTAGTGTTTCCAACTGCATCAATTTCATCAGTAACTCTACGATTTTCTTCTCCCATTCCAGTCATCTCAACAATACCACCGGCATTATCTGCAATTGGACCAAATGCATCAATACTTAGAACAATTCCTGCTAGACTCAACATTGCCATTGCAGTCATTGCAGTACCAAAGATTCCATAAAGTACTGGGTCTGCACCTTCTGGTGCTGCACCTGAAGCAATACTGTAAGAAAGAATGATTGCAACAACTAGTGCAATCATAAATGGTCCAGTTGATTGCATGCCTTTGATAATTCCCATTAATGTTAATGATGCATATCCCCATTTTGCAGAGTCTGCAATTTCTTTAACAGGACCTTTTTTGTAACTAGTGTAATTATCAGTAATTTTTTGAATAACTGGAACTAGTATGACACCAATTACAGTTGAACCAAATAATGCAAGTGAAGTAGCAGAGTCACCAATGAATTGTGTAATGAATACATAGTTTAATCCAATTGCAATAGCTGCTGAGACATAAAATGAACGATTAAGAGGTTTCATAACATCAGTTACACCTTTTGAACCAACAATTACAATTCCAACAATGGATGCAATCATTCCTGAAGAACCAATTAAAATTGGATACAAGAAAAAGTTTGGTGCACCAATTAATGCAGCAATAAGTAATGCTGCAAGGATAGTAACAATATATGATTCATAAACATCAGAACCCATTCCTGCTGCATCTCCAACATTGTCACCAACATTGTCTGCAATAGTTGCAGGATTTCGAGGATCATCTTCAGGAATATTTACTTCAACTTTTCCAACCAAGTCTGCACCCATATCTGCAGCTTTTGTAAAGATACCACCACCAATTCTTATGAATAATGCAATAAGACTAGCACCAATTCCAACACCAGCAATGGTGATTGGATCTGGAAATATCATGTAAAGACCAGTAATTGCCAAAAGTGCCATTGCAGGAACTGCAAGACCTACTGTTGCACCGCCTCTAAAGGCCATAGCAAATGTTTGACCTAATCCATTACTGCTCAAATTTGCAGCTCTTACTGCTGCTTTTACTGTAATTTTTAATGAAATAATTCCTGCTACTGCAGATAATGCTGCACCCACTGCAAATGCAATTCCGTTTGAAGGTGTCAAAAAGGCACCAATAATTAGTGATAATGCAATTGCGACTGGAACAATAATCATCATTTCTCTTTTTAGAAATGCTGCTGCACCTTCTTTTACTGCATTTGAAATATCCATCATTTCTTTTGTTCCTGCAGGTTGTTTCACAATCCATGCAACCAAGCCCCCAGCGACCAAAAAGGATGCAATTCCTGCGATAAATGGCAGAATTTCTGGGATGTTCATACTATACTCAGCTTGCGATAAACTGGGAAATATAAATCAAATAGCGTTAATTTTGCTTCTTTTTTTGTAAGGGGAAAATGTTTTTCCTCTTAGTCCTTGTCTAACTAATTTGTTGAATCTTTTTCCATGAGCAAGGTATGGAAATCGCATATGAATTAATTCATGAACAATAGTATTTTCCAAGGTTTTCTCATCAGGAATCTTTCGTACATTGACAAATACCAAATTATGATTAAGATATGAAACTCCATAATACTTGTAGGCAGATGTACGTCTACCTTCAGTCATCTCCTTTGGTGCATCTAAAACTTCTTTAGAACTTAGAAGTATTTGAGGTTCAAGAATTGAGAATCGATTTGAGTAAATTCCGACTTTTTCTAAAATTTGCAATCTAAGTTCAGGGTCTAACTTCACAAAAAAATATCATCAAATCGGTGTTTATTCTCAAGTGTCAATAGTTATACAAAATTTGGTGTATTTTGATTATTTCAAATTATGAATTAATAGGGTCAGAAGTTTAGTGGGGTAATCATCAATCATACAGCCACCGTCTCATCATTCCTTAATTATTCCATTAAATCAAGTAGTTTTTGTGTTTTATTTCTAATTTCAGAAGTTATCTTTACTATCACTAACCCCTCATTTGGCTGACCGTACAAAACAACTGCATTATCAGGTGCATGAATACATACAGGAATTACCAACAAATCCTCCTCACCATTAACTACCATTCTAACTGGGGATTGTAACGTAAATGCTTGTTTTATCACATCAATACTTTGAGAAGTGATTTCAGTTGCAGGATTATCCACAGTTAATTCAGTAGTATTTTCTAATTTTGGTAGTTCACGTTTTTGTCTTTTTTCAACACCATCAATAATTTGCAATGATGGAATCAAATCAAAATCAATCATTTTCTCAGTTGTTCTATCTCCAACTGTAATGATATAGGAATTATCAGAAAGAAACTCTAGAATGTGCTTCTTATCTGCAATATTTTCAGGTAACAATACACCTAAAGGATTTTTGAATTGGTCTCGTAATGAATTAGGTAGTTTCAAAAGAATCAGGTCTGAGTAGTAGTTGGTTCCGGAGTAGATTCGGTAGTTGGTTCTTTATCAGAAGTTTCAGATGAACCTTCAGATGCCATCTCTTCTTGAAGTTTAGATGCAATAATACTACATTGTGCTGCAATGTTTTTTGCACTCTTTCTAAAGGCCTCAGCACTTGGAGAATCAGGATTTGTCATCATGATTGGCTTACCCAAATCAGAGCCAGACATGATTCCAGAGTTTAATGGGATTTCACCTAAAAATGGCATTTTGAATTGTTCACTGATTTTCTTTGCACCACCTTCACCAAAGATGTAATGTTTGTCATCACAGTTTGGACAAACAAAATGACTCATGTTTTCAACTACACCGATAATTGGAACATTTAGTTTTTCAAACATTGAAACTGCTTTTACTGCAACATAACTTGCAACATCCTGTGGTGTTGTAACAACAAGTATTCCAGTAATTGGAATTGTTTGTGCAAGAGTTAATGGGATATCACCAGTGCCAGGAGGTAAATCTACAATAAGATAATCCAAATCAGACCAGTTAGTATCTACCAAAAATTGTTTTAATATTCCAGAAATTATAGGACCACGATAAATTGCTGCTTGGTTTGATTGATCTGCAAAGAAACCAAAAGAAACTACTTTTAATCCATGTACATCAGCTGGTTGGAGTTTGTTATCTTCAACTTCCATAGAACCATCTTTCATTCCAAGCATTAACGGAATACTAGGACCGTAAATATCAGCATCAAGTAATCCAACTTTAGCTCCTGTTTGTTGTAATGCTAAAGCTAAATTCAATGAGACAGTTGATTTTCCTACTCCACCTTTTCCACTTGCAACACCAATAATATTTTTGACAGTTGCCATTCCAGTGTCATCATCAAGAGAGCGACCCTCCATGACTTTGGCTGTAACTTTTAAATCAAAATTTTTGAGTTCAGAGATATCGGCAATCGCTTTTCTCACATCGTCTTCAATTTCGACATTAAATGGACATGCAGGAGTTGTTAATTCTAAAGTAAATTTGAGATTACCATCATTAAGTTCTAAATCTTTAATCATACCCATAGATACGATATCTTTTTTCAAATCAGGATCAATTACAGTGCTGAGTTTTTCTAAGACTTGATCGATTCCAACCATTGCGTCAAAAAACCTCCCTACATTATTTAAACATAATTCAGAGAAGCAAAAAAATTATCATTTCTTTAGAAAATTTCGAAAATCTTTGGAAATTTACGACTAAATTACCTAAACATTCATAAATTGAAATTCAAGAAAAGTAGCACAGTTGTTTTCTATATCTACTCTAGTTGATGTTGTTAGGATTCCTCCAAGCTTGTTTGGAACCACACTCAAAAAAGCAGCAGTAAACATTCTCAAAGAAAAGTACGAGAGTATGATTAACGCAGATTTAGGATATATCATTATGATTTTAGATGCTAAAGTTGACGAAATGGGAAAAATGATTGCCGGTGACGGTGGAACTTTTCATAAAGTACAATTTGAAGCATTAACATTTTATCCAAAACTCCAAGAAATTGTTCAAGGAGAAATTGTGGACATTACAGACTTTGGTGCATTTGTAAGAATTGGTCCAACAGATGCGTTACTACACTTGTCACAAGTCATGGATGACTATTTGAAAAGTGATGTAAAGTCTGGAATGATTTTAGCTAATCAAAGTGGAAGAACATTAAAAGTTGGTTCAACACTTCGTGCAAGAATTACTGCTGTATCTTTAGGCAAAGCCGCTGCAATGGGTAAGATTGGAATTACATGTAGACAACCATTCTTAGGTGCAGACGATTGGATTGTCGAAGAGATAAAGAAAGCATCTGGCGGTACTGAAGAACCAGCAAAAGAAGCTAAAGTAGAGGCAAGTTAAGATGGCACGAGAAATGGCATGTAGAAAATGCAAATGTGTAACAACAGGCAAAGTTTGTCCTGGATGTAAATCATCAGACTTGACACCAGACTGGAATGGAGTTGTTTTAGTAGTTGATCCAACAAATTCTGAAATTTCAAAAACTCTAGGTATTACTAAAAAAGGCAAGTATGCAATCAAAGTAGTATAATTTTCTAAATATTTAAAATCACTAAAACATTTTATCATAATATTGTCATTTAATTCAAAAAAACAATTGGTACAATTTCTTGCAGAAGATATTGGTAAAGGGGACATTACTAGTTCATTATTAGATAAAAAAAGAATCACAGTTAGAATCATTTCAAGAGAAGATGCCGTTTTGGCAGGTGTAAATCATGCTAAAGAGATTTTCAAAATCAAAGGATGTAGTGTTAAAATTTTAAAAAAAGATGGCACTAAAACAAAACCAAATCAAACCATTATGAGTATTACAGGTGATTCTGCTAAAATTTTAACGTGTGAGAGAACAGCCCTAAATTTACTAACTAGAATGAGCGGCATTGCAACTCAGACAAATTACTTGGTAAAAAAAATCCCCAGTAAAACAAAATTGTATGCAACAAGAAAGACAGCCCCAGGACTACGTTACTTTGACAAAGAAGCAGTAGAAATTGGAGGTGGAAAAAAGCACAGATTACGTCTAGATGAAATGGTCATGATTAAAGATAATCACATTGCAGTAAGTGATTCACTAGAATTATTGATAAAAAAAGCAAAGAAAAAATATAAAAAATTTGAAGTTGAAGTTGAAAATATCTCAGATGCAGTGTTTGCTGCAAAAAGTGGCGCATCAATAATTATGCTTGATAATTTTACTCCATCTCAAATTAAAAAAGCAATTTCAATTTTGAAAAAAGAGAAATTACGAAATAAAGTATTACTTGAAGCATCAGGAGGAATCACTGTAAAAAATATTTCAAACTATGGGAAAACAGGAGTAGACATCATATCAGTTGGAAGTATTACTAATTCTGTTAAAGGAATTGATATGAGTTTAGAGATTTAATTGTTCTAATAGTTGCAAAACAGATTTATTTTTAGAATCAACTTCTTGAATTTTTTCACAGCACTGAATTGCACGTTTATTTTCACCTAACTTTTGATGAGCATATGCTTTGAGAAGTAAAGCATCAACATCATATTCTCCAATTTCAAGGGATTTATCCAAATAAGAGATGCAAGTTTTGTATTTGTTTTTCAAATAATAGACACTGCCCACCATAAACAAAGCATCATGGTGATTTGGGACTTTTCTGACATATTCTACGCCTGATTTGAGGGCTTCTGAATATTTTTTATCTTTAAGTAATTTTTTAAATTCCTTGAATTTTTTTTCGTTTTCTTTGAATGCAGGATCTTTTGGCTCTCTACTAAATAATCCAACCAAACTAATCACAAATTCAGCTTATTGCAAGCATTCTATCAATTGCCAAACGTGCCTTGTCAGCAATTTCTTTTGGAACAGTAACTACATTTGTTTCATGTACTAATGCATCATGAACTTTTTGAAGATCAATCATTTTCATGTATTGACATTCAGCTTTTTCAGATGCAGGAACGAATGTTTTTTCAGGATTGTCTTGTTTCATTCTGTGCAAAATTCCAGTTTCAGTAGCTACTACAAAGTTTTTTGATTTTGATTCAGTAACATGTTTTAGCATTCCCTCAGTTGATAAAATTGAAACTTTACTATTATCAAAACTTCCATCTGCAACATCATACATGAATGGTGTGGTACATCCACATTCAGGATGAATTACTAATTCTGAATCATTTAATGATTCTAATTTTTTGTTAACATCTTCAGGAGTGATTCCTGCATGGACATGGCATTCACCTGCCCAAATGTGAATGTTTTTTCTACCAGTCATTTTTGCAACAAAAGATCCCAAAAACATATCAGGTAAAAATAAAATTTCTTTGTCTTCAGGAATTGCTTTAACAACATTTACTGCATTTGATGAAGTACAGCAATAATCAAGTTCTGCTTTAATTTCAGCAGTAGTATTGACATAGCCTACTGCAATTGCTCCAGGATGTTGTTTTTTCCAGTTTCTTAATTCATCTACTGTAATTGAATCAGATAAAGAACATCCAGCTTCTGTATCAGGTAATAGTACCTTTTTTTCTGGACTAATAATTGCGGCAGTTTCTGCCATGAAATTAACTCCACAAAATAAAATTGTTTTTTGAGGAACCGTGGCTGCTTGTCTTGATAATCCCAAAGAATCACCAGTAAAATCTGCAACATCCTGAACCTCAGGAATTTGATAATTATGAGCAAGAATAACTACATCTTTTTCTTTTTTGAGTCTAAGAATTTCTTCTTTGAGTTGAGAGGATTGTTGTACTAGCATATCCAACAAAATTGCTTTAGATGGGGATTTAAAGAAAGAGATCCCGCTTAGAATACTCATAATATGTAGAAAAATTGGCAAAAATTTCCTCTTTTTTGGGTATTACATTAATGGAATTTGTAATGATCAAAAATTCCAGAGTGGTACTAATTTTTTTAAAAAAAGGTCATTGAGCTAAATAACAAAAAAATAAAAGAAAATTCATGAAAATACAACTTTTCATCTTATTTGCAGTCATTTTTTCAATTGCCTTTGTACCTACAGTTTATGCACATGAACCAAATTTTTCAATAAGATCATCTGAAGACATTTTGGGGTTATGTAACTTCTTTTATGAAGAATACAATCTATTAGGTGAAGAGAATTTTAAAGATCATCATAAACTTTTTCTCAATGCAAATATTTGTCCAATACTATATGAAAACATAGCATGGAATAGCAATCACCCTCAGAGAAACTATGTTTTGTTAGATGAAATTGAAAATCAATTAAATACCAATTCAAATTATCTTAAAGAAAAACATTTGAAATCAAGTTTAGTACCAGTAGATTTTGAAAAGAAAGCAAAATTATGGGTTGCAGGAGAAATTAGAAATACAGAATTTTTGAATGCTATTGAAAAAATATCTAATTTTGATTTTTCAAAACAAGAGAAAATCCAATACGAAAGAGTTTGTAGTAATTTAGATTCATGTCTTAAAGAAAATGATTATGTAAAATATGCAATTACTAATCAAAAAGGCGAAAAGGGAATAATCAAATTTGAAATATCAGAGATTAAATCTAATGAAGGGATTGTAGGAAGTAAACCCACAAATACAACTATAACAATTGAGACCATAATAAATAATGAAAAAGAAAACATAGAAATTCAATTAAATAAACAAAGACAAATTCCTAAAAGTTTTCAACATCAGTACATTGATAGATTAATTTTCACAACGCCTGTAAAGATTAATGAAAAAATTGAAGATGAATTTCAAGTGATTAATAATGCAGAATATAGTATAGATGGTAATACACGTGATGGGTATTTAGCAGATAACCAAAAAGGCAAATTAATAGAAATTGATAAAGAAACAGGTCTGGTTTTATCTCTAAAATATGAAAACAAGGAATCAAATGAATTTTTTGAAATGGAACTAGAAAGTACAAATGTTTTTGAGAGTACAATGTTTGTAGAATACAAACAGATAGTCATTCCCAAATGGTTCAAAGATAACGTAGAGTGGTATTTAGATGAAATAATTTCTGAAAAAGAATTTCTAAATTCAATAAAATATCTGTAAAGTCACAATACAGGAATCAAGTGCCTATCTGAATATCATTTGAACAATATTTTCTCAGAGTTTCAATTGCAGATAAAATTGCCAATCGGCTAGTCTTAGGATTATGGGTATCAGGGAAATTCTCTATGGTAAAAGTCATTTTTCCAAATGAACCATTAGCCTCAATTTGATGAGTATTTTTGTCAGTATCAGGATCTGCCATAATTGTAACTCTAGTTTTTTCACTACCAATTCCAGTTAGAGATAACAGTGCTGCAACATTGATATTTTTAGGAAATAAGGATACTGCTTGTTTTGCAGTTCCTTCAAAAATTGTTGTAACAGAATTAATTTCATCCAAATTAATCTCAGAGGTTTCAAAGAATTTTGCACCCTTTAGTGAACGTGGATGTTTTGTAGTAGTAATAGATAATGAATCCAATTCATCTTTGATTGCTTTTATTCCATCTAGTCCTGCAATGGCACCAGATGGGAGATAAATTGTTTTTTTAAAGTCTTGACATGCATCAGACAAAATATCATAAATTGATTCATCAAGTAATGCACCAACACTCATTATCATCAAATCTTTTTTGTTTTGTAAAATACTCAATGCTGCATCCTTTACTGCATCTTGAGATGCAGCTTCCACTACAATATCAACAGAGTTTGAAGATAGTAAATGTGAGTTTTCTACAATTTCAGGTTTATTTTTTAATTTTGCATGTAATGTAGATGATTTTTCTTTTGAATCATCAAAGATATGAGTTAGTATTGCAGGAATTTTTCCCTCATCAATTGCCAATGCAATCTGAGTGCCAATTGCCCCACATCCAAGTAAACCTATTTTTTTCAATCAATTCTTTAAAGAATAGTCTATTAATTAATTCTAATCAGAATTCCAAAAAAGGGCGGGTTTAGTGGATCAGTTTTGTCAATGCTCAGTATAACCTAAAGATTTTATTCAAACCTACAAAGTATTCTTGTGCTCAATACTGTCTACAAAGACGCCATAATTAACAGAGAGAAAATGCTATCAGTACTCAAAGGTCCAAAATTTGAGCAAATTTTAGATAAAGCACGCAGTAATTGGGTAGAATTTTCACCTACAAAAGAAGAAGTGGTTACTGCAGGAATTGATGCTAGTTTTAACAATACAAAATTTCAAGGGATTGAATTATGGGCTACAACTGCAGTATCTATCAAATCAGATGGGGAGATTCTAGTTGATTTACACAAATCAGGATTAGGATCAGCTGATGATATTTCAAGTGTGGCAAGTAAAATGGAGATTGAAGCCTGTGAGAAAACAGTAGACCAAGTTGATTTGGTATTGATGGATGGTTCACTGCATTCTCAACTAATGACAAGGCAGGCAAATTTGGGAGCATCAATTGTAAGAATTATGAAAAAGAATAACAACGTAATTTTTGTTGCAAAAACTTCAAACACAAAAAAACAGTTTGAAGGTTTAGGTTCTTTAGCTGGAGATATTTTTTATTATAATCATGTAACAAATTCCCCAGGATTTAGTAAAATTTTTGTAGAAAAAAAATACGGAGCAGACAAAATCATATCATCAACATTTGTTAGATTAAGTGATTCAACGCCAATAATCAAATTGGAATTTTTAGGGGAAGGGTATGGAGATAATGAAGTAAAATCAGCCATGAACAAACTATTCAAGACAAGTGTTGGCGGATACCCATATGCACTAAAGCTTGCACACAACAACTGTAAAATATCTGATAAGGAACTTGGTAAAATGGTTAGTTTGCTGGGATTAGGTAATGAGATCGGTTCACGGGAGGTATTAGGTTGAGTTTAGGTTTTGTCATTGGTGAATCAAAGCCAACATCAGTTACAGCTATAACATCAAGGGCACTATCAGTTGGAGAATATATCAAAATAGGGACAGATGAGGGAGAAATTTTAGGACTAGTTGAAAAATCATCAGTATCTAGTGCAGCATTTACAGATGTAAGAAATTTCGATGAAGCCGCAGAGAGTACAGAAATTGCAGAGTTAAACAAGAGAGATAAAACATTCATTGCACATATTGGGATTTTAGGGTTTTTAGAGAATTTAAGAAAAGGGAAATCAATAATTCCTGCAATTCCACCAATTCCAGGCACAGAGATCATCCCTCCAAGTAAACAAGACCTAGAAGAAATTTTCAGTCCAAAAAATAAAGGATGGGTAAAGATTGGAAATCTATTACGAAACAAAACAGTGGATGCAAAAATAAATCTCGATAAAATTGTTTCAAGACATTTAGGAATTTTAGCAATGACTGGAATGGGAAAAAGTAATCTTGTATCACTAGTTACAAAACAAATTTCCAAACTAAATGGAACTGTAATAATTTTTGATTACCATAATGATTACACCAATCTTAACATTCCAAAAATTAATGTAATTGACGCAAAAATTAATCCAAGATTACTTGATGCAGATCAATTATCAGACGTATTAGAGATTAGAGAAAGCGCTACAGTTCAACAGCGAGTATTACGAATGGCATTTACAGAATCTGTCAAAAAATCTAAAGAATTTTGGAAAAAATTAGAAACCGAAATAGGGTTTATTGTAGATTCAGAAGATAAAAAAATTAAAGAAATTAGATCATCAGCATATAGAGTTCAAGATATTGTTGAGGAATCTCAAAGAAGGTTTGAAGATATACTAGATCCGGATATGGGAGACCCGATTAGTTTTATCAAAGAAGGACGTGCAAATATCCTCAATATTTCAGAGTTATCAGAAAAACAAGCAAATGTAGCTTTGGCATTTTATTTACAACAATTACTAAAAGATAGAAAAGATGCAAGTATTGCAAAACATGGAAGAAGCAAAAAAATTAGAAATTATAAATTTAATTCTCCGATTTTTGTAATTATTGAGGAAGCTCATGTTTTCATTCCAAAGGACCATGATACTAGTGCAAAGTATTGGGCTGCAAAAATTGCAAGAGAAGGAAGAAAGTTTGGATTAGGTCTTGGAATTGTATCTCAGAGACCAAGAAGTGTGGACCTTAATGTTCTCAGTCAGATGGGCTCTTTTGCCATTATGAAGATTATTCAAGAAGATGATCAGCGTCAAATAGCCTCAGCTACAGAGTCTACTAGTCGTGAATTGATTGCTCAATTGACTTCACTAAATGTTGGAGATGCAGTTCTTGTAGGTCAATGGACTAATTTGCCATCCATGGTACATGTTGAAGAAGTTAAAGAAAAGGTAATGGGCTCTGATCAAAGTGCAGTAGATGCTTGGGCAAAAGCTGACACTATGAAAGAAATTGCAGTAGAATCAACGCAAGGATTAGTTCAAAAAGATTTGTTGTTAGAGTAAATTGATTTTTTCTCATATTTCAGACACACATTTAGGGTTAGTACAGTATGGTTCAGACGAAAGAGCACAAGATGTGTATGATTCGTTTAATCAATCAATTGATACATCAATTAAAGATCATGTAGATTTTGTAATTTTTGCAGGAGATATTTTTCATGTGCCAAATCCTAGCGGTACTGCAATTGTTCAAATGGGTAATGGTCTAAAAAGATTAAAACAAAATAACATAGATTCATTTTTTATTTTAGGAGAACATGATATTAGTAGAATCAGATCAACACCAATTCCATATGTATATCATAATTTAGGATTCTCAAAATACATAGGTCAAGGAAATCCATTTGAATACAAAGGAATTCTTTTTGCAGGATTTGATAAGATTAGAAAACCAGAAATTCCACAATACGAAGAAAAGTTTACAGTAGTTGATAAAGCTGCACAAAACCATTCAGGTCATAAAATTCTAGTGTTACATCAGGGAGTTACAGAGTTTAACAAATTTGCAGGAGAGATTCAATCAACTGACCTTCCAAAAAATTTTACATATTATGCGATGGGTCATCTTCATGACAAAGATATTAAAAATTTCAATCATCTTAATGGGCCTGTTGCATACCCAGGTTCAATTGAATCAACTACAAGTGAAGGAATCAAAGAAACTCACAAAGGATTTTTCGAAGTAGATATTTCAGGAGAAGAGGCAAAACCAAACTGGATTGAATTAGAAACAAGACCCCAATTATCATTTAAAACAGAATATGAAGAACTATCAAAAACAATAGATGAGATTTCTCAAAAAATTACTGATTATCAGAAAAAACCAATTATCGAAGTAAAAATTCAAGGAGAAAACATAGAAACGGACATCATTCAGGCACAAATTGCAAGGCTAAACTCACTAGCTTTGAGATGTTTTTGGAGAATTAGTACAAAGCAGATTTCAGACTCTTCAGTCTTTTTAGATAGACCAAATGTGATAGATGATGAAATGTACAGATTATCAGTTAGTGCTCTAGGTTCTGAGGAAGCTGCAAATTTTGCAATAAAGGAATTATTACCAATTTTGACATCAGGTGAAATTAAAGAAGCATCTCAGATGATTTATGAAAACTTTGAGAAATTCAAAAAGGAGAAAAAATGATTACAGCAATAGAATTAGGAGATTTTCTTGCACATTCAAACACCAAATTACAATTTGAAAATGGTGTAACTGTTTTTGTTGGAGATAATGGTGCTGGGAAATCAAGCATAATTGATGCAATTACATTTGCATTGTTTGGTCAACATACAAGAAAATCAAATAAAGGTTTGATAAAAAGAGGATCAAACCAAGGATTCTCAAAAATAGGATTTTCGATTAATGGAAAACAGTATGAAGCAGTCAGAAAAATTGATAGTAAAGGAGCACTTGCTGCAACCTTTTCTGAAATAGTAGGAGAAGATCGTATTGAAATTGCAGCTGGTGAGAGAAAACAATTTGGAGAATCAATGACACAACAAGTAGAGCAAGTAATTGGACTTGATTTTGAGAAATTAAAAATTGCATCAATTGTACAACAGGGGGAACTTAATGCAATAATTAATGCAAAACCAAAAGAGTTTAAAGAATTACTTAATGCAATAATTGGAATTGATAAACTAGATGTTGCATCTGAATCAATGAAAGTGGTAAACAAAGAATTTCGTGAGCAAATTAAAGAAAAAATTGGATTTGATGATACACATATAGAAATTCTTTTACGAGATTTAGAAAAATACGAAAATGAAATTAATGAATCGATTCCAGAGAAAAACAAACTAGAATCAAATCAAAAAGAAATAGAAAAAACAGTTGATGAGTTAAGAAAAGAAATTGAAATTGAAACTCCAAAAGTAGATAAAATTAACCAGTTAGAATCAAGAAAAAAGGAACTAGTAGAATATGCAAAAGAGGCAATACGAGGAATTCAGCAACAAATTAGTGAAAATGAGCGTAAAATTCACGACTGTGAGAGTTGTTTTGAGCATGCTGGACAAAAAAATGATTTAGAATCAAAAATCATCAAAGTAGAGCAAGCAGTTGAGGATACATTAAAGAAAATTCAAGAACTAACCAGCCAAACAGCATCATTAAAAGAAAAACAACTCTTAGCATCAAAACTGCAACTAAAAGATAACAAGTGTCCAGTATGTGATTCAAATGTAGATAAGCTAAATCCACTGTTTCAAGAAGAGCATCTCAAAGAAGAAATAATTCGTATTCGAGAAGAAATTGTTTCAAAAGAAAAAGAAAGAGAGATGTATAATCAAAAAAGAAAAGTGTTCTCTGAAAAACTACAACATTCAAGGGATGCTGAAGCTACACTTCGAGCACATTCAATTAATAATAAAGAAGAATTATTGTTAATTCAAAAAGATGTACAATCAAAAAAAGAAAGTATTCAAAAAATTCCCAGTCTTGGAGGAAATTTAATAGAAATTTCACAAATAGATTCTCATGCCAAAATGATTTTTGAAAATATCACAAAATTAGAGTTAGAAACAAAAGGATTTGATGAACAAGAATTTGAAAATCTTAAAAAATCAGTTAACCAGAAACAAATTCAATTATCCCAGATTAATCAACAAATAGGTGCAATTTCTGAAAAAATTTCTAAAGGAGAACAGCAAATAAAAACAATTCAAAGCGCAGTATCAGAATTAAAAATTGTTAAAGAATACATAGGAAATTTGAATGAAATTCAAACAAATGTTTTCAGTAGAGATGGTCCTGTTGCAACTAGTCTAAGATCATGGGCATTAAACACAATATCTGCCAAAGCATCAGAGTATCTCACTTTACTTAATACAAAAATTCAGAGAATCATATTATCAGAGAAATCAAGAGATATTTCCATAACATGTTATTCTAAAAGTGAAGTTTTAGAGTTAGAATCTCTTAGTGGAGGGGAAAAAGTCAGCGTAGCACTGGCATTAAGACTAGGAATGGCAAGTTTACTTGGTGCATCAAATCTTAATTTAATGATACTAGATGAACCAACAACCCATCTAGATGCAGAAAGAAAAAAATCATTGGTCGGAGTATTATCTCAATTATCAAATATTTCAAATTCAGATACACGTATGCAGTTTTTAATCATCACACATGATGCTGAAATTTTTGAGGATTCTACAGTTGAGCAAATTTACAAGTTTGAATCATCTGAACAAGGAAGTAAAGTTACTGAACTTTAACTAACATCAACAAAGCCAGTCATCCAAGGATGAACCATACAGAAATAATCATATTTTCCTGCTTCATCAAAATCAAATGCATAAGTTGAACCTGCCATGAATAATCCCGAATCAAATACACCAGTAGGTCCAGCATTTACATTTCCACTAGTTACAGTGTGAGCTGCTGAATCATCATTACTCCAAGTAACAGTTGCACCAACAGATACTGAGACCTCATATGGTAAATAACAAGAATTATCTTCTTCACATCCAGGAACTCCAACTCCGTTTGGAATAGAGATAGTTAGTGATGATGATAATTCTTCAATTGTTTCTTCAACTGGTTCAGGTGTTGGTTCATCAATTGGTTCTGAATGTTCAACTATTGTTTCTTCAACATCAGGAACACCTGGTGCTGGAACTTCCATTACTAATTCTTCTTTAACTGGTTCGGGTGTAGATTCTACAACTATACATTCACCTTGATAATCTAATTTAGTATTGGCAGCATCCAACATACATGAATTTCCATAAGTTTCACCATCAATACCGCACATTGGGTCCCATTGCATAGTACAGGCAATTGGTTCTTCTAATTCAACTATTCGAGGTTCTGGAATATCATCAGGAGAAATTGAAATAAAGCCTATAGAAATTGCCACTAGTACACCAACAATTGCTATAATTCCATACGAAAAGTTCAATCTCATCCACCTGTTAGTTTTGCAAACTGTTCATTCTTACTTAACTTTTCCATAAATTCAATATTAGATAGGGCAACAACTGCTGATTCAACTACGGGTTTATCAGGATCATTTAATGCAGTTTCCAAAGCTGCTTTTGCCTCTTGAGAGCCAACAACCCCCAAAGCAATTGCTGCTTCATGTCTTACAAACATACTTGGATCATTTAGAGTTGCGTCATTTAATGGAGGAATTGCACTAGAGTATGACATTTGTCCCAAAGCAAATGCTGCTTCATGTCTAACCAATTCATTATCATCATTTTTCAAAACATCAGCAATATACTGAACTTTATCTTCTCCACCAAAATCAACTAAAATACAAGCAACTCTTGTTCTTACTACATAATCAGGATGATGTAAAAGAGACACAAAATATTCGGTGTCTTTTTCTTCATATTTTTTCTCCATTTCAACAAAAAGTGCTAATCGTTCCTCGGTTACTGCTTGCAATTTGCTTTGAAACTTTCTGTGTCCTATATTAGGTTACTCGAGAAGGAACCTAAAATTGAATGAGTTATGTATTTAATGTAAAAAATATCAGTTTGTATTATGAGTGCAGTAGTGGGTCAAAAAGTTCCAAATTTTGGAGTATCAGAATGGGTCCAAGGAGCACCTACAAATTTTGATCAAGAAAAAGACCATGTTGTTCTATTAGAAGTATTTCAAGTCAATTGTCCAGGTTGTTTTATGCATGCAATTCCTGAAGCAATTGGAATTTACAACAAATACAAAGATGAAGGAGTTCGTGTTTTAGGGATTGCCACAGCATTTGAGGATTTTGATAAAAATACACTAGATAATTTGAAAATGCTTGCAGAAACTGGAGAAGTGATTGGAGAGACTAAAGGAGCACTTTCAATGAATGGTCAACTTCAAGAAGGCAAACTACCATACAAAATTCCATTTCCATTAGGGATGGACAATCTTACAAAAACTACAGGAGATATCAGTCAAGAAAAAATTATGGAATTCATTTATCCACAAATTCCAGAATTTGATTCACAACCAGAAGATTACAGAAATCAAATCATTCAAAGAGTAAAAGGATACATGAAATCAAAAGAATATTCAGCTGAAACGTTTGAAAAATTTGCATTACAAGGAACACCATCAACTATCCTAGTAGACAGAAAAGGTATTCTTAGAGATGTTTCATTTGGTCAAGCAGGTCATGTGGATTCAATGATTCAGAAATTACTCAAAGAAGATTAAATCAATTTATCAAAATCATTACTAGAGATAAAATAACTGCAATACCAAATCCCCCAATTAAAGCAATTTTTGAATTATCCATGAGAAATAATTTAGAGAGTTTTTCTCAAATAGACTGAACCCAGAATTGGTAAACCAAGATACATCATTCCATTAAGAACAATCATTCCAACACCATAACCCAAAACAGATTCTTCGGAATTCATTTCAACATGATTCAGTAGAGATAATGAAAGTAACAAAGGAGTCAGAGTTATTTTTATTATTTCTTTGAATGCAGGGTTTTCTCTTTCATAATCTGCAATGTATGGTGAAAATGAATAATAGAATTCATTAAATGAATTCATAAAACCAGATCCTGATTTTGTATTTAGTAAAGTATTATCTCGTAATTCTCGTAATTGTTGTACTTGTGGGGCCAATTCTGAACCATATGTAGCCGTAGCAATTAGGCATCCACCACCTTCAGGTATAGGCTCATCAATAATTTGTTGAGAAATATCTTTGACTCCAACTAAAACATCAGTTGCAAAAATATCGATTTTATTATTTCCAGTTCCATTAAAGTTTAAAGTAATAAAAGAAATTTTTTCGTTTGTTCTAATATTTGGATTAAATTCTAAATCATTTAGATAAAATGTAAAATTTCCAGCAAGTAAAATTCTTGGAATAATTAATTCCCCCAAATTATTTTCTAGTCCACTGGTTACAAAAATAGTTAATCGTTTTTCATCTTTGTTAAATTCATAATCAGAAATGTCATAGTTTGAAGTAGATTCAATTTCATATGAATGACCAGCAGTTTCTATATCAAAATGAGTTGTCAATCCAGTTCTATCAGAAAGTGCACCAAATGCAGGTGAGATTACTAAAAGTAATAATGGAATTAATAATAAAATTTTCAATTTATGCTGTATGAGAAATTCTGTTTGTTAATTCTTTATCTTGAGCAATTCTTGGATGTTGAGGATCTGCTAAAATAACTTCAAACCAATAATGCTTTCCGTCTTTGTAGATAAAGTAAGAACCTAAAACTTTCATGTTAGGATATCTTTCAGCAGCTCTTCTATCAGCTACTGTTTTCATATTATCATCTGCTTTGATTCTAGTGACACCAAGATGTTTTGGTCTTCTACCACCAGTAGGTCTTTGTTTTCTCATACCACCAGTTCCAACTCTCATTCGAACTACGATGATACCTTGTTTTGCTTTGTATCCTAATCTTCTAGCTCTTTGAATTCTACTAGGTTTATCGATTCTAGTAACTGCGTTTTGTTTACGCCATCCAACTACACGTTCACGTAACTCCATGGAGTTTTCCCTCCAAAGTCTGATCCATGTTTGGTCTTGTCGACTAGGCATATCGGGCATAGTAAAATCCCCTTTAATAACTATAAAGATGTCATTCTACTCCCTTTAACTACAATCTTGACTTAGTATTCCTCATGGTGACTGCTTATCAGAAATTCTATGAGGCAATTAGAGAAAATGCCACAAGAAAAACTTATGAGATTTATCTTAACCAATTTCTAAAATATTCTCACAAAAATCATGAAAATCTAGCAAAATTGTCACAGTCAGAGATTGAAGAACTAGTCTTCAACTATGTAATTCATCTCAAAGATCTAACTGAAAGAACAGGAAAACCCAATCCCAACTCGTACAATACTATGACTTCGCCAATAAAGCTGTTTTTAGAAATGAATGATATTTTGCTAAATTGGATAAAAATTAAAAGATATTTTCCATCCAAAGTTCCAGTTTCTAATCAATTACCATATACGGATAATGATGTAAAGGAATTGTTAGCTGCTACAACCAGTATTAGAAATAAAGCATTCATTCATTTTCTTGCTGCAACAGGTTGTAGGGTTGGAGCAATTCCAGGATTAGAAATTGAAGATGTAAAACAAATTGAAGAAGGCGCAATAGTTACAATGTACAAAGATACAACTGAAGAATACAAAACATGTTTAACTCCAGAATCATATTATCATTTGAAAAAATATCTTGCTCAAAGATTAAATACAAATGTAGATTCACCGTTATTTACTACAAAAAATAATGTAAACTCACTGAGTTTGGATGCAGCAGGAGATGTAATTAGACATATCAGAAGACAAGTAAAATTAGAAGTAGACCATGGTAGAAAGTCAACTAAAGGAAAATCACAAAATCATGCATTTAGAAAACGTTTTTCACTTTGTTTAGCAAATGCTGATATTCAATCAAAGTTCATTGAATACATGATGGGACATTATGAAAAACAAGATAGACATTATTTCAAACCAAGTGATGAGGATTTGTGGTTTCAATATAAAAAAGCAATTAAAATTTTAACTTTAGATAAATCTGAAGCCATGAAACATGAACTAGAACAGAAAAAAATAATCATAGATGACTATGAAAAGAGATTGCAAGAAAAAGTATCTGAAATTGAAAACAGGTATGAAGGAGTAATAGGAGCATTAGAAATTGAAGTTTGGGTTGCAAAAATGAAAAAATTCTTTTTAGATCAACTGGAAGGTAGAGGACATACTCATGTAGATAAAAAATACATTTCAGATATGAGAGATTTTGTTGATGCATCAACATCATCAGATGCATTGAAAGTATTTGGTGGAGATAATGAATTGGTTAATTTTATGAAAAATTGGGAAAGTCTAGCCAAAAATAAAGTAAAATAAATCAAAAATCTACAATTTTGATATTTCTAACCTGAGATGGTTGTTTTTCGTCAATAATTGTGACTGTGGGTTTTTGAATTTCTAATTGAATTTCTTGATCATCATTACATGCATCACAATATTGCTTTATCAGACCACGAATAACTTCACTCTTGGAAATTCCCTCATCAATACAAAATGTCTCAAATCTTTCATAATCAGAATCATCAAGTTTTGCTCCAACTACTTTCATAAAATAATTAATGAACAAATAGAATTAAAATAACAAGGTTTACCAAGTTTACAAAAATTAACGGGGTTAACGGTAGTTTACATAGTTAATTGATTTTGAAAACTACTAGAGTTACGGAACGTAACAGATTTGGGAGTGTCAAACTAAAACTACAACACCGCAAATGGGTTTGAATCCACGGGGATTTGCCTACCAAATTGGGGATAAAATGAGACGCAAATAGGTGTAAAATCATTTTTCGTGAAAATGTGTTTGCGTATAATCTATTTTTTTACAACAATTACAAATTGTAGATGTAGTCAGACTACATTTCTTGCATTTAGTATAATCATTTACCGTACAACCACAAGCCCTACATAATTCATCTTTCATAAAATTCACCTAAAAAATAAGAAAAATCTTTCAGTCATTTTGATAAAACTGAAAGAATAGGCATTGCATCCCATTGATACATGTGATGTACCAAAATGTTCTCACAGACATCAGAATATTCTTGATAGAACTTTTTTGCATCTTCATCTGTTGCCTCAAAAACTGCCATACTACTAGGTTGATCACTAAACGAACCAGACCACATTGTACCTTTGGTAGATTGCCAATTATCAACTAGACTGATAATTTTTGGTCTAATCTTTTCAATGTCTTGCTCTGTTGCATCATTTCCAATAGAACTTACTATTACCCATGGTTTTAGTAGATTATCCATATCAAAAATCCACGTACATGAGAATTAAAAGTAAAGATGGTTATGTTTAGATATTATAATTTCATATGTTATGAGTGTAGAATAACAAATCAAAATCATCAAGGATTTTATTAAAACAAATATCATTTTATTAATTGTTCAAGCATGTTTGTGTCTGTCAATCCTTTACAAGCAAATATTTGGACCAAGGAAAGCATTAACATAATTTTTAATGGTTATGGGTTCCCGACTCGGAAGTTGCTATTGGTATAACTACAATTAACCGTGTTAATGCTTTCTTTGAAAATATATTATTTTAAAATCATATTCTAGAATGTTGGAATTACTAGTTTTTTTATATCGCAGTTTATTTCCAGAATTTTTGCATGCCAAAAAAACTCAAACCATTACTAATAGCAAAATATGACATTACACACAAAATTTTCAATGAATTTGCAGATTTAGAGTCAAGACATATCTTATTTTCCATCATCAAAAAACCAAAAAAAGTACAAGATATTGCAAAAAAAACAAAAATTCCTGTCAGTACAGTGTATAAAAAAATGAAAAAATTAACTGAGTTTTCACTAGTTTCTATAAAAAGAGATTTTGCAGAAAACGACAGAATAGTTGAATTGTATCAAAGTAATATTGATAATGTGAGAATTGATATTTCAGCATTTGAACCATCAATTTCATTTAACAAAAATCTTAATGTTAAAAATGAGTAATCAAGTATTTCTAAAAATATGTGAATGTGGAGAAATATACACAATTCACTTTATGACAAAACAAAAAGAACAATGCCCTAAATGTAACAAGTTGAGGTTTCCTTGAAAACTGGCTTGTAGAGGAATTTGTGAAAGGTATCGTTCAGAAAATAAAAGATACAGTTATGGAATCAAGAGATGTACTTCTTGTGATTCTTATTTAGAATATGATGGGATTCAGTGTCCATGTTGTAGATCTCAGCTTCGTGGAAAAAGGAAAAGTAAATGAGGAAGAAATCGAGTTGCAATACATCATAAAAATTTAATCAATGTTTTATGATGAGAGTCTTCAGATAGCAATGCAAATGTGTAAAATGGAAATAATATTTTATATTCTTTCATAAAACTCCATGCAACATCATTATTTCTAAAATCTGTTCGTAATCCATCAGGGGTAATTTGTTGATTATTTGCGTCATAGATTAGTATTGTATATTTTTGAACACGATTAGTCATCCTACTTTTTTTAAACCAAATCCCAGCCCAAATCACAACAAATAATCCTACAGCCATGACAAAAACAGGTAATGCGTAAAGTCCCTCAGTACAAAACTTGTTTTTATTATTCATGAGTAAATTTAGTTCCGAATATTGGGATTTTCAGCATCGGGTCTGAATTTATGCCAGAGTCCTCCCAAAATAACAGCCAGCGACACCCAGAACACACTGACTGCAACTACAGACATTGCTCTAAATCCATTCACCAAATCCATTGGTGCTGTAACCTCATCTGGATTTGAAGGCATAAGTACAAACACTATTGCGATGAAGATACCATATCCTACAAAAGATACAATCTTTGTTTTTGATTGTAATTTTTTGTATAATTGATAAAATCCGACAACACCAAATCCAGAAATTGCAATAAATGACAAATATAGAATTGCCCTTAACACAACAGTTTCTCCATCTCCAACAGTTGGAGGGTTTGCAGGGTATTTCAAAAATGGTATTATGTAAATTGTAAACCACATTACTGCTGCAAGAGTCAATGTTTTTTTCAGATCACTACCTTGAGGCAATACTTTTCTAGATAATGCATAAACTATTCCAAATAATGCACCCATAGATGTTCCAAGGATAGCACCAGCTAAAATCTGTCCACCTTTTTGCCAATCACGATATGCATCATACTCTACCCAAAATGCAGGAATATCTTCTTCTTCACCGGATGCAAATAGATTTTGGTTTTCTATTCCAATTGCCTCATCAAGATATGGTTCAACAATTACAAGGTTTGCCATACCGTGAATGGTACCAGCTAGTGCACCTGAAAACAAAACAATTACTAAAAAGATTACAGTTCTCAAATCATTTCACCTAATGGCAAGGGAATCCTGCTGCATGTCTCATGTCATGGGTTAATTCATGTATGTACAAATCCTCATATGCTGACTCCCCTAAAACAACACTGAAGATATGTCCTTGATCATAACCTACAACAAACAATCCAACTACAAAAATTATAGCTAATGTAATAATTGCAAAGATAGGAACTTGTGACTTGTTCTTTACAATTTGTGTTGGACTAGACATGTAATTGAAATAAACTTGAATAAGTAAATAAACCATTGGATGTTTCATCCAATTTATATAGTAAATTATGCAATTAGGCGTAATGCAAAATGAAATCAAAAAACTACTAAACATTGTTACAAGAAAAGGTTCAAGTAAAATTTTGACATTTAGTACACCACATGTATTCAAAGCATTACAAATGTTATCTAAACAAAAGTATGTTAGCAGAATTTCATTTTGTAATGAATTACACATTGGAGAAGGAGCAGTTAGAACATTGATTTCACATTTAAAACAAGATGGAATTGTAAATTCAATTCGAGCTGGAACATTTCTCACACCAAAGGGGAAAAAATTTACAAAAAAGTTTTCAGATATAATTACATCTCAATGTACAATCGAATCATGTAACATTGCAAGAGAAAAATACAATCAAGCATTTCTTGTAAAAAATCATGCAGGAATTATTTGTAATGGAATGGATCAACGAGATTTTGCCATAGTATATGGAGCAAAAAGTGCAACAACATTATTGTTTGAAAATAATCAATTTGTTTTTCCTAATGAAAATAAAGATGCATTAGAAGATGATTTAAAAACAAAAGGTATTCTATTAGAAAAATTATTACCTGAAGAAAATGATACTGTAATTATTACTTCATCAGATGATTCTTTTGTTGCTGAAATATCTGCAATTAATTCAGTATTGTGTACACTTGCGACTAATTAGATTATCATGAAATATTCTAAACTTAGATATGAATCATAAGAGGCTCGAACCTTTCTTTGGGAATAATTTGAGACGTAGAATAAAAAGAAAAAAAGGTTATGATACAGTTATTGTACCAACCATATTGGTGTGAATTGTACAAAAGTACTCGTATGTTCCTGCTTTATCAAGAGTCAAAGAGTATTTGTCACCAGCACTAAGTAAACCACTATCAAATTCTCCGTTAGGACCTGATGATGCACTACCACTAGTTACAGTGTGAAAGTTTGCATCTACATTATCAAATGTAATTTCTTGTCCAACTTTAGTTGAGAAATTGTTTGGAGAGTAAAATGGAGCCTCTAATCCTACAATTCCAACTGTGTTTGGATCAATAGTATTTACATCACTAATAGAACTTGAACTGACATTTTCAGATACTTGAACATTGAATCTAATGTCGGTCATTCCAAATTGTACTTTAGAAACGCCTAAACTATTCAATTCGGCTGTGACGACATAATTACCAGCACTTGGGAAAGTGGTGGTAAGTGATATTTGCCCCAAGTGTCCATGATATGCACCATTCATTGGCATCATTTCACTTCCTCTATCAGCTGATTCTGTTCCAACATAGTATCCTTTTCTAATTTTGATCAATGCATCTACGTGAGTAGTCATTGGGTCATCGCCTTGAGCATTAGTTGTTGTTAATACCAAGGTAGTTGGTTGACCAGCTACAATTTGATCATTAGTTGTGGATAGTTCTACTTTGATTTGTGTTCCATCTGCACCATCAATGGTTCTAGATTGTTTTTGACTCAATACATTTACTGGAAATTCATAGGTTCTTGAACCAAAATTATTTGCAGGATCTGTTTCAAATCCAGATAATGCACCTGATAGCATTGTGTGTGTAAATGCTTTAGGAGGCACATCCATTCCCATCATTTTAGGGCCAATCGAATTTGCAGTAAGTGAAATAATACTTTCACCAGCCATAGGGAATGCTACGTTAAAGTTCATGATTCCAGCATGAGAGTGAGCTGTTGTTGTTTTCCAAATTAGATTTCCATTAGGATCTTTTACAGATAGTGCCCAATCAACAACTAGAAAAATCATTAAAATAATTCAAAACTTTGATTCATTATAAAACAGACAAAAATTTCATTTAACCATTTCCCATCCGATTTGAATTCTTACAGATCAAAATTCACCAAACAGGTGTTGTTTTGAAAAAAGGTCAAAAATATCTACTTTCTAACTATAATCAAGGAAAATTGAATTAAAATGCCCAAGCAACGCTAATCAGTGATAATTTCTCTGAGTGGGGTTTCACATTCCACACACTCAAAGTTTTGTATCCGTAGAAAACTCGATAAAAAAACTGAGAAAAAGTGATTTAAAAAGATTCCCGAGTATTCATTAATTTCAAGAATCTGAGATTTTTATTAAAGAAAAATTGGCAAAAAATAGATGAAGTTTTCAAGCATCATTTTGGCATTAATTTTTGTATCAAGTATCGCATTTTTACCATCAATTCATGCAGAACCTTCAGTTTCAATAGTAATGGAGAAATCCACATACAAGTATTGTGAGAGATTATTTTACATAATTGAGGTTTCTGAAATTACAGGTAATCCAGCAATAATTCACATCAGAGATGAGTCAGGAAAAGGAAGTAGTGCAATTCCAATTGAAATTGCAAATTTACAAAATCCAGTTCCAGCTTTGTTTCCATTTAATGAAGAACAATTTGCATTGGGAAAATATTTTATCGATGTAGAATATGCTGATTCAAAATTTACTGCAGAATTTGAGTTGATTGATTCAGAAAATATCTGTATTCCTGAATCAGTTAGACAATTTATGATTGAATGGTTACTCAATGATACACCAGAGAAAGATTTGGATGGGTATCTAATAGATATGATTCAAAAATATGTAGATCCAAAATTAATTGATATCCCTTTTGAGGTAAATGAAGAAAACATCAACATGATAAAAGTTCCAGAGTGGGTCAAAAATATTAGTTATTGGTGGATTCAAGGATTTATCACAGATAATGATTTTGCTCAAGCAGTGAATTTCCTAATTGAAAAAAATCACATAGCAGCAAATAATGAAAGTGAGAATGAAATATGAACAAACATGTAATTATTACAATTATCGCAATCATAGTTATTGCAATTCCAATTACACATTCTGCATTAAGTATTGTAGGAATTCAACAATTAGAATACAGATGGGATAGTCCAGGTGAATTTACTTTTTTTACAATGTTAAATGAAGGAGAAATGGAATTTTGCAATACAATTCCGTTTTGGATAAGTTTTCAAAACTTTGAAGTTTCAGCATTTTATCAAAATGAAATACTAGGTTCATTTTTAGTTCAACCAATGACAATCAATCCATATTCGTCAGTTGTAAAAGAAGGAATTTTTGCATCTGAAGAAAGAGCAGAAGCTCAGCATATCTTTATGACATTTGATTTTGAATTCAATGGTGGCAACATCAGACTAGACCCAAACCAATTCATCATAGTAATCAATGCAAATACGCCTATTTTAGGAGTAATTCCATATTCCACAACTATGCAAATGTCAGGATTTGAGTTTGATAAAATAATGAATGCCGAAGACTTGTCTTGTAACTAATTTTTACTTTGACTAGCCTTTGCCATAATTCCTAAAATCACAGCCACTATTCCAGCAATAACAATTGCTGCAATTACTCCAGTAACAAGTTCTTTACCCATTCCTTTACTAACAGTTGTTTTTGGGACAGATGTAGAATCTAAAACACATGCACCGTTTTGCAATACAGTACCAGGACCACATCTTTCATCCAATACACATTCGCCTGATTTGAGAATAGTACCAGGACCACATTGGGTTTGGGTATCTTTGTCTGCTGCTGCTTTGTCTGCTGCTGCTTTGTCTGCTGCTGCTTTGTCTGCTGCTGCTTTGTCTGCTGCTGCTTTGTCTGCTGCTGCTTTGTCTGCTGCTGCTTTGTCTGCTGCTGCTTTGTCTGCATCACCAGAATCAGAGATAGTGTTATCAAATGAGGAGCCAATAATTTCTACTTCTTCAGTTCCAACAGGTAATTCAATACTAAGAGTTCGACTTTGAAAATTTGTCAGAGTTTCAGTAAAATTTGGTTCATCGCCGTCAGCTAAAATAATAAAATCATCATCAACACCATTGTAAATAGAATCAAAAAATGCTCTATCAAAAGTAACATCCAAAGATCCTGAAGAAGTTACATCAACAGTAAAAATCAGTGAAATAAAATCCAAGTCAGCTTCGATGCCAGATACAGTCATTCCAGTTGCAGTATAATTAACATCATATGAAGTTCCATCAACATCTACAGATAGAGATTCAGCATAAACTAGTGCAGTAGAAAGAATAGTAAAGAAAATTAATCCAAGTGAAATTTTCAATAAGGAATTAACATTAGGCAAATAACTCAATTTTTCAGGTTGTCGTTTTTCCATACCCGCATAATTTGACATGCTAGATTTCCTCCAAAAGGGTGTTAAAAACAAAGAGACGATAATTAATCACGTATGAGTCAATTTTTTTGCTTATTTTTAAAGTTCAGGCAGAAATTCTATTTGAATTCTATATTACGCCACGAAGAATTTGTACAATTTTCTCAGCAATTACATTTGCAGCTAAACTTTGAGCCTCTTTAGTCTGTGCACCAATGTGAGGAGTCAAAATTACATTATCTAGTTCTGCAAGTTTTGTTCCAATTGCAGGTTCTTTTTCAAATACATCTAATGCTGCACCACCCAAAGTACCATTTTTGAGAGCATTGTATAATGCATCCTCATCTACAACTCCACCTCGTGATGTGTTGATAATTTTTGCAGTGTTTTTCATAGTAGACATTTTTGCTTCATCAAGTAAATGATATGTTGAATCAAGTAATGGAACATGAATTGAAATATAATCAGAGCTTTGTAGTAAAGTTCCCAAGTCTGCTTTCATTAATCCAACTTCTTTTGAGAATTCCTCATCAATTGGCATTACATCATAACCGATAATATTCATGTTAAGTGCATGTGCAAGTCTTCCCAATCTTTTTCCAATATTTCCTAAACCAATAATTCCAAGGTATTTTCCACGAAGTTCAGTTCCCTTTAGTTCTTTTTTGAGCCATTGTTCATTTCTAATTGCCCTATCACCACGAGTTGTTTGTCTTGCCAAAGATAACATTAAACCTAAAACTAGTTCGGCAACTGCATTCATTGCACCTTCTACTGCATTAATTACTCGAATATTTTTTGTCTTTGCTGCTTCTTGATCAACATTATCTAATCCAACACCTACACGTGCAATAATTTTACAATTATCAGCTTTTTCAATCATCTCTTTTGTGACAGTAGTTCTACTTCTAACAATTATAATATTAAAACCAGAAATTTTTTCTAAAATTTGTTCAGGAGTTATTGTTGGTTCATAAGAAACCTTTAGGCCATTGTCTTCTAAAATTTTGTTTAAAATTGGATCTACTTCATCACAAATTAAAACAGAATCATCAAAGCCCATAAGTCAATTCTGAGATATACCGAATATAATCTAACGATTTAGAAAATAAAAATAAGAAAAAGATTGAATGTAGTACCTATCTATGGTACTGGTGGTAATGTTGGAATTACTTCCCATAAAGGAATAACTCCAGCACCTTTGAGTTCAGAAACGACATCATCAGTGTATAGACCATGTATGTTTACTGCTGGATGTGCAATACTGTTTGCTCCCATTGGTGGGACAGCATCACTTGGATTACCTAATGCGTATGCATATGATGGAACAGGGTCAGTTAAGATTCCTGCATCAATCAATCGTGGGTTTAATCCGAATGGATCACCTGCAACGAATAGACCAATACCGCCAGTGTAAATTGCTGCATAGTCGTGGTTTACAAGAGCATATGCTCCTGGTTCGTCAAATACCAAATCTACAATCATGTTTTGTGAACCTCCGAGTAACCATGTTTCAGTTGCTGCGGATTGTACTCTGTTGCCTTGTGTAACTCTATCCAAGATTTCTCCAACAATGTGGAAGAATAATGGTTCGTTACCATGGTTTTCAACAAAGAGTCTTACATGTTGATCATTTTCAACATACAAGAGTTGTGATTGCATATTTTCTAGCTCAAGACCATTCCATGGTTGTGCAACAAAGATGTTTTTGTTTGCATCACCCTTTAGAAGGATGTTGTGCAACATGTTTGGTACATAACCAAATTGAATACCATTAACAACGGTTGCAGAGTTATGATGTTGGAACATTGCTCCTGCGTCATAATTGCCATCGTCGTTCAAGTATAATTGGTTGAACTGTAGTTGGAACTCTAATGCGTCTGCATCATAGAACTGTCTGTCTAAGTCACCGCTTCCGCTGGTTTTCTCGACCATTAATTTCTTGTATCCATTAGCTGGATCAACAATTGCAATTCCGTACATGCCGGAAAATACGTGTTGGTCCATACCAATTAGGTGGACACCAGAACAGTGGTATTTGAAAACACCTGCTGATTCAGCGATGTAACAGTATTGGCTTGTCTCTCCCGGATTAACGGAATCAAAAGCTAGTGCTGTCATTTGTGATGCGTGCATGTCGTTACCGTGACCAGTAACTTCATCTGCTGGAATTGAAAGTGTCATTTTTACAACGTCACCTTGTGTAACTCTTAGTGTTGGTCCTGGGACTTGTCCACTAAAGGTCATGGCATTGTAAGTTTTTCCTCCCATAATTGGAAGTTCAACGCTTTCACCAGTTAGATTAAACTCGACGACTGTTCGTCCAGTGCTCTCTAATGCACCACAATCAGTTTCTGCGAATGCTTGAGGCATTACAAGTTGTAAACCGCCCATTTGATGGATTTGTTCAATTACGTTGACATCCATTTGATTGATGTCTAGTGATTGTCCAGCAATCTGGGTTTGTGTGTATGTGCTTCCGAATAAGGTAGCTCCCATTACAGCTACTGCTGCAATTGTAAAGAGCATACTAATACGCTTATTCATAAAAGCCGTGGTTTGTGAATCCTATATAATAATTGTCATTCCTAAAAGTAGGAAGTTATGAAAGTGTCTGAAAAAGAATGAATAATAGGGAATAATTGAATCAAGTCAACATGAAATACAGATCTGATGAAGACTCACTAGGCAAAGTCAAAATTCCATCAGATGCATACTATGGGGCATTTACTGGAAGAGCAATCAAACAGTATCATGTCACAGGTAACAAAAGTCATGAGAATTTGATAAAGTCGTTTGTCATGATTAAAAGATCTGCAGCAGTTGCAAATATGAAAACCAAAGCAATCGATGCAAAACGAGGAAAAGCAATAGTTTCAGCATGTGATAAAATTTTGTCTGGAAAGCATGTAGATCAATTTGTAGTAGATATGATAAATTCAGGGGCAGGAACAGCATTTAACATGAATTCTAACGAAGTAATCTCAAATGTAGCCCTAGAGGTTTTACACAAAAAGAAAGGTCAGTATCAATTCCTACATCCAAATGATCATGTCAACATGTCACAATCAAGTAATGATACATATCCAACTGCAATGCATGTTGCAATTTTGATGAACCTTAAAGAAACAATTCCTGCAATAGATATTTTGATAAAATCATTAACTAAAAAAGCAAAACAATTCTCATCATTTAAAAAAATTGGTAGAACTCACCTGATGGATGCATTACCAGTAACACTAGGTAGTGAATTTACAGCTTATGTTACATCAATTACTAAAGCAAGAAATGAGATTATTTCATCTCAAAAAGAACTGCAAAATGTAGCACTTGGTGGAACAGCTGTTGGTTCTGGTGCAAATACACCAAAAGGATATAGAAAAATTGCAATTATTGAATTAGGAAAAATTTCCAAATTATCATTAAAACCAGAAAAAGATATGCAACATGGCTTACAAAGTAAATTTGCAGTTGTAAATGCATCTAGTGCTTTACGAAACTTGGCATTAGAAATTGGAAAACTTGCAAATGATATTAGATTAATGGCATCAGGTCCAATTGCAGGGTTGGCAGAGTTAGGAATTCCTGCAGTACATGCAGGTTCATCAATTATGCCTGGAAAAGTAAATCCATCTTTAGCTGAATGCATGAACATGATTTGTTTCAACATTATTGGAAATGATACATCAGTTTCATATGCTGCTCAGAGTGGACAGTTTGAGCTAAATGTAATGTTACCAGGGATGCTAAAGTGTATGTTAGAGTCAACTGATATGTTAAAGAATTTCTTACCAATATTTTCTGCAAATCTAATTGATGGATTAACTGCAAACAAAGACAAACTTCAAGCAGATATAGAAAACAGTCCAGTAATTGTTACTTTGTTGACACCAAAGATTGGTTATCTAGAATCAGCTAAACTTTTCAAAGAGTCATTAAAAACTGGAAAAACAATTAGAGAACTTGTGGTTTCTAAGAAATTAATGAGTAACAAAGAAATCGATTCTTTGTTTGGATAAATAATGGCAAAGATTTTCGTAGAAGCTTATGGATGTTCTGCAAGTTTTGCAGATTCAGAAATGATTTCAGGCCTAATTCTAAATGGAGGACATACTTTAGTCGATAGTTCATCAGAATCTGATCTAAATGTAGTAGTTACATGTTCTGTCAAAGATACAACTGCAAACAAAATGATGTATAGGATAAAGTCATTAAAAACAAAACCACTAATCGTTGCAGGATGTCTTCCAAAAGCAGAAAAAGATACTGTTGAAAAATTCTCAGGAAATGCTAGTCTGCTAGGCCCCAACTCACTAGGAAAAACATTGCAGGTAATTAACTCAACATTAAGTGGAAGAAAGCAAATTGCGTTAGAGGATTCAGATTTATCAAAAGTTGGGCTCCCAAAAGTGAGATTAAATCCAGCAGTAGGAATTGTAGAGATTGCAAGTGGGTGTATGAGTGAATGTACGTTTTGTCAGACCAAAATATCCAAAGGAGATCTTTCAAGTTACAGGTTAGGGGATATTGTAAGACAAGTCCAAACAGAAATCAAAGAAGGTTGTAAAGAAGTATGGTTAACATCAACAGATAACGGATGTTATGGATTTGATATTGGAACAGACTTACCATCACTAGTAAATGCAGTTGTAGAAATTCCAGAAGATTTTATGGTCAGAGTGGGTATGATGAACCCCATGTACATGTCAAGAATTAAAGAAAAATTAATTGAATCTTACAATAATGATAAAGTCTTCAAATTTCTTCACATTCCAGTCCAAAGTGGAAGTGACAAAGTACTGCATGATATGAAAAGAGGTCACACTGCAGGAACTTTTAGAGAAATAGTAAAAAAGACAAAAGAGAGATTCGGGGACTTTACAATTTCAACTGACATCATAGTAGGATTCCCTTCAGAAACTGAAGAAGATTTTCAAAAGACAGTATCTTTACTAGATGAAACAAAACCTGATGTCGTAAATCTATCAAAGTATAGTGCAAGACCAGGTACAGATGCAGCTGAATTGAAACAAATTGATGCTGCAGAAATTAAACGAAGAAGTAAGATAATTTTTGAACAGATCAGTAAATTATCAATGGAGAGCAACCAAAAATGGATCGGTTGGAAAGGTAAAGTGTTGTTTGATGAAAAAACAGATGAAGGAATTAAAGGTAGAAACTTTGCTTACAAGCCCATATCTGTCGGAGATCAAGTAGAAATTGGTCAATCACATACAGTTGAAATCATAGACGCTACAGTAAAGAGACTAGTTGGAAAGATCGCAAGCTAAATTTTTTAGATCTAAAATTTGATTAAAAAAACGTAAGAAGGTTTTTTATGGAAATCAGGAAATAGGATCAGAAATGAGTTTTCAAGTCAAAGAACCAGTATTAGTTATAGGTTTAGGCGGAGCAGGCTCAAAATTAGCAATTAAAGCAAAAAATTCTCTTAATTCAGATTGCTTACTAATTAGCAATGATGCAAAAGATTTAGCAACAAATGATTCTTCTATTCATATTTCAACTGATTCAGTAGTAAATCCATCTGTTCAATTAATCAGAGGCTCAACATTCAAAGTGTCTGATGAAATAAAATCAAAAATTTCAGATTACTCTACAGTTGTGTTAATGAGTAACTTGGCTGGAAAAGCAGGTTCTGCAATAGCACCAGTAGTATCACAAATCTGCAAGGAATCTGAAAAAGGTTTGATTTCATTTGCAATAATGCCTTTCAAATATGAAAAAGATAGAATTTTCAATTCAGGAGTATCTCTAAAAAGAATTAGAGAAGATTCAGAATGTACAGTTGTTCTTGATAATGATTCACTACTAGAAAGTAACCCAGATTTGAGCCCAAAAACTTGTTTTGATATTGCAAACTCGGCAATTATGCATGTTGTAGAATCACTAGGAACATCAGAAATTTCTCATGAAACAAACATTCTCTCAACTAGTAAAGATAGTCAAAGTATTGAAGATTCACTTAGAGATTCATTAAAGATGCTTTATGATAATGCTCCACCAAATTCAATTAAAAGTTCAATGTTGTATGTGGTTGGAGGAAGTAACATCCCAGTAGGAGTAATCAATTCCATTACAAACCTAACTAGCGGAATTTTAAAAGAATCTAATTCACAAATCGACATGTCATCAACTGAAGAATCCAAAGTTGTAATGTTATCATCAATTCAAGGAATGACAAAATTTGATAATTATGATCCTTTAGGAATGATTCCACAAGAAGATACACTTGATTGGACTACACCAGATAGTAGTATTGATTGTAAATTAGACTTGTATCAATTAGAGTAAAATAATTTTTTAAAATTTTAAATTTTTTATAAAGATTAAGTTTCAGGTTATTTCTTTGGTGCTTCTTTAGCTGGTGCATCTTTCTTTGGTGCTTCTTTAGCTGGTGCATCTTTCTTTGGTGCTTCTTTAGCTGGTGCATCTTTCTTTGGTGCTTCTTTAGCTGGTGCATCTTTCTTTGGTGCTTCTACTTTATCATCAATTTTCTTAGTTTCTTTTTCTGGGGTTACTGCAGATTCAGAATCTTCATCATATAGTGAAACTAGAATAAAACCTTCATCAGTTTTACTCATTCTAACTCTAACTTTTCTTGGAGGATTTCTAACACCTTTTGACCAAATTAGTTGTGCTAATTCTTCTTCAATTTTAATTTCTTCAACTTTCATGTGATGTCGTGCAAATTCTCTAATCATGTTAATTGCTCTAACGGCTCTATGTTGAGATTGTGAAAGTTTCACTTTACCAAGAGGAATTGTATAAACTCGTTCTAATTCTTGGGACAACTATCCTACCTCCACATCAGTTGATCTCCAAGCCCTACGTTTTGGATTAGTTCTAACACCTCTTTTTGTTTTGAGGATAATCCAAGCTGGTACTGCAGATGTCTGTTTTGTTTTCTTTAACAAACGAATCTTTCGTGGTGAGGACTTGCGAGCAGCCATAGTTGTTCAGGCACGAAGAGCTCTTTTTAAATGAATCTCAGGATTAAACGTGACTTTGAATCTGTTTTAAGATTCTAGCAGAAGCTCCCCAAACAATTTGATCTCGATACTCAAAAGTGTGCATTTCTTGAATAATGTTATGTGTAGGATCTGGATCTTTTGCCATAGTTTTCAAAAAGGGCTCTAATGGGATATGAAAAATTTTTTCTACTTCAGAATTTGGAGACAGTTTTGGAATTTCATCAATAATTGAAACAAAGGGTAAAATCAAAAAACCAGAATTCAAAGTAATCACAGAATCTAATTGTCCTACAACTTGGTCTCTAGTTATCGTCAAACCAATCTCTTCACGAGTTTCACGTAATGCTGTTTCTAGAATATCAGAATCAGTATCATCCAATTTACCACCAGGAAATGAAATTTCTCCTGCATGAAATTTCATGTGTTTTGGTTTTTCAGTCATTACAACAATGGGTTCTTTTCCATAAATTACTACAAGTACTGATGCTACACGATATTTTCCATCATTTTTTATTTCAAGATTAAGAGGTGATGAAAGTATAGATTTTAAATTATTTGAATTAATCATATTTTTCCTATTAATCAAAATGTGTTTTGGTATTCAAAGGTTTTAACCAAGGATATGAAAAAAGAGAATATGACAATCAGGTATGAAGCCAATCCTCCAAAAATTCTACCAGATATAGATACAGATGAATCAATTACAAAATTTATTGAAAGAATCAAAAAGATTTCAAAAAAATGTGATGCGATTCATCTTACTGAAAATGTATTAGGATTCCAACGTGTATCACCAATCAAAATTGGGGAAATAATAAAAAAAGAGAATCCAAATCTACCAATTACAGTTAGTCTAAGAGTTAGAGACAAAAGTGAAAAAGAAATTTTTGAGTTTGTAGAAAAGTGTGTGTCTATTGGATTTTCAGGTGTTTTAGTTTTGATGGGAGATCCATCTCAAACAGGCAAACAAGATTCAGGCATGATTCCAAGTGCAACAGTAAAGAAGCTCAGAGAACAAGGATTAGATTCAAAAATTGATTTGTATCTTTCAATATCAAACAAACCTAATTTTTCTAAAATTGGAAAAAAATTAGATGCAAATCCAAAAGGATTCATGACTCAAGTAATTCAAAATATAGAACAAGTTCAAAATCTATCAAATAATCTTAAAGGATTTTCAATAATTCCAATTCTATTATATCCATCATCTAAAAATGAAAAATCTGCAAAATTTTTGAACTTAGATTTAATGTCATATAGTGAAGAATTTGAAGAATTGTTAAAGAAAACACACGAGATTACAGGTGATGTTCTAATTACATCACCAAATGATTTTACTGGATTGAATGAATTTTTAGGAAAATCATCTAGCTAAAGTACAAAGTATTTTGCATCAGGATGATGAATCACTATTGCAGCAGTGGATTGTTCAGGAATAATTTGTCCAGATTCAGTCAACGTCATTCCAGATTTTTCAGGTTTTAATAATTTCCAAACCAAATGATGTTGAGATACATCAGGACAACTTGGAAATCCCCAGCTATATCTCAAACCGCCTTTATCTAAATTCATTTCAGATTTTATTTTTTGGTTGACCCATTCAGCCAATGCCTCTGCTACTTCTACTGCCAATCCATGCAAATAGTAAGCATCAGTATACTTGTCTTCAGTGTTCCATTGCTCAATAATGTCAGCTACCTTGTTACCAACAGTTACAGATTGAAATGCAACAACATCATCATCTCCAAAATAATCAGTCAAACACAAATGATCTGGCCTGGTAGAACGGGGGAATTCCAATTCCACATCATCCCCATCAGGATTTTCAACAAGTAATTTTCTGTCCTTATTATGACATTTGAAATATCCATAAACAATTTCAGGCTCAATTAGTTTTTCTCGAATAATCCGTATCTTCCATTCAGTGAGTAATTGCTCATGTTCTTCTTCAGATTCAGAGCCTGTCTTTCCTCTCAAGCCCCAAGATAATTTGAAGAGTGATTTTTTATCAATCATAGTCCAAACTTCATCCATATTGATTTGATCTAATTTTAATCGAATTGGTTCTCCGATTATTTTAGGGGTTGGTGCTTGAACAGGTTTAATTTCACTTTTTGGAAGAGTATTAGGATCAACTGTTGCAGTAGATTTTTCTTTCCAATTTTCTAATTTTTCTTTCCACTCAGCTAAGAGTTTTGTTTTATCATCAGAAATTAAAACATCCATTGTTTTGAGACCTTCAAACATGGTATTACAATAAAATACACCAGATTCATAAATTCCATCTTCTTTTGCAATTCGATTAATGTAATTACTGTTAATTGCAGCACCACCACAAAGAATTGGAATATTCATTTTGTTTTTTCTTGCATGTTCTACAAAAAATTTCATCTGTTTTGATGTAGATACCAGTAAAGCAGATAACCCTATTGCGTCAGGTTTTGTTTCATCAATTTTTTCAAGAAACTTTTGTAACGGAACTTGTTTTCCCAAATCATGTACTGTGTACCCATTATTTTGAAAAATTGTTTTTACAAGATTTTTGCCAATATCATGAACATCACCATAAACAGTACCTAAAACAAGTACACCCTTACTTGTTCCTTCTTCTTTAACCAGATATTTTTCTAGTTCGCCAACTGCGGCTTTCATACATTCTGCAGATTTTAAAACAAATGGAAGAATTAATTCACCTGCACCAAATTTTTCACCCACTTCTTTCATTGCTGGAAGTAAATCCTCATTGAGAGTCTTGATGGCACCATCATGAGTTGTCTCTTTAGGAACATCAAGAGATAAAATTCCATCCGTATTTTTTATGATGTCATTTTTTCCAAGTTTGTCAGCTATTGCAGATACGACATCATTTTGAATTCCGTCTTTGAGTCGGTTTATAATTCTAAAGTTTGCACGTTTTCCTGCAGGCCAGGAAGGATCAACATCAACCTTTTTTGATGTAGTGGAATTTTGAGGTCCCGCATTTTCAAAATATGTAATCAAATCAGATAATGCGTTTGAATGTGTATTAAAGATTAGATCCTCTGCAAGTTTTTTCTCTTTTTGATCAATTTCACCATATGGGATTATTTCTTTTGCATTAACAATTGCAGTATCAAGTCCAGTTTTTACAGCATGGTATAGAAATACAGAATTTAGAATTTTTCTAGCATAAGGTGCTAAACCAAAACTAATGTTACTTAATCCCAAAGTAGTAAAAGAATCAGGAAATTTTTCTTTAACTAATCTAATACCTTCAAGAGTATTCTTTCCTGCATCAAGAAATTCATCTTCTCCTGTTGCCAAAGTAAACGTAAGAACATCAAAAATGAACTGTTCAATTTTTAATCCATATTTTTTTCCAGTTTCATAAAGTAGTTCTGCAGTATCGACTTTTTGTTGAGAAGTTTTTGCCATACCTTCAGGACCAATACACAAAGCGATTGCAGGTAAACCGTATTTTGCCATAACAGGAGCTAGTTTTTCAAATCTACTGCCATCACCTTCAAGATTTATTGAATTAATGATAGGTCTACCAGGGATTTGAGTTACAGTTGCTTCAATTATTTCGGGGTCAGTAGAATCAATTACAAGAGGAGCGTCAATTTCTAAGCTTAATCGTTTTACTAAATTTAACATAAACTCATGTTCATCTGCACGTTCAGTTGTTGCAACACAAACATCAAGACAATGTGCACCATCCTCAACTTGTAGTCTACCCAAATCAACCAAGCCATCATAATCATCATCAAGAACCATTTTCTTTGCCTTACGAGAACCTTGAGTGTTAATTCGTTCTCCAATGATTAGAGGAGCAGGAACTTGTTTTAGATCAACTGCTTTTAATGCTGAACTTACTCTAGGGACTGTCAATGTTGTAAAATCACATCTGTTTTTGTAAATACTTAACCCTCGAGAGAGTTGGCTTTTTCGTCAATTACTTTCCTCAACGCTTTGATGTGTTCAGGATTAGTGCCACAACAACCGCCAATTATTCTAACTTTTTTGTATTCATTAAGAAAATCACCCAAAGCATCCCCCATTTTTTCAGGGGTCATCTTGTAAACTGCCTGTCCTCCAACATTCTCAGGCATTCCAGCATTTGGAACTACCAATACATTATGTTCATTTTGCTCATCTAACCACCTCACACTAGAAGTCATCTCAACTGGTCCAGTTGAGCAATTCAATCCAAAAACATCAATCCCCATATCTGAAACAGTTGTGTATGCAGCTTGAATGTTAGTACCAAGTAACATTTTGCCATATTGATCCAAAGTTGTGTTTGCAATAATTGGAACTTTTTTACCAGTTTTTTTTATTGCATTGTGACATGCCTCAATAACTAATTTTACCTCCAAGATATCTTGACTAGTTTCAATAAGTAATGCATCAACTCCACCAAGGATCAAACCTTCAGCTTGTAGCTCAAATGCTTCACGAAGCTCATCTAGAGGTTTTTGACCCAAGTCAGGATCATTAGAACTTGGTAAATACCCAGTAGGGCCCATAGAACCAATTACATATCGAGGTTTGTCAGTGTATTCATTACATACTTCAAATGCAATCATTGCAATTTTTTTATTAAATTCAATAGTTTGATCACCGAATCCATATTCATCTAATTTTATTTTATTTGAACCAAAAGAATTAGTTTCAATACAATCAGAACCAGCATCTAAATAATTTCTATGAATTTCTTTTATCCATTCTGGATGAGTGATTACTAATCCATCATTAAAACCATCTTGATTGTTTGGGAAATCTTCTGGTTTAGGATCATGTCTTTGAATTTCAGTTCCCATCGCACCATCAAATAATAAAACTCTATTTTTCATGGCATCAAGGAATGGTTCTTTTTCTGTCAATTTAATTTCAAAATATTCTCGAGGAGTTTAACTCTTTTCAGAAAAAACCCCAGAGAGTGGTGATGATAACACGTATGTTGAAATTAGGTGAAAGTTGATTTTTTGTACATTTATGCAAAAGTTATCAGTTAACAACCTAGTTCGCAGTTCCACATTTTTTCAACATGCTGGAATCTCAATAGTCTTTGTTTTCATGCCTATTATTGCAAAAGGTGTCACAGATTCTATTTTTGAAATTGGATTACTAGTAGCGTCATTTAGTTTTGCTCAAATTTTATCTGAAATCTATTTTGGAAGACATTCAGACAAGAAAGGAACCAGGCTCAAATTCATTAGAATTGGGTTTATTGGTTGTGCTGTTGCATTTGGAATGCATTATTTTGCGACTGATTTGAGTATGTTTTTCATAGTAAGAATTGCAGCAGGTATTGCAAGTGGGATAATGATTCCTGCAATGATTGCATATACCTATGAAGCAAATGTTGATAAAAAAAGAGCAGCAACAGTGATTTCATTTCACGCATTAGGATGGCTTGCAGGTATTGCAGCAGCAGGTATTGCAAATGATTTACGATTAATTTTCCTAGTTAGTGCAGCTTCATTTCTAATTGGATTGATGTTTACAATTAAACTTCCAAATCCAGTACAAGAAAGAGAACTAAAACCTGGAACTACAAAGACAGTTGTTTTAAAAAATAAATTTCTATTCTTATCATTATTACTAAGACATATTGGGGCAGCAGCTGTTTGGACCATTCTTCCAATAATGATTGTAGAAAAGTTAGGTGGAGAGTTGTATCATATTTCTATAGTATATGTTGCAAATACAGTAACTGCATTTGTCTTGATGAATGTAATGGCAAGTAAAATTCATCTATCAAATGTCACTAAATTCAAAATTGGTATTGGATGTACAACATTTGTGTTTATAGGATTATCAGTTGTAACTGAATGGTGGATGGCAATGCCGTTTATGGCACTAGTTGGTGCAACATGGGCATTTTTGTTTATTGGAGGAAACTTTCATCTAATGGAGAACAACCCTCGTTCCACATCTACTGGAATTTTTAGCTCCACATTATCAATTGCTACAGTAATTGGTCCAATAATTGCAGGAAGTATTGCATTTTTGTTTGACTATGTTGCAGTGATGTATTTTGCAATTGCGATAATTATTTGTGCATTTGTAGTATCATTAAAAATTAAAAAATAAAGAGACGAATTCACGTGGATTCAGGCACCTTTTTGGGGATAGAAATAGACGCATATACGCCTGAAATCTAAAAAGAGTATGGATTTTGTAAACATGATCATAGGAATCTTACTTGTCATAATGGGAATTATCATTATCTTTGTAGGGAATTATGTCAGTAAAAAAATAGGAATTTTACATGTGTTAATTTACTTTATGGCATCTTTTGTAATTTTTGGTGGAATTGTATTCTTGTTTTTTTATGACAGACCATCATTGGTTTGATTTATTTTGAAAAGAATTTGTCATGACTTGCAGTATGTTCTTTCATACCATGCTCCATAAATTTAGATTCTATTTCAGTTGTAAAATCACACAATTTACATTCAAAAATTATTTCATTTATCAAAGATTTTGCTTTTAGTGCTGCACGAGCTACAATCATTGTCAATATTACTGCAAATATTGTAACAATTACTGCATAAATCAACATAGGAGCTACAGCATCTGCTTTGCCAAAAACTTCTTTGAAGACTGCTTTGATTGCATCATTCCATGCAAGGGCTGCTACTAAAGCAAAAGCTGCAGTAACTAGAGCTGCAATCTTATCCATAACTTCTTGTTTTAGTGTAGCTGATTTCTCTTCATCATTGCCCATGATTTTCATATTTTTCTAAATTTAGAATTATAAAAAACTATCATATCAATCAAAATTAGTCATAAATGTAACCAACAAAGAAATAGAATATTCATCGAGAATAAGCAATGGGTTTTTCAATTACTATAACGTATTCTAATCAGGGATTTTAAAAAATGAGTAGTGTAAATGAAATAAAAGATTACTTTACAATCTGCAACAATATTAGAGAATTAAACTCAAAAATCATGTTTGTGGGTGTACTAAATGAGCGAGGTAGACTAGTTGCAGGAGGAATGAGTGATGAAATAAAGTCAATGATTCATAGAAAATTTTATGAGGCATTATTCATGCAAGTTGCATTAAAAGTAAAAATGAGAAAAGAGTTTGATAAGCAACTAGGTTCGGTGAATTTTACAATGTCTCAAAGAGACAAAACACTTGCAATAGGATTTCCCATAGGAATTAGTGATACATTGTGTGTGTTTGCTGAATCTGATGTAGAATATTCAAAATTAATTAAAAAAATTCAGAGTTTACTTGCTAATAACTAAAATTATAATTTAATTATTACAAACAACATCCTATCAAAAATAATATCTCTATAGCTGCCACACCAATGATTCAAGTATAATTAAAATTAAATTTCTATCCATCAAAATTAAACCAAATTTTTCAATATTTTAAATGCACTACCATGTCTTTCAGGGGTAATCCACAATCGTTTGTATATTTTAAAATCAGTTTCAAGTACTATTGCTTTTTTCTTTGTAGGTCTTGTAGCATCAAAATGAAACCAGTCTCTAAAATTATTAGAACCAGAAATTCTCAATCTTCCAGAAAACAAACCCATATTTTTCTCTGAAATTTTCCTAACATGAACTAATTTTACATCCTTTTTACCCCATGGCAGACACCATGATTTGAATCGTATTTTATCCTCAAAGATTTGTATATGTTTGTCATTGTATAATGGGGCTTTTGACATATTTTGTTATAGTTGATTGTAGATTTAAAGATCTTACGTTACATAGTTAAGAATCCAAAGGAGATTGAACCGTTTATGAGAAATTATCGTAGACCCCAACGGGACATTACTTTATTTTCTAATCGTTGAAATACAATACTATCAACAGCAAGACCAATTGCCATTATTACAAGCATTATTGCAATCACTTGAGAAACATCATTTAGAGAACGTCCAGCATTAAGCAAAAATCCCAATCCTAGAAATGAAAACAATATTTCAGCACCAATTACGCCTCTCCAGGCAAATGCCCAGCCTTGTTTAAAGCCTGAAATCATGTATGGAAATGCTGCAGGAATCAATACTGCAGTGATTAACTGACTTCCCTTTGCACCCATGTTTCTTGCAGCTTCTATGAAATGAGGATCAATGTTTTTGACGCCAGTGTATGTGTTAATGGTAACTGCAAAAATTGCTCCAATTGCAGTAACAAAAATTATTCCACCATCAGTTAATCCAAACCAAAGAATTGCAAGAGGAACCCATGCAATAGATGGTATTGATTGCAATCCCAATACCAATGAACCAACAGTTTGATTAATCATCTCAATTCTTGCCATAAAAATTCCTAAAACAACACCGCCAGTAATAGCAATTGCCAATCCAACAGATAATCTCAACATACTAGTTGCAATGCCATAAAACAAACTTCCATCAGCTGCAGTGTATACTAAATCTTCAGCAACTTCAAATGGTGATGGAAAAATATTATCAGGCCAAACTCCAGACATTGCAGTAATCTGCCAAACAACCACAATACCGATGTAAAATGCTAATCTATAAGGAGTGAAATTTTTTACCATAATCATTACCCTTTGCTTTTCTTTACCTCAGGTCTAAGTTCTGCTAACAAGTCTCGTTGGAATTTTAATAATGATTCATCTTCAGTAACTCTAGGTCTAGGAAAATCATTATCAATTTCTTTTTTGATTAAGGATGGACGATTACTAAATACTGCAACCTTAGTTCCCAATACTGCAGCTTCTGCAACATTGTGAGTTACAAACAAAATTGTTTTCTTTGTTTTTTCCCAAATAAGCTGCATTTCCACTAATAACAAATCACGGGTTTGTGCATCAAGTGCTGCAAATGGTTCATCCATTAGTAAAACATCAGGATCCATTACAAGAGCTCGTGCAATTGCTACACGTTGTTTCATTCCAGTTGAGAGTTGGTAAGTGTATGAATCTGCAAATTTAGTTAATTGCATCATATCCAAATATCTATGAGATATCTTTGCACGTTCTTCTTTTGGAATTCCTGCCATCTTTAATCCAAATTCCACATTATCTTGAACTTTCAACCATGGAAACAAGGCACCTTCTTGAAAGACCATAATTCTTTCAGGTCCGGTTTCACTTACGGGACGACCATCAAATAGAATTTGACCATCATCAGGCTTTTCCAAGCCTGCAACTATGCGTAAAAAGGTAGATTTTCCACATCCAGAAGGACCAATCAAACAAACAAAATCTCCAGCCTCAACTTTGAGATTAATTCCTCCCAGTGCTTTTAGTTTATGAGAATCATGACTAAAGTATTTTACAATATTTTTGGCCTCAAGTTTAGTCATCTAAGATCTAGCATCCTCCAACGAATTTGTATCAAAGTAGTAAAAAATTCCAGACAAATCATATCCATTTCTTCCAAGATATCCAAGGATATCAGCCTTTTCAGCAAATGAAAAAATTGAATTAGGTTTTGGGTCATCAGTTATTTTCAGATTAGATAATGCAATATCCACTACATCATCAGAAAGGGATTGTCCTAGATGAGAATCAAGAAAATTATTAAAAGCAATTCTAGTATCTTTTGGATTATCATTAATCCACATCATAGTTTCATGGTGAGCAGATAAAAAATTCTGAATTATTTCTTTGTTGTCTTCAACATAATCCACATTTCCAATTAATAAAACAGATGCAAATTCATTATCAGGCCATAATTCTTCTTCATGAAATAATCTTTTACCATCAAGTTCAGTTTCTAAAATTGTGGCCCATGGTTCTGCAACCCATGCACCATCAATATCACCTTTAACAAATAATGTGTAGATATCAGGGTTTGGGATATTATAAACAACTACGCTTCCACCTTTTTCAGCAGGTTTTAAATTATTTTCAGACAGATAATTACGCAATGAAACATCTTGTGTGTTTCCAATTTGAGGGGCTGCAATTTTTTTTCCTGCAAAGTCAGATGCAAGTTTAATGTCAGAATCAGGATGAACAATAAAACTAGAACCACCACTAGCAGCACCAGATAAAATGCGTACATTGTTATTTTCAGAATTTAAAAATCCATTAATTGCAGGTCCAGGTCCCACATATGCCAAATCTACAGAATCTGCAAATAGAGATTCTATTGCTTGAGGTCCACTATCAAAAACTCTAGTTTCAATCTTTATTTGATCACCAAGACTGTTTTGGAAAAATCCATTTTCCATACCAACAATAGGAATAGCATGTCCAATATTTGGAAAATATGCGATACGAAGTTTAGGATCATTTGAAGATTCGCTAGAATTAAGAGTAATTCCCAATACAGATAGTACTATAATTCCTGCAATTCCTGCCAAGATTACCGAACGAATTTTCATAAAACAGCGTTATATTTGACGGTTAAATAATCATCGAATTTTAGCTCAAGCTAGCCATAAAATTATTAGTTGAAAAAAATAATTTCAGCCCATCACAAAAGATAAATTCCAAAATACAACGAAAAAAATGTTTTATGACTCAAAAAGGAATTTTAGCATTTTCAGGAGGACTAGATACATCAGTTGTTGTAAAATATTTGCAAGATGAACATGACATGGATGTTATCACAGTAACTGTAGATGTAGGTCAAGGAGACGATGCAAAAAAGATTGCAGCAAAAGCAAAAAAACTAGGAGTCAAAAAACACTACAACATTGATGCACGAAAAGAATTTGTTAAAGATTACATTTTCCCATCAATTAAAGCAAATGCACTTTATCAGAAAAAATATTGTCTTGCAACAGCTCTTGCAAGACCATTAATTGCAGAAAAGGTTTTAGAGATTGCAAAAAAAGAAAAAGTTACATCATTAGCTCATGGTTGTTCAGGTAAAGGAAATGATCAAGTACGATTTGATATTACATTACGTGCAGGTTCTAATCTTCCAATTATTGCTCCAATTAGAGATAAAAATTTAGACAGAGAAACAGAATTAAAATTTGCAAATAAACATGGAATTGAAATTGATACTGTAGCAAAAAAATTCAGTATTGATCAAAATCTATGGGGACGTGCAATTGAAGGGGGAGTTTTAGAAGATCCGTACAACGAACCACCAGATGATGCATTCATTTGGGTTAAAACAAAAAACTTGCCAGATAAACCATCATATCTAGAAATTGAATTTGTAAAAGGAGTTCCAGTTAAAGTAGATGGAAAAACATTAGACTCTCAAAAAATAATTGAATACATTAACAAAAAAGCAGGAAACGCAGGTGTTGGAATTGTTGATCACATAGAAGACAGGGTTGTTGGAATAAAATCTCGTGAAGTGTATGAAACACCAGCTGCTACTTGTCTAATTGAAGCACATGCAGATTTAGAAAAAATGGTTCACACAAAGCATGAAAACAAGTTCAAATCCATGATTGATGATGAATGGGCATATTTGGCATATTCAGGACTTTGGCAAGATCCACTAAAGGCAGACCTTGATGGATTTATTGAAAATTCACAAAAACCAGTTTCAGGAACAGTGAAACTCAAAATGTACAAAGGAAGTCTAAGAGTTGTTGGACGAAAATCTAAAAATTCCCTATACAGTCATGAAATTGCCACTTATGGATCAGATTCGACATTTGATCAAAGATTAGCCAAAGGATTTGTAGAATTATGGGGAATGCAGTCAACAGAAGCTAATAAATTACAAAAGAAAAGGTCAACAAAAACATGAACTGTCCAGAATGTGATGCAACTCTAAACATCCCAGACGATGCCGCTGTAGGAGAAATAGTCTCCTGTCCTGATTGTGGTGCAGACTTTGAAATATCAAAAAAAGATGGATCAAATGTTGAGCTAAAACAAGCAGAAAGCGTAGGCGAAGACTGGGGAGAGTAATGTCAAAAGTTTGTATTGTGTTTGACCGCCTAAGGTCAGAAGAAAAGATGCTCCAAAAAGAAGCAGCTAATCTAGGACATGATGCATTAATGTTAGATGCTAAAATTACCCAAATCAATACAGATAGTAAAAAAGAAGATTTTGATTTAGGTGATGTTGTTCTTGAAAGATGTGTTAGTTATTTTAGAGGACTTCATTTTACTGTAAGTTTAGAATTTTTAGATATTCCAGTACTAAACAAATTTGATGTTGCAAATATTTGTGGAAACAAAATGTTCATGACTTTACTTTTGAAAAAAAATAACATACCTACACCAAAAACTCATTTTTCATTTTCAAGTCAAAGTGCTGCTGAGAATTTAGAAAAAGTTGGATTTCCCCTAGTAATCAAACCAGTAATTGGTAGTTGGGGAAGAGGAGTAATGCCACTAAAAGATAAAGATACAATGGAAGCAGTTTTTGAAATCAGAGATATTACAGATAGTCCTCATGATAGAATATACTATTTACAAGAATTAATCAAAAGACCACCAAGGGATATCAGAGTGATTACTGTTGGTGATGAGCCAATTGCTGCAATGTATAGAAAATCATCAGGCGGGTTTAAGACAAATATTGCATTAGGTGCAGATCCTGAACTCTGTGAGATCACAAAAGAGATGGAAGATTTGGCTGTAAAATCATCCAAAGCCATGGGAGGAGGAATTTTAGGAATTGATATGATGGAAGATGAAGAAAGAGGATTAGTAGTTCACGAAGTTAACAATACAGTAGAATTCAAGGGATTAGCAAGAGTTGCACAACGAAATATTCCAAAAGAAATGATAGAATTTGCCTTAAACTACGTTAGGAAATAAATTATACTCCATTACGAGGAGGTTTATCATGAAAGTAGGTGTTGTCGGAGCATCAGGTTACGTAGGAGGAGAAACATTACGTCTTCTTGTAAATCACCCAGATGTTGAGATCTCAATGGTTACATCAAGACAACATGTAGGGGAATATCTCCACAGAGTACAACCAAGTTTGAAAGGTTTTACCGATCTAACATTTTCAGAAATGGATTATGATAAATTAACTGACAAGTGTGATGTAGTTTTTACAGCAGTACCTCATGGAACTGCTACTGAAATTGTAAAGGCACTGTATGATAGAGGTATCAAAATTATTGATTTGAGTGCAGATTATAGATTGCATAATCAAGAAGCATATGACAAATGGTATGGTTGGGAACATCCACATCCAGACTATTTAGCAAAATCAGTTTTTGGTGTCCCAGAATTTCACAGAGAAGAAATCAAAAAAGCACAACTAGTTTCATGTCCAGGATGTATGGCAGTTACATCAATGTTAGCACTTGCACCATTAATTAAAAATGACATTATTGATACAGACCACATCATCGTTGATTCAAAAATTGGTTCATCAGGTGCAGGTTCAGGTTCTGGAACAGCACATGCAATGAGAGCAGGTGTTATCAGACCATACAAACCAGCAAAACATAGACACACAGGTGAAATTGAACAAGAATTAAGTGAAATTGCAGGAAAGAAAATCAAAGTTTCAATGAGTCCACATGCAGTTGATGTTGTTCGTGGAATTTTATGTACCAACCACACATTCATGAAAAAAGATATCGATGAAAAAGAATTGTGGAAATTATATCGTCAAGCATATGGTGAAGAAAGATTTGTTAGACTAATTAGAGATAAAAAAGGATTATACAAATTCCCAGATCCAAAATTCTTAGTTGGTTCAAACTTTTGTGATATTGGATTTGATTTAGATGAAGATAACAATAGATTGATTGCATTATCAGCATCAGATAACTTGATGAAAGGTGCAGCAGGTTCTGCTATTCAAAACATGAATGTAATGTGTGGTTTTGATGAAATGGACGGACTAAGATATACTCCACTAACTCCGGTTTAGAAATGATTACAATCAAAATTGGTGGTAGTGTAGTAGATGATTTACATCCATCAACAATTACAGATATTAAAAAAATAGCAGAAACTGAAGGTGTTATTTTAGTTCACGGTGGCGGAAAAGAAGTTACCAAAGTTTGTAAACAACTTGGAAAAGAACCAAGATTTGTAACATCACCAAGTGGTATCAAAAGCAGATACACAGACAAAGAAACTGCAGAAATTTTTACAATGGTAATGTCAGGCAGAATCAATAAAACAATTGTTCAGATGCTTCAAAAAAATGGAATCAATGCAATTGGGCTTTCTGGGGTAGATGCCAAAATTATAGAGGCAGATAGAAAAAAGAAGCTTCTCATAGTAAATGAAAAGGGCAGAAAGCAAGCAATTGATGGTGGATATACAGGCAAAATCAAAGAAATCAATTCAAAATTCATTAAATCACTTTTAGACCAAGGACTTACACCTGTCATATCACCTATTGCAATCAGTGAAGAGTCAGAATTTCTTAATGTTGATGGAGACCGAGCTGCAGCATATGTTGCAGGTAAGGTAGGTTGTGATAAAGTATTATTCATCACAAATGTGGATGGTCTGTTAATGGATGATAAAGTGGTTCCAAAACTAACATTAGTTGAAGCAAAAGAAATTAGACCAAAAATTGGTCCGGGAATGGAGAAAAAAATTTTGGCATCAACTGAAGCATTAGATATGGGAGTTAAAACAGCATTAATTGCAAATGGTCAAAAAGAAAATCCAATATCTAGTGCAATTGCACATGATAATTGTACGGTGATTGAACATGAGTGAAGATCAATTCATGGGTAATCTCTATCAGAGATTTCCAGTAACAATTGAGAAAGGAGTAGGAGCTCATGTTTGGGATGTAGATGGAAAAGAATACATCGATTGTATGGGAGGATATGGTGTTGCCCTAGTAGGGCATCAAAATAAAAGAGTCAATGATGCAATCAAACAACAAATTGATAAAATTATTACAGTTCATAGTTCATTATACAATAAAACAAGAGAAGAATTTTTGAAAATACTAATTGGCTTAGCACCTAAAGAACTAACACAAGTTCATCTAAACAACAGTGGTGCCGAAGCAATAGAAGCTGCAATGAAATTTGCAAGAAAGTTTACAGGCAAAAAAGGAATGGTTGCAATGAAAGGATCATACCACGGAAAATCATTTGGGGCATTATCATTAACATTTAATCCAAAATACAGAAAAGCATTTGCACCACTAGTTGAGAAAGTTTCTTTTGCATCTTATGGAGATATAGAATCACTTCGTTCAGTAATTGATGATGATACTGCATTTGTAATTTTAGAACCAATCCAAGGAGAAAGTGGGATTATTGTTGCACCAGATGGATTTTTGCAAGAAGTAAGAAAACTTTGTGATGAAAAAGGAATTCTATTAATTTTTGACGAAATACAAGCAGGATTAGGTAGAACAGGACGATTATGGGCATGTGATCATTGGAATACTGCACCAGATATTTTGTGTCTTGCAAAAGGAATTGCAGGGGGCGTACCAATGGGTGCAACTCTTACAAGACCAGATATTTTAGCTTCAATAAGTAAAGGAGAACATTCTTCAACATTTGGTGGAAATCCAATTTCATGTGCAGCAGGAACTGCAGCACTAAAAGCACTAACAGAAGATGGGCTAATTGAGAATTCAGAAAAAATGGGGAATTTATTCAGAGATGGATTAGAAAAATTAAAAGAAAAACATACAATGATTAGAGAAATTCGTGGAAAAGGCCTCATGATAGGAATTGAAATGAAGTTTGAAGTTAAAGATATCCTAATGGGATTAATCAAAGAAGGAGTCTTAATGCTATACTCTGGAAGAAACATTCTAAGAATTCTTCCACCACTAGTCATATCTGAAGAAGATGTAACAAAAGTTTTACATGCACTAGATACTATAATTACAGAAGAGGAACAAAAACGAAATGTACAAGGATAAAACAGATGAAAAAATTATTGGGTATCTAAAAGACGATTCTAGAGAATCATTTGTAGATATTGGGAAAAAATTAAAACTTTCAGAATCAGCAGTTAGAAGACGTGTAAAAAACCTAGTAGGAAGTGGGACAATCAAAAAATTTACTTTAGAACTTGGTGAAGAAAATACAACTAGTGCTATTGTTTTAGTTTCAGTTGATTCTGCAACAGATACATCAAAAGTATCATTAAAGCTTGCAAAATTAGACGGAGTAAAAACAGTTTATGAAATTACTGGTCAATACGACATTACCACAATTATTAGTGCACCAAACATTGCAGACATCAATAACAGTATTGATGCATTAAGAAAAATTGCAGGTGTAATGGATACCAATACTGTAATAATTTTAAGAAAAATTATCTAAAAACGACTTTCGTGTCATAATTAAAATTCAAAACTAGTTTAGGATCATTTTTAGATATTTCCAACGAAGCTAGTACGAATATGTTTATATCATCAATTCAGGTCAACGATTTTAGCAATGAAAGATCCGAATCACTATGCAAACATCTACAATGCATATGACAAAAACCCAAAAAAAATCAGAGTGCTTGATAGTACTCTAAGAGAAGGGGAACAACATCCAGGTGTTTCATTTACAAACAAACAAAGAATACAGATTGCATGGATGTTAGATTATTTTGGAGTAGACCAAATCGAAATATCACCAGTTGTTTCAAATGATCATAAAGAAGCAACAAAGACAATCATCAAACAAGGATTAAAAGCAGACATTGTATCTCATGGACGAGCATTAAAACAAGATATTGATACATCATTAGATTGTGATGCAAAATGGTGTGCAGCATATTTAGGAATTTCAGACATTCACCTTAAAGATAAACTACGTATTTCAAGAGAAGAAGCATTAGAGAGAGCAGTAGAAACTGTAGAGTATGCAAAATCTCACGGATTAAAAATTAGATTTACAGTAGAGGATGGAAGTAGAGCAGAACCAGAATTTTTACTCAAAGTGTGTAAAGCAATAGAAGAGGCAGGAGTAGATAGAATTAGTCTCCCAGATACTGTTGGAATTTTACGTCCAATTGGAATGTATAATTTTGTGAAAAAAGTTAGTGACATAGTTGATGTCCCATTAGATGCACATGTTCACAACGATATTGGATTTGCAGTAGCAAATGCATTTTCTGCATGTGATGCAGGAGTTGATCAAATTCATACCACAATTGATGGAATTGGTGAAAGAACAGGTATTCCACCGCTAGCTGAAGTTGCAGTTGCTCTTACATATCTGTACAAATCTCCAAATGATTTCAGATTAGACATGTTACTTGATTTATCCAGATTGATTGAAGAATACACAACAATCAAACCATATGACTCAAAACCAATTGTAGGTTCTTCAGCTTACAAACACAAAGCAGGAACACACCTTGCAGCAATTCTTAAAAATCCAGCAGCCTACGAACCAATTCCTCCTCGAGCAGTTGGAAATAGAAGAAGAATCGTATTTGGTGAATTAGCAGGAAAAACAGGTGCTGCTTATTTGATGTCATTATTGGGTCTTGAAAAAGACGATGAGAGTGCAAAAGCAGTAGCTGCAGGACTAAAAAATCTAAGAATGGGAGATCTCATAGAAATTCCACTAGAAGATAGACTTGAAAAAAAGATAATTAATGATAAATAAAGAGGAGATGTGAGTAAAGAATATGGCCAAATGCGAAGAATGTGATGCAGAAATTTCAATTCCAAGTGATGCACTTGAAGGAGAAATTGTAACATGTCCTGAATGTGGTGCAAGTTTTGAATTAGCAAAAGGATCAGATGGTTTTGATCTAAAGCCTGCCCAGACAGTTGGCGAGGATTGGGGGCAGTGAGTCCTGACGTTACCATTCTTTACGATTCCATCCGTTGGGAAGAAAAAGCTCTACTAGAAGCAGGTAAAAAAAACAACATCAACATACAGATGGTTGATTGTAAGAAATTAGCACTAAACTTAGAAAAAAAACCTGAAGATTACGGAGTTGTTATTCAGAGATGTGTTAGTTACTATAGGAATTTACATTCAACTGCAGCGCTAGAAGGATTAGGTGTTAAAGTGATTAATTGTCTTAACACAGGAGTTTTTGCAGGAAATAAATTATTCACACATATGTTACTAAAAAAATTCGGAGTGCCAACACCTGATGCAACAGTTGCATTTTCAAAAGATGCAGCTTTGGAAGCATTAGAAAGAGAGGGATTTCCAAAAGTTATCAAACCAACTGTAGGTAGTTGGGGAAGACTGATATCAAAACTAAACGATGTTGATGCAGCTGAAGGAATTATTGAAAGTAGAGAAAACATGTATCCGATTTACCAAATACATTATCTTGAAGAATTTGTAAAAAGACCACCAAGAGACATTAGAGCAATCATGGTAGGAGATAAAATTGTTGCAGCAATCTATAGGATTTCTAAGCATTGGAAAACAAACATGGCACTTGGAGGAGTAGCAGAACCATGTCCAGTTACACAGGAAATGGAAGAAATGTGTATCAAGGCAAAAGATGCAGTTCAGGGTGACATAGTGGGTGTAGATTTGATGGAAAGTGAAGAAAAAGGGTTAGTAGTTCATGAAGTTAACAATACAACTGAATACAAAAATACAGTTAGAGTATGTGATGTAGATATTCCTTCTCTAATGCTTGATTACGCAATGAAAGTAGAACGATAAATTGGACACTCATTTTACAGTAACACCAAGATTTGCAACAAAGATGCTTGAGAAAGCATTGAAATTGTATACACCATCACTTAGTGAAAAACCAATGGCAGAATTTTTAGCTGACAAATGTGATGATTTAGGATTTGAAGATATACAAATTGATGAGGTAGGAAACGTAATTGCAAAAAAAGGTTCAGGTTCACCAAAAATTATGTTATGTGGTCACATGGATGTTGTTCCAGGAAAAGTCAGAGTTAGAAAAGAAGGAGATTCACTTTATGGACGTGGTGCATCAGATGCAAAAGCACCATTAATGGCAATGTTATTTGCAGCAGCATCTATTCAAAATAATAACGGAACAATAATTTTTGTAGGTGCAGTTGATGAGGAAGGAAATGCAACTGGGATAAAAAATTTAGTTAAAAAAGAGATGGATGTTGATTATGCAGTGTTTGGAGAACCAAGTGGAATCAAACAAGTGACAATTGCATACAAAGGAAGACTAGCAATTAATCTCAAAATAAGTGTAGAAGATAGTTCTCATGCAAGTGCACCATGGCTTTCAAAAAATGCAATTCAAGAATCAACTATTTTTGCAAATGAACTCAAAGAAGGATTAGAAAAAGGACAAGAAGGGAAAACCAAAGGGATGTTACTTACTGTAACAATGACTGAAATTAAAGGCGGAACAAGTCATAATGTAACACCAAAGGAATGTGAAACAACATTTGATATTAGAATTCCAGTAGATATGAACTGTAAATCAACTGAGCAAAAAATTGCTACTCTTGTAAAAGAAATTGCTCAGAAAAGAGGAGTAGAAGCATTTTATTCAATTCTTGATGAAACAGAACCTTTTGAGGCAGCTCACAATTCTCCACTAGTTAGAGCATTCACGTTAGGGATAATGGAAGTAGAGCATTCTAGACCTATGTTAATTAGAAAAACAGGTACAGGAGACATGAATGTACTTGGAAATCAATGGAACATTCCGGTTGTAACATATGGTCCAGGTGATCCTCATCAAGCCCATACAATTGATGAGAAAGTCTCAATTGAAGAATATCTAAGAGGAATTGAAATTCTCAAGAAAATGTTACAGCATTTAAAAAGACTTCACGACAAAAAAATGCAATAATGCTGTGGTTTATAGGATTAGGAGTTTCAGGATTCAAATCCATCCCAAATGAAGCATTAGATGTTTTATCAAAAGCAGATATTGTATATCTTGAACAATTTACGAGTCCAATCAGTAAATCAGATTTAACTAAAATCAAAAATGCAACAAAAGGAGAATTCAAACCTGCAAAGAGATGGTTAGTAGAGGATGGAAAAGAGATTTTAAAAAATTCAAAGAAAAAAAAGGTGGCACTGCTATCTTATGGCGATCCATACATTGCAACAACACACATTGAACTAAGAGCAAGAGCAATTGAAGAAAAAATTAAAACATATTCAATCCATGCAGCATCGTCTCTTACATCAATGATAGGGGAATGTGGATTGCATTTTTACAAAGTTGGTAGGATTGCAACTATAATGAGTGAAATGCAACTTACAACACCATACTATGTAATTTACAAAAATATCATCGAAGGAAATCATACAGTTTTACTCTTAGAATATAATCAGAACAAAGATTTTTTCTTAGAACCTAATGATGCATTAAAAGGATTATTGGAAACAGAAAAAGGACAAATACGAAATGTGATCAGTACATCAACTTATGTAATTGTTGCATCAAGAATAGGATTTAAAGATCAAAGTATAATTTCAGGTAAAATTTCTAGTCTAAAAAAAATAGATTTTGGAAAACCACCTCATACAATAATTATTCCAGGTAGAATGCATTTTACAGAATCAGATGCGTTGAAAATGTTTGGACAGTGTATTGATGAGCCTATAGATAATTCAGATAAAGTAAAAAAGATTTCAAAACAAATGATGGAAAAATATGTTCCAATGGTCAGAGATGCACTCAAAGAGGTAGAGCCTATGTACAAAGGGCAAAAAGAATACAAAGTGATTTTAGAAAATGCTGAACTGTATGTTCAAGATGCAGAAAAATTTCTAGAAGATGGACAAGATGAAGTGGCAATTTTGAGTATTGGGTATGCTGATGGATTAGTTGATGCATTAAGGTTAGCAAAAGGCCTTGATCCAAAAATGTAATTTGTATCGATGAATTAAAGAGAGGGAATTAGAGGAGGAAAATCATTGGAACAAACTGAAAAAACAATTCTTTCATGCATGTATGTAAGTGGATTAAACAAAAATTCTGTAATAGAATTAATCAAAGAAAAAATTATACTCTCAGATAGTCAAATTAATTCAAAAATTGATGAATTAATTTCAAAACAATTAGTAAATGATGATAAAAATACTCTAACTGAAAAAGGTATGAATTCATTACACATAGTTTTAGCTGGAGGTGTTTTTGACATTATTCATCCAGGTCACATATCCACACTAAATGCTGCAAAAGCACTAGGAGATGTACTAGTTGTAGTGGTTGCAACAGATAGTACAGCAATTAAAATGAAAAAGAAAAAACCACTACACACTCAAGACCAAAGAAAAGAGTTGGTTAATTCACTTACAATGGTAGACCTTTGTTTAATTGGCCATGAAGGAGATATGTTCAAAACGGTAAATCAAGTAAGACCACAAACAATTGCCCTAGGATATGATCAAACCCATCAAGAAAAATTCATCACAGAGGGATGTAAAAGAATCAATCTTGATGCCAAAGTTGCAAGATTGCAATCACCAATTCCTGATAGTTCTAGCTCCAGTATCAAAAAAGAATATGGCGACTCTATTCACGGAATTTAATTTATGGTTTAGTTGTTAAAACGTGACATTTTGCTTTGTGATGAATTGTGTTGATTATATCATCATAAAGAGTAGATTCAGTCATGGATAATTTTGGATAATCAACTATTAGCAAATCAACTTTATTTTCATTGACATAATCTATCATCCAATGCGTAATTGAATCAGTTAATGCAAATTTAGTTTTAATTGGAACATTTTGTTTTGCTGCTGCTTTTTCCCATTTAGAAAGCTCATTTTTTATCTGATCTTTTCTTTTTTGTAACGCAATTTTATCGGTTTTTGTCTCAAAGAAATGAAATGTTGGTGGTTTTTGATAAAAGCACTCAATTACAGAAAGGGGACAATCCAATTTCTTTGCCAACTGCAATCCAAGTTCAAAGGATTTCTTATCATGTGTAGGAGTAATTATTGCAACTGTGATTTGCTTAATCAAACAAAATCTCTAACAAAGTACCATTAATCAGTTTTTTGTTAGGAAGAAACAGGTATTTTTATTGTAACTTTAGCACCATCTTTTAGTTTTGCAGATTTTCTAATAGAAGTTTTAGAAATCAATTCAACTACAGAATTATCATGATGAGTTCTCTCAAGTAAAATTAAATTGCAATCAACAGAATTGTTTAGTTTTGCTGGGAAACATTTTACCCAGCCATAAGTTCTCTTACCGTCAGAAAAACTTTTGATCATAATTCCATTTAATGAAACAAATTGCTTAATTGCTTCTTGATGAATTTTTTTGTCTATTCTAAGATTAAGAGTTCCAGGAAATGGAATATAACCAATTTTAGATTTGAATTGTTTTGTGTATCCTTTTAGTCCCATGTAATATGCTCCCTCACCCATTCCAGAAGTCAAAATTCCTTTTATCTCCACATGAGAAGGAAAAGAATTCAAACTTTTTTGTAAAATTGTTGAGAGTTTTACCATTTCAGAAAATCCCTTACTAGTTATTTTTACTGAGATATTTCTTCCACTGATGATTCTTTCAATGAATTGGTTTTGTTCTAATTCAAGTAGATGTTTTGATGCAGCTTGTTGTGATTTTTTAATATTTTTTCCAAGAGAGGATGTGGTGATTGTAACATAGTTGTGTTTTGCACCTTTAGATAGTAAATAAGAGAGAGTTAAGATGTGTTGAATTTTTAGTTCAGTCATCAAAAATCTTAAGAGACACCCAGGTCACCGAATGTTTTTAGATTTAGTCCATCAGAGTTTGATAATTTTGCAACTCTATGTCCAATTACACATTCAACGCCTGCATTTTTAGCGCCTTCCAATAATCTTTGAGTAATGATTCCATCTAAGAGAAGATACTTGATTCCAGATTGTGAAGATAGTTTACTTACAACTTCACTGATTGGAACTTTGAAAATCTCATTTTGAGAATCATCTAATGCAACAGCTTCAAGTGTTTCATTTAGATTTGGAAATATTTTTGATGCTAATTCTGCAACTGGTTTATCATCTTCACTTTTGAGAGTTGGTGCAGGTTTTCCATTTTTGATTTCATCAGCAATAGGACTAAGAATTTCATCTAGTCTTTGTGGAGTTAATTCTTCTACTTCAACACCAGTATCTGCTTGTAATTCATAATCAAGTGTTACAACTGATTTTAATTCTTTGAGAATAAATCCACCGGCTCTATCACCATCAAGGAATGCAACTACAGTATCTTTAGAATTACATAGTTCTTTGATAGATTCATCAATTTTTGCACCTTCAATTGCTAAAACATTATCATAACCTGCTCTTAGAAGATTAATTACATCTGCTCTTCCTTCAACTAGAATTACCCATTTTGCATCAAAGACACCAGAACTACAAGTTAGTTTTGATGGGCCATATGTTGATAGTTTTTTAGAATCACCTTGATGAACATCATTTAACATACTTTCTCCTTCACTGACAGTTTTTGTTGCCCATTTTTGCTTGATTTCTTTTGCACGTCTTACAATATCGTCTTTCTTTGCAGCTCGTACATCATCAATTCCTTCTAGTTTGAATGCACAGTCAAATGGACCTACTTTATCGATACTCTCAATTCCTGCAGCAATTAATGCACAAGTATCAATATCAGTACTCATTGGAATTAATGCATCACCATTAGTGGTGTTTGATGTAGATTTTGCATTGACTTCAATACGACCTACTTTAGAAACTCGTTGCAGTTCATTCAGATTCATCTCTGGGCCCAACAGTCCTTCTGTTTGGCCAAAGATTGCGCCGATTATATCTGCTCTTTCAACGAGTCCATCGACTTCATAGGAAAGTTTAACGTGATATTTGACAATTCCTGATTGAGGCATAAACTAATCATCTCCTTAATTTTCATAATTTTGGTGGTCTACTTTCGATATATGAGGGTATCGCAAAAAAATACGCAGAAAAAATGAAATTTCTAAAACTCAAGACATAGCGCAGGCTAGGAAGATCTAAAAATGAAAATAATTTTTCTATTATTCTTCAGTACTAAAGGAATGACCACATGAACATGATTTTGTGACATTTGGATTATTGATTTTAAATCCAGAGCCCATCAAACTTTCAATATAGTCAACGTTTGCACCTTGTAGATGATCAACGCTGTAACTATCAACTAGTAGTTTAACGCCATTTTCCTCCATGACAAGATCATCTTCTTCTGGTGATTTTTCAAATCCCATACCATAAGATAGACCAGAACAACCTCCACCTTGAACATAGACTCTAAGGTATTCAGGAGATTCTGCTTCTTCTTTCATGAATTCATGTATTTTTTCGGCTGCTTTAGCAGTGACTGTGATCATCTTTTGTGTTTGCTCAGTTGCCATAATATTCAAAAAAGTGGCTTCAAATTATAATAAGCTTTTCACACACAACACACTAGGAATTTAAGAAATAATCAAAAAACCATTATTTCTAATGATTTGCAAAATGTTTGACTATATCACTAGATGTGATAATGCCAACAACTTTTTCATCATCAATTACAGGTAATTTTCTAACCTTTCTTGTAGACATTAAATCAGAAGCAGTCCATAAATCAGAATGCGAATCAATTGAGATTAGAGGAGAAGACATTATTCGTCTTACTGGAGTATCAATCGGATAAGAATGTGCAGTGATTTTAATTGCAAAATCACGATCAGTTACAATTCCAGCTGGCGTACCATTTTCAAAAACAATCACTGCTCCAACATCAGTATCCTCCATCATCTTTGCAGCATCAGTTGCAGTAATTGATGAATCAACAGATACAATAGATGTGTTCATAACTTCATCAATTCTAATTTTTTGCATTTGAGATTCAGGGAAATTCATGTATTATTTTGTCAAAAGTGCTATTTCAAATAATTATTGAATTTCAATCATGATAATCATGTTCTGAAAAATCAGAACCCAATGGGGCTGTGAGAATTACAGTGTTATCAGTTGTTTGAAACTTTAGGTCCATGTCTGGCATGAAATTTCTAAAAACTTGAGTTAGTAATTGTTCAGTAAAGACTGACCATTTCATTCCCAAATCATGTTGAATCAAAAATGTGTGCATTTCACCTTCAACTCTATGATCAGAGGTCATTCCAGATGCTTTCATGTAATCTTCTAATGTTTCAATACATCTTTTGATATCATAACCTCCTTTGATAAACAAGACAGTGTCTTTAATCATAGGGAAAATCAAAGTAATAATTTCATCAATGTCTCGACCATCTAGTTCATCACCTAATGCCTGTAGCATAGTTGATGGAACAGGAATCATTCCAATTTTATTAGAAAATCTATCCCATTGAATATATTTTTCAAGGATTTGTTTGACTAGAACATTTTGTGATATGCTTTTCTGAGAAGCTTCAGTTTCCAATTCATTAACGAGTTTTTCTGGTAGTCTATAGGTAATACTTCTAGTCGCTTCTTTTTTCTGAACATGAGGTTGTCTTTTTGATGTTGTCAAGTTTTCGTTCATGAGTAATTTTCCAACGAATATAAATTGATAATTTACTCAGGCACGAGTGTTAGGTTCGATGTTAATTGTTGTCTCTTCAAGATCACATTTGATAGAAATTGATTTTACTCTACTTTTGTACAAAAAGTATTTTTTTCCATCTTCGTTAATAGATCCAGAAATTGCAAGTAGTTTTGCATCATAGAGAGTTTGTAGTCTTCGATAGACAGTGCTTATTGGGATTTTTTTATCACTAGATAACTCCATTGCAGATTTTGGTTTATCCATGGTATTGTGTAAGATGTGTTTACAATATTTGTCAGCGAGCACCTCTAAAATTATTTGCTTTCTTTCATCATCTGTTATTTTTTGAGTTTGTACTAATTCTTGCATGATTATCAAATGTGAAAATCAGATATAATCAAGCAGTCTGCAGTGCAAGACAACGCAGGAAAACAAGACAACGCAGAAAAACAAGTTAAATGTAGTTGGTTTTCGGAAGATGCATGCAGAAAAAATATGGTCTGATAGGAATACCAATCTTGCTTGCATTTTTAATTATAGCAGCAACAGGAAATATGGAATTTTTACCAGATCTCAATAAAGAAATACAGACTATATCTGATGTTCAATCTCAAAGTATATCCGAAGTGGAATCACAAACTGCCGAAGCTGGAGAACAACAAATTAGAGAATACACTTTGATTATTGAGGGAACAGATATTCAAGTCGCAGACACTGCTGTCTGGCATGCTTGGACATACAATGGAACAGTACCAGCACCAACTCTAATGGTAAAGCAAGGAGAACTATTGCGAGTCAAAGTAATCAATAATCATGATCTAACTCACAGTTTCCATGCTCATATGAGTGACTATGATCCTAAACATGATGGGTCTCCTGTCAATACTCTTACAGGGATAGGAGCTGGTTCAATGATTCCACCAGGTGGAGAATGGACATATGAATACAATGTGGTTAATTGGGGATCAACATTTTTCCATGATCATGCAGGATCCGAAGGCCTTGGAATAAAAGATCATATTTTGCAAGGTCTTTACGGACATATCATAATCGAGAAAGAAACTCCAAGTACAAACATTGATAGATACATTCCAATTGTAATGGCAGAAATTGGTCATGATGTTGAAAGAATAGCAGAGGGTCCTAAACCATACTATATCATGAATGGTATGGGTATGCCAGGTGGAGAAAAAGCTCTTGAAGAAATATTTGCAGAGCAAGGAATGGATGGAGTTATTGCACAATTCAATTACACATTACCTGTCTACAAAGCAAAGGTTGGAGAAACAGTTGAATTTACAGTTACAAATCTAGGAGATCAAATCCATTCATTTCATCTACATGGAAATGAAATGTTTTCAAGTGGACCTGGAGGGAGTTCTACAATAACATCTCAAACATTCCCACTAGTTCAAGGAACACTTGAATCATTTATTGTCAAACCAGACAAACCAGCAGTTTGGCTATTTCATTGCCATGTTGTGAGTCATGCAGATGCAGGAATGATAGGTCTGTTTATAGTTGAAGAATAATTCTTCATCTTTTTTATTTTTTTATTGAATAATATGTAATATTTTGATGTTTAAAATGAAAAAATCTTTGATAATCAACATTATCATTTAAATCTACAAAAGTAACTACAATGTATGGAACATAGACAAACTAAAAAAATTATTCCAGTTATGGTATTTTCAATATTATTAATTTCATTTTCAACAAATTTTGCAAATGCAGAGTCACTTCCAGAATGGGTAAAAAATACAGCGTTATGGTATGGTGAAGGAGTTGTTTCAGAATCAGAGTTTCTAAACATGATTAAATTTTTGGTTGAAAATGACGTAATTACAATAGAACAAAATGATGTAGGATGTGGAGGTACATTAGTTACAGATGCAGAAATAATCATCCCTAATGGAAACTATGATGTTTCAGGTTCGTCATTTTATTCCCCATTGAATTTAGAAATTAGTACAGGTACAACAGTAACATGGGCAAATGAGGATACAGTACCTCATACAATTCAAAGTCAAGATGAATCAGGAAAAGTAATGGCATTATTCAACAGTCCACCACTAGACACAGGAGATAGATTTGAATTCATGTTTGAAGAATCAGGAGTTTACAACTACTTTTGCTCATTTCATCCTTGGAGAGTTGGAGTAGTTACAGTAAAGTAATAACAGAAATTATTTTTTAAATTTAATAAAATAAGAAGGAAATTGGAAATAACTATTTTTTTGACTTGTTAACAAATGCGGTCATTCGTTCTTCTCTATCTGGATGTGTAAAGCAATTTCTCCAAGCAAGAAGTTCAATTGATAAGCCTGTATCAAGATCTGCATTTCTTCCTTTGTTGATTGCAACTTTAGACATCTGAACACCCATAGTAGAGTTTCCAGCGATTTGTTGTGCCATTTTCAAAGCTTCTTCTTGTAGTGATGCAAGAGGTACTACTTGATTTACTAAACCAATTTCTTTTGCTTCATCTGCTTTGACCATTTTACCAGTGTAAACAAGTTCTTTTGCTTTTGCTATTCCCACAATTCTCATTAATCTTTGAGTTCCACCCCATCCAGGAGGAATTCCGATTGTAACTTCTGGTTGACCCATTCTAGCAGTATCTGCTGCTATTCTGATATCACAAGACATTGCAAGTTCACAACCTCCACCTAAGGCAAATCCATTAATGGCTGCAATAGTTGGTTGTTTTACTAATTCAACAGTCGAAGTAACGAGTTGTCCAGTTTTTGCATATTCTACTGATTCATCTGCAGAGATTCTTGACATGTATTCAATATCTGCACCAGCAGAAAATGCTTTTTCACCTTCACCAGTCAAAATGATAACTTTGACATTATCATCATGATTGAGTCCCTCAAAAGTTGTGATTAGTTCTTTTGCAACATCAGTATTCATAGCATTGAGTTTGTCAGGTCTGTTGATTTTGACAGTACAAATGCCATCAGAAGTAGATGTGGTAACTAGTGACATGTTAATTTGCCAAGGAATATCTGAATTAAATGTTCTCTATTTTCCGCGAGTTTTACCCCATTGAGTTAATGCAGATGCTGCTGCAACCCAAGTTCGGAGATCTTGATAAACTGGAACCTTGTGTTTCTCAATTAATTTTACCATTTTTTCAGTATATGGACCACCATTACCACCAGCAAGAATTGGTTTCTTCTTTTTCTTTGAGAGTTCATCTAGAAAACCAACAATTGTTTCTTCTAGTGGATCATCTTGGAAAACAAACCAAGGCATAGCCACATCAATATTTTTCTCATCAAGGAATTGTTGAATTACAAATTTGTAATCTTCAGCATTTGCACCACCACCAACATCAGCAGGGTTACCATTGTGAATTGGAACAGTTGGTGGGAAATGTGCCTTTACTTTTTTAAGAATTGGTGGAGATAATTTTCCGATTGTAAGACCAAATCTTTCTAATTGATCAATTCCACCAATCATTGGGCCAGCACCATTACTAGTCATTGCAACTTTATTTCCAGTTGCATGAGGTTGCCATGCTAATGCCTTTAGAACTCCAACTAGTTCTTGATAACTATCAACTGAAATAATTCCTGCTTGTTTGAATGCACCCATAATCATTGCATTTGAGCCTCCAAGAGAGCCAGTATGGGATGCAGCTTGTTTTGCACCAGCAGCAGTTCTGCCACTCTTCCAAATTACAATAGGTTTCTTTTGTTCTTTCATTACACGTTTAGCAGTATTGATGAATTTTCTGCCATCACCAAATCCTTCAACGTATAATCCAATTACTTTGGTTTGAGGATCATTTGCAGCATACCAAATCATGTCTGCTTCATCAACATCAGAACGATTTCCAAAGCTGATCATTTTTGATAAACCAAATACATCAGCGGATTCTAACATACTAATTCCCATAGTTCCACTTTGTGAGAAGAATGCAACAGGACCTAATTTTGAACGTACCATTCGTTCTTGTCCTTGGAATGCACAATCAAGTCTATTTGCTGCATTAAACATTCCAATACAGTTTGGACCAATTACACGGATTTTGTGTTTAATTGATAATTCTTTAACTTCAGCTTCCATTGCAGCTCTATCGCCACCAAGTTCTTTTCCTCCACCTGAAACAATTACAACATTATGAATTTTTTTCTTGGCACATGTCTTCATAATTTCTCCACATGCTGAAAGATCAACACAAACAACAACCAAATCAATTTTTTCAGTAATCGCATCTAATGATGGATAACATTTGATTCCAAGAATTGATGTTTGTTTAGGGTTAATTGGGAATACTTTGCCTTTGTAATCTTGTTTTCCAAGTGCGTCTAATACAGAATTTCCAATCTTTCCAGGTGTTGCAGATGCACCAATTAATGCAACAGATTTTGGAGTAAAGAAAGACTCCATTGATGTAATGTTTGGTTTTTCTTTTGAGATTGAATTCTTTTTTAATTCATTATTTAGAATAATTTTTGCATCAACTACAAAGTGTGATTTTGGATAAACAATTACTGGGTTGAAATCAATACTGTTAATGTAATCAGCATTTTCTACGCCTAATTTTCCAATGTTTACAAGCATTTTTGCTACCATGTTAAGATCAACTGGTGCACTTCCACGGAAACCTTTGAGAAGTTTTGAACCTTTGAGTTCATTAATCATTGATTTTGCATCAGAGGTTGTAATTGGAAGCATTCTAAATGCAACATCTTTGAAAACTTCAGTCATCACTCCACCTAATCCAGCCATAATCATTGGGCCAAATTGAGGATCATTTTGAATACCTACAATAAGTTCAACACCTTTTGGAACCATCTTTTCCAAAAGAATTCCTTTAACTTCAACGCCTTTCTTTTTTGATAGTCTACCATGCATGTCATTGAATGTTTTTTTAACGTCAGCTACATTATCAATTCCAACTTTAACTCCACCAACATCAGTTTTGTGTAAAATTTGTGGAGATACTACTTTCATTACTAAAGGAAATCCAATCTTTTTTGCTTGTTTTACTGCTTCATCAGCTGATGTTGCAAGTGCATAAGGAGGAACTTTAACGCCATAAGTTTTGAGAATAGATTTTGATGTTTCTTCAGTGATGACTTTGTGATCAGTTTGAATAATTTCATCAAAAATTTTCTTAACTGCTGCCATAACCGATCGATCGAATCAAAACTCAATATATTAAACTTTGGTCAAAGATCGAATGAAGATTTGAAATTGTTGTAAAAATTCTTCATATTGGATTTCACAATTGTAATATTTTCATTAATTTCTGATCGAATTTTTTGTGGATCAATGTGTGGGATTTTTTGTAATTTCTCTTCAGTGTTATCAAGCCACAGATTTACCATTTTTTCATTGACCTCTAAATGAAATTGCAATCCAACTGCAGATTTGTATCTAAATGCCTGATTAAGATAATGCTCAGACGAGGCTAATCGTTCAGCACCATCAGGTAAATCAAAGGTATCCCCATGCCAATGAAATACAGTGAATGGGTTTTTGAAGCCTGAAAATAAAGGTGAATCATTTGAAATTTTCAAATCATCATAAAACCCAATTTCTTTTTTTGGACCATCATACACTTTAGCACCAAAAGTTTTTGCAATTAATTGAGAACCTAAACAAATCCCTAAGACAGGATTATTTCTTTTTACATTATCTCGAATTAATTGTTGTTCTGCTTTTAGATATGGTAAATCATCATTTGCGCTTTCAGGAGCACCCAAAATTACAACCAAAGAAAAATTATTTTCAGGTAATTTTTCATGCTTTGCATTTACGGATGTAATATCAAATCCATCATTTTCTAGTAGTTCACCAAGATATCCAGAACCTTCAACTCTAGTATTTTGAACTAGTAAAACATTAGACATGTTGGTTGGTTTACAAAAGTGCTTAATATGTTAAAACAACTATAATGATCTTGCTTAACATTTTCAGAAAATTATTTCAGGTTTGAAAAAGGGTTTAGAAATTCATATTTGTAATTATATACTGGTGCTCAATGTTTTCAATGCAAAATTTCCACACTTTGGACACCGATGTTTTTTCAATAATTCAGTGTGAGTTTGCATAGGCTTTTTAGAATATAGAATAGATGCACCACAATCTTGACACACACCAGGTATGTCACCCTTTGGAAGCATGTCTTTCTAAATTCTGTGTTAACTTAAGGGTGTTGTATATTCTCAGAAAATTTTCCTGATTTAAAAAAAGAAGTGTTTTCTCTCAGATGTGAGATATTAGAGTAAAGTCATTTTTTAATCCAAAATAGGCAATAACATGATAAGTAGTACTGAAAAATGTGAATCATGGCACAAAAGAAAAAAGCATTAAAAGAACGCAAAAATCTAGCGTGTCACTGGCATTGTCCTTGTGAAGATTGTAAAGATGAACCATGATTGTATCAGAGCAAGAAATTTTTGAATTAAAAAAATTCATTTTGCAATTAAATGAAATGAAGGACTCGGTAGTAATTGTTGAAGGAAAAAAAGATTCAGGGGCTTTAAAAAAAATAGGATTTACAGGTAAAGTTTTAGAATTTCATAAATTTGGAGGAATGATAGATTTTACAGATTCTGTTTCAAAATACAAAAGACTGATTATTCTTTTTGATAGAGACAAAAAAGGTAGAACATTAACAGGTAAGACAATTCAACTATTACAGAGAAGAACAAAGATTGATCTTTCTTTCAAAAGAAAATTACGAGAAATCACTAATGGAAAAATAAAATTTATTGAACAACTAGTTTGTTATGAATCGTATCTAGCCTAAAGATTATGGCCAAATACCTTTTTGGTTAAAGGCCTCTAAAACACGTTCTACAGCCAAAACCATGGTTGCTTTTCTCATATCGATTTTGTGTTTTTTAGTTAATGCATATGCATCTTTGAATCCTTTAGTGATATTTTTCTCCATTTTGTTTGCAACTTCATCAAATGACCAATAGTATCCCATGTTGTTTTGTACCCATTCCAAGTAGGAAATACAAACACCGCCAGAATTTGCCAAAATATCAGGAATTACTAAAATTTTCTTTTGGAAGATGATTGGATCTGCTTCAGGTAATGTTGGACCATTTGCAGCTTCTGCAATAATTTTACATTTTAGATTTTTAGCAATCTTTGCATCAATTTGATTTTCCAAAGCACCTGGAACTAAGATATCACATTTTGTTGTAAGTAATTGTTCAGTTGAAATTTTTGTACTTCCAGGGAATCCAACAACAGAGCCTTTCTTTTGTTTGTGTGCCAAAATTGCACTAACTTTTGCACCTTTTGGAATTGAAATAGAACCTTTAGAATCACTAACTCCAATTACTTTTGCACCCATTTTTTCCAAGTATTCACCTGCAAATGTTGATGCATTTCCAAATCCTTGTAAAACAACTTTAGCACCTTTAAGGCTAATTTTCAAAGTCTTTGCAGCTTCTCTAACTGTATATGCTGCACCCAATCCAGTTGCAACATTTCTTGCAAGTGAACCGCCCATTGAAATTGGTTTTCCAGTAATTACACCTGGAGAATATTTGTTACCGTTTAGTTTGCTAAATGTATCCATAATCTGTGTCATTTCTCGTCCTGTTGTGTAAACATCAGGTGCTGGAATATCTTTTTCAGGTCCAATAATTTCAGAAATTTTGTATGCAAATCCTCGAGTTAATCTTTCTAATTCACCGTCACTAATTTTTTCAGTTTTAGGGTTTACGTAAATTGCACCTTTACCTCCACCTAGAGGAATATCAACAATTGCACATTTCCATGTCATCCAAGATGATAAAGCCATGACTTCACGTTCCATGTATTCAACCCCACCTTCTGGGTTAAAGTAACGAATACCACCTTTGTAAGGACCTCTATCATTATTGTGTTGACTTCTAAAACCTGTGAAAATTCTAATTTTTCCATTATCCATTTTGACGGGAATTTTTACTCTTAACATTTTATTTGGCATTGCCAAATATTCTCGTAATTCTTTGTCTTTGATTCCAATAATATCACATGCATCATTGACTTGTTTTGTTGCATTAGCAAACGGATCATTCTTGACCAAGATAATTTTGGTGAAGTACTCAAGATTATATATTTTTGGATAAAATTTCTGATCGCAGTTTAATAACGTATTAATTACAAGTAAACTTTTTTGTGATTTAGTTTTCTATCTAGTTTATCGATTGCCTCATCAAGTGCACTAATGTTAATTTCTAAAAAGTTGGATAAATGAAAAATTGCACCATATTTCTCACCAATTTTTGAAACCATATTGTTTTTTTCTAATACTTTCATGTGATGTTGAACTGCTTTGTAATCTAGTCCTAATTCTTGAGATAGTTGATGAGTGTTGTATGGATTTTCAAGTAAATTCATAATTATTCGTAATCTAGTTAATCCACCACGAGTACTTGTAAACAAGTAAAGCAATAATTTCCTGGTCTGCTTGTCTGGTTTTCTTTGTTCTGAAACTTTTCTAGATCTAAGAAGTTCCTTGAATTCCATTAATTGAGTAGTCATTGTCTAATTAACAACAGTATTTTTTGTTTAAAACCCTATTTCCATATCTTTTCCACATTACACAAGACAATTACCCTTAAATTGACTGAGAATGGACTCGTGATATTATGATGGCATCACGCGGCTATGACATGACTCCTACAATGTATTCTCCAGATGGCAGAATATACCAAGTCGAATATGCCATAGAGACTGTAAAAAGAGGAACTTTAGCTCTAGGAATTAGTACTAAAGAAGGAGTTATCTTGGCAGTAGAAGAAAAGCCAAGAACATTACAAACTAAAAATATCACTCAAAAGATTTTCCAAGTTGATTACCATATCGGAGTAGCAGCTGCTGGATACATTCCAGATGCACGTGTTCAAGTAGATGGTGCAAGATTCTTCTCTCAAGGAAATAGAATGACATATGATGAATCAGTTGAAATTGGAACAGTTGCAAAATACTTAGCAGACCAAGCACATCAATTTACTCAATATGGCGGTGTACGTCCAAACGGAGTTGCCATGATTATTGCAGGTATTGATCAAAAAGGAGAATCAGTCTATGTTACAGATCCTAGTGGAACATATGTTCAATTTTCAGCAATTGCAATTGGTGCGGGTTCTGATGATGTAAATGAATTTTTAGAGAAATTTTACAATAAAGATATGAGTTTGGATGAGGCAGCAGCATTAGCAATTGCTGCAATTAATCTAAAAGCAGACAAAAAAGACGACATAGATAATGTAAAGATGGCAAAAATCACATCAGCATCCAAAGTATTTGAGAAAGTTTCAGAAGATGATTTGAAAAACTATTCTCAAAACATAGCAAAATTTTCTTCTGAATAGAAGTTTTTGATTTGAAAACTATTCAAACAGGTACACAGAGACGATAGATTATGGGTTTAGGAAGTTATTGGGGAGAAGTAATGGATGTACTTCGGGAAATTATTCCAATTTATGATAAAGTAAATTCAATCATATCTCTAGGAAAAGATGTTGAACATAGAAATCGTGGAATTTCACAAAGAGTACATCCAGGAAATAAAATTCTAGATGCAGGATCTGGTTTTGGCAACATGTCAAAGACTGCACTAAAATTAACTGATGGAAAAATTTCAATTACACTTTATGATCCTCTAGTTCCAATGTTAAAAAATACAAGTACATTTTTTGAAAAATCACCAGATATGGCAAATGGTGTTTTTGAACACATTCCATTTAGAGATGAAGAGTTTGATGCAGTGTTATGTGGATATTCATTACGAGATGCAATAAACTTGAGAATTGCAATATCTGAAATTCACAGAGTACTAAAAGATGGAGGTAGATTTGTAATAGTTGATTTAGGAAAACCAGATGAGGCTTTCTTTAGGGCAGGGGTTTCATTTTACCTAAGATGTATTCTTCCAATTCTAGCATTTGCTGCTGGAGGTAGATTAGGATTAAAGTTTGGAAAATTATATGGGACATACAAACGATGGCCAAAAAATAAAAAACTAGAAAAATTATTGCTTGAGAAATTCTCTAAAGTAGAATTTGAGAAGGACCTTATGGGCGGGGCAATAATGGTTGCAGCATACAAATGAATAAAATTCTGATTCTAATAAACATCACAGGTTTAATCATAGGAATTTCCTATGGATTACATGGACCAATTTTACCATTATTTGCAAAAAATATTATCGGTGCATCATATTCAGAATTAGGATTAATCGGACTGACAAATTTTGTTCCATACATGTTCATTCCACTTTTTGTGGGTATTCTTCTTGATAGAATAAACAATGGTTATCTTTTAGCAATTGGCGCTGCAATTAATTCTGTATCAATTTACCTTTTATCAATTGCACAATCAATTCCAGAAATAATGGGGTTCAGAGTACTAACAGGAATTGCTCATGCATTTTTTTGGCCACCATGTCAAGCAATAATTGCAAACGAGAGTACAGAGAAAGACAGAGTACGAAATATTTCATGGTTTACAATGTTTTTTGTTATAGGATTCATGATAGGTCCCCTACTAGGCACAGTTATTCTAGAAGGATTAGATGTAACATACAGAATTTTATTCCAAATCACAGCATTCATTCTAGCTACTGCAATAATTTCAGCATTATTGATTTCTAGAAAAAAAATCAATGTACATCAAGAACGAATTTCTCTTTCGGCGATTAAACAAATGAAACGATTTCCAGAAGTGATTGTTTTATTGATTTTTTCTACATCATCTTTTGGAATAATTCTTACAATTTTTCCAGCATTTCTTAATGACAATGGAATGACTGCAACAAACATTTTGTTATTGTATTTTGTTTTTGGAATATCTCGAGTTGTATCACTGGCTTTGGCGGGAAAATTTGCAAAAAATACAAGTAAGACGTTGATTGCTGCAACAATATCAATTACAGTAGGATTGGCGTTATCAGTTTTTGCAGATTCTATTATTGAATTTGGAATTGCTTTGGTTCTGATGGGTTTTGGATTTAGTATTTTCTTCCCACTAACTTTAGAAATAATTTTGAGTAAAACCAAAAAACAGATCACAGGTAAAATAATAGGGGCATATGAGACTGTTTTTGGAATTGGTTGGGCATTAGGGCCAACAATTGGAGGTCCCATTACACAAACGTTTGGGAATGAAGCACCATACATGGTATTTTGCATAATAGGGATTGGAGTTACACTTCTTGCTATCACATCTAGAAAAAGATTAGAACCACAAAAAATCCAAAATTAGATTGATGTGGTACCACGTTTTTTGGTGCAAATATCTAATGCATCATCAACTGTAGTAACAAAGACTTTACCATCACCTTTAGTTCCAGAACATGCAACATTTGCAATTGAATTTAAAACATCATCAAGTTTTGGATCATCTACAACACAGATTACCATGTCACTGCTAAAGTATTGCCCAACTAATGGAGGATCTTGTGAACCCTGACCTTGAACTTGTTGAATTGTAACACCTCCGACCCCATTTTTTTTGATGGCTGCAACCACAGCATCTCTTAAACCAGGTCGAATTATTGCTTCAATTTTCTTCATAATTTCAATGAATTTTGAATTTATTTATAATTATACAATGTCTTTCACACTTGATATTCAATCATGAGATCAATTCATAGGCATAAATCATGACATTACGTTTAATTTCAAATTATTTTATCAAAGACCATGTTTGATTATTTGTTGAATATCGCTGGAAGCGAATGGATGATAATTATTTTTGTAGCATTGATTTTGATTTTAGGTACAGGTAAACTTCCAGGTGCTGCAAAAAAACTTGGAAAAGTAGTCAACGAATACAATAAGGCAAAAAATGAAATTCAAGATCAAATAAAAGACGTATCAGAGCAAACACCGACAATTTCAGGACCAGTTGGAACTGAACGGGAAAAATTAGAAACAATAGCAAAATCGATGGGAGTTAAAGTTGAAGAAAAAACAGATGATGAACTTCGAGAAATCATATCTACTAAAATGGGTCCAAAGAAAACAGATGAACCAGAAAAAATTGATAACCCAAAAAAAGAATAGATTATTTTGATTTTTTAATTCGATACAGGTCTTTGTCTAGTCTTTTCTTTGCAAATTTGTAATAGTCAGGAACAATTTCAAATCCAATAAATCGTCTTTTCAAAGATTTACTCACTACTGCAACTTGTCCTGAACCAAGGAATGGATCAAAGACAATATCTTTTTTTTCACTAGAGTATTCTAGTAATTTTTTAATTATTTCAGACGGAAGTTTAGTTGGAGTCTTTTCATCTCCTGTCCAATATTCTCTTTTGATATCCCACACATCTTCTTTATCTCTATAGTGTAAACTACGTCCATCTTTTGTTTTATCATCTTTTTTGAACCTAGAAAAAGGGAAAAACTTTCGCATCTTATCATTTTTACAAACATAAAGACAGTGATAGTGAGATGTAACAAACTTCTTTTTTGTAACTACACCAAACTGATATTTCCAAATGATGTGATTAATTGTGATAAAGCCAACATCATCAAGAGCACGTAAAATATCTTTAAGATTATTCCATCCAGAAAAAACATACATGCTTCCAGAGTCTTTTAAAATTCGAAAAACTTCACTCATCCATGCAAATGTGAAATCATAGTAGTCTTCAGGTTTTATTTCATTATATCCTGAAAGAACTCTAGATTCAATTCTATTGTAATTTGCCTTTTTTGCCTTGAAATTTATCGCAAATGGTGGATCAGTAATTACAAGATCAATCTTGTTTTTTGGAATGGAATTCATTCCTTCAATACAATTTTTGTTGTAAATTTTGTTAATTTCGATTTTCTTCATTTTTAAATTCAAGACTATTTGCTAGCTTAATAATGTCATGGCTCAACAGTGTAGATTAACAATAAATCACTAAAGAATTCTTATCAAATTGATCTTGAAATTCTCATGTCCTAAATGCAAATCAAAAATTGAAATTCAAAAAACATTCAATAAAAAAATGCATGTTTCATGTACAAAATGTGGAATTGAGGATTTATTAGAATTCTCAAAAAATGTAGATGAGGTATTTTTAGAATTTCTTTCAAGATTTGATAAAGGACTAGTAACAGAAAAAGGGCTTGAAGAAGGACTAAAAGACGAAGGCATAGTCAGAAGTGAAAACGAAATCAAAGAGATGATTGGGAAAAACAACCCAGATAAAATTACAGAAAACATCCTATTTTCAAAAAAAGATTACATCTCAGAATACAAGGTTTTAAAGAATCCTGAGCCTAAAATGGGCTGCAAAGTAGAAGAATTAGGATTAGATGAATCAATTACAGAGCATCTAACAGAATTAGAGATTAAGCAATTTTATAAATTTCAAGAAGAGGCAATTCAAGAAATAACATTTGGAGAAAATATCATAATTGAAGCACCTACTGCATCAGGTAAAACAGAAGCGTTTTTGATTCCAGTTATTCAAAGAATAAAAAAAGATGCAGATGATGGTAATGTTTTTGCAATTTTTGTTTATCCAACAAAAGCTCTAGCTCGAGATCAATATCCAAAAATTCAAAAATTTGCTGAAAAAATTGGAATTAATGTTAAAGTTTTTGATGGAGATACAAAACTTGAGGATAGAAGAGAAATCATTGATAATCCACCTCAAATTCTAATTACTAATTTTGATGTGTTGCATTACCATTTATGGCATCAAACAAAATTCTCATCAATAATTAATTCAACTAGGATGCTAATAGTTGATGAGGCACATGTGTATTCAGGAATTTTTGGAACAAATGTTCATTATATCATTAAAAGACTAAAACGAATTTGTGATAATAAACTGCAATTTGTAGCAGCGTCAGCTACACTTGATGATGCAAAAAAGTTCTGTGAGCAGTTATTTGGAGAAACAATGCAAATTATTCACGGTTCTGGAAAAAAAGGTCAGACAGACTTTGTAATGCTATTTCCGTCACTTCGAACTCAAAGAGCCCTAATGGTAGAATTAACAAAAAAGTTAACTGAAAAAAATCACAAAACAATGGTGTTTAACAACTCACATCTAAACTCAGAATTATTAGCAATTCAAGCAAAAAAACAAAAAGTCAACATCAAAGTTCACAGGGCAGGATTAATGGTAAATTATAGAACTGCTGTTGAAAGACAATTCAAAGAAAATGAATTGCAGGCCATTTCATGTACTCCAACCCTAGAATTAGGCATAGATGTAGGGAATGTTGATTGTGTCATATCATCTACAATTCCAGTAAATAGACTAATTCAAAGAATTGGAAGAGCAGCAAGAAAAGGACAACGAGGATATGCATTTTTAGCATTAGGAAACGATCCAATATCTCAGTATTACAAAAATCACCCAGATGATTATTTTGAAGATGTAGAAAAAACATACATCGACCCCAAGAATCCATTTGTTGAGGAATTTCAAGTATTGGCCATGGCATGCGACAGGCCAATTTCAAAACACGAATTAAAAGAACATCAGGAAGTTATTGAACACCATATTATCAAAGAAAACCTTCAACTAGTAAATAACAGAATAATTCCAAATTTTGATAAAATCAATACACTACTAAATGAATATAGCATTAGGGGGATTGGAAATTCAATTGATATTTTCTTAAACGGCAAAAAAGTTGGAGACAGAATATTACCAATTGCGTTAGAGGAATTACACAAAGATGCAATCTATTTTTTGGCAGGTATTAGATACAAAGTAAAAGAATTTGATTATCCAGAAAAAAATTATGCAAAACTAGAAAGGATTCCAAGGGATTATCCATACTATACAAAATCACTTACAGAAGAATGGCCAACAATTGAAACAGTTTTTGAAAGTAGAAAAGCTAATGGAATAGAAGTTGCATTTTGTAAATTACATATTCAAAAGAAAGTCTACGGTTATGTCAATATTGAACTAGGACAAGAAATCACGCAAGGAGAAAAAGTACTATTAGATACACCATTAGAATATGATTTTGTTACAAAAGGGATTGTATTTCATGCACCAAAACCCCTCAAAGTAATTGAAGAGTCAGACGATGAAGAATACACAGAAGCTAGTGGATATCATGCAACAGAGCATGTAGTGATTGAGGGAAGTAATATGATTACAGGTGGAGTATCTCAAGACTTAGGAGGCATATCATTAGGTAATTCAGGCTTGATTTTCATATATGATGGGGCAATAGGTGGTAGTGGTGCCAGTAAAGCACTGTATGATAGATTTGAAAAAGCACTTGAGAGAAGTATGTTTATCATCAAAGAATGTCCTTGCAAAAATGAAGCAGGATGTCCCAGATGCACATTCTCTTACAGATGTGGTAACAATAACGAATACCTGCACAAATATTCAGCATTAGAAATTCTTGAAAGAATTAACGATGGTGAAAAAACAGAATTAATTGATCCGATAGAAGGTGACAGACCCCTAGTATGATTAATCAAAATGGGATTAAATATGACAGTAATTTAACAAAAATATGCAAAAAGTAGCTCTTGTAACTGGTAGTTCATCAGGAATCGGATTTGAAACTTGTTTAGCACTAGCAAAAGACGGATACCATACTTTTGCAAGTATGAGAGATACAAAAAAAGGAGAAAAAATTAAAGAAATTGCAGACAAGGAAAATCTCCCAATTGATATTATTGAATTAGATGTGGATAAAGAAGAATCAATTGTATCTGCAATAAAACAAGTTGTTTCAGATGGAGGAAGATTAGATGTGTTAGTAAATAATGCAGGGTATGGACAGTTTGGATGTACAGAAGATACATCAATAGATGATTTTAGAAAACAGTTTGAAACTAATTTCTTTAGCATAGTTAGAATAATTCAAGAGGTTTCTCCAATAATGAGAGAACAGAGTTCAGGAATAATTGTTAACATTAGTTCAGTTGTAGGAAAAATGGGTTTGCCAGGATTTCCAGCTTATGTCAGTACAAAATATGCATTAGAAGGATTAAGTGATTGTTTAAGATATGAATTAGGACAGTTTGGAATCGATGTTACATTAATTGAACCAGGTGCAATCAAAACAAACTTTTTTGATTCTATGAAAATTCAAGAATCAAAATCAGATCCAAAATACAAAAAATTAACTGACCACATGTTATCAGGTCTCAAAATGATGGCACAGTTTGGTACAGAACCATCCCAAGTAGCAGAAGTGATTCTCAAAGCAATTCATGCAGATGAGATTTTACCCAGATATATCTCAGGAACGGATGCTGCCATGTTCATGGAGGCAAAAGAGGCAAAAACAGACCTAGAATTTGAGAAATACATGAGTAAGGAACTATTTCCTTCATAGAATTAGTCGTACGTTAAATTGATATACACATAGAATGAAGTTTTCATCAAAGTCCGCAATTTTAAAGTGAAAAGAAATGAAATGGAAAACGCTACAACATAATGGAATCTTGTTTCCTCCTGAGTATGAAGCTCAAGGAATTAAGATAAAGATCAAAGGGGAGTCAGTCAATCTTGATGTCAACCAAGAAGAAATGGTATACCAATGGGCAAAAAAGAAAGACACACCATATGCTCAAGACAAGGTTTTCCAGAAAAACTTTACAGCAGATTTTGCTAAAACTCTAGATTCAAAATTTAAAAAAATATCATATGAGGATATTGATTTTTCTGCAGCTTTCAAAGTGGTAGATAAAGAAAAAGATCTCAAAGAAATGATGAGTAAGGAAGAAAAAAAGAAAATTGCCTTAAAGAGAAAAGAATTACGTGAAGAATTAAAATCAAAATATGGAATTGCCATCATGGATGGAAAAGAAGTTGAAGTTGGAAACTATATGGCAGAACCTCCAGGTATTTTTATCGGTAGAGGAGAGCATCCAATTCGAGGAAAATGGAAACCGCGTGTTACTGCAAAAGATGTCACACTAAACTTGGGAAAAGAAGCTAAAGTACCAGAAGGAAAATGGGGCAAAATTATTCATGACAAAGATTCAATGTGGTTAGCGAGTTGGATGGATTTTTTGACACAAAAAAGAAAATATGTTTGGTTAGCTGATTCATCAGGATTAAAGCAAGACAGAGACAAGGCAAAATATGAAAAAGCAGTAAATCTTGCAAATGAAATTGACAAAATCAAAGATAGAATTGTCAAAGATATGAAAAGTAAAGATGAAAAAACTTATAGAATATCTACTGCATGTTATTTGATTTACAGAACTTCAATGAGGGTAGGGGATGAAAAAGATCCTGACGAGGCAGATACTGTAGGTGCCACTACCCTAAGAAAAGAACATATCAAAATTACTTCAAACACTATAGAATTTGATTTTCTAGGTAAGGATAGTGTAAGATGGCAAGAAACACTACAAGTTGAAGGTCATGATAAACAATTCCAAGAAAATCTGAAAAAAATGATTGAAAAGAAAAAACCAAAAGATGAAATTTTTGGCGATATTACTTCAAGACATGTCAATGTGTATTATTCAAGTATTGTGAAGGGGTTAACTGCCAAAGTGTTCAGAACGTATCTTGCAACATCTGTTGTTAGAAAATACCTAGTAGAGCATGATAACATGAAAGGAAAAACAGCAAATGAGAAATTATATCATGCAAAATTAGCAAATCTTGAAGCTGCTATGATGTGTAACCACAAAAGAACTATCCCTAAAACGTTTGAACAGTCATTACAAAAGAAAAGAGATTCTCTAAAAAATAGAGAAAAAGAAAAAGTATGGGAGAAAACAAAAGAAACTTTGAAAAAAGTTGAAGCATCTAAACCAAAAACTGACGCTCAAAAGAAAACCAAAGTAAAAAGGGTAAAGACACTCAATGAGCAAATCAAAAAACAAAAAGTAAAACACAAAGAACGAATTGAGAAATTAGAATTACAAATTGACTTGTCTGAAAAAACTAGAGACTATAACATTGGAACATCTTTGAGAAATTACATAGACCCTAGAATTTTCAAAGCATGGACTGATGAGGTAGGTGCTGAGTGGGAGAAATTATACACATCGGCATTACAAAAGAAATTCCTTTGGGTCAAAAATGAAAATACCAAATGGTCAGAATTTGCCAAATAGTAAAAAAATCAATTAAAATTCCATACGTAGCATTTAATTTCCCAAATTTTCAGGCATATACTGTGCCGGGGTAGCTCAGCCTGGTTAGAGTGCCAGTTCGCTTGGTAATCTCTAACGGTTCTCCAACTAAGGCAATACTCATAATCTGGAGGTCGTGGGTTCGAAACCCACCCCCGGCATACATCTAATTCATGTAAAAAAACAATGAAATAGGAAAAAAACTAACAATTTAGCATGGTATCAATAATTATTATTCCACTCACGATTGTTGCAATCGTAGGATTATCAGGATATCTTGTTTACAAATTTGTCATGTATGATTTATTGTGTAAAAGATCAGTAAATCAAACTCTAAAAAAATACAATATCCAAAAAACTCCAGCTCAAATAATTAAAGAATACTATCACAATAAGGGAGAGAAAATATCACATCAAGAAGTCCAATACCTTGAAAAAAATTACAGACAAAAAGAACCAGAACAATTTCTTACAATGTATGATGCAGTAAGAGAGAAGACTAAAGATAAAGAATAAAATTTTCTAAACTTAAGGAGACGTAGGTATTGAAATGAATGGTGTTCCGCCTTCACCAACTACAAGAGGTAATTTACCATCCCATGCTTGTGTTTTTAGCCATTCCAAATAATGTGGATTGTTTGATAATGCTTGATTAATAATTTTAATTGCTTCGGCTTCTCCTTGTGCTTCAGCGATGTTTGCAGCTGCAAGACCTTCTGCTTGGGCTGCAAGCTGTCTTGCCTCTACTTCAATTCGGATAAGATCATTTTCTGCTTTTTGTGCCTTTTGTTCTGCTTCTACTTTAGATTCAATGGCTTGTGCAAATAATGGTGAAAATTGGAAATCAGTAATTGAAATAACATCTGTATTGATATTGTATACATTAAGACGTGTTGTAATTTCAGATTCAATGTCTGCTTTAACTTGAGGACGTTTTGTGATTAATTCTTCAGCATTGTAATTAGCAGTAACTTGTTTTACTACTTCTTCTACAGCTGGTTGAATTACTCTACTCTCATATTGTAATCCAACTTCCTTGTATAGTATATGAACTGCACTTGGTGCCGGTCTATAGTTTACAGTTACTTCAGTTGAGACTGTCTGAAGATCTTTAGATGCAGAAGATGTGGATTTTACAAATTTTAGAGTTCTAACTTCCATATTTACCACAGAATCTTGGAAAGGAGTTACAAAATGAAGTCCTTCCTCTAGAGGAAGAAAAGCTGTATCAACTGCACTCCAATGAAGTAAAACACCTCTATGTCCAGATTCGACAATTTGTACAGAAGCAGATGCAACTACACCAATAATTATTAAAACAACAATTCCAATTAAAACTCCTTTTGCAGCACCTACATTTACGCTAACTTTAGGATTTTGATATTTTGACAAGTGGATATAGTTTCTAATTGCTACTATTATACCAATCTAAGATAAATTTTCCAATTTTTTTTATTTAATACGATGTGCCTTTTGTTCTTTGATTTTTGAAAGATTCAAGATACCAAATCAAATTCATCAAGAAAACGATCAATTCGTTTATCAAATTCAAGTGCCAATAAAGTGTAGGAAAAATAGTTTTATTGTCATCATATTAGAAATAATCATGGGTCTATTTACTAGAAAAAAAGAACTAGTCGTAGGCAATATTTGTCCTAAATGTGATATGGAATTTTCAGATTCTCAAAGAACAGTTCGCCATATGGAAAAAGCCCATAAATCCAAGAAAAAATTTGAATGTAATTCGTGTGGATAAATTGAACAACAAAGATATTCTAAATAAAATTTCAGGAATCATAGCAATTGTAACATTTGTTATAATTTTATCAGGATATGTAACTGAAAATGAATCATTACTAGGATTTCCAAATGCAATGATGCTCTATCTATTGATGCCTTCAGCACTAATTTGGTTTGGTACAAGAAAGAATGGATGCGGTAGTTGTAATCAAATATCTTCTGTTTCAGAACAAGACAAAGACATGAAAAATTAAATGTAGTATTTTTTAATTTTAAATGATTTGGGGGAATTTCAAGAATTTGCTGAGGCATTATTTGGTCAATTAGCAGTCGAAATAGATGAAGAAAAAGAGATCATAGGATTAGCAACAAAAGCAAGAGACAATATTGCAGGAAAAGTAGAATTCAAAAAACTAGAAGATATCGCAAATGAAATAATTCCTGATTTCAAAGGTAAAGTAGAGGAATTTCTAGGTACCAAAGTCCCAAAAAATATTGAATTAAAATTTCCAGAATTAGAAGAATTAAAGAGAATAAAGGGCAAAAAAGTATTTTCAGATGATGAATCAAAAGAATTTGTTACAGAATTATTTAATGCAGTTGCAAAAGAGAATTTCAAAAAAATTGCAGAGTTAATGCAGCAAGATACAGTAAAGTATTTTGTATATTCTACATACGCAATTCAATACATTTCAAAAATTACCACCACATATGGAGATTATCTTGATGGGGAAATTTATCTAAATAAATTCATTTTATCACGATACCCAGAAATAATATTACATAAACAGGGTGAGCCATACGAATCAAGATTTGAAAATGTAAACTCTGGATATCTTGGTGCAGTAAAAATGACAGTTTTAGAAGAATTGATTCATTCTACTCAAGATAGTCTTCAACAAATTAACATCAATGCTGCAAGACAAGTCAACAAAATCAATGAAGAGTTGGCAGGAATTATTCTATCATTAGACACAAAAGTTGTAAATGAATTATCAGAGTATTGTCAATTACAAGCAGTTCCAGATGATTTTCCATATGCCAAAAAAGCAAATTTATTTTTCTTTTTGAATCCAGATCATTTTCTTATTGAACAGATTGGACCTGATGTTATGACATTTACACACGTTGAGATGGACCCAAAAATTGGAGAACTAGTACCACAATTATTAGATATTTACAAAAAATGGCTTGTGCCAATTCAGCAACATCATGCAGCATTTACTGCAATGGAGGGGATGGCAGGATTTGCAATTGAAAATATTCTAAAAGACGACAAAGATTTTCAAAATTACCTTACTACGTTTATGGGCACAGACTTTTCATCATACCAAGTCAGAAAAAGTATGGGTAAGGACTTTACAAAAATTATTTATGAAAAACTAGGCAAGGATGCATTCAAAAAAATTCTAGAAATTCCTCCAAATACAAGAGAACTAAAAGACCCACAATTATATCTCAAAAAATTGAGCCAGTAATAATTGGAAGAAAAATTTGATCCATTTGTTGCAGAATGGTTTTCTTTTGTCAAAAATCCAAACTATAATTTGGTTGAAAAATGTCTCAAATTTGCTCAAATTTTAGAATATCCAGATTTAGATGTTGAAAAATATATCAATGAAATTAGAAGAATTGGAATATCTCTAAAAGAATCAATTAGTGATGTAAAAAATCCCACATATCTTATTTCAATGTTAAATGAGCATCTCTTTGAAAATCTAGGGTTTAGTGGAGATGATGATGATTACTATAATCCAAAAAATAATTTTCTAAATGAAGTGATTGATAAAAAAATTGGATTACCAATAACAATATCAATTCTATATACAGAAATTGCAAAGTTCATTGGATTAGAATTAAAAATTGTAGGATTTCCAGGACACATCTTGGTGAAATACAATGAAGAAATGGTTTTAGATCCATTTTATGATGGACGATTATTAGATGTAGATGACTTGCAAGAAATTTTAGATACGAATTTTGGGGGGGAGCTTGAATTCAAACCAGAATATCTTGATGAAGTAGATTCTGAGCAAATTTTAGTTAGATTAACTAGAAATTTAAAAAATTCATACATACAATCATTTGTTTATGATAAAGCACTTCGTTGTGTAAACTTGGTTTTAGCAATAGATCCAGAATCTGCAGAAGATATCAGAGATAAAGGAATTTTAGAGGAAAGATTACAAAATTCTGAAACTGCTTTAAAATATTTGAATAAATATTTAGAAATTAATCCAAATGCAGAAGATGTAGATTTTATTTTAGAATTAATTAGAAGTATAAAGACAAAGAATTAATCAATAATAGAATCTACGTCGGCACCTTTTTTGATCATGGCAATTTCATGACGAGCAATTTTATTTCTTAATGCTCTTTTGAGAATGTCGACTTCACTTCTGAGTAATGCAGTTTCATCTTCAAGTTTTGCAACTCGCTCATAGATGGTTTCAGCTTCTGAACTCATAATTTACTATCAGGAAAAATTTGTCTTAAAAAGTTATGGGTAACGATTTTGTTGTGCGTAAGATTTTTCAACTAAAGTTCAAATTCTTGACGGCATTTTTCACACTTTGCACGCTCTTCGCCAGGCTGACCTAGCACGAAAATTTTTCCAATTGTTTTACATAATGGGCACATTCCAGTAGTAGCGTTTTTTGGACCAGTACGGATAATTTTTTGTGTTTTTCTTCGTCCCATGATGTAATTACTCAAGATCCGTCTATTAAGTTTTAATGGCGCGGGGAGAGGGATTCGAACCCACGAGTTCTTGCGAACATGAAATTAGCAATCTCACGCCCTACCAGGCTAGGCGACCCCCGCATGAAATACCTAGAATTAATCTGTAAATAAATTCACTCGTCGTGGAATTGACTGTAGTTATTTACCATATCATCAATTGACACTCGTTTTCCACCCACAATTTTAAGATCAACTTGAACCTTGCCTTGATCAATTGTCAAAATATTGTAAGTATTTTCAAAAAATCCACGTACTCTCTCAGATGTAGCAGTTCCAGCATTTACTACAGTTAGGGTTTTGAAATTCCAAGCCCATGGCCTATGTTTATGACCACACAATACAACATCAACTTTAGTATCCAAAACAGTTCTTAGTACATCACCAGCATCAACTACAGTTAATTGATCAGAACCAGTATCAGGAATTGCAATCAAGTGATGGTGCATTGCAACAATTTTTATTTTATCTTTGTATTTTTTCATAGTTCTTTCAAGCCACAAGTTTTGTCTATATCCAACTTCACCTTCATTTCTATCAGGTCGAGCAGTTCCAACAGTAACTAACACAACATCATCATTTAGTTCATGTATAGTTTGAAATGGGAAGAATCTTTTGAACAACAAATACCCAGTATTTCTATAATCATGATTACCACTAATTGCAATAATTTTTTTTGTGTTAAATTTTTCTATGAGAGATTTACATTTTTCATATTCTTTCATCAATCCTTCATTAGTTAAATCACCAGTAATCACAATTACATCAGGATTTAATTCGTTGACTTCATCAACTAGTATATCAAATTTTTCTTGTAAAAATTGTGAACCAACATGTAAATCAGAAATTTGAACAATAATCATTTAATTTGATTTTGATAAATTAGCATATTAAATCATCTCTATAAAAAAATGAAATACATTTCAAAATCAAGGTAGAATTAAATAATAAATCCCTAAAATTCTTGCAGTTATGAGTAAAAAAACAGCCGTTATGAAAGGGGACGGTATTGGTCCTGAAGTAGTAGATTCTATGCTTAAAATTTTAAAAGAATGTAATTTTCAATCAGAAGTAATTGAGTGTGAAGTAGGCTCAGAGCAATGGGAGAAAAATGGTAGAAAAGACAAATCATACATTCCAGATTCAACCATGAAAATTTTAGAAGAATCAGATTGTTGCTTCAAAGGACCAACTACGACAATTCCTGTTCCAGGAGCTCCAAGAAGTGTTGCAGTAACTTTACGTCAAAAATTCGAATTATACTCAAACATTAGACCAACAAAAACTTTTGACAGATTAACACCAAATACAAAACTTGATTGTGTTTGCTTTAGAGAAGCAACTGAAGGATTGTACACGGGAATTGAAACAAAAATTACAGAAGATGCAGCAATTGCAATTAGAAAAATTACAAGGCAAGGGTGTGATAGATTCCTAAATGCTGCAATGGACTGGGCAAAACAAAACAATATGAAAAAAATGGTGGCAATTACTAAACGAAATATCTTAAAACAAACAGACGGAATTTTTTGGGATTCTGCTCAAAGAGCAACTCAAGGGACAGATGTAGAATTATCAGAAATTTACATTGATAATATGGCACAACAAATGGTTGTAGCCCCCGAACAATTCAATGGTGCAGTTCTTGTTAGTACTAATTTGTTTATGGACATAATTTCTGAATTAGCTTCTGGACTAGTAGGATCAATTGGGTTAATTTATTCTGCAAACATGGGAGATAATTTTGCAATGTTTGAGGCAGCACATGGAAGTGCACCACAATTTGCAGGACAAAATAAAGTAAATCCAACTGCAACTGTTCTATCAGGTGCTTGGATGGCAGAATATCTTGGTGAAAATGATATCAGAGATGCAATATTTGATGCAACATACAAAGTGATTAACGAAGGAAAAACAGTAACATGGGATATTGGTGGTGATGCATCAACTACACAAATGACTGATGCAATTATCACATATGCTAAAGAAAACTTAAGAAAATAATTTACCTGATTGCTTCTACCAAAATTAGTTCTTCAAAAAACAATTTCTTTTTTGCAATGATTCTTGTTTTCATGCCTAATTTTTCCACGTAATCAATTAGTTTTTGATATTTTGATAGTGAAGAAGTCACAAATACAAACTTGCCATTTTCTTTTAAATTATTATTTACTGAATCAAAGATTTTTTTTGGTATCTCAAATCCATCTTTACCACCATCAGTTGCAATGTCAATTATTTCATCAGTTGCCAAATAAGGTAAATTACAAACAATAAAATCAAATTTTACATTTAATGCATCTGAACCATTACAACAAATTAGATTTTGTGTTTTGTAAGTTTGTTTAGATAATACTGGAAAATTAATATCAGTTCCAACTACAAATGAAAAATTCTCAGTTAGTAATTTTGTTAAATATCCAGAACCACTTCCTACATCTAAAGCAAAATTGCCTTTTTCATTTTCAATATTTTCTACTATGAAAAAAGTATCCTCAGATGGAGGATATTCTTCATTTTTCAAGAATTTGTTTTGCAAGACCAATTATTTCATCTCCAGATAAATCATCTACTCGTTTATTCAATGTAGTTTCTTTATTGAATTGTTTTAAAATATTTTTAACAGTTTTTCGCCTATATGAGAAAATTTTGTTTATTGTTTGAATTTGTTCTTTAGTTATATCATTTTTTTTGGTAATTTTTAAAATTACAGAATCAACTTTTGGGGGTGGTGAAAAATTATTTTTCCCAACCTTTAAGATATTTTTTATATCAAAAACATGATTTGCGACAATACTTACTGCTCTTCTATTTTTAGAAGATTTTGCCAGTAATTTTTCTGCAAATTCCTTTTGAACCATTATTACACCATGAGAAAATGAAGATTGTGCAAGCCATTCTATTGCATCTTTACTTCTAGAATAAGGTAAATTTGATACAAAAATGCTAAAAGAATCTTTTTTCTTAAAACCATCACCAGATTTTAGAGTCAAATTATCAAGGTGTGAAAATTTAGATTTTGCATTTTTAATTAATTTCTCATCAGCATCTACTGAAATTACATGATTTGCTTTCTCACATAACAAAGGGGTTAAAATTCCCAGGCCGGTTCCTATCTCAAAAACAATGTCTTTTTTTGTTATTTTAGCCTCAGAAACAATGGATTTTGCAATTGAATTTGAGTTTAGAAAATGTTGTCCAAGCAGTTTTCGTTTTATCATTTCTTTACAAAGAGATTCATTCTACTTTGACCAGTTATTTCATCCATGATTCGTTCTGAAATGTGTTTGATTGGTTCTTTGAATCCAACACGTTCTTGCAAATCTTTGTAACTTTCAAATTCTTTTTGTTCTCTTTCTTCAAGCATTGTTTTCATGTATGTTTTTCCAATTCCAGGAATTAATTCAAGTGCATGAATTCTAGGAGTAAGGGGTTGTGCTTTATTCAAATATTCTACAAATCTTGATTCATTTTCTGTAACAATATTTTCTACAACAGGTTCAAGTTCACTTTGAGCAGAGGATGAAATTCGATTGTAATCCATTTTACCCAACACAGATAAAACTTTAGTTCGTCCATCTTTTCCGATATAGATTTTCTCACCTATTTCAAAAGTTGAATTTGGAACTCCTAAAACTTCCAATAATGTTAAACGATCCTCACCAATTGCAGTAATAATAATTCCATCTCTACCGCGAACAGTAGATGATTTTCCTCTAGAATTAAAATCTAAAACATATGCATATTCCTCATATTTTCTAGGTGGGAATTGTGCCCGATGCAAAATGAGATATGCTCCTGAAAAAGTTTACGAATGCTCCTTGATTATCTTGAGCATTTTTGCTAAAGTTTCAGCAAGAATTAATTTTTTCCAACCAAAAGTAAATGAACGTAGTTCAGCCAAACTTGTTGGTCTAATATTTACAATTTCAACAGCTTCATCCTCTGTTAATTCACATTCTTTAATGAGAAGTTTTTTCATTTCTTTAGCATCTTTAGGATCTGATGTTACAAACTTTGAGACATAATCAAATGTCCATCGCTGAATTTGATCCATTTCTTCAACATCAACTTTACCTAAAATTTCTTTAACTTCTGAAAGAGAAATTGCTTGTTTCTTTTGTACTTCTTCCATATTATACACCGAATGGTTTAATGTGATCCAATCTAGTGATTAAGGTTTTTGGTTTATCACCTAATTTTACACTTAATGTGACAGAACGTCTACCAACATGTGTTACAACACCTACTTTACCGTGGTATCGTCTGTGTGGTAATCCTTTGTGTTGTCTTGGATCAATGATAACTAATGCTTGTTGACCTTCTTGGTATTCACGTAATAGAAATGAGACTCCTCTAGGGGCCTTTTTCGTCATTACAGCTCGTGATTTGTGTTTAAATCCATGTGAACGACCAGATGTTTTCTTAGTTGCCATTTGTGTAAAATCTCTGAAAGCCCTATTTTAACACTTAGAACTATTTTGAAGGATTGGTGATATCTGTTCTAAGTTGACCACATGCAGCAGAGATCTCTGTACCCTTTTCCACACGAACAGTGCAATTTACACCAGCGTCAGATAAAATTTGCTCAAATTTTAATACGCTATCTTCTGAGGGTCTCATAAAATCTCCAGCAGTTGGATTTATTGGAATCAAATTAACATGAGACCCATTTCCATCTAAAAGATTTGCTAGTTGTGTTGCAATTTCAGGAGAATCATTAATTCCTGCCATTAACGCATATTCAAAAGTCACACGACGTCCAGTTTTTTTATAATATCTTCTTCCTGCATCAATAATTTCTTCAACTGAATGTGGGCCTGCAGTAGGAACTAATTTTTTTCGTAACTCATTGTTTGGTGCATGTAAAGAAATAGCAAGTCCTATCTGAAGATTTTCTTCTGCTAGTTTATCAATTCCAGATGGAATTCCAATTGTAGATATTGTAACGTGTCGTTGTCCTAATCCAAAACCCCTATCATGAGTTAGAATTTTTATCGCTCTAATCATCTCATCATAATTTGCCAGTGGTTCACCCATTCCCATAAAGACCAAATTTGTAACGTGTTCTCCTCGTTGATGTAAAATATCTGCAAAATGAATCACTTGAGATACAATATCTTCTGCTGCAAGATTAGATTCAAATCCCATTTGCCCTGTTGCACAAAATACACACCCCATGGCACACCCAATTTGAGTTGAAACACAAATTGTAGACCTTGGATGACCACCAATTTTTGATGGAGAATATTGCATTAAGACAGTTTCAACTGAAGTGTCACTTAGTTCTAAAAGCAATTTTGTGGTATCCCCATCTTCACTAGTTATTCTATGAGTCTCTTTTGCAGAACCAATTGTATAGCCTGCTTCAATTAGATCTTCACGCATTTTTTTTGGAAGTTGTGGAATATCTTCAAAGTTTTTTGGGAATTGGTAGTATAATGGTAGTAAAATTTGGTCTGCTCTATATCGAGGATATCCCATATCAGTTACTAATTTTTCCATCTCTTCAGGAAGTAATCGATAAAGATCAGCCATGTATTTGATAATTTCAAATGATATTATAATTTAATCAATATTTATTAAAAAAAATAAAAAAAATCTCAAAAAAAGAGATTAGGAGAAAAAAGAGTGACTACTCTTCTGTAGGTTCTGAATCATCTGATTCGATTGTAGCATCCACAGTAGGTTCTGTAGCCTCTACTGTATCTTTTACATCAGGAGTTTCTACTACAGTTTCTACAGTAGGTTCTTCTGTTGTAATCTCTACATCAGGTGTTTCTGTAGTTTCTACAATAGTTTCCACTACAGGTTCCTCTAATACGACTTCAGCCTCTTTTGCTTTTTTGGTGGTCTTTTTAGCTGCTGCTTTTTTGGTAGTCTTTTTTGTCTTTTTCTCAGCCTCTTCAGGATCAATGACTCCTGCTTCGCCTAGAGCAAAGATTACTTCCTCTTCAGGATGATGAGGGCTATCTACCATTCTAGCAATTCGCTTTTTACCAGATTTCTTAAAGTATATTCTGTAGGTACTAGTGTGTGCAACTACATTACCACCAACAGGTCTAGTTGGATCACCAAAGAATACATCAGGGGATGCCATGACTTGATTGGTTGCAAGTGCAGCACAGTTGTAGGTTTCTGCAATTCTAGATAGCAGATGAACAAAGTGATTTAGTTTTTGTTGTCTGACAGATAATGTTCCACGTCCAAGATATTCAGCACGGAACAGTCCAACTGCAGAGTCTGCAACAATTAGTTTGATATTGTTTTCCTCAATTATAGAACCAGCTTCTTCTAAAATCAATGTTTGATGTGCACTATTGTATGCACGTGCAACAATGATGTTATCAAGAACTTTTTCTGGATCCATTTCATGAGCTTGTGCAATAGATACAATTCTTTCAGGTCTGAAAGTATTTTCAGTGTCAATATACAAAACATTTCCTTCAAGACCACCTTCTTCTTTTGGTTTTTGAACCATTACAGATAGGGTATGTGCAAATTGTGTTTTACCACAACCAAATTCACCATAAACTTCTGTCAAGGCTTGGGTCTCAATTCCACCATCAAATAGGGTATCAAGACAATTTGTACCAGTTGTAATTTTACCAATACTTTGTCTGTGTTTGTAAATCTCACTTGCACTAACAAAGTCTTTAGCAATTAATCCACCTTCAACTAAATGTTGTCGGGCTTTATTGACAATTTTTTCAGCAGTGTCCTTTTCCATTCCAGTAATATCTGCAATATCTACAGGACCTCTGACGATGAGGTCCATGACGTTGTGGACACCTGCATCGGATAATTTTCTTGTAGTTACAGGACCTACGCCCTCTAAACTATCTAATCTTAAATCTTCTACCATACCGTAAGGTACGGTACCAGTACTTTATAAGAGTATTGTTTTAGAAAATGATCGTTAAATGATAAAATTTGAGTAAAATGACTATCGTCGTTTTCTTCTTTGTCCAGGTTTATTTTGACCAGGATATCTGCCTAGAGCAAATCGTTTTTTGAAGTTACCTTTGTTTGCAACACTAGAACTATCACCTACAATCTTTCTACCTTCAACTTTAGGGGTTTGTCCTCGTACTTTACCAGCTTTGGTAAGTGAACCGTGTGTTGCCATGTGTTACAGCAAAGAATAGTGAATTTATGTATTTGTATGACTACCAGTATTGAGCTTTAATTTTCTCTAATACTCGTTCATGTTCAGGACTCTTTCGTCTAGCATATTTTTCCATGGCACCTAGAGGAATACCACCAAGACCTCTTGCAATTGCATTAAAGAAATATCTACGTGGACCTCTAGAACCAGTCTTTGTCATGAATTTTTGAATACCATATTTGAAATTGTGTTGCCATGTTTTATACAACACACCAAGTTGAGCAGGAGTCATTTCTTGTCCAATGTTAAAGAAAGAAGATTTCTCCAATAATCCAATTGGAACAAATGTTAAAGCAGTTGCAGTAAACATTGATTCAGGTTGCTCCTGTTCTAATTCATTAATTAGTCGAATTGTTTCCCAAGAATCTTCAGGAGTCTCATCATTGTCAAGACCCATAATCAGAGTAAATGCCGGAATCCAATAGTTTTCATTCATTGTCTTTACACCTTCTTTTACAACCCAATGCCATTCAGATGGATCATATGGTGCAAGTTTTCTATCAGCATATTTTCCAATTAATCTTAAACTTCCAGTTTCAAAACCAGCTTGAACTCCAATCATATTATCAGGACCAGCTTTCATGATTCTTGAAAGATTTGGTAATAATTTTTCATCAGCAATTGCCCCTGCCAAAGTTCCATGAGTTGGGTTTGTATGTTCAACACCAGTAGACATGATTCCAGTGAATAGTTCTTCTAGTGCCTCTCTGTTTGGTTCCATTCCCTTTGAAGTTCTAGGATCCATTCCATAAACGAAAATATCATCACTGTGAATCCATGCAGATTTTGAACCACCTTTTTTGATGTTAACTTCGATTTCTTTTTTGACTTTTTCTACAGGATAATATCTCAATGATCTTAATGTAACATCACAGAATTTGCAACCGCGTCCACAACCTCTCATTACCTCAACCATTCCATGCATACTTGGTTCTACAATGTCAGGAATCTCATCTAAATCAGGCCTATCCCAGAAATTAACAAAACGTCCATGAATTTTTTTATTGTTTCTTTCAAATTCTTTTATGTTGACTTTGAAATCACTTCTCTTTCTGAAAGGATCCATATTTTCAAAATCACCATTAATCAAATAATTGAAAAATCGTCCTGCATGTCCATCAATTTCAGGTGCAATTCCACCAAGTTCACCTTCTAAAATTGCATAAATTCCAAACTCTTCAATTTTTTCAGGATCATAATTGTATTGCCAAGTACCAGATGCACCAGAAATTACTTTGGCTTTACTTCCAGTTTTAGCTTTAGCGGCTTTAATTCTATGATGTAGTTCAGCATTGTAAAACTCATCATAAGAAGTCTGTTTTCTACCATAAGTAAAGGTCATAGTTACTGGACCCATTCCAAGTGGATCCATCTCATATGTTCCAATAACTTCAGTTCCAGGACCAATAAATTGCTCAATATGGTCTGGATGTGCAATTACTACATCTTGTCTACTAAATCCATCTCGTAGCAAACCGGCTTCTAGTTTTCTTAATCCATAAGGAGCATAATTTGCAACACCGTTTGTGTGAGGAATGTAATTACAGATAAAATCAAATAGAATTTTTGGAGTTACTTGTTTTCCAAGAATCTTATACCAAAAGCTTTTGGGATCTCGATGTGGATCAATTGCAGGGGCACATCCAAAAAATGTTGCTAAAGATAAACCCCGATAAGGAGACATTAATGTACGATCAGCTGTTAAAACTATCTTTGGGGTCCCCATTCTCTTCACCGAAATAATTTTGTGATTTATTTTAAACCTTGCTGGTCAAAATTAGTATTTTTCTAAGATTCCAGCCTTGTTTCTGTGAAAAATTCCAAATTCCTTATTTTGAGTCAAATAATCTCCATCAAATACAGTTCCATCTCTACAAACAAGTTCTTCGCCCACACAACAACTACCACATATCCCAACACCACATTTCATCATTCGCTCAAGACTGGCTTGAACAAAGATATCTCTTGAATGAGCAGATTGAACAGTTTTTTGCATCATTATTTCAGGACCGCAAACATACACACCATCATAATGAGTTTCATTGACGAGTTTTTCTACTAATTCTGTTACAAATCCTTTTTCACCATAACTTCCATCATCAGTAGAAATCAAAACCTTGTGAGTGTTATTTTCAAGTAAGCTATTTGTCAAATCTTCAAAAAATACTTCGTCTTTTGTTTTTGCACCAATTAATACAGTTACATCATCAGATGGTTTTACAAATTTGAGTAACCTCATCATTGTAACAAGACCAGTTCCACCACCAACTAACAAAAGTTTTCCAGATTTAATATCAAATGTATTTCCATATGGACCACGGACGCCAATTTTTTCACCTACTTTAACATTGAACAATCCAGTTGATGCAGGTCCATGTTTTCTAACAGTAAATGCAGCTTTTCCAGATTCAGATGAAATCATTATACTCATAGGTAATTCATTAATTCCAGGAATCCAAACCATTGCAAATTGTCCAGGCAAAACATTGGACATTACCTCATCTGAAAAAACCAATGTTCGAACGGTAGGTGTTTCATCAATTACTTTTTCAACTGTAACAACGGTTGTATGATTATGATTTCTTTGCAAGACCTACCATCTCCTTTATTGTTGAATAATTTTTCTTTTTCATATATTGTAAAATTCCATCATTAATTTCATTAAATACACCAATCCAATTATCACCTACGGCACTACCAAGTTGTATTCCAGAGGCCCCTGCCAAGAAAAATTCAACTGCATCTTCCCAAGTAGAAATTCCACCACATCCAATAATTGGAATGTCATATTTTGAAGAAATTTCATAAACACATCTTAATGCAATTGGTTTGATTGGAGTTCCAGAGAGTCCTCCAAATTTATTACTAAGAATAGGACGTTGTGTTTCAACATCAATTGCCATAGCACGAACAGTGTTAATTGCAGTAATTGCATCAATTCCAGATTCAACTGCAGTCCCAACAGTTTTTAGATAATGAGTTGTTCCCAACCCTACTTTTGCAATTACAGGCACATCAGTTGTATTTTTTACAGTGGAAACAATTTTTTTTACTAATTCAGGATCATCGCCCACTTCTAATCCCACTTTAGCAACATGAGGGCAAGACAAATTCAGTTCATATGCTGTAACTTTACAATTTTCAAATTCTTTAATCATTAATTCAAAGTCTTCAGGAATTGAGCCAACCATACTGACAATAATTGGGACGTCTTTGTTAGGTTCTATCATTTTTGCAAAATTTGCAGCTCCAGGATTAGACAGTCCTACTGCATTCATCCAACCACCACCCTTTACGCTAAAGATTGTTGGATTTGGATACCCATCCCAAGGTTCAGTACTTAGAGATTTTGTAACTACAGCTCCTGCACCTGAACGATGTAATCGATTAAACACATCAAGAGAAATCCCCAATATTCCAGAGGCAAGCATAACAGGTCTTTTTAATTGAATTTGACCTATGGAAGTTTCAAGACTGGGTTCCACTTTGATTAATGGGCAAAGTTTCGAATATAATAGTTGATTTGAGGTTCTGGTACCTTTTTTAAAGGTCATTTAGATTGAACTAGTCATGTATTCTGTAATATTAACAGAATTGGGAATCTCAGTTTTCAATGAGGAAAAACTTGAAAGAGCATTTTCATTCTCAAATAATGTTAAAGAGTATCTTGCAATAAAAAGCAAAGAAGCAAAACTCAATGAGCTCATAAATTATCTATTTTCTGTTCAAAGAGGATTTGCAGTAAGTGATGAATCATTACTTGCAATTTTGAAAAAAAATAATATTGATTGTCAAATAATGGATGAATCAAAATTAGAAATTATTCAATCCTCAAAACCACAAATTATAGTTGATTCAGGTTTTGCATCAAACCCTCAAGATGCGTTAGGAAAACTAAGAGAGTTTGCATTAGGATTATCATCTTCAAAAGTAACGGAGGTTTCAGAAAGTCCAGATTTACATATTATTCAAGCAATAAATTCACTAGATGAAATTGATAAGATTGCAAATGCACTAAGTTCAAGATTAAGAGAATGGTATGGATTACATTTTCCGGAATTAGACAACATTATTGATAGCATTAATGGATATGCACAAATTGTAATGGCAGGAAAACGAGAATCATTAACAAAAGAAATTTTTGTGGATGCAGGATTTCCTGATTCCAAAGTTGAAATGTTGTCATTAATTTCATCAAAAAGTAGAGGAGGAGATATCTCGGATGTTAATTTATCAATTGTTCAATCAATTGCAAAACAAATTTTAGATTTCCACGAGTTACGTAAAAAATTAGAAGAACATGTTGAATCTGAAATGCAAGAGATTGCTCCAAATACTTCAGCAATTCTCGGAACTGCAGTTGGTGCAAGAATTCTAGGTAGAGCTGGAAGTCTCAAAAGAATGGCATCACTTCCTGCAAGTACAATTCAAGTTTTAGGTGCAGAAAAAGCATTGTTTAGATCATTAAAGACAGGTTCTCAACCACCAAAGCACGGATTATTGTTCCAACATGCAATGGTTCATGCAGCTCCTAGATGGCAACGAGGAAAAATAGCTCGAGCAATTGCAGCTAAAGCAGTCATTGCTGCAAGAGTCGATGTCTACGGAGAAGGATTGAATCAAACATTACTTGAAAAACTCAACGTTCGAGTTGATGAAATAGGTAAAAAATATGAAAATCCTACTGAAAAAGACACTAGATCACCTCAGTCATTTAGACGTGATGATGGAAACTTTAGAGGAAGAAGAGAAGGTGGAGATAGAAGAAGAGAAGGTGGAGATAGAAGAAGAGAAGGTGGAGATAGAAGAAGAGAAGGTGGAGATAGAAGAAGAGAAGGTGGAGATAGAAGAAGAGAAGGTGGAGATAG